>Ga0335077_10012126_pt1 | contig 10773 bp, 10 predicted proteins | sample Lox_Sample_31_FD_207151 | JGI IMG/M metagenome (GOLD analysis project Ga0335077, IMG submission 207151) | Soil microbial communities from Loxahatchee National Wildlife Refuge, Florida, United States - Lox_Sample_3.1 | ecosystem: Environmental > Terrestrial > Soil > Wetlands | place: USA...
GTCGGAATACGGCGCGACACCGCGAGGGCAAAGGCCGCCACGGTCTCGCGCGCCTCGGGAGCCTCGCGCATCGCCTTCCGGGCGCGGTCGAGCGCCTCATCCACACGACCGAACCCGCAGAGGAGCTGCACCAGCTTGAGATGCGCCGCGGCGAGGCCGGGATCGAGTTCGAGCGCGCGCTCGCACTGTCTGATTGCTTCCTCGCTGCGCCCGAGATCGGCGAGCGCGCCGCCGAGGCCGACGGCTGCCACGGGATCGCGGGGCTCGAGTGCGACCAATTCACGATAGGTTGCGGCGGCCTCCTCCGATCGCCCGAGCGCCACCAGCGCCGCCGCGTGATGGCGGAGCACATCGAGGGAGTGCGGCGCGATTCCACGCGCGCTGCGCAGGCTTTGCTCGGCGGTGGGAAGCTCGCCCAGCTCCGCTGCCGCGAGCGCACGGCCGATCAGCGCTCCGACGTCGTTCGCATCGATCGCGAGCGCTCGGTCGTGGGCCGCGAGCGTATCCGCGAATCTTCCCTGCATTGCGCGGAGGAGGGCGATCCCGTTGTGGACCGCGGGCTCGCGCGGCGCGAGTGCCAGCGCCTCGGCGAGGCTCGACTCCGCGAGCTCCTGCCGTCCGGTCGCTATTGCGATCATGCCCAGGAGATAGTTCGCATAGGGCACGCGCGGAGCTACCGCGAGCACCTCGCGGCAGAGGCGTTCGGCTTCGAGGTGGAGCCCTCCCTGATAAAGCCGCGACGCCTCCGCCAGCGCCGCGTCGAGCTCCGGCGGGCGCTGCCGTTTCTGGTCGGACCGTCCGGCCTTCGCTGCCGCACGGCGCTCCCTGCGATTTGCCACTCGCTCTGCCCCGGGGATGATGCGACCTGCGCGCCCATCTGACGGCAGCCGCCCACCCCGGTCAAAGCAAAATCCCCGGACAGGAATCGGTTCCGGGCCGCGCTACACCGTGACCGCTCGCCGTCCGCCAAAGGTGCTTCTCCGACCGCTAGAGCGCGGCCGGGAGGATGCCGTGCGTGCCAGTGCCCCGCTAGGGCCGGAGCAGCCCCGTGATGTCGCAGACCGCGCGCAGGTTCGGGTCGGCGATGGCGCGGGCGCGCTCGGTGCCGCGGCGGAGGGTCTGGTCGATGAATTGCGGGTCCGCGAGGAGGCGCCGCATCTCGCCGCCGATGCGGCCTAACACCGAGACCGCGAGGTCCGAGAGGGTCTCCTTGAAGCGCGAGAAGGGCGCACCTGCGAATTCCGCGACCGTCGCCTCCAGGCTCTTGTCCGCGAGCGCCGCATAGATGCCGAGGAGGTTCGCGGCCTCGGGCCGGCGCTCGGCCTCGGCTGCGCTCTCGGGCATCGGGTGCGGATCGGTCTTGGCCTTGCGGATCTTCTGGCGCACGAGGTCGGCGTCGTCGGTCATGTTGATCCGCGAGTAATCGGAGGTATCGGACTTCGACATCTTCTTGGTGCCGTCGCGGAGGCTCATGACGCGCGTCGCCGCGCCGAAGATCTGCGGCTCCGGGAGCGGGAAGAATTCCACCTCGTAGCGCCGGTTGAAGGCGCCGGCGATGTCGCGCGCGAGTTCCAGATGCTGCTTCTGGTCCTCGCCGACGGGCACGTGCGTCGCCTTGTAGAGGAGGATGTCGGCGGCCATCAGCACGGGATAGGCATAGAGGCCGAGCCCCGCGTTCTCGCGCTGCTTCCCCGCCTTCTCCTTGAACTGGGTCATGCGGTTGAGCCAGCCGAGCGGCGTCAGACAGCCAAGGAGCCAGGCGAGCTCGCTGTGCGCGGCGACCGTGCTCTGGTTGAAGATGATGCAGCGCTCGGGATCGATGCCGGCGGCGATATAGGCGGCGGTGACCTCACGAGTCTGCGCGCGAAGCTGCAGGGGGTCCTGCGGCAGCGTGAGCGCGTGCAGGTCGACGATGCAGAAGATGCAGTCGTAGTCGTTCTGCAGTGCCACCCAATTGCGGATCGCGCCGAGATAGTTGCCGAGATGCAGATTGCCGGTGGGCTGGACGCCCGAGAAGATGCGGTTCATGAGCTCCGTCCGGGTTGGAAGCGGCGGATCGCCGAGGGCCGCGCTTTATCGGGTAAGCGGGTAGCGCGGGTCAAGCGGCACGGCGTCGGAGCCTGCGCGCGATTTCCTGCCAATCCGCCGCACCCGAGAGGAAGGCGAAGGCGGCGAAGCTCGCGAGCCCTGCCGCCACCAGCGCCGCGAGGGCCAGGAGCCGCTCCGTCGAGGGCCCCGCAAGCGCGGCTTGGAGCGGCAGCAGCAGGAGCGCCAGCACGACGCCCATGCCGATCGCGGCGCCGATGAGCCGCGGCAGGACGCGGCGCGAGCGGGCGTCGAAGGCAAAGTGGCCGCGTCGGTGCAGGATGATCCAGAGACCGAGCGCATTGACCCAGCCCGCAATCGAGGTCGCCATGGCGACGCCGACATGGGCGAAGCCGAGCACGAATCCGAGAAGCCCCATCGCCGAGGCATTGACCGCGAGCGAGAGCAGCGCGAGCAGCACGGGCGTGCGCGTGTCCTGTCGGGCGAAGAAGCCGGTCACCAGGAGCTTCACCAGCACGAAGGCCGGGAGACCCGCCGCGTATGCCGCGAGCGCGGGCGCGGTCGCCGCGGTCTCGCGCGGGCCGAAGGCGCCGCGCTCGAAGAGCGCCGCGAGGATCGGCTGCGCCAATACCGCGAGCGCCATCGCCGCCGGCAGTGTCAGCATGAGCGCGAGCTCGATGCCCCGGTTCTGGGTCGTTGCCGCGCCCGCATCGTCGGCGCCCCGGACCTGGCGCGAGAGCGACGGCAGCACCGCGGTGCCCACGGCGATTCCGACGACGCCCAGCGGCAATTGGTTGAGGCGGTCGGCGTAATAGAGATAGGAGACCGCGCCCGCCGGCAGCAGCGAGGCCACGGCGGTCGAAAGGAAAAGGTTGAGCTGGGTTACGCCCGCCCCGAAAGTCCCCGGCAGCATCAGCCGCAGGAGCTTCCCCACCGCCGCGGTGATTCGCGGGAGCGGCAGTCCCAAGGCCATGCCAGCACGCTCGCAGGAGATCATGAGCCAGAGGAACTGGGCAAAGCCCGCAGCCGTCGCCGCCCAGGCGAGCGCGGGGCCCGAGAGCGGCCGCACGAGCACGAGGGTAGCGATAAGACAAAGATTGAGGAGGATCGGCGCCGCGGCCGTCGCGGCAAAGCGTTCGAGCGAATTGAGCACGCCCCCCTGCAACGCCACCAGCGAGATATAGAGAAGATAGGGAAAGGTGATTCGCGTCATCGCGACGGTGAGGCGGAACTTCTCGGGATCGGCGCGGAAGCCCGGCGCGATCAGCGCCACCAGCTCCGGCGCCAGTATCTCCGCCGCGATCAGGAAGAGGAGCAGCGCCGCCACCAGGACCGCGAGCGTCTCCTCCGCAAAGCGTCGCGCAGCCGCCGCGCCTTCGCCGTGAATCATCGCCGCAAAGACCGGGACGAAAGCCGCGTTGAAGGCGCCTTCGGCGAAGAGCGTGCGGAAGAGGTTGGGAAGGCGGAGCGCCACCACGAAGGCGTCGTTGACGGGGCCGGCGCCGAGATAGGCCGCGGTCAGCATGTCCCGGATGAAACCCAGGACCCGGCTCAGCAGGGTGTAGAAACCGACCGTGGCGGCCGAGCGCAACAGTGCCATTGCCGGCGTCTTCTATCGGAATTCGCGCGGGGGCGGAAGCCGATAGGGCTTGCGCGGTGCCTAACGCCCCCTCACCCTAACCCTCTCCCCGCGGGGAGAGGGTTGGGTGAGCGGCTGGAGCAATCCATGACTCAAATCGACATCGGCGTGGTCGGCTGCGGCGGGCGGATGGGACGGATGCTCGTCTCCGAGGCGCAGGCGGCGGGCGGGTTCCGGGTCGTCGCCGGAAGCGAGTCGCCGGGAAGCACGCTTCTCGGCAAGGACGTGGGCGAGCTTGCGGGGGTGGGGACGCTCGGAGTTCCGGTTGTCTCGGATGCGGGCGCAGTCTTCATGGCGGCCCAGGTGGTGCTGGACTTCACCGTCCCCACGGCCAGCCTCGCGCATGCGCGGCTCGCGGCGGAGACGGGACGGGCCCTCGTCCTCGGCACCACCGGCCTCGATGCGCAGCAAGGTGCCGTAATCCGCGAGGCCGCGAAGCGTGCCCCCGTCTTGTGGGCTGCCAATTTCAGCCTCGGGGTCAACCTCCTCATGAGCCTCGTTGAGGAAGCGGCGCGCGCGCTCGGCGAGGACTACGACATCGAGATTTTGGAGATGCACCATCGCCACAAGGTCGATGCGCCCTCGGGCACCGCACTCGTCCTCGGCGAGGCTGCGGCGCGCGGGCGCGGCATCGAGCTCGGAAGCCGCAGCGAGCGCGTGCGCGACGGCCATCCCGGCGCGCGGAAGAGCGGCAATATCGGCTTTGCGGTGCTGCGCGGCGGCGACGTCGCGGGCGAGCACAGCGTTATCTTCGCGGCACCCGGCGAGCGGCTCGAGCTCGGCCACCGCGCGGGGACGCGGGCGATCTTCGCGCGGGGCGCGATTCGCGCTGCGCGCTGGGTCGCCGGCAAGCCCGCCGGGCTCTATGGGATGAAGGATGTGCTCGGGCTCAAGGCTTAGGCGGCGGGACCGATGTGGTCGCGCCAGCGGTGGAGCGCATCCCTAAGCGCGGTCGCGAGGTTCTTGCGCTCGGCAGGCGCGAGGAACCCGCCGACGACAAGCTCGCGTCCGTGCGAGGCGATGACGAGGCGGTTCGTCTCCTCGTGCTCCTCGAGGACGACGCGCAGCCAGTACGGCTGGAACTGCCAGCGCCAGCGCTCGCCGCGCGCGCCCACGCGCTCGACGGTCAGCGTGTCGCCGGTGAGACGCACCCACTCGTGCATCCGCGCGCTGCGATAGCTCGCGCGGAAGGCGAGGTAGACCAGCAGCACGTCGATCCCGAAATACCCGCAGATGGGCCAGGCACCGAGGAGCACGAAGCTCATCCCCGCGGCGAAGCTCACCGCGCCGAGCACCGCCATCAACAGGATGAATCCCTGCGGCGGAAGGCTCCGGTGCGGATAGAGCACGGCGTCGAAGAAAACCGGAGCCGGCTCGCTGCGTCTCTCGTCGTCCATGCCCGGGAGCTTAGGCGGCAGCCGAACGGAGGTAAAGGCGCCCGCGGTTGAATGAATTCCACAGAGAGGCTGGATCGCCGGCGGCGCGTCCTTCGACGCGCTCCCTTCGGTCGCTTGCTCAGGATGAGGACCATCCTTACTGCTACTGCCATCCACTTCTCTTCCTCATCCTGAGCAAGCGAAGCGCGTCGAAGGACGCGGGATGGTCCCGCAGGCAGCGCCTCGATAGAATGCCCCGATGAAACCCGCGGAGGTCGAGGAGTTCTTTCGTCGCTTGGCGGCCGAGCGGCCGAATCCCCGGGGCGAGCTCGAGTACATCAATCCCTTCACGCTACTGGTGGCGGTGGTGCTCTCGGCGCAGGCGACGGATGCGAGCGTCAATAGGGCGACGCCGCCGCTCTTCGCGCTGGCGGATACGCCCGCGAAGATGGCGGCGCTCGGCGAAGCGCGGATTCAGGAGTTCATCAAGACGATCGGCCTTTTTCGCACCAAGGCGAAGAACGTCCAACGGCTGAGCGAATTGCTTCTCGCCGAGCACGGCGGCGAGGTCCCGCGGACGCGCGAGGCCTTGCAGAGACTACCCGGCGTCGGGCGCAAGACCGCGAATGTCGTGCTCAACATTGCCTTCGCCGAGCCCACCATCGCGGTCGACACGCACATCTTCCGGGTCGGCAACCGCACGGGGCTCGCCCGCGGCAAGACGCCCGACGAGGTCGAGGCGCGGCTCGAGAAGGTCGTTCCCGCGCACTACAAGCTCCATGCGCATCATTGGCTCATTCTGCACGGCCGCTACGTCTGCACCGCGCGCAAGCCCAACTGCCCGGCCTGCGTCGTCCGCGACCTCTGCGCCTTCAAGGGAAAGACCACGCTGGAGCCGCCAGCGAAACCCAAGCGCAAACGCGCGGTCTAGCCGCGCCAGCGCGAGACCCGCGCCTCGAGGCGGCTCAAGAGCTCCGTCAAGAGCACGCTGCAGAGGACGAGCACGGCGATCCCCGCATAGGCGCCGGTGATGTTGAAATTGCCGGAATTGAACTCGATCAGGAAGCCGAGCCCGCGATTGGCGGCGATGAGTTCTGCGAGCAGCGTGTTGGTGAAGGCATAGCGGACCGCGATCCGCATGCCCGTGAAGATCCAGGGAAGAGCCGAGCGCACCACGACCTTGCGAATCACCTCGACCCGCGTCGCGCCCATCAGCGTCAGCGACCGCACGAGATCGCGGTCGACGTCGCGCACGCCCTCGATGGTATTGGTGACGACGAGGAAGAAGACGGTGATCGCGACGAGCGCAACCTTCGAGAGGTCGCCCACGCCGAGGAGGATGATGAAGAGCGGCGCGAGCGCGATCTTCGGCATCGCATAGAAGCCTGCGAGGAACGGGGAGACCACCCGGTGCAGGCGCGGCACGAGGCCGAGCACGATGCCGATCCCGATCCCCGCGAGGCAACCCGTGACATAGCCCTCCGCCATGACCGCCAGTGTCGCTTGCAGATGGACGCGAAGCGTGCCGTCGAGGATCCACTGCCAGATCGTACCGGCGACGAGCGAGGGCTTGCTGAGCCAGAAGCCCGTCCCCTTGCCTACCGGTGCGAATTCCCAGGCGAGGAGCAGGATCGCGACGAGCAAGATACGGGCGCCGATGCGTCCCTGGGGCGTCGTGAGCGCGCGCGCGAGCGGCGTCTCCCCGGAACGGCTGCCCGGGAACGCCAGCGATGCGACCGAGCCCGCTTGCTCCGCCATCACACGTCCGTCCCCTTGATGATGTCGTCCTTGAGCTCGTCCCAGAGCCGCTCGTGCTGGCGAGCGAAGTCCTCGCTGAAGCGGATCGTGAAGACGTCCCGCGGGCGCGGGAGCCGCACCTCGTGAACCGCGCGGATACGGCCGGGCCGCGCGGAGACCACCACGATCCGGTCCGCGAGCGTGATCGCCTCGCCGAGATCGTGCGTGACGAACAGGACGGTCATCCGCCGGTGCCGAGTGAGGCGCTGGAGCTGGTCCAGCATGAGGAGCTTGAGCTGCGCATCGAGAGCACCGAAGGGCTCGTCCATCAAAAGCGTCTCGGGCTCATAGATGAGCGTCCGCGCAAGCGCCGCACGCTTGCGCATCCCGCCGGAGAGCTCGGCGGGGTAGTGGTGCTCGAAGCCGCGGAGCCCCACCAGCTCCATCATCTGCGCGACGCGGTCGGTGGCCTCGGCCCGCGGCGTCGCGCGGCATTTGAGCTCGAGGGAGATCCGGATGTTGTCGGCCGTGCTGCGCCACGGCAGCAGCGTGTCCTTCTGCGTCAGGTAGCCGACGCGGCGGTTGGGCCCGGTCACGGGCTCGCCGTCGTAGAGGACTTGTCCCGCGCTCGGAGCGAGAAGTCCCGCGACGAGATTGAGAATGGTCGACTTGCCGCAGCCGCTCGGCCCCACCAGGGCCACGAATTCCTCGCCGCCCACACCGAGATCGACGGGCTTCAGGGCCTCGAGCTCCGTACCGCGGACCTGAAACGTCTTGCCAGCCCCGACGAGGCGGATTTTGGCGGGATCGTCGCGCTTTCGGCTTTGCGTTGGGGCGGGCGCGATCTGGTCCATGCGCTACTCCGCCGCCTGCCGCCAACGCAGGACGCGCTGCTCGATCCGATTGGCGGCCTCGCTGAGAAGCAGTCCGATCACCATCAGCAGCAGCAACACCGCATAGATCGAGGTCATGTCGAATTGCTCGGCGGCTTGGCTGAGCAGGAGGCCGAGACCGGCGCGCGTCGCGAGAAGCTCGCCGGTTACCGTCGCAACCAGCGCGTAGGGAAGCGCCGTCTTGATGCCGCCGGCGATCCAGACCGCGCAACCCGGCGCCACCAGCTTGCGAAAAATCTCCCAGCGCCCGGCGCCCATGATCTCCATGGAATGGACGAGGTCCTCGTCAATCCGCTGCGCGCCCGAGAAGGTGTTGAAGAACAGCAGGAAGAAAGTGACGATACCGACCAGCACGATCTTTGGCAGGTATCCGAGGCCGAAGAACATGATGAAGAGCGGTGCGAGCGCCACCAGCGGCACGCTGTAGAGCCCGACGATCACGGGGCGCAGGACCGCCGCCGCGACGGGAGAGCGCCCGAGCATCATGCCCGCGAGTGCGCCGAGCGAGGCGCCGATCGCGAAGCCCGTCACGAGCTCGGTGACGGTCGCGGCGAGGTGCACGTAGAGCGGACCGCCGAGCCAGATCCAGAGCTTGACCGCGATCTTGCTCGGCTCGCTCACCCAGCGTGCGGCGCCGGCGCGGCCCGCGATCTCCCATCCGATCAGCAGCGCGACCCCGAGCGCTACCTGCCAGCCCACGACGCTGTCACGAGCGCCGGATTGGGCCTGCTGCGACGGCGTGGACATTTCTCAGGTCTTGCCGCGGGTCTTCATGACCTCCTCGGCGATGCCCGGAAAGAACACATCGGAGTAATTGGCGCTCACGGGAACGCCCTTGCTGATCTTCATGAAGTTGACGACGTTCTCGGTCTGCTCAGCCGTCACCATCGGCGAGCTCGGCACACCCTGCTGGTATTTCTTGTAGGCGGCGTCGTAGACGGATTGCTCGACGTCCGGGAAGTAGGTGTGCACCAGCTTGCTCGCTTGCGCGGGGTCGGAGCGCACGAGATCCATCGCCTTCGTCCAGCAGCGCACCATCGCGAGCAGCATCGGGCGTTTGCTCGCAATCGCCTCGCGGTTGGTGGAGAGGATGATATAGGGGACGTTGTTCGCCTCCGGCACGTCGCCGTTGAGCGGCTCGAGCACGATCTGGCCGAGCTTGCGGCTCATCGCGAGTTCGGGGATCGGCGAAGTGAAGCAGAAGCCGTCGGTGGCGCCGCGCTCGAGCGCGGCCAGCATGCCCTCGGCGTTCACCAGCGGCTGGATCGTGATGTCGCGGTCGGGATCCATGCCGCGCTTGCGCAGCACGGCGCGCACCATGTCGTCGGTGCCGGAGCCCGGCGTGGTGATGCCGATCTTGAGCCCTTTCATCCGCTTGACCTTCTCGTCGGTCGACATCGTGAGCAAGATGCCGTTCCGCGCGATCGCATCGTTCGAGAGCAGGATCGACATCGGCAGGATGTTGTAGCCCGCGGAGACCGCGACGATGTTGCCGGAGTGCTGCGCCGCTTGCACCACGAGCTGGAGCCCCAGCGGCGCTACATCGGCGGCGCCTCCCATGATGGCCGCGGTCTGCCGCGGGCCGGAGGAGACGTTGACGGAATCGAGGGTGAGACCCTCGGCTGCATAAAGGCCGCCCGCCTCCGAAATATAGTGGAGCGTGAAATAAAACGCGCCCGCGCCCATCGCGAAGGACACTTTCTCGCCGGCATGCGCGATGATCGACGGCGCCGCGATTCCGCTCGCGGCCGTCGCCAGCAGCAGGTTCACCTGTCGTCTCGACAGCTTCTTCATCGTCGTTTCCTCCTCGGTCGCGGGGCTTGGGCGCCCTTTGTTATCTCCGTAATTCCGGCTCACCGGCGCGCGTCCTCGGACGCGCCGTCATCGCGGATTCGTTCAACCCCGTGACTTGCCGTGCCGGCTCAGCTCAGCGCTCTCGGCCGCCGGACGACGCAGGTCTTCTCTTCCGGCTTGAAGTAGTGCCGCTCGGCCTTGTAATGGCCGCCGACCACCGTCAGCGAATAGGTGTCGTCGCTGAGCGCAGTGAAGCCGTGGATCTCCGCGGGCATCGCCACCATCGAGATGTCGCCGGCTTTCAGGACGCGATCCTCGATCATCGCGAGATCGGCAAAGCCCTCCTTCGAGCCGTCGTCCTTGCGCTCGTAGACGGTGTGCTGGACGCTGCCGCGATAGATCGCCAGAGCTTCCCAGACGCCGTGATCGTGGGGCGGGATCCGCTTGCCCTTCGGAAACTGATCCAGGGTGATCACGAGCAGGCCGTCGTAATAGAGGTACTTCGAGTTGTCGATATGATTGCCCTCGCGCTTCACACCGAGGGAGAGCAGGTCAGGCTGCGCGAGCGCAGGCCTCATCGTCGTCGCCAATCCCTCGAGCAAGCGATCGCGATCCGTGCCGACTTTCTTCACGAGCGCCATGATCGAGTGCGCGCAGTCGCGAATGATCTGCTCGCTATTCGTGCTAGCCATAGGGGTTTCCTCCGCGCGGGCATCGCTTGTGTCGCGTTGCTAGGGCAAACAAGATGCGGCGGAATCGGCCGATTTCGGCGTGTTCTCCGGCAATGCTAAACGGAACGCGCGCTAGTAGGCAATGCTCCTCAACGCGCCGCCGTCGATCGTGATGGATTGTCCCGTGATTGCGCCCGCGAGCGGCGAGGAGAGCAGCAGGACGAGCGGCACGATGTCCTCGGGCTCGACGACGCGGCCGATCGGAAACTGCGCTGCGATCGCAACCTCGGCTTCGGCCGGAGTGACGCCGAGCGCTTGCGCGCGGCGCGCAATGCGGCCGGGATGGCGGCCCGTCCGCGTGGTATGCGGGTGCACGATGTTGACGAGGATGCCCTCGCTCGCGACTTCCTCTGCGAGGTGCTTCGCGAAATTGGCGAGCGCGGAGTTGCCGAGCCCCTGCGGCAGTCCAGAGCCCATGGAGGGGAGCTCGCCCGTGCGGAACACGCTTCTGGCGGCGGTGCCGCCGATGCAGACGATGCGGCCGTGACTTGCGCGGCGCAGATGCGGGAGCGCTGCGCGCGAGCAGCGGATCGCGACCATCGTCTTCCCCATGACGC
>Ga0335077_10012127_pt1 | contig 10773 bp, 9 predicted proteins | sample Lox_Sample_31_FD_207151 | JGI IMG/M metagenome (GOLD analysis project Ga0335077, IMG submission 207151) | Soil microbial communities from Loxahatchee National Wildlife Refuge, Florida, United States - Lox_Sample_3.1 | ecosystem: Environmental > Terrestrial > Soil > Wetlands | place: USA: Florida...
TCCAGCGAGGCGCCGGACTTGCCGGGCACCTCGGCGAGCACGGTCCGCTCGGTCGCGCCCGCGAGCAGCTCGGCCACGTCGCGGTAGCGCCGCGGCGCGCCCGCCGGTGGCGGCTCAGGCGTCGGCGCGCCCGCTGGCGCCGGGTCGGGCTGCGGGTCAGGCATCGGCGGCCTCCATCTCGGCCAGCAGCGAGGCCGGCCAGCGGCCGCCGCAGAAGACCGTGTCGGCGACGATGAGGCCCTCGCGCACCGTGAGCAGATGCAGGTGATGGGCCGCGTGTGGCACCCCGTTCTCGGACCAGCTGAGCGTGTACTCGATCACGTCGCTCGCCCCGCCGCTGACCGGGTAGTGGTGCAGCTCATCGAAGCGGGCCGGGTCGGCGAACCACCGCGCGTACTCCGCGCGGATCGCGTCCGGGCCCGCCGCGTGCAGCCGCCAGTTGGGCACGGTGGCGTCGAGCGTGGCGTCCGCGCTCCACACGTCGCACGCCGGGATCGTCGCGCTCTCGATCGCCTGCAGGAACTTCTCGATCACTGCTGTGCCTACCATCGTCGCCTCCCTCGGGTCCGATCACGGTCATCGTGCCCGGGCAGGCTTGCAGCCAGGTTGCAGTTTCCGCCGGTCCCGCCCGCCGCCGGCGGATGGTGTGGATCAGAGTGTTCCCCGCCGGTGGCCGGTTCAGGCCCCGCCCAGGGCCCGGCTCGGGGCCCGGCCCTCGCCCCCCGCTCAGGGCCCGCGCCACCTCGTTTCCGGGACTCCCACCGCGGCCGCCGGGGCCGGCGGCTCCGGCGGCCGCACCCGGAAGCAGTCCCGCACCGCCATCGCCACCAGGTAGGGCAGCAGGTCCGTGCACCGGCGCAGCACCCACTTGGTGCCCTTGGTCGCCATCCAGATGGCCTCGTCGCGGCGGGTCGGCGGCGGGCTGGTCGGCTCGGCGCCCGGGCGCGGCCCGACCGGGTGGCCGTGCGCGGCGAGCTGGTCGTGGAAACGGCAGGCGATGTGCCGGTGCCCGCGCTCGCTGGGATGCAGCCGGTCCACGCTCCACATGCAGCGGTCGTAGACCTGGCTGTCGGTGGCCGCGTCAAAGTGCAGCGTGCCGAACTGCGCGGCCAGCTGGTCCATGATCTGGTTCAGCTCGGATATGCGGCGTCCCAGCGGGCGGGCCAGCGAGGCGGGCATGCCGAGCATCCGCCCCGGGTCGGGGAGACGCATGGTGAGCACCACCGCGCCGGCCGCGCTCAGCGAGCCGATCACGTGGGCCAGCGCCGCCTGGACGCGCACCGGGTCGAAGCCGCGCCGCAGGGTGTCATTGATCCCGACCACCACGCTCGCCACGTCCGGGCGCAGCTCGAGCGCGCGCGGCAGCTGGCTGCGCTCCACGTCGCCCGCCTGGGCCCCGGTGGTCGCCAGGTTGTGCAGCTGCCCGCCGGGCAGGCCCTCGGCCAGGAAGACGGCCCAGCCCCGCCACTCCCCGCCGGGCATGGGGTCGCCGAGCCCCAGCGTGATCGAGTCGCCCAATGCCGTGAACGTCGTCATCGCACCGCCTCCTCAGCCATCTCCGCCCGGGCGACAGCACCGTGCGCGGCAAGGAAGCCGTGGACGGCGGCCGGCCAGCCGAACCGCTCGGCGTGGGCGCGGGCCGCCGCCCGCCGCTGCGCGACCGGCCGCTGCAGCACGCTGAGCACCCCGCCCGCGAAGTCCTCGCCGGTCACCGTCACCCCGGCGCCGCCGATCACCTCGGGCAGCGCGCCGGAGCCGCTCACCACCACCGGCGTGCCGCACGCCAGGGCCTCCAGCGCGGCCAGGCCGAAGGTCTCCACCGGCCCGGGCGCGAGGACGACGTCGGCCGTGGCCAGCAGGGCGGCGACGGACGTGCGCCCCGGGATGAAGCCGGTGAAGACCACCGGCAGCCCGGTGCCCGCCGCCTGGCGCTCCAGCCTCGGGCGCAGCGGCCCGTCGCCCGCCACCACCAGCACCGCGGGCACGCCCGCCGCCCGCAGCCGGGCCAGCGCGTCGATGGAGCGGTGCGGCTTCTTCTCCACCGAAAGCCGTCCGCAGTGGACGATGAGCACCTCGCCCGGGGCCGCGTAGCGGCCCCGCAGGGCCGGGCAGCGCCGCTGCGGGCTGAACAGCTCCAGATCCACCCCGAGCGGGACGTGCCGCAGGTTCCGCACGCCCAGCCGCTCGAATTCGGCCGCCGCCCACCGCGTGGTGCATACCACCTGGGCGTAGGCCTGGGCGGAGCGGGCGTTGAGGGTGTCGGCGAGCACCCGGGCCGCACCCTGGATCATGCGCCCCGCCGGGCCGGCCAGCGGGATCGCCGGCGGCTGGTGCCACGTGCCGCGCAGCGGCAGCGACAGGAGCCCGCCCGAGCAGGGGGTGACGAAGTTGGCCAGCCGGACGATCCTCATCGCGGGACCACGGCCTCCTGCTCCGCGCGGGGCCGCGCCGGGAGCTCGAGCGGGAAGGCGCGCCAGGGTCGGCCCAGCACCGCGGAGTAGTGGCCGATCAGCTGGTCGCCCAGCGCGCGCCAGCTGCGGCCCATCATCTTGTCCCGGCCCGCCCGCCCCATCGCGAGGCGCAGCCGCGGGTCGCCGGCGAGCCGCGCCACCTGGCCGGCCAGCGCCCCCGCGTCGCCGGGTGGCACCAGGCAGCCGGTGCGGCCGTCGTCGACCAGGTCCAGCGGCCCGCCCACGGCCGGCGCCACCACCGGAAGCCCGCTGGCGGCGGCCTCCTGCAGCGTCTGGCCGAACGTCTCGCACGGCCCGCTGTGCACGAACACGTCCAGGCTGGCGTAGATCGTGGCCAGGTCGGTGCCGTGCCGGGCGCCCAGGAACACGGCCCCGGGCAGGGCCCGGCGCAGGGCGGCCGCGGCCGGCCCGTCGCCGACGACGACCAGCCGCACCCCCGGCAGCCGGGCGGCCTGCCAGAGCAGGTCGACCCGCTTCTCCGGGGCCAGCCGCCCGACGTACCCCACGAGCAGCTCACCGCCGGGGGCGAGCTCGTGCCGCAGCCGCGGGCTGCGCCGGGCCGGGTCGAACCGCTCGGTGTCCACCCCCCGGCCCCACAGCCACACCCGCCGAATGCCGTGCTCGCGCAGGCTCGCGGCGCTGGCCGCGGACGGCGCGAGGGTGCGGTCGGCGGCGTTGTGGATGCGGCGCAGCCACCGCCACGCGGCGGCCTCGCCCAGCCGCCCGGCCCGGTAGACGCGGGCGTAGGCGGGCACGTCGGTCTGGTAGACGGCCACCGTGGGCAGGCGTTCCCGGCCGGCCGCGGCGACCGCGGACGGGCCGAGGACAAAGGGGCTCGCGAGGTGCACCAGCTCGGCGCGGTGGCTAGCGAGCGCGGTGTGCAGGTGCCGGACCGGCAGGCCGATCCGGAAGCTGCGGTAGCGGGGCAGCGGCACGGAGGGCAGCCGCACCACCGGCCACGGGAACGGCCCGTTGCCGCCCGGCACATTCCGGGCCGGCGCCGGGGCGATGACCATTGGCTGGTGCCCGCGCAAAACCAGGTGCTCGGCCACCCGCAGCGCGCAATGCGCGACACCGTTCACATCAGGCGGGAAGGATTCGGCAACGATCGCTACTCGCACGCTCACAACGTGAACCACGAGATGCCGCATCAGGACATGGGGCAGTTATGTGTTGGAGAACTCTGGGCGACATTTTGTCGTCGTCCTCACCTGCGGGTTCTTCACATCCAGCCATCTGGAGCGTTTTCCCGTCACAGGTGTTTCCCGCTCATTCCCGCGGAATTCCGGATTATGTATTACCGCGAGCCACGGTTACACCAAATTCCTGTGAAGCCCCGGTTACGGGAAACCGGCCGGACGGGGCCCGCGGCGGCGTCCCATTCGCACGGGAACCCGGCTTGCTATGGCAAAATCTACCTATATGTCGGTTTCTCGCCACGATCTACTCCACTGTTCACGGCTTGGTCATGATCACGTCCGTTTCGTCCCGGTTCCGGTGGCGAAAATCCGTGACATGACGCCCGGTGCCCCGCACCACGGCCGCCGGCCCCGGCATCCCGGGCGAGATTTTCTCAACGAGCTGCGCGCCGCATGTCGAGACCGGGCCGGCTGCCCCGTCCTGCTGGTGAGTGCGCCACGATGGGCGCAGCGAGTAGCGAGGAGGCGGGCATGACCAGGTTCATGTTGCTGCAGAACTACGGGGCCACGCTGGCGTGCGACCTGCCGATGACCGAGTGGGACCCGGCGGACATCAAGGCGCACATCGAGTTCCAGCTGGCCCTGAACGACGAGCTGGCCCGCAACGGCGAGCTGGTCGACGCCCAGGGCCTGGCCGGGCCGGAGCTGGCCAAGTTCGTCACCTTCGACGGCGCGCGCGCCCCGGTGGTCACCGACGGCCCGTTCCCGGAGTCCAAGGAGCTGCTCGCCGGCTACCGGATGATCGACGTCGAGTCGGAGGCGCGCGCCATCGAGATCGCGGCGAAGGCGTCGGCCGCGCCGGGTCCCGGGGGCCTGCCGATCCAGCAGCCGATCGAGGTGCGGCAGGTGATGGGCGCGCCCAGCGGCGACGGGTGAGCGCCGGGGCGGGCGTCGAGGACCTGCTGCGCGAACAGGCGCCGCAGGTCCTCGGCGTGCTCGTCCGCCGGTTCGGCGACTTCGCCGCCGCGGAGGACGCCGTGCAGGAGGCGCTGATCGCCGCGGCCCGGCACTGGCCCGCCGAGGGGGTGCCCGCGAACCCGCGTGGCTGGCTGATCCAGACCGCCGTGCGGAAGATGACCGATCAGCTGCGCAGCGACCAGGCCCGCAGGCGCCGCGAGGACGCCGCCGCGCTGGCCGGGCCGCCCGCCGTAGACGTGACTGGCCAGGACGACACGCTGATCCTGCTGTTCATGTGCTGCCACCCGGCGCTGACGCCGGCCTCGGCGATCGCGCTGACGCTGCGCGCCGTCGGCGGCCTGACCACGGCCGAGATCGCGAAGGCGTTCCTGGTGCCGGAAGCCACTATGGCCCAGCGGATCAGCCGGGCGAAGCAGCGCATCAAGGCCTCCGGGGTGCCGTTCGGCATGCCGGAAGGCGAGGAGCGCGCGGAGCGGCTGCGCTCGGTGCTGCACGTGCTGTACCTGGTCTTCAACGAGGGGTACGCCAGCAGCACCGGCACCGACCTGCACCGCACCGAGCTGTCCGGCGAGGCGATCCGGCTGGCCAGGATGATGCATGCCACGCTGCCCGGCGACGGCGAGGTGACCGGCCTGCTGGCGCTCATGCTCCTCACCGACGCCAGACGGCCGGCCCGCACCGGCCCCGGCGGCGAGCTGATCCCGCTGGCCGGGCAGGACCGGGCGCGGTGGGACCGGGAGCTGATCGCCGAGGGGACGGCGCTGATCGCCGGGGCGCTGGCCCAGGGAGTGGTCGGGGAGTACCAGGTGCAGGCCATGATCGCCGCCGTCCACGACGAGGCGGCCAGCGTCGGGAACACCGACTGGGCGCAGATCCTCACCCTGTACGGGCTGCTGGAGCGGATGACCGGCAACCCGATGGTGGCGCTCAACCGGGCCATCGCGGCGGCCATGGTCCACGGGCCAGCGGCCGGCCTGAAGCTGCTCGAGCCGCTCGACGGGCCGCTGGCCGGTCACTACCGGCTCGACGCGGTGCGGGCCCACCTGTTCGAGATGGCCGGCGACACCCAGGCCGCGATGGCCCACTACCGCGCCGCGGCGGCGCGCACCACGAGCATCCCGGAGCAGCAGTACCTGACCACCCAGGCGGCCCGGCTCCGGGCGGAAGCCGCTCAGTCCGGTGCTCGCCCTCCCGCCTGACGCGGTGACCCGCAGGCCCGCCGCGCTTGGCTGCGGCAGCCTCCGGATCAGCGCGGTGTGGCCGGCTGCACGTCGGGCCGGCGGCCGGCTGGGCGGATGACGGTGACAGGGCAGTGAGCGTGGTGGACTTAGCGGGGCGCGGGCAGAGCCTCATGGCCAGGGCGCAGGGGACCTCGGTCCAGTTCCGCTCAGCCGTGGACCGCGACCGTTCAGCCGTGGACCGCGACCGCGCGGACGTGAACCGGCGACCGCTCAGCCGTGGACCGGCGACCGCTCAGCCGTGGACCGCGACCGCGCGGACGGGGAACGACGCCATGGCGCGCACCGGCGCCGGCAGCGCGATCAGCCGGGCGCCGTCGTCCGGCACGGAGCCGAGGTTGGTGAGGTGCTCGACGATGGGGATGTCCGCCCCGAGCAGCCGCTGATGCGCCGGGCGGGCGGGGTCGGCCGGGTCGTCGATGTTGAGCGAATCGATGCCGGCCAGGGCGATGTTGGCCGCCACCAGCGCATCGACGGCGTCGGCGGTCAGGTGCGGGCAGTCCAGGTCCAGGTAGCGTGGCGTCCCCCAGTGCCGCGCCCAGTTCGTGTGGACCAGCACCGCCTTGCCCCACAGGCGGCCCGGGTCGCCGAGGTCGGCGGCCGTCACCGCCGTCCGCCCGGCCGCCCGCACCATGGCCACCGGGACGTTGACCAGGCGCTCGAGCGGCAGCCGCGCCAGGTCGGCCCGGCCGGCATGGTAGTGGAACGGGGAGTCGAGGTAGGTGCCGGTGTTCCCGGCCAGCGTCAGCGACTCGATCTCGAACGAGGCGCCGGAGCCGAGCCGCGCGGCGGTGGCCTCCCGCGACATCACGACCTCGAGCTGCGGGCCCGCGATCCCGGGAAAGGTGACCATCCCGGCGGTGATCTCATGCGACAAGTCGACGATCATGGCCCGAGGGTAGCCCGGCCCTGGGTTGCGGGCGGCCTGGGCCGCTGGGCCCGGGCTCGCCGAGCTTGGCCCGTGGCGCCTGGCCCATGGTCCTGGCCCGTGGTGCTTGGCCCGTGGCGCCTGGCCCGCGACGCCTGGCCCGCGACGCCTGGCCCGCGACGCCTGGCCCGCGACGCCTGGCCCGCCTGGCGCCTAGCTCTCCTGGGTTGCCGGGTCGCCGTCGTCAACCGGCGGGGAGGCTTCCGGGACCGTCAGCGGGGCCAGGGCAGGAACCCGGCCGGAGATGAGCCCGAGGCCGACACACACCGGGCAGGCCGCTTCCGCCCAGGCCTCAGCCCCGCCACGCCTTCCGCGCCGGACCCGCCAGAAGACGAACGCGCCGACGACCAGCACGGCGAGCGCCAGCAGGGCCGGCCCCTTCGCCGCGTTGAACGCCTGGACCGCGAGCGGCCCGAGCAGCAGGCCGAGGACCAGGTGGAGCTGGAGGAAGACGCTGCTGCCGAGGATCAGAGCGGGCAGCGCACGCCGCCAGCTCAGGCCGGAGGCCGCCGCGGCCAGCACGGTGACCGTCCGCAGGCCGGGCGTCCCCCGCCCGATCGCGAGGGCGCTGCGCCCGCGGCGCTCGACCATGGCGGCGCCGCGGCTGACGCGGGCCTCGCTGAGCCCGATCCGCGGCCCGAACCTGGTGACCAGCCGGTGCGCCGGGCCCCGGCAGGCCAGGAAGAGGGTGGTCGTGCCGATGATCGCCACCGCCTCGAAACCGGCGACGGCCAGCCACAGCGGGAAGGCCCCGGCGGCCACCCGCTCCCCGACGGTGAACATGACGAGGTCGGCCGGGACGGGGATCGGCGCGCCAGCCTCCATCGGAAGCAGCAGCGCCAGGGCCACCCACCCGCTCAGCCCGGCGGCGGCACCGGCTTTCATCCCGCGCCGCCACGTTTGTCAGGCCGGAAACGACAGCAACCCCCCATGCCCCAACCCCCCTGCATTGCCGTGGCAGCCACTATCGCGCAAGCGCGGCCGGGGAGTCCAGCATGCTGCCGTGCGGCGGCGCCGCTGCCGGGCGGCGGCCCGCGGCGGACGCGGCCCGCGGCGGACGCGCCCCGCGGAGGCCTGCCGTGAAAACTGATGGCCCGGAAGGTGACCGTTAACGGAACGGCAGCCAGCCGGCAGGCGGCGCACCCGCCAGGGCAGGGCGTACCCAAGCCAGTCCGCACTGGCCAAACTGGGGCTGTACTATCGAGCCGTCGAGGACGGGGACCTCCCCCTCTCCCCATGCCGTGGATCTCCCCCCCGTCCCGGTTCTTGGGGGCCAAGGGAGCTACCCGCCCTCGACCTATTCCTGGGGAGTCTCGCCCGCCGGGGGGGTCCGGCCGCCCGCCACCCGCGGCTGCCCGCAGGCGCCCCGCTGCGGTACCGGGCCGAGCGTCCCGGCGCGGCTGGCTGCCGCGAGCCGTGGCGGCTGGGAGGATAACCGGGGCGGCCGCCGGGCGCGTGGGCTAGCCTACCTACGCCGGTAGATAGGTCAGCTTCCGTCGGCCCGGTGCGCGGGGACGTGCGAGGAGGGTGAACTGGACGTGCTCCTGCCCGGCGTGACGCCGTTCCCGCCCGAATTCGCGGCCCGCTACCGCGCCCGCGGCTACTGGGACGACCGCCCGCTGATCGCGCACTTCCTGCGCGCATTCACGGACTACGCGGGCCGGCCCGCGATCATCGACGACGAGGGCTCCTACACCTACGCGGAACTGGCCGCCGCGTCGGAGCGGGTGGCGCTGAACCTGCTCGACCTCGGCCTGGAGCCGACCGACCGGGTGGTCGTCCAGCTGCCGAACACGCGGCTGTTCGCGTCCTTCTACTTCGCGCTGCAGCGGATCGGCGCGATCCCGATCATGGCCCTGCCTTTGCACCGCTACCGGGAGCTGCGCCAGTTCGTCGCCCTGTCCGGCGCGGTGGCCGCCGCCGCCCCGGCCCGGGCCAAGGACGCGAACTTCGACGAGCTGCACCGCCGGGTGCGCGCGGACAGCCCGCAGCTGCGGCTGAGCATCCTGCAGGGCGGCTACGCCGAACCGGCCGAGGGCTACATCAGCCTGGAGGAGCTGCACGAGCGGCGGCCGGCCCGGCACACGGCCGCCGACCTCGAGCGCATCGCCGGGCGGATCGACCCCGACAATCCCGCCGTGTTCCAGCTGTCCGGCGGGACCACCGGCGTCCCGAAACTCATCCCCCGCACACATAACGATTACGCCTACAACTCCCGTGCCGCCGTGTCGGTCTGCGATGTGCACGAGGGTGACGTGCTGCTCAGCGTGCTGCCGATCGCGCACAACCTGCCGCTCGCATGCCCGGGCATGCAGGGCTTCCTGCTGTCCGGCGCGACCGTCCGCCTGTCGGCGTCCAGCCGGGCCCAGGACGTGTTCGCTGCCGTCGACCGTCACCGGGTCACCCACATCCACGTGGTCCCGGCCCTGCTCATCCGGTGGATCAACGACCCGGGCGTGGCCGGCTACGACCTGGGCTCGGTCCGGGTCATCCAGAGCGGGGGCCAGCGGCTGCAGCCGGAGACCCGGGTGCGGACCGAGCGGGTGTTCCGCAACGTCACCGTGCAGGAGAACTTCGGCATGGCGGAGGGGCTGCTGATGTTCGTCCGGCTGGACGACCCGCCGGAGGTGCGGCTGGAGACGGTCGGCCGCCCGATCTGCCCCGATGACGAGGTGCGCCTGGTGGCCGAGGATGGGCTGGACGTGCCGGACGGGGAGATCGGGGAGCTGCTGGCGCGTGGCCCCTACACCCTCCGCGGGTACTACAACGCGCCCGAGCACAACCAGCGGGCGTTCACCCCGGACGGCTTCTACCGGTCCGGCGACCTGATGTGGCGGCACCCGAGCGGCAACTACGTGGTCGCAGGCCGGAGCAAGGACCTGATCAACCGGGGCGGGGAGAAGATCTCCGCGGAGGAGGTGGAGAACCTCATCCTGTCGCACCCGGCCGTGCTCAACGTGGCGTGCGTGCCGGTCCCCGATCCCGTGCTCGGCGAGCGCATGTGCGCCTGCGTGATCCTGCGCCCGGGGGCCACCCTGACCCTGCCGGCGCTGGTGGAGTTCCTCACCGGGCAGGAGATCGCCCGGCACAAGCTGCCCGAGCGGCTGGCGATCGTCGAGAGCTTCCCGCTGTCCCCCGTCGGCAAGGTCTCCAAGAAGGATCTGGCGGCCATGCTGGCGAACGTGGAGGACCGATGAGGCGGGTGGACCTGCACGCCTACCCCGGCACGGCGGAGTGGATCGCGTCGCAGGGGCCTTACGTGGAGCCGCTGGGCCGGTACTGGAAGAAGGAGTGGACGGCCAGGACGGAGAAGGAGGTCGTCGCCGACTTCCGCGCGCACGGCATCGAGGCGGTGCTGGTCGCCTTCGACATCGAGTCGGTGACCGGGGCACCGCCCTGCACGAGCGCCTACGTGGCCGGGATGCGCGACCGCCATCCCGGGACGTTCGCCGGCGCGTGGGGGACGGTGGACCCGCTGCGCGGTGCGCAGGCGATCGAGGAGGCGCGGCGGGCGGTCGCCGAGCACCACGTGCTCGGCTTTCATTTCCACCCGATCATGGGGCGCTACTCGGTGGACGACCCGAGGTTCCGCCCGCTGTTCGGCGCGCTCAGCGCCCTCGGCGTGCCGGTGCTCGTCGACGTCGGCACCACCGGCATGGGGGCCGGCATGCCGGGCGGTGACGGGGCCCTGCTCCGGCACGCCCATCCCCAGGCGATCGACGCGCTCGCCGCCGCCTTTCCCGGCCTGACCGTGGTCGCCGCCCATCCTGGCTGGCCCTGGGTGGAGGAGATGACCGCCGTCGCGCTGCACAAGGGCAACGTCTACTGGGAGCTGTCGGGGTGGGCGCCCAAGCACTTCCCGGCCAGCCTGAAGACCGACATCCGCGGCCGCCTCCAGGACAAGATCATGTTTGGCTCGGACTACCCGAGCCTGCCGCTGGACCGGCTGCTGCGGGAATGGGACGAGCTCGGGTTCAGCGCCGAGATCATGGACAAGGTGTTCCACGCCAACGCCGAGC
>Ga0335077_10012129_pt1 | contig 10772 bp, 7 predicted proteins | sample Lox_Sample_31_FD_207151 | JGI IMG/M metagenome (GOLD analysis project Ga0335077, IMG submission 207151) | Soil microbial communities from Loxahatchee National Wildlife Refuge, Florida, United States - Lox_Sample_3.1 | ecosystem: Environmental > Terrestrial > Soil > Wetlands | place: USA: Florida...
ACGAGCAACGCCAACGGGGTTCGCCAGTCGGAGCTTTCTTTCATCTTTGCGCGGCTTGCCGTGTGGTCCGCGGGAACGTAGAACCAGGCGTTCATGCCGTCGACCAGGAACAACTTCTCCTGCGGCGACTCGTATTCCCAGCGCATTCGCCCCGGGCGCGAAAAGTAAACGGTGCCTGACTCCGCCGCGATCCCGCCGCTCCCGTCGTTATAGCGCTCGAAAAAGGAGGCCTTCAGCGTTCGAGCGTGGTGGTAGCGGTCCTCAAGGGCGCGTCGCACCGAATTGACGTCGCCCGCCGCGCCCGCTAGCCCTACAGCCAGAATTGCACACACACACTCGCGCAACATCGAAGTCAAGGTTAGCAGGAAATTGAAAACCGAGCGAATCGCGGCGCGAAAAGGATTGCTAGATCGAACTAGAGGCCGACCGCATGTTTCTAACGACGCCCACAATGCTGATCGCCAAACCCAAAATCATCAACGCAGCCAGACACGCAAGCGTCAGCGCTGAGACTCCGCCGTTGTGCAGAAAAACGAACCAGCGGTCCCATCCCAGTCCAAGAGTAGGTGGCTGCCCCTCTCTTAGGTACTTCCACAGCAATTGGACCTGCCCGCTCAGCGAATAGCTGAGACGGTAATGCCAGTGCGCATCGTAGTAATGTCCTCGCGCCGGCGTCTGGTCTTCCATGAAGCTCGTCGCAAGCGAGATGCCTTGAACCACGGCTCCCACAGCGAGAGAGACAATCGCCGCATACCTCGCTCGGGCCGTGTCGCTCGCGAGCACTGCTCCCAACCCCAGACAAAGCATCGCAACCGCAGGAACCAAATAGCGTGGACCCACGCAATAGCCGCCTTCCCAGTATGCATACCGCGCGTAGAAAAGGAGGTATACGGCGGGGAACCCAAGGGCCAGCGTGGCAAGACCGCGCTCCAGTCTCCACAACCGCCGCAGTGCCAAAGCGGCAAGAATCGCCGGAGGCGCAAAAAGCAACAGCGACTTGCCGGGAGACAGCAGCAAGCCATACAAACCTGTCGCTAGCGGTGTATCAAAGCGGTTCTCGATCTTCACGCCTCCGGCAGTAGTTGGATAGCCAAAATCAAATGGATTGCCGAACAATCGCGCATCTCGGAAAAGAAGCGCCAACACGCCGACTGCAGACGCCGCGCAGAAAACCGCGGCAGCGCGCCAACCCGCTTTTCCGTCGCGCAATAGAACGGCAACCACAAAAATCGCAATTGCGAGGACGTTGGTTGGTCGAATCCACGTTCCCAGGCCGAGGATCAGCCCAGCGACAGCCGCCGCCCTGCATGTGACAGCGTTGCCAGGTTGTCTGAAGATGATCCACGCCACCGCCATGAACGTCGCCGCCGAGAGAGGCTCGGAGAACAGCCATCCCGAATACGCAAAGATCGGTGTAGCCAAGCCGAGGAGCGTGGCCGCAAGCGCTGACGACCGAACGGAAACGCCGACGTTCGCCAACAAGAGAAAGAAAAAAGCCACGACAAGCGCAGAAAACGTCGCACTGCTCAAGCACGTGGAAAAGCCAACCACGAGATCGGTGTCTTCGGCAGGCACTCCCGGCAATCGCGACAGAACGTATTGTCCGAGAGCAAACCAAGGCATACAAAGCACCGCCTGTCCCGGCGGATAGGCGGCCTGCGGCTGCCCACGCAGATCACGTCGGCCGTAAAAGTTGTGCAATTGCACGGCCTGTGGAACGGAAGTCGAGCCCCTCAGCACGAGGCTCTCCGCCGTGTACAGTGTGTTGTACTCGTCGGCCGTGCGGACACGCCCGGTTGACGTGAGGATGTAGAGGAGTTGGAAAACCGCGAAAATGCAAATAGCTAGTCGAGCTGAAGATGACGGGCGCAGGTGCTTCACTGCGCCTCGATGGTGGTCCTGTGACGCTTCGTCAGCGATTGTCGCCGTCCCGGCAGCGAGTTCCATCGTGGGCGTCACAGCGAAATCGCCCTACGCGGTTTCGCCTACCCCCAAGCCTTTGCGCAGCCGGCGCACGCGAGCGCGTCTGGCGCGCAGCTGCCTATTATGTTAGTTGTTTGCGATCGGCATGGCCGATGTCGGGCAGCCCGCCGTTGTCGCAGCAATCGTGGCGACGTCTTGCCGAATCACGCCCGTTGCATCGACGCAGAAATAGATTGTTCCGGTCGGGAAGCCGATTGGGTTCGCAGTCACCGAGAACATGTCGGTGTAGCCTCCCGCAGCGCAGCCCGCCGGTGGCGTAGTGACTTGAGCGGCACCGACTACCCATCCAAACGTATAGCCGGACTTTCCGGGCGCCACATTCGCTGCTGCCAAAACGTTGTCGATAAGTCCCGCGAGATCGCACGTCGGGTTACCGCTGGCCGGGGGGGCCAAAACTCCCAGACTGCCAGGATAACCATCCTGATATGTATCGTGGTACAAGGTCGATGCACTATCCAAAGTGCGGAGGGACGCAGCGGCCGATGATTGATTAGCCGCAACCTTGGCTCGAATCAAGTTCGGAATCGCGATGGCCGCGATGATCAGTATGATCGCCACCACGATCAGCAGTTCGATTAGTGAGAAGCCTTTTTGTTTACGAGCCATCGTAGCGACCCCTATAAAAAGTACCAGGGAGGAAGGTTCTGCCTTCCTCCCTGGAAATTCACAACTACTGACCGATCGGGTTAGCTGCAGGATCGCAGCCCGCCGCAGTCGCGTTAACAGCGACACCGCTGGCATTCTGCCGGATCACGTTCGTTGCATCCACGCAGTAGTAAACGGTTCCACTGCTCGCACTGAGAGGATTGGCTTGCACCGAGAACATATCGGTGTAGCCTCCCGCAGCGCAGCCCGCTGGCGGGGTCGCAACTTGCGCGGCTCCGACTACCCAAGTGAACGTATAGCCCGATTTCCCTGGCGCAGCAGCGGCGTTGGCCAGGACGTTGTCGATCAGGCCCGCGAGATCGCATGTCGGGTTACCGCTGGCCGGGGGACCCATAACGGTCAAGCTCCCCGGATAGCCGTCCTGATACGTGCTGCTATACATGGCCGATGAGCTGGCCAATGTGCGCAGCGATGCCGCAGCAGACGACTGGTTCGCCGCGATACGCGCGCGAATCAGGTTCGGAATTGCGATGGCCGCGATGATCAAAATGATCGCCACGACGATCAGCAATTCGATAAGTGAAAAGCCCTTCTCTCTCTTTCGCATTGTTTGTGTTTCTCCTTGAGATGCCATCTCAGAACTCTTGTACTCCCTGGCGGGGTACGCTTGCGAAATGTGCAAGACGGGTGCCGAAAACGAGATGGGAGTTAACTGGTGCGGCACATTCGGTATTATAGGCTGCAGTTTCAATGAAATACAGGTCCTGTCCGTTTCGCATGACGGCAATTCGACCAGCGATACTGTCAGATCGCGCGAAATGTTGACGTTTTTTGACTATTTCGGTTGCCCCTAGCGGGCCGCTTCCTAATCTTCCTAATCTTCTTTAACTAGACACCATATTTCTTGGCGTAGTGGCGGAAAGATCGGTAGGACATGCCCAATATCCCGGCAGCCTGCGTCCGCACGCCCGCGGACCTCTCGAGCGCCGCAAGTAGGTAAGCGCGCTCGAGTTGCTGTATGTGCTCCTCGAGGTTCATTCCCCCTTCGGGCAGCATGGTCCCGTTCCCGTTGTGAGAGGGTGCCGCGATCGTTTGCTGTGCGTGCGTGCGAATGCGATCCGGAAGGGAGGCTGCAGAGATTCGGTGCCCGCTCTCAAGGGCGAGAGCGCGTTCCACCGTATTCTCAAGTTCGCGCACGTTGCCGGGCCAATCGTAGACTTCCAGCAGTCTCATCGCTTCCGGCTCGATTCCGTCCACACTCTTTCCCATTGCTTTCGCGAGCCGCCCCAAAAACTCGCGTACCAGTAGCGGTATATCTTCCAAGCGTTCACGCAGAGGCGGCAGATGAATCGGGATTACGCTCAAACGGTAGAACAAATCCTCCCGGAACCGGCCTTCGGCGATTTCTTTTTCGAGGTCTTTGTTGGTGGCGGCAATCACGCGCACATCGACGTCGATCTCCTCCGTGCTGCCAACCGGGCGAACCTTTCCCTCTTGCAACACGCGATAGAGTTTCACCTGCATGGTGACGCTCATGTTCCCGATTTCATCCATGAAAAGCGTCCCGCCATGCGCGGCTTGGAAGAGTCCCCGGCGATTTTCGTTCGCGCCCGTGAACGCACCCTTCACGTAGCCGAAAAGCTCCGATTCGAGCAACGATTCCGGAAATGCTCCGCAGTTGATCGTGATGAATGGCGCCTTCGACCGCGCGCTATTTTCGTGAATCGCGCGCGCTACAAGTTCTTTTCCCGTGCCGCTCTCACCGGTGATGAGAACACGGCTGGGCTGCGGCGCGACGTTGACGATCAGCTCAAAGATCTCGCGCATTTTCGGGCTTGTCCCAATCATGTTGTCGAGGCCGGTTACACGCCGCAGTTCCCGCCGCAAGAAACCCGCTTCCTGTTTTAGCGCAAGGCTCTCCGCGACTGTCCGGATAGCGGGCTTAAGCTCATCGAGCAATCGGTCGCCCTTGATCACGTAGCGGTCCGCGCCGAAGTTCACGGCATCAATCGCGGTATCGATCGTGGGGACGCCGGTAATCAGGATGAAGACGGTTTCCGGCGATACTTCCTTGCAGTAACGCAACAATTCCACGCCATCCATGTCCGGCATGCAGATGTCGGAAATCACGATATCGAACAGGCGAGACGCGATATGCCGCTTGGCCGTCTCTCCGCTCGACGCCACGTCGACCTTATGACCCTCCTTGCGAAAGCTGATTTCCAGCAATTCGCAGATCGACCGTTCGTCATCGACAACCAAGAGATGCGCCATGATGCCTTAAGCCTTCCCCGCCATGGTTGTGGCCCTCGCGCGGGTCGTGGAGTCCGTGTGCGTGTTCTGGCGATTGCCGCCGCGTGTGCTCGTGGCTCGCGGCAATTCGACGATGAACTCCGATCCGCGCCCCTGTTGCGTTTCCACGCGTATGCGGCCTTTGTGCGCCTGCAGAATTTGGTACACGATCGCCAGCCCCAGTCCCGTGCCTCCCGCAAATCCGGATTGAAACGGCTCAAACATGCGGGCGGCCGCACGGGGATCGAAGCCCGTTCCCGTATCGCGAATCGAAATTCGGACGTCCTCCGGCTCGGCTGCCACAGTGACCGAAAGCACGCCTCCGTCCGGCATCGCCCGCAGGGCGTTGTTACACAAATTCCACACGACCTGCTTCACGGCGTCGCGGTCCGCCCGCGCCCGCAAGTGCCGCTCCGTAAAGTGACGCTCGATCTGAACCTTGTTCGCTCGGGCGGGGTTGCGCTCCAGAAGCAGCAGCGTCTCCTCGATCAATGCGATGATGTCCACGTCGGCGAACGAATAGGATTTCTCGCGCGAGTAGTCGAGAAATTCTGTAATGATCTGGTTGAGCCTCTGCGACTCCCGGCCCACGATTTGAACCAATTTCTTATCGTCCTCCTCAAGCGGCGCCAGGCGAGCCAATTCTTTGAGCGCACCGGTCATAGCCGTAAGTGGCTGGCGAATTTCATGCGCGATGGCTGCGGCGAGCCGGCCAAGTGCCGCCATGCGCTCTTTGGTGAATACTTCGCGTTCCAGCCGTTTCAGCTCGGTGAGGTCCTGAAAGTTGAATACGAAGCCCGAAGTCTCCTCTTGTCCGCTGCGCAATGGCGAGATCGAAAGACCGAGAAATCGCGTGGTGCCGGCCGGCGTACGAAACTCGATTTCCTTGCGAAGCGCCAGCGGCCCGCCGACGTCGTCCACATCCACAGGCCAAAATCCCGGAAACACGTCCGCAACCCGTTCGCCGCGCAGCAGACCGAATCCCTGCCCCAGTATTTCCGCACCCGCCCGATTGAGCAGTAGAATCCGCCCATCGAGATCCGTTGTCAGCAACCCGCCGCGCATCGACTCGATGATGTCCCGGTTGAAGGCTTGCAGGTCACGCAGCGCCTCGTTTTTCTCTTCGAGCTCTACGCCTTTTTTCCGAATCGTTTGCGTAAGCAGGCTGCCAAGGTACGCCACCGCAACGAACGCGAATAGGTTTACGCCGAGCCACGATTCGAGCGTCCGGGCAGGCGGCATCGACGGCGTTGTACGCCGGATCAGCCCGTAGTAGGTCAACTCAACCACGCAACTGAGCAGGACGAAGCTGAAGCCCGCCACCAAGAACGCGCCACGTCGCGCGAATAATATGCTGCCCATCAGGATCTCGAGGAGATAGAGCGAAATGAAATAGCTGTCCTGTGCCCCGCTTACGTAGACCAGTCCGGTGATGATCGCTAGATCGAGAATGATCTGGAGAGGGGCGTGCCACCGCGCCTCAGGAGCTTTTCTTTGAAGAATCAGGTCCAGCGCAGCGAGAATGTACCAGGATACGGCGAGCAGAATCAGGGTGCGGACTGGAAGCGCTGTCGGAGCCCACTGGTGGACTGCGACGATCACTCCAATCAGGCATGTAATGATCAGAAAGCGAACGCGGCCCAGCCAGGGCAGCCATTCATTCACGCTGGGCTTGAATTCCATTTTGCATTCGCCAATGTCTTGCAGGCCCCCCGAGGAGATTCGAGATCCATGCGGATCGCAGCCGGCGGGCGCTCATCGTGGATGGAGCGCCCGCCTCGGGCCGCATCTGTTCAGGACTAGTGCGCCGCGAGTTTCGCAATCAACGAGAAGAGCGGCAGATACATCGAGATCACGACTCCTCCGACGACCACGCCGAGGAAGACGATCATGATCGGTTCGATTGCCGTTAGCATGTCTTTCACCGCCGCATCCACTTCGTCCTCGTAGAAGTCGGCAATCTTCTGGAGCATCGCGTCCATCGCGCCGGTTTGCTCGCCGACGCCGATCATCTGGGTCACCATTCCTGGGAACACTTCGGTTTCCTTCAGGGGATCGACCAGCGACCGCCCGGCCTCCACTGCCTTGCGAGTTTCAGAAATCGCCTTCTCGACGACCGCATTGCCCGACGTGCGAGCCGTGATGTCGAGCCCTTCCAGTATCGGCACGCCGCTTGAGATCAGCGTCCCCAACGTTCGCGTGAAACGCGCCACGGCGATCTTGCGAAGCACCATGCCCACAACGGGCGCCTTCAACAACAAGGCATCAATCGCGTACCGCCCATGGGGCGTTCCATACCAAAACTTGATCGCGACGCCGACCGCGATGAAAAACACGAGGACCATCAGCCCGTAAATGCTTCCCACGAAGTTGCTGAGACCGATGACGATCCGAGTTGGCAATGGCAAATCGACCTGCAAACCGTTGAACAGGGTCACGAAAACCGGCACCACCTTCCATAACAGAAGTGTGATGACCAGGGTGGCGATGCCCAACACCGCCACGGGGTAGATCATCGCGGACTTCACGGCTCGCTTGAGTTTGACGTTCTTTTCGATGTAAGTGGAAAGCCGCTGAAGAATGGTATCGAGAATACCGCCCGTCTCACCGGCCTCCACCATGTTGTAGTAGAGGGGATCGAACACCTTTTCGTGCTGTTTCATCGACGTCGAAAGAGTGGCGCCACCTTCCACCGATCCCCGCACCGAATTGAGGATCTTCTGAAACGTCTTGTTCTCCTGCTGTCCGGCCAGAATCTCCAGGCACTGGACGAGGGGCAAACCGGCGTCAATCATTACGGAGAACTGTCGCGTGAAAACCGCGAGTTCCTTCGAATCGACGCCCGTCCCGAAAGTGGGAATGTTGAATTCTTTCCCCTTTTCGGAAAGCTTGCTGACGCTGATCTGCTCGCGGCGCAGAGTGGCAGCCAGCTGGGCCTTGTTCTCCGCTTGGCGCTCGCCCGTCACGGTCGCGCCTGCACGGTTGGTTCCGCGATATGTGAATACCGGCATTTTTCTTACCTCCCCCTTCGCTTACCTCCGGACAGGAGTCCGGTTGCCGCCTGCGGGCGGCGAAATCACCCCTCGATTAATTAAATCCTGTAACTCGTCGGGATTCGAGGACCTCGAGAGCGCCGTTTCCAAACTGATCACCTTCTGGAAGTACGCGTTCGCAAGACTTTGATTAAACGTCTGCATTCCGGTCGTCCCCGTACCGGTCTGCATGGCTGAATAAATCTGGTGAATTTTGTCTTCGCGGACCAGGTTGCGGATCGCGGCGTTGGGAATCAGAATTTCCATCACCATCACGCGTCCTCGTCCGTCGATGCGTGGCAGCAACGCCTGGCAAAGAATTCCCTCGAGCACCATCGAAAGCTGCGCGCGAACCTGCGGCTGCTGGTGCGCGGGAAAGACGTCGACAATACGGTTGATCGTCGACACCGCCGAGTTCGTGTGCAAGGTGGCAAATGTCAGGTGGCCGGTTTCGGCGATACGCAGCGCGGATTCAATCGTCTCCAAGTCGCGCATTTCACCGATGAGAACCACGTCGGGATCTTCTCGAAGAGCGGCGCGCAACGAATTGGCGAACGAGTGCGTATCGGAGTGAACTTCGCGCTGATTCACCAGGCACTTCTTGTGGTTGTGCAGAAATTCGATCGGGTCTTCGATCGTGATCATATGCTCTTCGCGCTCGTTGTTGATTTTGTCGAGCATTGCGGCGAGCGTCGTGGATTTGCCGGATCCCGTGGGCCCGGTCACGAGCACGAGTCCGCGCGGCTTGTCGCATAGCGAACGCACGATCGGCGGCAACCCGAGCGCGTCGAATCCCTTGATTTCCCACGGAATAGTTCGGAATACGGCGGCAACCGCTCCGCGCTGATGAAAGATGTTGCCGCGGAAACGCGCCAGGCTCTTCAAGCCAAACGAAAAGTCGAGCTCCAAATTCTCTTCCAGCCGGTGCTTCTGCACGTCGGTGAGGACGCTGTACGCGAGCGCCTTCGTATCGGCAGCCGTCAAAGGCGGCATATCGAGCGGCCGCAGCTTGCCGTGGACGCGGACGCGCGGCGGGCTGTTGGTCGAGAGGTGCAGGTCGCTCCCGCCCATTTCGATCATCTTCTTCAAGAGTTCGCTCAGTGTGATGCCAGCCATTCGTTCCTCCGCTTAGAGCACCGTCTCGCGCAGAACCTCTTCCATTGTTGTTTGTCCCGCAGCCACTTTGATCAGGCCGCTGCGCCGCAGCGTGATCATCCCCATTTCCAGCGCCTTCTTCTTGAGTTCCAGCGCGGAGGCTCCCACGAGAATCAGCTCGCGCAAGTCGTCGTTAATTTCCATCACTTCATAGAGGCCCACGCGCCCTTTGTAGCCGGTGTTGTTGCACGTCCCGCATCCCTTACCGTGGTACACGGTCGTCTTGGCCGCCTCGTCCGAGCTGTAGCCCGCCTCGATCAGCGCCTGCGGTTGAAGCTGGAGCGGTTCTTTGCATTGCACGCAGATGCGGCGCACCAGCCGCTGCGCGCAAATGAGGTTCACGGACGTGGCCACGAGGAACGGCTCGATGCCCATGTTCATCAAGCGGCTGATCGTCGAAGGCGCGTCGTTCGTGTGCAACGTTGAAAGCACCAAGTGGCCGGTCAGCGCGGCTTTCACCCCAATTTCCGCCGTCTCGAAATCTCGAATCTCGCCAACCAAGATGATGTTCGGGTCTTGCCGCAGGAAGGCGCGCAGAGCGGAAGCGAAGTTCAAGCCGATCTGCTCTTTCATCTGGACCTGGTTGATTCCGGGGAGTTGAAACTCAACTGGATCCTCGGCGGTCATGATGTTCGTATCCGGCTGATTCAGCCGAGCCACGGAGGAGTAGAGCGTGTTCGTCTTGCCCGAACCCGTGGGTCCCGTGACCAATACCATGCCGTAAGGTTTCAGAATCTGGCGTTCGAACTTCGCCAGCGACTCAGGCTCGAATCCGAGCTTGGTCATGTCGAGTCGCAGGTTTTCTTTGTCGAGCAGTCGAAGAACGATTTTTTCGCCGAAGAGTGTCGGGACGGTCGAAACACGGAAGTCGAGTTCTTTCTTCTTTCCGTCTTTCAGGTACTTGATCATGATGCGGCCGTCTTGCGGCAACCGCTTCTCGCTGATGTCGAGCTTGGACATGATCTTGATGCGGCTCGTCATCGCGTCTTTCAACTTCATCGGCGGAGTCATCACAGTCTGCAGCACGCCGTCGATGCGGAACCGGACGCGATACTCCTTCTCGTACGGCTCCACGTGGATGTCGCTCGCGCCGCGCTTCACGGCGTCGGTGAGGATCAGATTGCACAGCTTGATGATGGGAGCTTCTTCGGCGGCCTTTTCCAGCGTCGCCAAATCCATCTCTGCTTCTTCGCCCGCCAGCTCGAGAGCGTCAGCCTCGTCCCCCGTGAGGTCCTTCATCACCTTGTCGAGCTCTTCGACACTCTCGACATCGCCATAGAACTTGTGGATCGCTTCGCTGATGGCGGTTTCCGAAGCGACGACAGGCTCGACGTTAAACCCGGTCATGAACTTGATATCGTCCATCGCGAAGACGTTCGTAGGATCGGTCATCGCGATAGTGAGCGTCGAACCGACGCGGGAAAGCGGAACAATCTGGTAGCGCACCGCCGTTTCTTGCGGCACCAGCTTGATTACCGCCGGGTCCACTTCATAGAACTTGAGGTTGATCGATGGGACGCCGTATTGCCGGGAAAGGACTGCGGTGATGTCGTCGTCACTTACGAGACCGAGCTTGACCAGACACGTCCCCAGCCGGCCACCGTTTTTCTTCTGGTAGTCGAGCGCCTGCTTGAGCTGATCGGCAGAGATCAGGCTGTCTTTGACCAGGATTTCGCCCAGACGCGAAGACATAAGTGTCTTTTG
>Ga0335077_10012130_pt1 | contig 10772 bp, 9 predicted proteins | sample Lox_Sample_31_FD_207151 | JGI IMG/M metagenome (GOLD analysis project Ga0335077, IMG submission 207151) | Soil microbial communities from Loxahatchee National Wildlife Refuge, Florida, United States - Lox_Sample_3.1 | ecosystem: Environmental > Terrestrial > Soil > Wetlands | place: USA: Florida...
ATCAACGCCGCCTCGCTGTCCACCCAGCTCGCGGGGCTGCCGTTCTCCGGCCCGATCGGCGGCGTCCGGGTCGCCCTCATCAAGGGCCAGTGGGTGGCGTTCCCGACCCACTCCCAGCTCGAGGACGCCACCTTCGACATGGTGGTCGCGGGCCGGGTGCTCGACGACGGCGACGTCGCGATCATGATGGTGGAAGCGGAGTCCACCCCGCGCACCCTCGCCCTGCTGGCCGATTCCGGCAGCGGCGCGGTCGGGCCGACCGAGGAGACGGTCGCCGAGGGGCTGGAGGCGGCCAAGCCGTTCATCAAGGTGCTCTGCGAGGCGCAGCAGCGCGTCGCGGCGCAGGCCGCGAAGGAAACCGCTGACTACCCGATCTTCGCCGACTACGGCCAGGACGTCTACGACGCCCTGGCCGCCGCGGTCAGCGACGAGCTCGGCCAGGCACTGACCATCGCCGACAAGAAGGACCGGGAGGCCGAGACCGACCGGGTCAAGGCGCTGGCCGCTGAGAAGCTCGCGCAGCAGTTCGAGGGGCGCGACAAGGAGATCAGCGGCGCCTACCGCGCGCTCACCAAGAAGCTGGTGCGGGAGCGGATCGTCAGCGAGGGCGTGCGCATCGACGGCCGCGGCCTGGCCGACATCCGCCAGCTGTCCGCGGAGGCACACGTGCTCCCGCGGGTGCACGGATCGGCGCTGTTCGAGCGCGGCGAGACCCAGATCCTCGGGGTCACCACGCTGAACATGCTCCGGATGGAGCAGATGATCGACACGCTGAACCCGGAGCGGACCAAGCGGTACATGCACAACTACAACATGCCGCCCTACTCCACCGGGGAGACCGGCCGGGTCGGCTCGCCGAAGCGGCGGGAGATCGGCCACGGCGCGCTCGCCGAGCGGGCGCTGATCCCGGTGCTGCCCGCGCGGGAGGAGTTCCCCTACGCGATCCGGCAGGTGTCGGAGGCGATCGGCTCCAACGGTTCCACCTCGATGGGTTCGGTCTGCGCCTCCACCATGTCCCTGCTGGACGCGGGTGTGCCGCTCAAGGACATGGTGGCGGGCATCGCCATGGGGCTGATCAGTGAGGGCGGGCAGTACGTCACCCTGACCGACATCCTGGGCGCCGAGGACGCGTTCGGCGACATGGACTTCAAGGTGGCCGGCACCACCGACGTGATCACCGCGCTGCAGCTGGACACCAAGCTCGACGGCATCCCGGCGTCGGTGCTCGCCGCCGCGCTCAAGCAGGCGCGGGCCGCCCGGCTCACGATCCTGGGCGTGATGCGCGAGGCGATCGACGCCCCGGCCGAGATGAGCCCCAATGCGCCGCGGATCATCACCATCAAGGTGCCGGTCGACAAGATCGGTGAGGTGATCGGCCCGAAGGGGAAGATGATCAACTCCATCCAGGAGGACACCGGCGCCGAGATCACCATCGAGGACGACGGCACCATCTACATCGGCGCCACCGACGGGCCCTCGGCGGAGGCGGCGCGGTCCACCATCAACGCGATCGCCAACCCGCACATCCCGGAGGTGGGGGAGCGGTTCCTCGGCACCGTGGTGAAGACCACGACGTTCGGCGCGTTCGTCTCGCTGCTGCCCGGCAAGGACGGCCTGCTGCACATCACCCAGATCCGCAAGCTGCACGGCGGCGCCCGGATCGAGAACATCGACGACGTGGTCAAGGTCGGTGACAAGATCCAGGTGGAGATCCGGGAGGTGGACGACCGCGGCAAGCTGTCGCTGGTCCCGGTGGAGGTCGTCGAGCGTGAGGCGGCGGGCGTGGCAGCCGACGGCGGCGGCCACTCCGGCGACCACGACGGCGACCACGACCGCGACCGTGGCGGGCAGGGCGGGGACCGTGACGGCCACCGCACCCGCCACCGCGAGCGCCGGCGCCGCGAGCAGTGACCGGCGGCCGGCCAGCCGACGGCGATGCGGCCGTGGCCCGCACGGTCCTGCCGGGCGGGCTGCGGGTCGTCACCGAGCACCTGCCGGCCGTGCGGTCCGCGGCGTTCGGCATCTGGGCGGGCGTGGGCTCGTGCGACGAGGACACCGCCCACGCCGGTGCCACCCACTACCTTGAGCACCTGCTGTTCAAGGGCACGGGACGGCGCACCGCGCTGGAGATCTCGTCCGCGCTGGACGCGGTCGGCGGCGAGCTGAACGCGTTCACCGGCAAGGAGTACACCTGCTACTACGCGCGGGTGCTGGACGCCGACCTGCCGCTGGCCATCGACGTCCTGTCCGACATGGTGACCGGCTCACTGATCGAGCAGAAGGAGGTGGACGCCGAGCGGGGGGTGATCCTGGAAGAGATCGCCATGAACGACGACGATCCCTCCGACACCGTGCACGAGGCCTTCGCCGCCCAATTGTTCGGCGACACCCCGCTCGGCCGCCCCATCCTGGGCACGGCGGGGTCGATCAACGCGATCACCCGCGAGCAGATCACCGGCCACTACCGGGCCAGGTACACACCGCCGAGCCTGGTGGTGGCCGCCGCGGGCAGCGTCCAGCACGAGGCGGTCGTCGCCAGCGTCCGCGAGGCGTTCGGCGACGCGCTGGCCACGCCGGCGCCGCCGGATCCGCCGCGGCTCGGCGGCCTGGGAGAGGCGGTGCCCGGCGCGGGCCGCGGCGTGCGGCTGGTGTCACGGGGCATCGAGCAGGCGAACCTGGTCCTCGGCTGCGAAGGGCTGTCCCGCAACGACGACCGCAGGTTCGCGCTCGGCGTGCTCAACGCCGCCCTGGGCGGGGGGATGTCCTCGCGGCTGTTCCAGGAGGTCCGGGAGAAGCGCGGGCTGGCCTACTCGGTGTACAGCTTCGCCTCACAGCACGCCGAAACCGGCATGTGGGGGCTGTACGTGGGCTGCCTGCCCGCCAAGGCGGACGAGGTGCTCGCCATCTGCACCGACGAGATAGCCAAGGTCGTCTCCGGCGGGCTGACCGACGCCGAGATGGAGCGCGGCAAGGGCCAGCTGCGCGGCTCGATCGTGCTGGGCCTGGAAGACCCCTCGTCGCGGATGAGCCGGCTGGGCAAGGCCGAGCTGGTCTACCCGCGGCTGGAGCCGGTGGAGGAGATCCTGGACTCGATCGAGGCGGTCACCCACGACGACGTGCGCCGGGCCGCCGCCGAGATCCTGGACCAGCCCAAGGCGCTCGCGGTGGTCGGCCCGTTCGACGACGATGCCAGCTTCGCGGCAGCGCTGTCCTGACGCCTGCCGTCCCTGGCGGTGACCGAGGAGGCGGACATGATCAAGGTCGGGGTGCTGGGCGCCAAGGGGCGCATGGGCACGCAGATATGCGCGGCGGTCGACGAGGCCGCGGGCATGACGCTGGCCGCCGGGGTGGACGAGGGCGACGACCGCGAGGCCCTGGCCGGCTGTGACGTGGTGGTCGACTTCACCCACCCGGGCGCCGTCATGGACAACCTGCGCTGGTGCACCGGCAAGGGTCTGGACACCGTCGTCGGCACGACCGGGTTCGATGACGCCAGGACCGCGCAGGTGGCCGGGTGGCTGGCCGCCGCGCCCGGCACCCGGTGCCTGATCGTGCCGAATTTCTCGATCGGCGCGGTGCTGATGATGCGCTTCGCCGCGCAGGCGGCGCGCTTCTTCGACTCGGCGGAGATCATCGAGCTCCACCACGCGGCCAAGGTGGACGCGCCGTCTGGGACCGCGGCCCGGACAGCGTCGCTGATCGCCCGCGCGCGGGCGGAGGCGGGGCTCGGGCCGTCGCCCGATGCCACGGTCACCGCCCTGGATGGTGCCCGCGGCGCGGTCGTGGACACGGTGCATGTCCACTCGGTCCGGCTGGCGGGGCTGCTCGCGCACCAGGAGGTGCTGCTCGGCGGGCATGGCGAGACCCTGACCCTGCGGCACGACTCGCTGGACCGCGCCTGTTTCATGCCAGGGATCCTGCTGGGGATCCGCGGCGTCGCCTCGCTTCCGGCCGGGCTGACGCTCGGCCTGGAGCCGCTGCTCGGGCTGGACTAGCTGGTAGCTGGTCCTAGCTGGATTCAGGCAGAGCCGCCGGAACCGGGCTGGACAACGTTGACGGACAGGATCCGCACCGGCTTCGAGCAGGCCGTGGTGGTGTAGCTCAGGTAGACCGGCGTGGTCTGGTTCGGCGGGTAGACCTGCAGCCACTTGGTGGTGACCGGCCCGCACTTGGACGCCGGGAAGTTCAGCGCGTCCACGATCCGCAGCAGCGCGTTGGCCACCTGGCCTGGCGCGAGCGTCACCAGCTTGCGCGGCGGGGCCGGGTTCTCGCTGGCGGCGAGGCCGACCTGGGTGACCGGCTGGCCGCCCGCCAGCGAGACGCCGGGATAGCCGTAGAGCGTGCACGAGACGCTGGAGATGTTGGTGAAGTCGATCACCTGGTAGGTGCTGCCTGCCGCGCCCTGGGAGAGCCCGAGCTTGAGGCCCAGCGACCGGGTCGGGCACGGCGCTGGCCCGCCCGCGACCGCGGTGGGGCTGCTGGTGGCCCCCGCGGCGCTGGAAATGGCCGTTCCGGGCTGCGCGCTGGCGGTGACCGTGACCGTGCTGGCCGGGGTGGCGCTCGGGGTGGAGCTGCCGCAGGCGGCGGCGAGTGCCGCGACGCAGGCGAGTGCTGCCCCGGCGACAGCCGGCCGGGCGGCGCGAGCAGATGCAGTCATGGCGGTTCCTTGTGCACAGGGCGGCTCCGCGAGCCGACTGACATCTATGACGTCGGCTGGGCCGCTGCGGTTGTCCGCCGCCCGGGCCGGCCAGGGCACGGTTTGGCCACGATCGGCAGGCCAGCGCACCTTGATAGCCTGGGCCAGGGAGATCGGGCAGGACATGCTCTGGGCGGTGCGATGAGATTCATCCTGAACGTGATCTGGCTCGTGCTCTGCGGCATCTGGATGGCCATCGCCTACGCGCTGGCCGGGCTGCTCTGCTTCGTCCTGTTCTTCCTGGTCGTCACGATCCCGTTCGGGATCGCCGCGTTCCGGATCGCGAACTACGTGCTGTGGCCGTTCGGCCGGACCATCACCCGGCGCCCGGGTGCGGGCATCGGCTCCCTGATCGGCAACATCATCTGGGTCATCCTGTTCGGCTGGGAACTTGCGCTCGGCCACCTGATAACCGGGATCCTGCTGTGCCTGACGATCATCGGCATCCCGCTGGGGCTCGCCAACTTCAAGATCATCCCTATCTCGCTGGTGCCGCTGGGAGCGGAGATCGTTCCGAGCGATGAGCCCTACCCGAGCTACCGCTGACCTGGGCCTTGTCCCAGTGCCGTCCTCTATGCCCGACTTAGTGATGATTTACGGCACTGCGCCACCAAAAGAGGCTTACCGTGGCGTAACGTCGGTCCTATGTGCCGCAATATCAAGATCTTGCGCGCGCCGTATGCCGTCGGCGTAACCGACGAGGACGTGCATGCGGCCGCCCTCCAGTACGTGCGGACGGTGGGAGGCGTACGCCTTCCCCCCCCGCACAACGAGGAGGCGTTCAACCAGGCGGTGGACCTCATCACCGCCGTCACCCGGGATCTGCTGGCAGGCCTGGAGGCCGGCCAGCAGCACCTCGTGGCGAGCCCGGACCCCGCGGCCATCCCGGGCAACCTCGAGGCCAGCCCGGAGCACGGCGGGTCCAGCCCGGAGCGCCGCCAGACGAGCCCTGAGCCGCTCGAAGCGGCCCCGGGGCAGCCCGGCGGGTTAGTAGCGCATCCACCGGTAACGCGCGGGCCCAGCTGGGCGCCGCTCGCCGCCGGGCGCCGGGAAGCGGCGCCCGGGAGCCGCCGCATGGCGCCGGCCGGGCCGGCGGTCACGCGGTGCGCGTACGGTCCGCGTCCCCCAGGCCGAGCTCGCTGACCGAGGTCTCGCGCATCACGAACTTCTGCACCTTCCCGGTGACCGTCATCGGGAAGCCGTCGGTGATCCGCAGGTACCGGGGGATCTTGAAGTGGGCGATCTGCCCGGTGCAGAACTCCCGCAGCTCGTCCAGGCTCAGCCCGGCCCCGGGGCGCAGCTTGACCCAGGCGCACAGCTCCTCGCCGTACTTGGCGTCGGGGACCCCGATCACCTGGACATCCTCGATCGCCGGGTGGGTGTAGAGGAACTCCTCCACCTCGCGCGGGTACACGTTCTCCCCGCCCCGGATGACCATGTCCTTGATCCGGCCCGCGATGTTCAGGTACCCGGCCGCGTCCATCACCGCCAGGTCACCGGTGTGCATCCAGCGGGCGCCGTCGATCACGGCCTCGGTCTGCGCCTCGTCGTCCCAGTAGCCGAGCATGACCGAATACCCCCGGGTGCACAGCTCGCCGGTGGTGCCGCGCGGGACCACCAGGCCGGTCGCCGGATCGATGATCTTCACCTCGACATGGGGGTGCACCCGGCCCACCGTGGACACCCGGCGGCCGGTGTCGTCATCGGCCCGGGTCTGGGTGGACACCGGGGACGTCTCGGTCATCCCGTAGCAGATGGTGACCTCGGTCATGTGCATCTCGCTGACGACCCGCTTCATCACCTCGACCGGGCATGGCGACCCGGCCATGATCCCGGTCCGCAGCGTCGACAGGTCGTAGCCGGCGAAGCCGGGCAGCGCGAGCTCGGCGATGAACATGGTCGGCACCCCGTACAGAGAGGTGCACCGCTCCGCCTGCACCGCCGCCAGCGCCGCGGCCGGCTCGAAGCCGGCCGACGGGATGACGATGCAGGCCCCGTGGGTGGTGCAGGCCAGGTTGCCCAGCACCATGCCGAAGCAGTGGTAGAAGGGCACCGGGATGCAGACCCGGTCCTGCTCGGTGTAGCGGCAGCCCTCGCCGATGAAGAACCCGTTGTTCAGGATGTTGTGATGGGACAGGGTGGCGCCCTTCGGGAAGCCGGTGGTCCCGCTGGTGTACTGGATGTTGATCGGGTCGTCGAAGGACAGGCCGGCCTCCCGCGCGGCCAGCGGGCCGAGCTCGCCCGGCACGCCCGCGCCCGCGTTCAGCAGCTCCTGCCATTCCGGCGACCCCAGGTAGATGACCCGTTCCAGCTGCGCGGGCGCGTCCGGCCCGCCCCGCACCTCGTCCACCATCGCGCGGTAATCGCTGGTCTTGAACGATTCCGCGCTGACCAGCACCCGGACCCCCGACTGGCGCAGCGCGTAGCCGAGCTCATGGCTGCGGTAGGCCGGGTTGATGTTCACCAGGACGATCCCCGCCTTTGCGGTGGCGTACTGGAGCAGCACCCATTCGGCGCAGTTCGGCGCCCAGATGCCCACCCGGTCGCCCGCCTCGATGCCCGCCGCGATCAGGGCCCGGGCGAGCCCGTCGGTGTCGAGGTCGAGCCCGGCGTAGGTCCACCGCCGCCCGGCGGGCACGTCCACCACCGCCTCCCGGTCCGGGTAGGTGGCGGCGACCCGGCGCAGGCTGGCCCCGATCGTCTCGCCCAGCAGCGGCACCGCGGATGCGCCGTGACTGTAGGACCGTTCTGTGACGCCGGTCATGGCAGCCCCCTCTGGCTCGGCCGTCAGGCCCTGCTTGCGTTGCCCATCAGGGCATGTCTGGCACCATGGTGCCCCGCACACGGCCGGGTGTGAATACTCGGGCCGGCGCCGGCGGGCCCGGGCCGGCCCGCGGCGGCCGCCGCGCAGCCTCGTTCTGCATGGTGAGGGGTGAACGGCCGGCGGCTCCGTGCCGTCAGCAATGGTGTTGGCGCGCTGCGGGGGAGTTACTGTTCAATACAGGGATTCGGGACAGCCGCACGTGTCCGCCCACCGGCGGACTCGCCGCTCATGTGCCCGTGCCGGGAGTGACCATGGAGTCGTGGATTGTCTGGCTGGTCCTAGCCGCGGTGCTCGGGATCGCCGAGGTCATGACGACCACGCTCGCCTTCGGCCTGCTGGCCGCCGCGGCGGTGGCAGCGGCCATCGTCGGCGGGGTCGGCCTGGCCCTTCCCTTCCAGCTCATCGCCTTCGTTCTCGCGGCGGGGGCGGGTCTCGGCATCGCGCGGCCGCTGGCCGTGCGCCACATCCGGCAGCCCCCGCTGCTGAGAACCGGTACGTCCGCCCTGGTGGGGCGGTCCGCCATCGTGACCGAGGAGGTCACGGCGCTTGACGGGCGGGTCCGCATCGGCGGCGAGGTCTGGTCGGCACGCTCCTACGACGAGTCATCGGTCATCCCCGAGGGCTCCAAGGTCGACGTCCTCGCGATCGAGGGTGCCACCGCGCTTGTCCATCCCAAGGAGTAGTCATGGAAGCAGGAATAGTCGCGGCCGTCGCCGCCGTCATCGTGGTCATCTTGATGTTCGTCTTCGTGGCCAAGACGGTGCGCATCGTGCCGCAGGCGCGGGCGCGCAACATCGAGCGCTTCGGCAGATACCGCAAGACCCTGCAGCCGGGGATGAACTTCATCATCCCGTTCGTGGACAGGGTCAAGCCGCTCATCGACCTGCGTGAGCAGGTGGTCGCCTTCAAGGGCCAGCCGGTCATCACCGAGGACAACCTGGTCGTGCTCATCGACACGGTGCTGTTCTTCCAGGTCACCGACCCCCGGGCGGCTGACTACGAGATCGTCAACTACATCCAGGCGATCGAGCAGATCACCGCGACCATGCTGCGCAGCGTGATCGGGAACATGGACCTCGAGGAGACCCTCACCTCACGCGACAAGATCAACACCATGCTGCGCGGCGTGCTCGACGACGCCTCGGGCAAGTGGGGACTCCGGGTGACCCGGGTGGAGATCAAGGCGATCGACCCGCCCAAGAGCGTCATTGACGCGATGGAGAAGCAGATGCGGGCGGAGCGGGAGAAGCGCGCGGCCATCCTCACCGCCGAAGGGGTGCGCCAGTCCAGGATCCTGACCGCGGAAGGCGAGAAGCAGAGCAGCATCCTTCGCGCGGAAGGCGAGAAGCAGAGCCAGATCCTGCAGGCCGAGGGCCAGGCGCAGGCGATCGGCACCGTGTTCCAGGCCGTGCACGTCAACGACGCGGACGCCAAGGTGCTCGCCTACCAGTACCTGCAGACGCTGCCGCAGCTCGCGCAGGCCGAGGGCAACACGTTCTGGGTGATCCCGAGCGAGGTGACGTCGGCACTGCGGACGCTGAGCGGGGCGTTCGGCGGTGAGGGGGCTGGCCAGCCGGCCGCGCCCGCCGGGCCCGTCCATGCGGTCGGCCCCGGGGCCGGCCCCGCCCCCGCGGCTCTCACCGACGCCGGGGCCGGGCAGCCCGGCCCGGCCGCGAACGGGGATCCGGCCACGACGGCAGAGCAGGCCGGGAACGGGGATCTCACCAGGGCGGAAGAGGCGGTCGCGGAGGAGTCGGCCCGCACGCACGACCAGCTCGCACAGGTGGAGGAGGAAGTCGCGGCGGTCCGGCGGCAGGCGGAGCAGTTCGGTCCCGGTTAACGGGCAGGCGGCTCCGCATCCGGTCAGAGCGTGACCGCGAGGCCGATGGTGAGCAGGGCGCCGAACGCGAGCTGCAGCCTGCCGGTCTGCCCCAGCGCGCCGATCAGGGCCGGGCCCTGCGCGCCCGCCCGCACCGCCCGCAGCGGCGGCAGCGCCAGCGGCAGGGTGGCCAGGGCCAGCAGCGCGAGCGGGCGCGCGAAGGCGATCACCACCACCGCGGCGAACGGGATCAGCGTGCAGCCGGCGTACAGCACGCGGGTCCGCTGGTCGCCGATGAGGACCGCGAGGGTGCGCTTGCCGGCCACCTCGTCGGAGGGGATGTCGCGCAGGTTGTTGACCACCAGCAGGGCACACGACAGCAGGCCGACCGGCACCGACGCCGCCAGTGCCAGCCAGGTCAGCCGGCCCATCTGGACGTAGGCGGTGCCGGTCACGGCGGCGACCCCGAAGAAGGCGAAGACCGCCACCTCGCCCAGGCCCCGGTAGCCGTACGGGTGGCTGCCGCCGGTGTAGGTCCAGGCGGCGGCCACCGCGGCGGCGCCGACCAGCAGCAGCCACCAGGACGTGGCAGCGGCCAGCACGAACCCGGCCGCGCATGCGGTGGCGAAGCAGGCGAGCGCGGCGGCGCGCACCTGCCGGGCCGGGGCGAGCCCGGCTGCCACCAGCCGGACCGGCCCGACCCGGCGCTCGTCGGCGCCCCGGACGCCGTCGCTGTAGTCGTTGGCGTAGTTGACCCCGACCTGCAGGGCGAGCGCGACCACCAGGGCCAGGGCCGCCCGCCACAGCGAGAAGCGGCCGTAGCCGAAGGCCACCCCGCTGCCCACCGTGACCGGCACGATCGCCGCTGGCAGCGTCCGTGGCCGGGCGCCGCCCAGCCACTCCCGCGGCGTCGCCATCAGCGCAGGTCTCGCGGGTCCATGCCTTGCGCGTCCACGCCTAGTTCGTGGCCGGGCCCGGCGCTGGCCCCTCCGCGTGCGCGGACATCGGGCGCCATGAGCTGGGATCACGCACGGCGCCGGTGGAGGCCGACGTCGCCATGGCGGCGTAGACCTGCAGTGCCTGGCTGACCGTGCGGTCGCGACCAATCGGCTGGAAGCCGCTGGCGCCCAGCCGCTCCCGCCGGGCGGCCAGCTCGGCCTCGGGCACGTCCAGCGTGAGCTCGCGGCGCGGGATGTCGATCGCGATCCGGTCGCCGTCCTGCACCAGCGCGATCATCCCGCCCGAGGCGGCCTCCGGCGCGACATGGCAGATGGACAGCCCCGAGGTGCCGCCGGAGAACCGGCCGTCGGTGATGAGCGCGCAGGCCCGGCCCAGGCCCTTGCCCTTGAGGAAGCTGGTCGGGTAGAGCATCTCCTGCATGCCCGGCCCGCCCTTGGGCCCCTCGTACCGGATGACCACCACGTCGCCCGCGG
>Ga0335077_10012131_pt1 | contig 10772 bp, 8 predicted proteins | sample Lox_Sample_31_FD_207151 | JGI IMG/M metagenome (GOLD analysis project Ga0335077, IMG submission 207151) | Soil microbial communities from Loxahatchee National Wildlife Refuge, Florida, United States - Lox_Sample_3.1 | ecosystem: Environmental > Terrestrial > Soil > Wetlands | place: USA: Florida...
ATGTGGGCGGCCTGTTTGACGGCGTCAGTGATACCTCGTTAGACACTGAAGTCGGCACTTCGTTCTCCTATATCGACAACCTGAGCGTCGTCCGCGGCCGTCATACGCTGAAATTCGGCGTCGATATCCGGCGCATCCGGTTGAACAACTCCGGCAACACGCTCACGACATCGAGCATCGCCTATGCTAGCGTCGATGATTTGATCAACAACCACGCCGACTCGGCTACTTACCTCCAAGGCGAAGGCGTCGTGGGAAATCGCCGCACGTTCTATATGGGTTACGCTCAAGACGAATTCCGTGTCAGTTCCACCCTCACGCTGAACCTGGGGCTGCGCTACGAATACTACTCGGTGGCGCACGAAATCCTGAACCGCTCAGCAGTGGTCGACATTCTGGGCTGCGGCGGCTTCTGCCCGAAAGGTACGCCATACTACGACCCGAACCCCAAGGATTTCGGGCCGCGTCTGGGCGCGGCGTGGGCGCCGGACGCGCTCCATGGGAAGACCACCATCCGCAGCGGCTTTGGCATCTACTATGGCGGCAACCAGAACGATGATTTCAGCGACCCGGCCGAAAGCGCCGTGCCCCGCTACTCGCTCTCTTCCGACGATTTTCCGGCCCTGGCTTATCCCTTGGTTGCTTTCCTGGACCCCGCGAACCAGCTTTTCAGCCCCAAGGCAATCGACCGGCACCGCAAGGACCTCTACTACGAGAACTGGGATTTTCTAGTCCAGCAGCAGTTACCGAAAGACTGGATTTTCCAAGTGGGCTACACGGGCGGCGAGGGACATCACCTGTTTTCCAAATACACCGTCAACCTGATCAACCCGCTCACTGGCACGCGTCCCTTGGCTGGCTTCGGGTCGTTCGGGCTCAAGGCCAACGATGGAAACAACAACTTCAACGCCCTTCAGGTCTCGCTGCAGCGCCGGTTTACGCGCGGGCTGTTGTTCCAGGCGAACTACATGTATGCCCATGGCATTGGCGACGCGTCCACCGGCTCAGGCTCGGCGATCTCCATCCAGGATATGAGTTGCCGCGCGTGTGACCGCAGCAGCACGGATGTCGATGTGCGCCACAACCTGGTGGTGAACGCAGTCTACGAATTGCCCTTTGGAAAGGGTAAGAAGTTCTGGACCGACGGTGTCGCCTCGAAACTCCTCGGAGGCTGGGAGCTAGCCGGAATCTCCACTGCCCGCACCGGCCTGCCGGTGAACATCACCATGACGCGTAAGGCTGGCGCCGTGCTGGACGGCAACAACAAGAACCAGCGCCCCAACCTGGTTCCGGGTGTGCCGATCTACGCCGCGAACCAGACTGTCGACAACTGGTTCAACCCGGCGGCGTTCGCCTTGCCGGCCAATGGAACGTGGGGGAATCTCGGCCGCTACATTGCCAATGGCCCCGGCATGTTCGAAATCGACAGCTCGTTGCAAAAGCGGTTTAAACTGACCGAGCGGTTGGCGTTGAACTTTCGTGCCGCCGCCTATAACCTTTTCAACCACCCGGTCTTCGATCTGCCTTCCGGGGCAATCGGAAACCTGACCGGTAATCCGCCATCAGTGGACTCGGGCTTCGGAAGAATCTCCGGCATCATCAACGCAGGTGCGGTGGGAACCGGCGCCCCGCGGCGTATTGAGTTCATGTTCCGGGCTGAGTTCTGACCGGCGCGTGCAGGGCGAGCGCCGCGTCGTCTCGTACTTCACCGGTTCCCGCGACGGGTATCGCATCGGCGTGCCGCGCGACGGCTTCTACCGCGCGCTGCTCAACAGCGATTCGGCTTTACTTTGGCGGCAGCAACCTGGGTAATGGCTGGGTGTGCCCTCCGAGCCGGAACCGTGGCAGGGCCAGCCGCACTCCATCGTGATCACGGTGCCGCCGCTGGCGGTGGTGTATCTGAAACCCGATCGCGCCCGTCAGTAAGCAGGACAGGTGTAGCCCGATTGTAACTCTCGCTGCCTTGTTTCATATGTGAATCGATATTTACCGAATTTTCATTTGACCGCCCGAGCCAACTCCCTTAGTATGGAACCTCGCCAGTAAAATCCAATCCCGAAAGGATCCGTCTGTGAAGAAATCTGTCTCCAGCATTGCCTTGTCCGCATGCGCCCTCGGACTATTGACCGCCTCGTACTCTGCAGCTCAACCGACTTTACTCGCCGTCGGCACCCTCGACCAATCCCGCGCCGGCTCTTTCGCCGATCTTTCCGGGCTCACCTATTCGCTCGAAAACGGCGCCCCAGCCAACCTGCTCGGCGGTCTCGGTTCGGCACTCGCTTACGCCAATGGCTACACGTTTCTGGCCCTGCCCGACCGCGGTCCGAACGCCATTCCCGTAAACGCGCCAATCGACATGACTGCCAGCTATGTCAATCGATTTCATACCATCACGATGGACCTCGAACCCAACACCAGCGGCGCTCTTCTTCCTCCTTATAACCTGAATCTGCCCTATAAACTGACGCCGACCCTACGAGCCACAACGCTCCTCTGGAGCTTGACTCCACTGGTCTATGGCACAGGAACCGGTCTCGGCGTGGGCTCCGGCGTACCACCGATCAACAATTTCCTCCAGCATTTCTTCACCGGACGCTCCGACAATTTCGATCCCAACCATAACTCCGGCGACGCCAACGATGCCCGCTTCGACACCGAAGGCATGCGTCTCTCGAACGACGGGCTCAGAGTCTATATTTCCGATGAGTACGGCCCGTACATCTATGAGTTCGATCGCCTCACGGGCGTGCGGCTTCGATCGTTTCAGTTGCCATCCTCGTTTTACGTAACCAAGCTATTTCCGGTGGGCGCGACCGAAATCAGCATGAACACATCCGGGCGGACCGCGAATAAAGGCATGGAAGGCTTGGCCATCACACCCGATGGCACGACCCTGGTCGGCATCATGCAGGCTGCGCTGATTCAAGACGCGAATGAGGCAACAACGGCGAATCCGGCGCCCGGTAGCCTCTTGCATATTGTTACGATCGATATCCTCTCCGGCCATGTCACGCACCAATATGCATACCTGCTGACGCACGGGTCCGGTGTCAGTGAGATTTGCGCCATTAACAATCACGAATTTCTGGTTGACGAACGCGACGGCGCGGGACGTGAGGGGAAGAGCGATGGATCAAGCAACTCCGCCGTTTTCAAACAACTCTTCAAGATCGATTTGAACGGAGCCGTGGATGTTAGCGGAATGGATGGAATTGCGGCAGCCGCACACGCGGTGAATAAATCCCTCTTCCTCGATATCGTTCCGACTCTCACGAGTCTTGGCATTGGTCCCAAGGATATTCCGGCCAAGATCGAAGGCGTGGCACTTGGTCCGGACATCAAAAAGGACGGCAAAACGCTTCACACTCTCTGGATTGCCAATGACAACGATTTCCTCTCGCAAACCGCGGACGCCTCGCCAAAGCCGAATGACAACGATATTTTCGTCTTCGGCTTCACCGACGCAGATTTGGACGGTTCTCCACTTGTCCCCCAGCAGTTCCGTGGCCTAGCCCTCTTGTTCTGACCGCCGCTGTCTCCGGGCGCGGGCAGTCTGTGTCCGCGCCGCCCCTTATAGTGGGATGTCCCGCCGATATCGATAGCGTTGTCAAGGTGTGGGGCCAGCCCTTCCGGGCTGCAGCCCGGAACGGGTCCGTTACCGGAAAACCCGGCTGCGGGCGAAAGGCCCGGCCCCACGCCGGCAAACTGCTATCGCAATCATCGGTTCTCTCCGTTAGCTTGCGCCGCGGTCCTGCTTTATCTGCGGCGGGCGAGTGGCGTGGAGGAATACGGCCTGTCCGACCGCCAGTTGACCGATGCGAGTGACCGCGCCATAGATCCCGGCGTTGTTCTGGTTCGCCAGAACGATTGCCCTCAGCACTTCTGGAGCTGGGCTTGCCGAGTCCGGATCAAGGTTCACCATCGAGCAGCGAACGTCGTGCATCGTGACGGCGATGGCGGGCGCGTCGTCTGCCCCGCCGAAAGACAGCACACCGCCCAACCACTCGTCCTCCTGGAAGGGCACCGAGCGCAGCAAACGAACTACGATATTGGGGCGAAATCGCCGCACATCCGGGCTCAGCCCCGCGAGTCGTCCGATCTCGCGCACCGTATCGACGGCGATCACGGAGATGTTCGCTTCGTCGAAGGTGCCATGCCTCAACTGCATCATCTGCACGGGAGCCCCATGCCGACGTCCGATTTCCGTAGCCAAGTCCTCGCCGAAGACAGGCATCTCTTCGCCATCCGGAGTGCGAACATGCGTAGGAAGGCCTCCTGGAGCACCGTCTGCACGGCGGCACGGAGCAAATAAGAGCAGGTCAGGAAGTTTGCCTGCCGTTAGCCACGGGAACCCGCCGCGTTCATCAAGCCGCCGGAATGCCAGGCGCCTGTCACCATCGAGGCCGTGCCAGCCCAGGTTGGCGGCCTCAAGCGGTTCGCCGCGCATGGACTTCACGGGATACCGGAAGATCGCCTCCACTTGTCCAATTTCTGTAGGCATGTCTCGATACCAGTCTGCCAATAATCCGGCGGGTTCCGCAGAGGAGCGGCATACGACGGAACCTCCGTTTCACCATCGCCGGCCCCCGTCACGATATACTAATTCCATTCGCCAAACTATGTCGTGGAGAGCGCCGATTCCCGCTCATGTCTCTGCCTGCCGGCGCCCGCGAGAAAAGAAAGTTAGGGGCGGATACTGGAGATCAGAATGAAACGCATGTTACCGATCGTTTTCAGCGTGCTGGCGGTTTCGGCCGGTGCGTACGGGCAAACGCCAGACGTCGACAAGCCCCTGCTCGCTGCGCCCCGCCAATTGAAAGACGCCGCGACGGTCATCAAGTGGAAAGCCGACTTCACCTACGACACCTTGAAGAAAGGCACCAACACGCTGGTCTGCTACGATTTGTCAGGCATGCCCTTGCACCAACCGTTCACCATGGAGTGCACGAGCATGGCCAACCTGGCCCGCGTCGCTCAGAACCTGAAGTTCGAAGCTATTAGCGATAAGGAAGCCCGCCAAAAGGCGTTCGACGACGCCGAGAAGAACGGCAGCCGAGTGAAGCCCGAGTTCGGATCGGTGTTTATCCATTTCATGGGTCCCGACCAGGAGCATGCGCGCATGCACACGACCATTGCCGTGCCCGGCGCCACTGCACAGTCGCTCGGACTGCCCGATAATCCGAGGCAGGGCGGCGCGTGGATCATGAACGCCGGAACGACCACGGCGCACTTAATGACGCCCGGTAGCTAGACGAGCGTAACAGACCGCTCCTTTCAGCCGCGGCTCGGTAAAACAGCGTGCGCGTTACTGAGCCGCGACCGGAGGGAGTGGTGGTGTGCCCTGAGTATGAAACCTCTGATTCTTGGTGTGCTCATCGTTGCAGCTTCGGCCGCAGCCCAAGGGACGCGGCAATTCACCGGCACCATTACCGACAGCATGTGTGAGAGGGGAGATCATTCGCGCATGCGGATGGGACCGACAGATGGCGAGTGTACCGTGGCTTGCGTGGAGGCGCACGGCGCTTCGTACGTGTTGTGGGACGGTAAGGAAACCTACACGCTGAGCGATCAGAAAGCGCCGGAGAAGTTTGCGGGCAAAAAGGTGAAGGTCACGGGGACGCTGGACGCTGCCACCAAGACGATACGGGTGGAAGCGATTAGCGAAGCGAAGTGAGCCACTTATTGCCCTGGTAGGTGCGCTACGTCCCGGTTGTTTTCGTTACAAATAAATTCCAGCAGCTCGGTGTCGGGCAAGAGATGCACTTCTTGCGTCACGGTCCATGGCTTGGTGTAGGCTTTCGGGTCGTCGATGGTGATGCGCAGGTCCATGTGGCCGATGTCCTTGCGGTGGAATCGCTCGGTCACGTGTAGCGCCTCCGTGGAGGGGCGGCCTAATTGATCGAGCCAGGCTTTCCCGTTGAAGCCACGAGTATCCACCACCAGTGTGTCGCCGTCCCACTTGCCGGTCGAGTAGCCCATCCAGGTGGGATTGACGTCGCGCGCCACTCCGCGGCCATCGAGGAAGATCTGGCGCCACAGATTGAAGGCCTCGTAGACGATCACGACATATCCGGGAGTCTGCACAATGCGCCACGGAGCCGGAGCCGCGTCGATCTTCGGCACGCCTTGCGGCAGGCAGTTGGCATCGGGGTCTTCTTTGGAGTGCGAGCCGTCGGTGCGTGAATCGAACACCGCCTTGGCCCACGGCTGAAAAGGAACGTCGTCGGGTTTGAGGTCGGCCGCGATATCGCGGAGATATTTGTTCGCACTGGGCTCCCAGACGCCGGAGAGATCGGGCTTGCCGTCGGCGGTCTTTTGTACGGGACCGGCAAGGTTGGGCTTTCCATCCGCGGTGCGCGGGATTTTGGTGGGCGGAACGTTCGTCCATTGCGCCGGCAGAGAGGCGCAGAGACCACACATGGCAGCGAGCAGGAACGCGGCGCGCGACAAACATCGGGCGTTTACAGGAACTGGCATAGAGCCTCGCAATCAGCGGCGATTATACACCCAGCCAGCGTTTGCGGTTCCAGTGGACGATCAAAAACAGGACGGCGAATCCGGCCAGCGTACCCACTGAAGCGCCCAAACCCAGCAGTTCCGGCCGCGAGAAACCAAACCGAAGCGTGAGGCTTGCATTGACGAGCACGGGAATGAAGGCCGCCACGAGGGGCGGCCACGGGCGATCGAGCGCAAACAAGGAACGGGAGGTGATCTCGATCAGGCTCCAGCCGATGAGGGTCGGCCCGAGGCCAAGAAATACGGCCGCCACGAGTCTGGTGGAGTCCGGCGTGAAGCTTCCGCGCTGGAACAAGAAGGTGATGGCCGGGGTTCGCAACAGGAGGGCGAAGCCGCAACCGGCCACGGCGACCAGGCCGGCCAATGCCATGGTGCGGTCGATGAGCCGGAGGGCGTCGCGCAGCCGGAGAGCGCTTTTCAAGCGCGCGATTTCCGGCAACAACGAGTTCGCAATGGGGTTGACGAGAAGGGCCAGCGGCACTCCGACACCGCGCATGCAGTATTCCAGGGCCGCCGCCATGCCCGGCCCGGCATGCGTGGCGTAGGCGCGGGTGAACGTGATGTTCAAGCCCACACCGGCGGCGTACACCATAAAGAACGCCGGCTTGCCCAGAAGCTCGCGCCAGCGGATGGAATGCGGCAGCGGGGCTTCCGGTTTCAAGTTGCTGCGAGCGGCGATGTGGACTACGGTGAGTTGCACAGCGGCGCCGGCGGTGTAGCCGATGGCAAACGCGTAGACGCCCACCGCATGCCACAGGCTCAGGGCGGCGACGATGGTGCATGCATTGAGAGTGGCTTGATAGAAAGCCGTAGGGCCGAAACGCCGCTCGGTGTAAAGGAGCGCCCAATAGAGCGAGGCGATGCCGCTGGCATTGGTGGATAGAGCGAGAATGCGGAGCAGATTCACCGCCCTTTTGAACGACTCGGCGTCCAGGCCCGGCGCCAGCGCCCGCATGAGCCATGGCGAGGCCGCTACCACCAACGCGGAAACGGCCAGGAACACCCAAGCAAACATGCGCCGGAGCTCGCGAAACAGGGTGGCGCGCTCGCTTCCGCCGCACGCCGTCAGCGTGGGAACGAAGGCGAACAACATGCTGGTGGCCAACACACCGTTGAGCGTGTCGATCGGTCCCATCGCCACGGCCAGCGAATCGGCGCGGCTATGGGTACCCAGGAAATAGGCGGTGATGGCGACGCGCCCGACCCCGATCAAATTGCCGGTGAGCACTCCGGCCGCCAGCGTCAGGCCGCCGCGCACCAGCGGGTTTTCCACTGCCCGGGTGAGGCGGCGCGTAGATGTCGGCGCAGAGCTCAGGCGATCCTCAAACAGCCCGCGGCCGCCTCAGGCTTTGGCGGCGGCAGCGCTCTTGGCGGCGTTCAACGCGGCTTCATAGTTGGGGAAGTCGGCCACTTCCTTCACGTACTCGGCGTGCCGGATCTTGTTGTGCTGGTCGACGACAAAAATGGCGCGGCTCTCGATGCGCATGTCCTTGATCAGGGTGCCGTAGCTGGAACCGAAGGAGCCGTCACGGTGATCGGACAGCATCTTCACCTTGTCGACGCCGAAGGCTCCGCACCAGCGCTTCTGGGCAAAGGGAAGATCCATGCTCACGGTGAGGATGTCGACGTCCGGTAACTTGGCGGCTTCTTCGTTGAAGCGCTTGGTTTGCGCGTCGCAAACGGGCGTGTCGAGCGACGGCACGACGCTGATGATGCGGACGTGGTTGCCGGTATCCTTCAGGGTCACTGGCTTGAGCGAGCTATCGACAACGTTGAAATCCGGGGCGGAATCGCCGGTTTTCAGTTCGGGCCCGATCAGTGTCAACGGGTTTCCTCTCATCGTGGTTGCGCCTGGTCTTTCCATGATCCCTCCTGAAAATGGATGGTGAAGAGTTCATTGTAGCAACTCGGCCAGCCGCGATACTTCGGAAACGGGCAATTGACAGGTATAATTCCGGCACACATACGCAGCGGCGCGGCCGTCGAGTTGGGACATGGCGGCGATAGAGGGAATGCCCGCGGAAAGCGCCTGGCGGGATTCTTCGGAATCGACGACAAGGATGATCCGGTGCGGATCGAAGTGCGATTGGACGGTGTGGATCAATTCGTTGGTGTCGGCAGCGCCGCGGTTGCCGACGATGATGACCTGCCGGGGATCGCTCAGCAGGAAATCGACGGCCACGAGCATTTTGGGGATGGCGACAGGCGCGACGGAGAGGCGCGGGCCGAAGGCGGAGATGAGCCGCTCGGCGGACTTGCGAAATTCGCCGCGGCCGGTGAACTGGGCGAGGCGGAGCAGGTTGAGCGCGGCTACGGAATTGCCCGAAGGTTCGGCGCCGTCGTAATCCTCTTTCACGCGCAACACCAGGCTGGAATCGCCGGCTGTGGTGCTGAAGAATGCGCCGCCTTCCCGGTCTTCGAAAAGTTCGCGCTGCTTCTCGGTGAGCCGGATGGCGAGATCCAGGTGGCGGCGATCGAACTGGGTTTCGTAGAGATCGAGCAGGCCCTGAGTGAACAGCGCGTAGTCATCCAGGAACCCCGGGATGAACGCGTCGCCCTCGCGGTAGCGGCGCAGCAAGATGCCGGTGGCAGGGTCGTACATCCTGGCGATCAGAAATTCGGCAGCACGCACAGCGGCTCCTGCGTAGCGCGGCTCGTTCAGGATTGCGCCACCCAAGGCGAACGCGGAAATCATCAGACCATTCCAGGCGGTGAGGATTTTGTCATCAAGGTGTGGACGCACACGCTTGGTGCGGGCTTCGAAGAGGACTCCGGAGGCTTGCGCGATTGCAGAACGAACTTCCTCAATGCTGCGGCTGAAATGTTCGGCAGTCTCCTCGATGGTGTGAGCTTGATAGAGGATGTTCTTCCCAGTGAACTCTTGGTGCGGGTCGTGCAATACGTTGCCGGCCGCTTCCACGCCATAGCGGTAACTGAACCAATCGGCCGCGGGCTGACCCGCGCGTTCGCGGATTTCGTCGGCGGACCAGATGTAGAATGCGCCTTCGCCTTTGACACCGGGCTGCGCGGGGTCGATCACGCTATCGGCGTCCTCGGCTGAATAGAATGCGCCGCCCTGGTCGGTGATATCGCGCAGCACGTAATCGAAAATGGTACGAGCGGTTTCGGCGAACGCGGCGTCGCGGGTGAGCTCGAAGGCTTCCAGATACGAGATAGCCAGCTGTGCCTGGTCGTAGAGCATCTTCTCGAAGTGGGGAACGAACCAGCGCTCATCCACTGAGTAGCGGTGAAAGCCGCCGCCCAGCTGGTCGCTCATGCCGCCTTTGGCCATCTCACGGAGCGTTTGCAGAACCATGTCGAGAGCTTCCTGGTTCTTGGTGCGAGCGTAATAGCGCAGCAGGAAATCGTGGACAGCCGGGCGCGGGAACTTGGGCGCGCCGCCAAAGCCGCCGCGGCGGACGTCGAAGCTGCGGCGGAACACATTGAAGCCGCTATCGAGGATGGCCTGATCGACGGATGGCGGCCCGGAGCGCGCCGGCGAGACAGAGACCGCCTCTTTCAAGCGCTCGATCACGTCGCGGGCGGAATCGACGATTTGTGCGCGATCGGTTCGCCAGGCGGAGGCGACCTGGGTGAGCACCGACGCGAAACCGGGGTGGCCGTAGCGATCCTCGGGCGGGAAGTACGTTCCGCCGAAGAACGGCTCGAGCTCCGGAGTCAACCACACCGACATGGGCCAACCGCCTCCGCCGGTGGTGGCCTGCACGAACGTCATGTAGATGCGGTCCACATCGGGACGCTCTTCGCGATCGACTTTGATGGGAAGGAAATTGGCATTGAGCAGCGCGGCTATCTGTTCGTTTTCGAACGATTCGCGCTCCATGACGTGACACCAGTGACAAGTTGAATAACCGATGGAGAGGAAGATCGGCCGGTCTTCGGTGCGCGCCTTTTCGAACGCTTCCGGACCCCAGGGATACCAATCCACGGGATTGTGGGCGTGCTGGAGCAGGTAGGGGCTCTTCTCGCGTGCCAGCCGGTTGGTGTGCATGGAGTTTTCATTGTAGGGCAGACGGTCGCGGTTTGCCGTCTGCCGCACGCACGACAATGAAGATATGAGCGACTCACATCGAACGGAACGCGACACGATGGGCGAAATGAGCGTGCCCGCGGACGCGTTGTATGGCGCACAGACGGCCCGCGCCATCGAGAATTTTCCGATTAGCGGGCTGCGGTTTCCACGATCGTTCATCCGTGCGCTGGGGTTGATCAAAAGCGCGGCGGCGAAGGTGAAC
>Ga0335077_10012132_pt1 | contig 10770 bp, 5 predicted proteins | sample Lox_Sample_31_FD_207151 | JGI IMG/M metagenome (GOLD analysis project Ga0335077, IMG submission 207151) | Soil microbial communities from Loxahatchee National Wildlife Refuge, Florida, United States - Lox_Sample_3.1 | ecosystem: Environmental > Terrestrial > Soil > Wetlands | place: USA: Florida...
GACTTCGGCATCGCCCGCATCGAATCGAGCGACCGCACGCTCGCCAACGTCATCATGGGCACGCCCGGCTACATCGCCCCCGAGCACTACCTGGGGCAGCCGACCGACCATCGTATCGACATCTTTTCCGCCGGCGTGCTGTTCTACGTGCTGCTAGCGGGGCAGGCGCCATTCCGCGGCCGCCCCGAGGCGATCATGCACGACGTCTGCTATCACGATCCGGCGCCGCCTTCCGAGGCGGACCCGGCGCGCCGGTGGGCGAAATACGACGCCATCGTGGGGCGTTCCATGGCCAAGGCGCCCGACAATCGCTTCGGATCCGCGGGTGATTTTCGCGCCGCGATCCTTGCCGAATACGCACGGCCAGTGAGCGAGTCGATCTCCGAGTCGACCATCATCCGCCATCCCGTGCGTCCGACGCCCGGAGGCGAAGGCAGCACGCCGCAATCGCAGAAGCCACCGTCGCTCTCGAGCGGCGGCACCGCGCCGCCGCCAGGGTGGGAGGTCAAGGTCCTGTCCACCGTCGAGGTCGAGCTCGCGCGTTACGTCGGGCCGGTGGCCAAGGTGCTGGTCCGACGCGCCGCGCGCCAGCACAAGAACCTGCCAGCGCTGGTGGCGGCGCTCGCCGTATCGATCGATGCATCGGCCGAACGCGACGCTTTCGCGCGTGCGGTGACCGGCCGCGGCTTGCAACGCGTCGCGACGCTCGTCCCGGCTGAAGGGACCGACGTCTCGGCGGGCGAGACCGTGATGACGGGACCGCCGATGACCGAGCAGGACATGGAACGGGCGACGCGCGTCTTGACGACGTTCATCGGGCCGATCGCGAAGGTGATCGCCAAGCGCGCAGCCGGGCCCAACGTGAGCCGGCGCGATTTCTTCGCGCGCGTTGCGCAAAGCCTCGACAGCGAGGCGCAGCGCGAGCGATTTCTGCGTGAGGCCGGCGGCTCGTAGCAGTCCGCCAGCCGGTTCGTCCGCGGCGGCGGGTGCCGCGCCCTGGGATCCACTGGCCGTGGCAAGTGCACAGCAAGACGTGCAACCAACGAGCGTGAAGAACCCCGTGTCGTCGCGATGAGTCAGGATTACCGCGCTCTGGTCCGCGATGCGCTTCGGGCGGGCGGCGCCGGCAAGGTCGCAGAGAAGGCCGCGGCGGACGATCCCGATCCGGAGGCGACGCTCGTCGCGCGCCAGGGCGCAAGCGTTGAACTGCAGCGGCGCGTCGCCGGCATCAACCCGCTGCTGGGCGCCGCCAACGTCCTGCTCGCCCTCGTGCCGCAGCTGCGGGCGACCACGTCGCATCCCGATCCCGCGCGGCTGCATCGGCAGCTGCTGACGCGCGTGACGGAGTTCGAGATCGCCGCAAAGGGCAGCGGCGTGCCGCCGCAGAAGGTGGTGGCCGCGCGCTACGTGCTGTGCACGTTCATCGACGAGGTCGCGGCGGCGACACCCTGGGGCGGCAGCGGCGCCTGGGCCGAACACAACCTGCTGCAGGAGTTCCACGACGAACGCGACGGCGGGGAGAAGGCATTCAAGCTGCTCGAACGGCTCGGCGAGGACGTCGCGGAGAATCTCGACGTGCTGGAGCTCTTTTACGTCTGCATCGCACTGGGCTTCGAAGGGCGCTACCGCGGCAAGCCGAACGGGCGCGCGCAGCTCGACGCGATCGCGGCGCGCCTGGTCGAGGTCCTGCGCCCGGAGGAGACGCGCCGGAATTCCCGCACCCTGTCGTTGCGCTGGGAAGGCGTGCTGATGCAGCGCAGCCGCACGCTCATGGTCCTGCCGATCTGGGTCGTCGTGGCGATCGGGAGCGCGATCGTGCTCGGCGCGTTCCTGCTCCTCAACGCGCGCCTGAACAGCCAGTCGCGGCCGGCGTTCCGCCAGATCGCGGCCGTGCCTGCGACGCTGCGCGGCGACGAGGGCGCCCCGGCAAATGCCGCGCCGGCGCCGGCGCGCCTCGCAACGCCGCTGGCCGCCGACATCGCCGCCAATGCCATCGAAGTGCGCGACGAGGCGCTGCGCTCGGTCGTAATCGTGCCGGCCGACTCGCTCTTTGCCGCCGGCACCGCGCAGATCGAGCCGCGCAACAACGAACTGCTCGGCCGGATCGCGCAGGCGCTCGCCATGCAGCCCGGTCAGGTGGTGGTGAGCGGACACGCCGACAACGTTCCGGTGAGCTCGCTGCAGTTTCCTTCCAGCTGGCACCTGACACGCGAACGGGCGAGCGCCGTGGCGGCAGTCCTCGTGCAGCGCGGCCTGCGTGCCGACCGGGTGCGCGCCGAGGGGCTTGCCGACGCGGAGCCGCGCGGACCGAATGCGACCCCCGCCGAACGCGCGCGCAATCGCCGGGTCGAAATCGTTCTGCAACTGCCCCGGCCCGACGCTGCGCAATGAAGCGGGTCCTGCTTGCGTTCCTGAACCGGCCGCTGTTCGCCGTAGTCGGCGTTGCCGCGGCGGCGGTCCTGGTCTGGTTCGTCGGGCCGCTCCTGACGCTGGGCGCTGCGCAACCGCTCGCAAGCGAACCCGCGCGCTGGGTGGCGATCGCGGTTCTGGTCGCAGGCGCCGCGGCGTACGCGGTGCTGCGCGCGGCGCGCTCGGCGCGGCGCAATCGGAAGCTGATCGAAGGTCTGGCGGGTGGTGCGCGTCCGCGCGCGGCGCCCGGAGCGCAGGACCTCGCCCAGATCGGCCAGCGCTTCGAAGAGGCGATCGCGCTCTTGAAGCGCACGCATCTTGGCGGCAAACGCGCGCTGTTGGGTGCGCTGTTCGGCCGGCCCTTCGTGTACCAGCTGCCCTGGTACGTCATCATCGGCGCCCCCGGTGCCGGCAAGACGACGGCACTGGTCAATTCCGGGCTGGAATTCCCGCTCGCCGCGAAGCTGGGAAAGAACCCGGTGCGCGGCGTCGGCGGCACGCGCAACTGCGACTGGTGGTTTGCGAGCGAGGCGGTGCTGATCGATACCGCGGGACGCTTCACCACCCAGGACAGCGATCGCGACGCGGATCGCACCGCCTGGTTCGGCTTCCTCGACCTGCTGGTGCGCTACCGGCCGCGCCGTCCCGTCAACGGCGTGCTGCTCACGGTCAGCGTCACCGATCTTCTATCGGCGAATGCCGAAGAGCGCAGGGTTCACGCCCGCAAGTTGCGCGAGCGCGTCGACGAACTGCACGCGCGCATCGGTGCGGGCCTGCCGATCTACGTCATGGTGACCAAGGTCGACCTGCTGGCCGGGTTCATGGAGTTCTTCGCCGACTTCGACAAGGAGGAACGCGCGCAGGTATGGGGCGTGACGTTCCCGTATGCGCCAGTCGAGGCCGAGGTGGATCCGCTCGCGCGCATCGGCGCCGAGCTGGCGGCGCTCGAAAAGCGCCTGGATGATTGTCTGTTCGACCGCCTGCAGGGCGAGCACGACCGCGAGCGGCGCGCCGCCATCTACGCCTTTCCGCAGCAATGGCGCGTGCTGCGCGAGACGCTGGTGGGGTTCCTGCAGAGCGCGTTCCTGCAGGCGCGTGGCGAGGTGCGGCCGTTGGTGCGCGGCGTGTACTTCACGAGCGCGACGCAGGAAGGCACGCCGGTGGATCGTGCACTCGGCGAACTCGCGCGCGCACTCGGACTGAAGAGCCGCATCGTTGCGCCGGCGCGCCCGAGCGGCAAGACCTTCTTCGTCACCCGCCTCCTGCGCGACGTGGTGTTCGCGGAGGCCGGCCTGGCCGGCACCAATCTGCGCCGGCGCAGGAGCCGGGCGGTTCTCAAGTGGAGTGCGCTCGGTGCCGTCTGCGCGCTCGTGCTCGCGGCGGTCGGCCTCGAATGGCGGTCGTACGCCGCCAACCGCGCGGTGGTGACCGCGCTGGACGCGAACCTGGAGGTGCTCGATGCCGATGTCGCCAGGGCGCGCGCCTCGACGCCAACGGATCTGGTCGCCCTGGTGCCGGCACTCGACGCATTGGAAGGCATTGCAGAACGCGGCGACCACGCTGGACCCGACGCCGGCAAGGCCCGGCGGATCGCCTTCGACATGGGGCTCGACCAAAGCGCCATGCTCACCGCGGCCGCGCAGGATGCCTACCAGCACGTGCTCAAGGAGGTGTTCCAGCGGCGCATCGCGGCGCGGCTGGAAGAGCGCCTGCGTGCCGGACGCCCCGACAACGTCGGCCTCATCTACGAAGCCCTCAAGGCCTACCTCATGCTGTACGGCGGGCGCAACTTCGACGCGGCGTCGCTGCGCGGGTATCTCTTCGCCGATTGGGATGCCACGCTGCCGCAGACCGTCGGCCCGGTCGAGCGCGAGGCATTGCGACGCCACCTCGATCGATTGCTCGCCGGCGGTGAAGTCGGTGCGCCGGCGCGCGCCGATCGCGCGTTGATCGACAAGTCGCGTGCGCTGGTGGCGAGCGTCCCGCTGCAACAGCGCATCTACGACCGGTTGAAGAGCCTCGATCCGGGGTCGGGCGCACCCGCGTTCTCGATCGCTGCCGCAGCGGGTCCCAACGCGGCGCAGTTCTTCACCCGTACCAGCGGGCTCTCGCTTGCACAGGGCATCCCCGCCCTTTATTCGCGGTCGTTCCTGGAACAGTCGCTGCGCGCGCGCAGCCAGGATGTCCTGAGTCAATTCACGCAGGAAAGCGGCTGGGTGCTCGGCACGGAGCAGACCACGCCGGCGCAAAAACTGCCGCCCGCGCTGCAGGCCGACATCGAGCGGCTCTACCTCGCGGACTACGCGCGCACGTGGGACGGGTACCTCGACGACATCCACCTGGTCAAGCTGGACAGCCTCGCCAGGACCGCGCAGGTCGCGCTGGCGCTGGGGCGCGCCGATTCGCCGCTGGTCGCGCTGTTCACCGGGATCGAGCACGAAGTCGGTGTGCTCGTGCATCCGGCGGCGGCGACATCGGGCGGCACGCCGACGCGCGCCATCGACGTGAGCCCAGGCGCCGCCGAGCGCTTCGACGCCCTCGCGCACCTGGTTAGCGGACAGCCTGCTTCGATGCAGGAGGTGGTGGCACTGCTCGCAAAGCTCGCGACACATTTGGCGGCGGTAGATGACGCTGTCAAGCGCCGCGCCGCACCGCCGCCCAGCGAGGTGATGCGCGAAATCGTGGCGTTTGCCTCGACCATGCCGCAGCCGTTGCGCGGGATGCTCGCGCAACTCGCGACGACCAGCGCCGGGCAGGTGTTCGCGACACGACGCGACGACATCGCACGCCAGCTTGCGAGCGAGATCGGTCCGGCCTGCACGCGCGCGCTCGGTGCACGGTTCCCGCTCGCTCCGACGGCGACCGAGGAAATTCCGCGCCAGGATTTCGTGCGCGTATTTGCGGCCGGCGGATTGATCGACGGCTTCTTCCAGCGCCAGCTGGCGCCGTACGTCGATACGTCGGGCGCGACCTGGGCTTTCTACAAGCCGGACGGCAGCGTCGAGCCGGCCGACTCGCTGCAGGCGTTCCAGCGCGCCCAGGCGATACGCGAAGCGCTGTTTGTCGATGGCGGGCGCACGCTCGGGACCCGGCTGGAGCTCAAGCTGCTCGACATGGACCCGGGTGTCGGCTCCCTGGTGCTCGACGTCGACGGCCAGGTACTGCGTTTCACACGCGACACGACCCAGCCGCAGAGCGTGCGGTGGCCCGGCCCGAACACCACCGGCGATTCGAGCTACGTGCAGGTGCGCATGTTCACCAACACGCCGGGTGGCGGCGAGGTGGAGCCGATGGAGGGTCAATGGGCGTTGCTGCGCCTCTTCGCACACCTGCGTTCCGAGCCCGGTGCCGCCCCGGATCGCGTGCCGGTCACGTTCAACGTGCTCGGACGCCGCGCGCGCTTCGAGGTGAAGAGCCCCACGCACTCCAACCCGGCACGGCTGCCGGCGCTGGAGCAGTTCCAGTGTCCGCAGCGGCTGTGAGTAGGATGCGCGCATGACGTGTCTGCGCGCTCCCTGCAACGACGGGCGATGTCCCGCCTGGCTGGGGTCGCTCCTCCTTGCCGTGGCGCTGCTCGCCGTGCAGGGGGCGTCGGCGCAGGCCACGCGCGGCGTCGCCCTCACCGAGGTGACCGAAGACCGCCTGGCACTGGTCATCGGCAATGCCGCCTATCGCATCTCGCCGCTCGACAACCCGGTGAACGACGCACGGCTTATCGGCAGCCAGCTGGAACAGGCCGGTTTCAAGGTGCTGCGCTACGAGAACCTCGACCGCAACGCGATGACCAGGGCGATGCGCGAATTCGGCGACCGGCTGACCGACCGGACCATCGCGGTGTTCTATTACGCGGGCCATGCGCTGCAATTGCGCGATCGCAACTTTCTCGTCCCGATCGAAGCCGAGATACGCAACGAGGACGAGATCGAGATGGCGAGCGTCGATGTCGGCTTCATCCTCGGCCGCATGGCCTCTGCGCACAGCCGCATCAACATCGTCATCCTCGACGCCTGTCGCAACAATCCCTTCGCCGGCAAGACGCGTCCCGCGCACGGCCTGGCGCAGATGGAAGCACCGGTCGGCACGCTGCTCGCCTTCGCGACCGCGCCGGGCAAGGTGTCCGAGGACGGGGTGGACACCAACAGCCAGAACAGCCTCTACACGGCGCAGATCGCAAAGTACCTGCTGACCCCCGGCCTGCCGGTCGAAACGCTGTTCAAGCGCGTGCGCGAGGCGGTCGTACGCGGAACGAACGGGTCCCAGGTGCCCTGGGAAAACTCGTCGCTGCTCGGCGAGTTCGCGTTCGTTCCCGGCGTTGCGCAGGCGAGCAAGTCGACCGCGGAAGACGAGGTGGCGGGAGAAGTGGCGTTCTGGAACAGCATCCAGGATTCGACCCGCGCCGAGGAGTACCGCGCCTATCTGCGCCAATACCCGCGCGGCCGCTTCGTCGCGCTGGCACAGACGCGCATCGCTGCACTCGCTCCTGCACCCCCCGTCAGCGCGCCCGCCGCGCCGGGTGCGAGCCCGCTGCCGCACGTCGGCGACACGTGGCGTTACCGCATCCAGGACCGGTACATGCTGGGCGACCTGTTCGTCACCACAACGGTCGACGACGTGACCGACAGCGGCGTCGCCGAAACGTGGACCAGCACCTTCGACGGCAAGGTGCGCTCGACCTTCGTGCCCCTCAAGCCGGGTTTCCGTCCGCTGCCCGGGCTCGAGCAGATGCCGCCCGAATTCGCACCCTACCTGCAGGCCGCAGGGCTGCTGCGTCCCGGGCAGCGCATCGGCGATCAACAGCGACGCATCGAGCAGGTCGAGGTGGCGCTCAAGTCGAGCGTCGCCAGCGAAGAGGACGTCGTCGTGCAGGCCGGGCGGTTCCGCGCCATCAAACTCGTGCTGAGCGGCCAGGCGCGCGGACGTTCCGCCAGCCAGGGCCCGATCTCGACCGAGCAGACGATCTGGTATGCGCCGGAGGTGAAGCGCATCGTCAAGTATTCGGTGTCGACCAAGGTGGCGGGCCTGCAGCAGGAAGCGACCCAGCTCGAGCTGATCGAATACACGCTGCATTGAGTGCCGGCGCCGGCACGCGGCTCATTCGGTGCCGTGCTTGGTTTCGAACGCGATGCCGATCTTCTGCAGCAGCGGCATGGGCAGTTCGCCGCCGGCGCAGACGATGACGCCGTCGTTCGGCATCTCCTCCACGGCATGGTCGAACTCGAGCGTGACGGTCTTGGCCTTGATCTTCTTCACCTTCGAATTGAAGATGACGCGCACACGACCCGCCTCTTCCTGCTCGGCCAGCCGCTGGCGGTTCCTTTCCTTGACGCGCTGGAACGCACCGCTGCGATACGAAAGTACGACGGTGGAATCGGGTTGTTCCGCGATCGCGGTCGCCGCCTCAAGCGCGCTGTCCCCGCCGCCGACCACGAGTACCGCCATGCCGCGGTACTGCTCGGGATCGACCAGGCGATAGACGACCTTCTGCTGCTCCTCGCCGGCTACCCCGAGCTTGCGCGGCGAGCCGCGCCGCCCGATGGCGAGCAGCACCGAGCGCGTCTGATACGAGGCCTTGCTCGTCTTGACGACGAAGCTGCCCTCCTTGCGTTCGATGTTCTCCATCTTCTCGTTGAAGCCGACCGTGAGCCCGGTCTTCTTGACCACCGCCTGCCAGAACTCGAGCAGCTTCTCCTTGCTGATCTCGCCCATCCTCACGTTGCCGATCACCGGGAGTTTCAACGGCGCGGTCATCGCGATCTTGTTGCGCGGATAGTGATAGATCGCGCCGCCGAGCGAATCTTCCTGCTCGACGATCCGGTAGCGCAGCTTGTGCTGGATCGCGCCTAGTCCGGCGGAAAGACCCGCAGGACCCGCACCCACGATCACGACGTCGAGATCCGGATTACCGCCTTTGCGGTCACGGATCGACTCGAGCGCCTGGCGGCCCTGTTCGGCCGCCTTGCGGATGAGGCCCATGCCGCCGAGTTCGCCGGCGATGAAAATGCCCTCGATGTTGGTCTCGAAGTTCGGTTGTACGTACGGGATGTCGATGCCGCGTTTTTCGGTGCCGAAGACGAGCTGGATCGCATCGACGGGGCAGACCGGCTGACAGGCACCGTGCCCGATGCAGTGGGCCGGGTTCACGAGCACGGCCTTGCCGTTGATGATGCCGAGCGCCTGTTCCGGGCACGCCTTCACGCACGCGGCCGATCCCATGCATCGCGCGGCATCGACGATCGGATGCAGCGACGGCGGTTCGGTCATGCCCGAGTCGGTCGCCTCCTTGAGCACTTCGTGGTGCGCGCGTTCCTTGCGACTGCGTCGGACGACATGCCACCCGACCACCACGAGGGCGAGCGCTACGTAAACGAGGAGGTACGTCCAATGCATCGCTGATCCACGATGTGCTTCAAACGCTCGAGTCCACGCAATACCGCATGCTGGCTTAAGCAGCGCTTAAGTGCACGCTGCCATACCCCGCGTTGAAGGGGAAACCTACCCTTCTTACTTAGACCATTCTTCCGATGGCCACGCGGTTGACCACCCGTTAGCTTCACGGGAGAAAGTGGCCGCCTCACCACGATCACGCCTGAGCGCCTCTCCGTCTTATCGAACTGGTGGCGATGAACGACGCAAGGAACGCTGCGGCGACGATGGCCGAGACATCGAGCCCCGTCGCATCGACTTCGACAAAGGTGAAAAGCTCGTTTCGCTTCGGCGAGGCGAGCCTGTATGCGGTGCTCGCGCTGCTCGTGCTGGGGTGCTGGCAGGTCAGCGAGTTCGGTTATTTCACCTCGAAGGACGATTTCGGCTACTGGCTCGGCGTTGCCGGCGGCGCGATGATGTTGCTGCTGTTCCTGTATCCGATGCGCAAGCATCTGCGCTTCATGCAGCGCATGGGTGCGCTGAAGTACTGGTTCGTGGTGCACATGGTGTTCGGCATCGTCGGGCCGCTGCTGATCCTGCTGCACTCGACGTTCAAGGTCGGCTCGATGAACGCGGCCATCGCGCTGACCTGCATGATCGTGGTCGCGCTGAGCGGCATCGTCGGCCGCTTCCTGTACCGCCAGATCCACCGCGGTTTCCTCGGCGAAAAGAGCTCGCTGCGCGACCTGCAACTCGAGGCCGGCTTCGAGCAGGACGCGGTCAAATCGCGCTTCCACTTCGTGCCCGAGGTGGAGATGCGGCTGCAGGCATTCGAGACCGAGACGCTGCGGGACGGCGCAGGCATGGGATCGCACCTGCATCGCGTGCTGGTGCTGCCGGTGCGCCAGCGCCTGGTCTACCTGCGCTGCCGGCGCGACGTCGATGTCGCGCTCTCGCGCATTGCGCGTCACCTCGGATGGCGCCGCTCGGACCTGGAGAAGCGCAAGCGGCGCGCCTACGCGCTGCTGCGCGACTACCTCTCGTCGGTCGTCCGCGTGGCGCAATTCGACGCGTACGACCGGCTGTTCTCAATGTGGCATGTGCTGCACATTCCGTTCGTCTACGTGCTCGTCGTCAGCGCGATCGCCCACGTGATCGCGGTGCATGTGTACTGACGATGCCGGCGGAGCGGGCGGGAGAACGTCAAAGTGAACCGGCGCTGGCTACGCCGGTACATGCCGATCCTGGTTGGCGTCGCTGCGGTGCTGGTGGGCGCAGCGCGGGCGCAGACGCTCGAGTCGGTGCTTTCGCCCGGCAAGCTGATCCAGGGCCACGCCAAGTTCGAGGACGATTGCCGCAGCTGCCACGTTCCCTTGCAGCGGTCGGGCCAGGAGAAGCTGTGTTTGGACTGCCACAAGGAGATCGGCCAGGACGTGCGCAACAAGCAGGGCTATCACGGGCGCCTAAAGCCGCAGGCGTGCCGTACCTGCCACACCGATCATCGCGGACGTGACGCGCCCATCGCAGAGTTCGACAAGGCCACGTTCGACCACACGCGCACCGACTATGCGTTGAGCGGCGCGCACGTCAAGGTCGATTGCGCGAAATGCCACGTCCCGGGCAAGAAGTGGCGCGAGGCGCCGCCCGAATGCGATGCCTGCCACGCCAAGGACGACGTGCACAAGGGCTCGCTGGGGCCGAAGTGCGGCGACTGCCACACGGAGAAGGCGTGGAAGGAGGTCGCCAAGTTCGATCACGGCAAGACGCGCTTCGCGCTGACCGGCAAGCATGCCGACGTCAAGTGCGGCGACTGCCACAAGGACAATCGCTACCGCGAGACGCCGCGCACCTGCATCGGGTGCCACAGGGCCGATGACAAGCACAAGGGCCAGTTCGGCGAGAAGTGCGACAGCTGCCACGGCACGCGCGACTGGAGGACGCCGACGTTCAACCACGACCGCGACACCAAGTACCCGCTGCGCGGCAAGCACGCGGTGG
>Ga0335077_10012134_pt1 | contig 10770 bp, 11 predicted proteins | sample Lox_Sample_31_FD_207151 | JGI IMG/M metagenome (GOLD analysis project Ga0335077, IMG submission 207151) | Soil microbial communities from Loxahatchee National Wildlife Refuge, Florida, United States - Lox_Sample_3.1 | ecosystem: Environmental > Terrestrial > Soil > Wetlands | place: USA...
CAGCGCCCCGAGGAAGAACATTCCGAACATGCCGGCGATCATCAGCACCTGCATGGCGTTCGCGACCGTCACCGTGCGGGAGCGGAACACGCGCAGCGGGATCAGCGGGTTGGCCGCCGTCGCCTGCCGGACCACGAATCCGCCGAGCAGCCCCACGGCGACCGCGCCGAACCCCAGGGTGTGGGCCGATCCCCAGCCGTAGTTGCTGGCCTCGACGATCGTATAGACCGCCAGCATCAGCGATGAGACCAGCAGCAGCGCGCCGGGGAGGTCGGCGCCGCGCCCGAGCCCGATTCCAACGTCGTTGGGCAGCAGGCGGGTAGCGAACACGCCGGTGGCGATCCCGATCGGGAGGTTGACGAAGAAGATCCAGTGCCAGTTGATGGCCTGCGTGAGCACGCCTCCGGCGAGCAGTCCGATCGCGCCTCCGGCGGCAGCCACGAAGCTGTAGACGCCGATCGCGGTGGCCTGCTCGGACGGCCGCGGGAACATCGTCACGATCATCCCGAGGATGACCGCCGAGGTCATGGCACCGCCGACGCCCTGCACGAACCGGGCGCCGATCAACAGCCCCTGGCTGTCGGCCAGGCCGCACACCAGCGAGGCGGTCGTGAACACGGTCAGGCCGGCCAGGAAGATCCGCCGGCGGCCGATCAGATCGCCAAGCCGGCCGACCAGCAGGAGCAAGCCGCCGAATGCGATCAGGTAGGCGTTAACCACCCAGGCCAGGGCGGACTGCGTGAAGTGAAGGTCGCCCTGGATCGACGGCAGCGCCACGTTCACGATGGTCTGGTCGAGGATGATCATCAGGAACCCGGCGCACAGGACCACCAGGGCGATCCAGCGCCCGCGGTCGGCGGCGGCGGGCAGGGCCGTATCTAGGGGTGGGCGGGACGTCTGGTTCATCAGGTGCATCTCCTCAGATTCGGACCGTTCTAGAAAGGACCGTAGCAGATCATCTGTTAGCAGACGATCTCGAATGGCACGATCTTCAGTGTGCGCTGCGACGCCCCCGCGCACATCGGCAATTCGGGCCGGGTGCGCACGGGCAGCCCCTTACCGCCGCGGCGGGGGGCCTTAGCGACGGCTCAGACGCCGGTCGGCGACCGCTCAGACGCCGGTCGGGGTCAGATCAGGCGCGCCGGCGGACCGTGATCAGGCGCGCCGGCGGACCGGGTGCGCGCACGCCACCGGCTCGGCCAGCCGCGCCGACGCGAGCGTGCACAGGGCGCGCAAGAAGACGTCGCGGTCCTCAGCCGGGAGGGCGCTGAGGACGTCCTCGCGGACTTGATCGAGCACCTTGTCGGCCGCGCGCACGGTCCGCTCCCCCGCCGGCGTGACCGCGATCACCCGCGCCCTGCGGTCGGTGCTCGACGGGCGCCGCTCGGCCAGGCCGGCCGCCTCGAGTTCGTCGACGGTGACCACCATCGTCGTCTTGTCGAGCCCGACCAGACGCGCGATCTCCGTCTGGGTGTGCTCGCCCGTCATCGCGGTCAGGAGCACGGCGTGGCTGCGCGGCGAGATCCCGACTTCCTCCAGCGCCGCCGTCGATTCTGTGGTCAGCACGTGGCTGGCGCGCGCGAGCAGCCAACACAGATCGGACGTGAGCGTGGTCGGGGTCTCGACGGCCTGTGTAGCCATGATGTGAAGGATAGTCCGCCTACAGAAGATCTGGCAGCAGAAGATCTATTCGATGCCGAGTCGGTCGAGCAGATGCTCGTCGGCGCGCCAGTGCCGTCGCACCCGCACCCTCAGGTTGAGGTGCACGCGCACGCCGAGCTCGCGCTCGATCGCGCGCCGCCCGGCGATGCCGATCGACTTGACCATCTGGCCGCCGGCGCCGATCAGGATCCGCTTCTGAGACTCGGTCTCGGCCAGGATCACCGCCTCGATCCGGACCGGATCGCCGTGCTCGATGCCCTCGACGACCACCTCGACCGAGTGCGGCACCTCCTCGCGGGTGCGCGCCAGCACCTGCTCGCGCACGAGCTCGGCCAGCACTACGTGCTCGGGCTGGTCGGTGTGCTGCTCGGGCTCGAAGTAGAACGGCCCCTCGGGGAGCAGGGAGATCAGATGGTCGACCATCGTTCGCATGCCCGAGCCGGTCCGCGCCGAGACCGGGAAGATCTCGTCGGCGACGCCGAGCTCCTCCGCGGCCTGGAGCGTGGCGGCGACCGCGGCCCGGTCGGCACGGTCGATCTTGTTGGCGGCGATCACGACCGGCACGGGGGCCGACGCGAGGAGTCGCGCGATGAACCGGTCGCCCGGCCCGATGCCCTCCTCGGCGTTCACCACGAACAAGCACCCGTCAGCGTCCTCGAGCTCCTGCTCGACGCGGCGCTGCATCCGCGCGGTGAGCGCGTCCCGCGGACGCTGCACGCCCGGCAGGTCGACCAGTACGAGCTGCCAGTCCGGACCGGTGGCGACGCCGCGGATCGCCCGGCGCGTGGTCTGCGGCTTGTCCGACACGATCGCCACCTTGGCCCCCACGATCGCGTTGGCGAGCGTGGACTTGCCGACGTTGGGGCGTCCGGCGAGGGCGATGAAGCCCGAGCGAGTCTGCGACCGCGGGTGAGCGCGAATCTGAGTCACTGCGCCCAGCGCAGCAGTTCGGCTTGAAGGGCGAGCATCTCGCCGTCGTCGGTCTCGTGGTCCATGCCGGTCAGGTGCAGCGCCCCGTGGATCACCGCCTCGCGGAGATCGGCGGTGTGCTCCGGGCAGATCACGATATCCCCCAACTCGCGCGGGCCGGCGGTGGCGCCGTCGCCGTCGATGGCGAACGAGAGCACGTCGGTCGGCTCGTCGAGCGCACGATGCTGGCGGTTCAGCTCGCGAATGCGCTCGGCGGACACGAACTCGATCGCGACGTGGCCCTCCTCGATCCCCGCCGAGGCGATCGCCAGTGAGCACAGCCGCTCGAGCTCCGTCGCGGTCGGGAGCACGAGCCCCGCGGCGTTCTCGCCGTCGAACGCGATCTGGTCGATCCCGATGACCTCGATCTCGAGCACGGCCGCCGCCGGTGATCAGCCTCTCGGGGTGGCGGCGCGGGGGCGCAGCTCGGGCGCGAGGCGCTGCGCGTGCTCGTTGTAAGCGGCGACGATCCGGCGAACCAGCTTGTGCCGCACCACGTCCTCATCGCCGAAGCGCACGAACTCGATTCCTTCCACGTCGCCCAGGACGTCCGCCACCAGGACCAGGCCGGAGTCCTGGTCGCGCGGCAGGTCGATCTGGGTGATGTCCCCGGTGACGACCATCTTCGAGTTGAAACCCAGGCGAGTGAGGAACATCTTCATCTGCTCGGGGCTGGTGTTCTGTGCCTCGTCGAGGATGATGAAGCTGTCGTTGAGGCTCCGTCCGCGCATGAACGCGAGCGGCGCCACCTCGATCACCCCGCGCTCCAGGTGCGAGGAGACTCGCTCGGGCTCGAGCATGTCGTGCAGGGCGTCGAACAGCGGCCGCAGGTACGGGTCGACCTTCGCCATCAGATCGCCGGGCAGGAAGCCGAGGCGCTCACCCGCCTCGACGGCGGGGCGGGTCAGGATGATGCGGTTGACCTCGCGCCGGCTGAGCGCGGCGGCGGCCAGCGCGACGGCCAGGAACGTCTTGCCGGTTCCGGCCGGCCCGATCCCGAACGTGACCGTGTTGTTCCGGATCGAGTCGACATAGCGCTTCTGGTTGACGGTCTTGGGCGAGACCTTGGTGGCGCGGTGGCGCCAGACGACGTCCTCGAGGATCTCCCCCGGCGATTCGTGAGCGTCGAGCGCCCGCTTGACCGCCTCGATCGTCCCGGGCGCGATCTCGTGGCCCTGCATGATCAGCTCGGACAGCTCTTGCACGACGGCCGCGGCGGCCTCGACCGCATCGGGCGCGCCGTCGAGCGTGAGGACGTTGCCGCGCAGGAAGACATCGCAGTCCAGGTGTCCCTCCAGCGCCCGCAGGACGGCGTCCTTGCTGCCCGCCAGCTCGGCCGCTACGGAGTTGTCGAGCTCTATCTGCCTACGCACCCACCATGTCCCGTCTCAGCCCTGCAGAGCCTCCCGCACGCGGGCGGAGGCGCGCTTGCCGTCGACGCGCCCGCCGGCCCTGGCCATCACAGCCTTCATCACCTGTCCCATGTCCTTCGGGTCGCTCGCGCCGGTCTCGGCAATCGCCGCCTGGACGATCGCGTCCAGGTCGGCGTCGTCCAACTCCGAGGGCAGGTAGCCCTCGATGATCCGCGCCTCGGCCTCCTCCTGGGAGGCGAGCTCGGGACGTCCGCCGCCGCGGAACTGCTCGGCCGCCTCCAGACGCCGCTTGCGCTCGCGGCGCAGCACCCCCAGCTCGTCGCTGGAGCCGTCTTTCTGGGCCTTCTGCAGCTCGGACAGGACCAGCCGCAGCGCGCCGACACGGTCCTTCTCGCCGGCCTTCATCGCACTGGTCATGTCACCGCGAACCTGTTCGGTGATGCTCACACCCTCAGGATAGCCCCGGGGCCTGCCAAACCTCACAGCGTATGCCGTCGGCCTGGATCTCCCGGCAGCCGACATTGACGATCTCGCCCCGCGCGCCGGCGTCGGCCGGGAGGTAGCACCGGGTGTAGTCGGCCGTGTACCCGGAACACTGGGCGTCGGCCGTCTTGTCGATGAGGACGGTTTCGGTGCGGCCGAGCTTGGCGCTTCGGTAGTGGCGGGAGCGAACCTCGGAGCGGGCACGCACGTGTTGCGAGCGGCGTTTTTTCTCATGGGGCGGGATCCGGTCGCCGAGGCGCTCGGCTTCGGTGCCGGGGCGCGGCGAATACGAGAACGTGTGGACCCTGGTGATGCCGGCCGTGTCGACCGCTTTGAGAGTTCGCTCGAACGCGTCGTCGGTCTCGGTCGGGAAGCCCACGATCACGTCGGTGGTGAGGTTGACGTGCGGCACTGCTTGCCTCAGCGCATCGATTGCCGAGAGGTACTCGGCCGCGGTGTAGTGGCGGCCCATCGCCCTGAGCACCTCGTCGTCGCCGGACTGCATCGGGACGTGGAGGTGCGGGCACACCTTGGGCTCGGTGGCGAGCGCCTCGAGCAGCGAGTCCTTGACGTGGATCACCTCGACGCTCGAGAGCCGGACGCGCTCGACGCCTGGGACCCTGGCCACTTCCATCATGAGCTGTCCCAGCTCGAGCCCCTCGTCCGGGTCGCGGTAGTCCCCCACGCTGATGCCGGTCAGCACCATCTCCGGCTGGCCCTGCTCAACCCGCCGGCGCGCCTCGTCGAGCACGGCGCCGGCCGGGCGCGATCGTGCGGCGCCGCGGACGGACGGGATGATGCAGTAGGCGCAGTGGCAGTCGCATCCGTCCTGGACCTTGACGAAGCCGCGGGTGCGGTCGGGTTGGGCCGGCGCGCGGCGGACGAGGACGTCGTGCTCGAGATCGGCACAGGCGCCCAGGTCCGCCGCCATCGCGCCGGCGACCTCCTCCGCGGTTCCCACAAACGCTGCGACGCGCTCATCGATCTCCCGGAACTGCGCCCCGTTCAGATTGACGGCGCACCCGCCCACCAGGACGCGATCGGCTCTCCCCAGCGATCGCCGCACGGCCTGACGGGACTTCGCCTCGGCTTCGCTGGTGATGCAGCACGTGTTGATGACGTGCAGCTCAGCCTCGTCCTCGGCCACCTCGACGTGCCCGGCGGCGAGGAGCGCCCGGCGGGCGATCATCGCGTCGGCCTGCGAGACCTTGCAGCCGAGGAACTTGACGGCGAACGACGCCACGGTGGCCGCACGTTAGCGCGGCCACCGTGGTCGCCTCGGGTTCAGTTGAGTCGCACGCCCGCGAGCGGCGGACTGTCGTACTCCTCGTGTGCTGCTTCGTTCTGCGGTGTCCTCGAGGCGGCGCGCGGAGAGAGGAGAAACGGCTCACGCGAACATCCACCCCGAGGCTTTGGCCGCGGCACCAGCACGTCGAGGAGCAGGCCACCGAGCGTCACGCTGATCGCGAGCGGGTTAGGCAACTGGCTCACCTCCTTTTCAAGAGTTCTGACTCGCAACGTGGTGGAAAGGATGCTCGGCCGGCGACCCGCCAGCATCGGCCCGGTGGACAAGATCTTCGGTGGCGGCGTTGTCCACGGTGGCGCCGTGTGCATGACGCTCCAACGCTCCGCCGACAACCGCGGGATGGCGTCTCAGGATTCTCCGGTGTGCATAACGCGCCCCACCCCCCGTGGCGGCCCTAGGAGTGGCGTGTCATGCACACGGCGGCCCAGTCCCCGGACGTACGCCGCTCCATCTCGGCGAAGCCGGCCGCCTCGAACGCGCCGGCAACCTCGTCCGCCTCGCCGACCAGCAACCCGCTGGCGATGACGCGCTCGGGCAAGTCGGAGGCGCCCGCCAGACGAGATGCCCACGTCAGCAACAGCGGCCGCAACAGGTTCGCCGCGACCGTCGGCGCGCTCACCGGCGGATCGACGCGCAGATCGTGTCGCCGGACCACAAGATCGACCCCATTCACGAGCGCGTTCTCGGCCGCAGCGTCGACCGCGGCGACATCGTTGTCCAACGCCACCACGGGCCCCCACCCGAGCCGCGCGGCCGCGATCGCCAGCACCCCGGACCCGCACCCCAGATCCACGAACCCGCTATCGGGCGACAGTCCGAGCATCAGCTCCAGACACAGGCGTGTGGTCGCGTGGGCGCCGGTACCGAAAGCCTGCCCGGGGTCGATCACCAACTCGACCTCGGCGCCCACCACGGGCTCCCACGGCGGCCGGACGACCAGCCGGCCACCGTCGAGCACGAGCGGGCGATGAAACGATCTCCACCGCACGTCCCAGTCGTCGGCGACCTCGGAGGTCCGGACCTCGACCAGCGCCGGCCCCGCGGCCGCGGTCAGGTCGGGCAGCGCCGGCAACTCGCCGGGCGCGCCGTACACCGCGTACTCGATGACCCCATCCGAGACCTCGGTCTCCTCGACCCCCGAAGGCGCAAGTTCCAGCAACTCGGCCAGGACGACCTCGGCCTGCTCACGCCGTACGCGAACGGCGAGCCGGATCAAGCTAGTGCCCGCCGAAGGCCCGTCTGAGCTTGTGGAACACGCCCTCGTGCTCAGTGCTGAGGTTGTGCGCACTCATCGACTCGGCCAACTGCTCGAAGAGCTCCTTCTGCTCCCGATTCAGATGCCGCGGAACGACCACGTTGACGACCACGCGCAGGTCGCCGGTCCGCCGTCCCCGGAGCGCCGGCATCCCGGCGCCGCGCACCGTCAGCGTGTCGTGCGGCTGGGTCCCGGCCGGTATCTCGACCTCCACCGTCCCATCCGAGACCGTGTCGACCGACACTACGGTCCCCAGCGCGGCGAGCGGCGCCGACACGTCGACCGCCGTGACCAGGTCGTCGCCGTCGCGTACGAACCGCGAGTCCTCACGCACGCGCATCAGCACGTACAGATCCCCGGGTGGGCCGCCCCGTTCGCCGGCGTGGCCGCGCCCCGAGACCCGGATCCGCTGGCCGTCGGCGATCCCGGCCGGGACGTCCACCTTGACCTTGGGCCGCTCCACCCGGCGCCCGCGGCCGCGGCACACCTTGCAGGGGTCGCGCGCCACCCGGCCGTCGCCGTGGCACACGTCGCACACCGTGGTACGCATGACCTGCCCGAACGGCGTGCGCGACACCGCGCGCAGCTGACCGGTCCCCTGGCAGCGCGGGCACGTCTCGATCGGCGTGCCGGGCTCGGCGCCGTTGCCGTGGCAGTGCTCGCACACGGCCACCGCCTCGTAGCTCACCTCGACCGTCGTGCCGGCCGCTGCGTCGGCCAGGTCGATCTCGGCCGCGACCGCAACGTCGCCGCCTTGAATCGGTCCGCCGGCGCGGGCGCCACCGCCCATCCCGAACAGGTCGCCGAGCCCGCCGCCGCCGAACAGCGCCTCGAAGATGTCCGACACCGCGAACCCCTCGAAGTTCGGGGCATACCCGCCGCTGCGCAGGCCTTCGCGCCCGTAGCGGTCGTAGGTGGCGCGGCGTTCGGCATCCGAGAGCACCTCGTAGGCCTCGGCGGCCTCCTTGAACTTCTCCTCGGCGTCTGGATCGTGGCTGTTGACGTCCGGATGCAGCTCGCGGGCGAGGCGCCGGAACGCCTTCTTGATCGTGGCGTCGTCCGCGTCGCGCTGGACGCCGAGGATCTCGTAGTAGTCACGCGTGGTGCTCATGGCTCAAAGGCTCAGCGCTCGTCGTACACGTCGGCGATGAAGGTCGACAGCTGGGAGGCGGCATCGCGGACGGCATGAATCGTCCGGCCGTAGTCCATCCGCAGCGGGCCGATCACCGACACCGTCCCGAGCCGGCGCTGCGGCAGACCGTACCCGGCGGCGACCAGGGCGAGCGAGCGCAGCCCGGGCGCCTCGTTCTCGGCCCCGATCCGGACCAGCACGTCGCGCTCGTTCAGCGCCGACCGGAGCACCCCGAGCAGCGTCACGCGGCGCTCCAGCATGTCCATCAGGACGTTCAGGTCCGAGACATCGCCCAGGCGGTCGTCCCGGAACAACCGCGAGGTGCCCTCGACGTACAGGTTGTCCTGCGCTCCGACCTCGAGCTCGCTGAAGGCGGGCGCGAGCGCATCGAGAAAGTCGGACTCCGTGCGCGAGAGGGACGGATCGTGCAGGCGCTTCTGGAGGATCCGGGCGCCCAGGCCAAGCCCGACCAGGCGCTCGTTCAGGTAGCTCGCGGCCCAATCGGCCAGCCCTGGGTCGACCGGGTTGGCGAACGTGAACAGCCGCTTGGTCACCCCGCCGGTCGAGGTGATCACCACGACCATCAGGACCTGGGGCTGGAGCACGAGCACCTCGATGTGGCGGATGGTCGAGGTCTCGATTGGTGGTGCGGTGACGATCGCGAGCAGGTTCGTCACCTGCGAGAGCGTCTCGGTCGTCATCCGCATGGCCTCGTCGAGCTCGCGGCGCACGAGCGACAGCGACAGCCGCGGGCTGGAGTCGTGCTGGGGAAGCAGGCGATCGACGAAGTACCGGTATCCGGCTTCGGTGGGGACGCGGCCGGCGGAGGTGTGAGGGTGGGCGAGCAGGCCGAGCTCCTCGAGGCTCGCCAGCTCGTTGCGGATCGTCGACGGCCCCCACTGGACGTCGACCGAGAGCGCCTTGGAGCCGACGGGAAGCCCGGCGTCGAGGTAGCCCTCGACGACCTTGCGCAGCACCAGCTCCTGGCGGGAAGTCAGCATCCGGTTGATTGTAGGTCGGGCGCTCGCGGCGTCAGACGCCTGCCCGGAACGGCGCTACAACGCGATCTCGGCCACGCCGTTGCGGATGATCCGGTGACCGGCTTGCTCGGCCTGGGAGTCGACGGTCGCCATGCCGTCCGCCACGTCGCGGACGGTGCCGGAGACCACGATCTCTTCGCCGATGACACCCATCCCGCGGAACTGCACCGATAGCCGCTTCAGCCCTTCGGGGCCGCCGGCGGCGTCCGTGTGGGCCCGCGCCACCTGGGCCATCGTCCACAGCCCGTGCAGGATCCGCCCGGGCAAACCGACGCTTCGCGCGAACTCCTCGTCGATGTGGATCGGATTGAAATCGCCCGAGGCCCCCGCGTAGCGCACGGTCAGGAACCGGTCCGGCGTCACCTTCAGCTCGATCGATTCGCCTTGATGCAGCGTCACGACTCCGCCCCGCGCACGAGTTGACGCCAGATCCCGCGGCACACGATCTCACCGCGCTGGTTGCGCGAGTCCGCCTGGAATACGTACGACCCCATGCCGGCGCGCTCACCGATCTCGGCGACCGTGGTGGTGGTCGTGATCTCGTCGCCGGCCACCACCACGGGCCCCCATTCGAACTCCTGGCCGGCGTGGAGCATGTGCGAGAAATCGATGCCCACCTCGGGGTCGAACAGCGCCGGTGTGATCGCCCGCCCCTGGTAGACGACGGCGAACATCGGCGGCGCCACCACATCGGCGTACCCCGCCGCCCGGGCGGCCTCGAGGTCGACGTACACGGGGTTGGTCTCCCCGACCGCCCACGCGTACTCGCGGACCTTCTCGCGCCCGACCGCGTAGGTGTTCGGCGGGTAGGTCTTGCCTATCGCCTCGGTGTTGACCGCCATCGCGCCGGGAGTCTAGGACCCACGGCGTCAGATGATCACCGGCACGGCGCCGCCGTCGACCGACCACGCGGCGCCGGCCACGTTCGAGGCCGGCTCCGAGCACAGGAACACGATCACCGCCGCGATCTCCTCCTCGGTGCCGAGCCGCCCGATCGGCTGGCGCCCCGCCACCGACTCGAGCACCTGATCGCGACTGATGCCCCGTGCCTGCGCCTGCTGATCGGCCAGCCCGCCCGGCGCCAGCCACAGATCACCGCCGATCGGCCCGGGCGACACAGAGTTGATGAGCACGCCCTTCGACGCGTAATGGTCCGCGAACGCACGCGACAGCGACAGCTCCGCGGCCTTGGTCACCGAGTACGCCATGTTCGTGCCCGAGGGACGCTTGCCCGACGAGGAGCACACGTTGACGATCCGCCCCCAGCCGCGCTGCACCATCGCCGGAGCCGCCTCACGCATCAGCCGCATCGGCGCCATCACGTGCAGCTCCCACTGCGCCTGCCACTCCTCGTCGGTGAGCTGATCGTGGCCCCGGACGGAGCTCGTGCCGGCACTGTTGACCAGCCCGTCGATCCGGCCGAAGTGCTCGAGGCAGGCGCCGACGACCTCCACGCCGGCTCTCGTCGCGATGACGTCGAACAGCAACGGCTCGCCGCGCCCGCCGGCGTCAGCGCAGCCGCGGGCGACCTCGGACAGCACCTCGGCGCG
>Ga0335077_10012135_pt1 | contig 10769 bp, 7 predicted proteins | sample Lox_Sample_31_FD_207151 | JGI IMG/M metagenome (GOLD analysis project Ga0335077, IMG submission 207151) | Soil microbial communities from Loxahatchee National Wildlife Refuge, Florida, United States - Lox_Sample_3.1 | ecosystem: Environmental > Terrestrial > Soil > Wetlands | place: USA: Florida...
AGGAAGGATAGAGGTTGCCGAGGTTAGCGTGGAGGTCCTTCGCACAGAATACGCGCGCAGGACAACAAGTTGTTCAGGTGGGCGTGGGCAGCGGAATTGGGCGCCACGGTCCCTCCGCCGCGGGACGGCAGGATGCGCGGGACGGAGGCCAGTGTGATTGCTATGGCCGATGGTTCCACGAAGTGTGCGGCACACGGGCGAAGGTAAGAGCGGCGATAAATCGCCGCACTCCAGCTATGAGATCACGGGATTGGGCTTATCGGGGTTGAGGCCGAGGTCCTTGATGGCGTTCTGGACCGTGGCTTCGCCGACGAGGCCGTCCTGGGCAAGCTCGTGGAGAGTAGCAATGGTGACGAAACGCGAATCGACTTCGAAGAAGTCGCGGAGGGATTCGCGGCCTTCGCTGCGGCCAAAGCCGTCCGTGCCGAGGGCAGCAATGCGGCGCGGCGCCCACTTGGCAATCATCGCGGGAAGAACTTTCAGATAGTCGCTGGCAGCGACAAGGACGCCCTGTTCGTCCTGGAGACACTGCATGACGTAAGGAACGCGCGGCGTTTCGTCGGGATGGAGGCGATTCCAGCGTTCGCACTCGATGGCATCGGAGTAGAGACACTTGTAGCTGGTGACGCTCCAGACATCGGCGGCAACGCCGTAATTCTTTTCCAGGATGTCCGCAGCCTGAAGAACTTCGTTGAGAATGGCGCCGCTGCCGAAGAGCTGCGCGCGGAGCCTGGACTTGCGATTGGCGGCGGCTTTGATCTTGTACATGCCCTTGAGGATGCCTTGCTGGACGTCCTTGGGCATCACAGGCATGGCGTAGGGCTCGTTCATCACGGTGATGTAGTAGAAGATGTTCTCGCCATTTTTGTACATGCGGCGAATGCCGTCTTCGATGATCACGGAAATCTCGTAAGCGTAAGCCGGATCGTAGGCGAGCAAATTCGGTACGGGTAAGGCGAGGACGTGGCTGTTGCCATCCTGGTGCTGCAGGCCTTCGCCGGAAAGGGTAGTGCGGCCGGAGGTGCCGCCAAGGAGAAATCCGCGGGTGCGCATATCGGCAGCGGCCCAGATGAAATCGGCAACCCGCTGAAAACCGAACATGGAGTAGTAGATGAAGAATGGAATGGTGTTGACGCCGTGGGAGGAATACCCGGTGCCGGCGGCGATGAAGGAGGCCACGGAGCCGGCTTCGGTAATTCCCTCCTCGAGGATCTGGCCGTCCTTGGCTTCCTTGTAATAGAGCAGGGTGTTCACGTCGACGGGTTCGTATTTCTGGCCAACGCTGGAGTAAATGCCGACGGTACGGAAAAGTGACTCCATGCCGAAGGTGCGGGCTTCATCAGGAACGATGGGAACGATGAGCTTGCCGATTTCGGGGTCCTTGAGCATTTTGCGGAGCATGGCAACGAAGGCCATGGTGGTGGAGACTTCGCGGCCGTCGCTGCCGTCGTGGAACTCGCGGAAGATTTCAGCGAGATCGGTCTGCAATGGTTTGGAGCGGACTTTGCGTTGCGGGACGTAGCCGCCGAGCGCCTCGCGGCGAGCGCGGAGATAACGAATCTCCTCGCTATCTTCGGCGGGGCGATAGAAGGGCACTTCGCTGATGTCGTCGTCGCTCAGGGGAATGCCGAAGCGGGAACGGAATTCGCGGAGTTCGTCTTCATTGAGCTTTTTCTGCTGGTGGGTGACGTTCTTGCCTTCCCCAGCTTCGCCAAGGCCGTAGCCCTTGATGGTGCGGGCGAGAATGACGGTGGGACCGCCTGTGTGTTCGAAGGCGGCTTTGTAGGCGGCATAGACCTTGCGGGGGTCGTGACCGCCGAGGCGCAGGCGGCGGAGCGCCTCGTCGGGAAGCGGCTCAACGAGTTTGAGCAGGCGCGGATCGCTGCCAAAGAAAAACTGGCGGATGTAATCGCCGGAAGAGACGACGAGCTTTTGATACTCGCCGTCGACCATTTCGCCCATGCGCTTGACGAGGAGACCTTCGCTATCGCGCTCGAGGATGGGATCCCATTCGGAGCCCCAGAGAACTTTGATGACGTTCCAGCGCGCGCCGCGGAAGGCGGATTCGAGTTCCTGGATGATCTGGCCATTGCCGCGCACAGGACCGTCGAGGCGCTGAAGGTTACAGTTGATAACGAAGATGAGGTTATCGAGTTTTTCGCGCGAGGCAAGAGTGATGGCGCCGAGGGATTCGGGCTCATCGGTTTCGCCGTCGCCGAGGAAGGCCCAGACTTTCGCATCAGTACGCGGTTTGAGCCCACGATCTTCGAGGTAGCGATTGAAACGGGCCTGGTAGATGGCCATGAGCGGAGCAAGGCCCATGGACACGGTTGGAAATTCCCAGAAATCCGGCATGAGCCAGGGGTGCGGGTAGGAGGAAAGGCCGCCACCGGCTTTCAGTTCGCGGCGGAAATTTTCGAGTTGCTGGACGCTGAGGCGTCCTTCGATGAAAGCTCGGGCATAAATGCCGGGTGCAGCGTGACCCTGGAAATAGATAGTGTCGCCTTCAAAGTTTTCGGAGCGCGCGCGGAAGAAATGGTTGAAGCCGATTTCGTAGAGGGTGGCGGCGGAAGCGTAAGTGGAAATGTGGCCGCCGATGTTGTGCTCCATACGATTGGCGCGGACCACCATGGCAAGCGCGTTCCAGCGGATGAGGGACTTGATGCGACGCTCGAGTTGCTGATCGCCGGGGAAAAGAGGCTCCAGGCGGGCGGGAATGGTGTTGGCGTAAGGAGTGTTGGCGGTGAAGGGGAGATCGATGCCGCTAACGGTGGCATGGGCGCGAAGGCGCTCGAGGATTTCGCGAGCCACGTCGGGGCCGCTGGAGAGCAGGACAGAATCGAGAGACTCCAGCCATTCCTGGATTTCGACGTCCTCGATATGCCGCGGTGCAAAAGTATCCTGGTCCATAGGAGCGATAGCCTTTCCTTCCGCTGGAACCCCGAAAGTCCACGAACGGGACGGGTGAGGCAATTCCCAGCGCGCGTGCTACCCGCACGCACAATTTATAAGAATACACCCTGACATGGAAGAGCGCACGAACGGCGGCAGAAAAAAAGTTGATGCAATTCAGTTAATTCTTGGATGCACAGCGGGTCGCGGAGTCAGCGAGGGGAACGGCCGAGAGCCCGTGATGGCGGTTGGGATTCGCGCAGGGGCGTGCCGTTTTATGCACAGTACTAAGGATGAGAGGCATGCGCCAATGAGAAAATCAAGCCGTGGAAACAATCAACGGCAGGTGTGGCATGAAATCGTTTGGGTTATTGGCTGTGGTGGTTGCAATCCTGCTCCAGGCTCCCTTGGGGAAAGCGCAGAGCACCGGGCGGGTGGAGTGTGCACGGAGCGACGACTATATTTATCTGTACAGCTCGGTGGCGACGCTGGACGTGCGGAAGACGCTGCAGTGTGGCGAGATCGTGGTAATCACCGGGACGTACGACAACTATTACGCGGCGCGAACCGCAAAGGGAGATACGGGCTACGTGCCGAAGGCGACGATCGTGCTGCTGAAAGATCAGCCGGGTACGGGTTTGCCGGCGGCGGCGGCCCCTGCGCGAGAGCGGACGCCGTATGATGAGCGGCCGAAGACGCCCGCGCCTGCGGGCGGAGCGAAGGTGATCGGGTTTACGCTGGTGAAAGACACGGTGGTGCGCGTGAAATTGGAACAGGGGCTATCGTCGGCAACCGCGCATGTGGGAGACGCGGTGGAGCTTGAAGTAGTGGAGGATGTGCTGGTGGACGGAGTGGTGGTGATTGCGAGAGGAGCAAAAGCCACAGGTAAGGTGGCGGAAGCGGAACCGAAAAAGCATTTCGGACACGACGGCAAGATTGCGATCAGCATCACGTCGGTAGGCTTGAGTGACAAGGAAGCGGCTCCTGTGCGCGGCTACTACGAAGCCTTCGGCAATTCCAACTCAAGTGCACCGGTGCAAATGGGGTCTGGAAAGGACGCCACGATGGCCGAGGGTACGGACTTCAAAGCGCTGGTCGATGGCGACGTTCACCTGAAGCGGGAAGATTTCAGCGCGACGAAGGAAATGCAGGCGACACCGACCGCGGAGGCGTCGCCGAATCCACAGAATCTCCAATAGAACAGCTTTCAACTTCGTTGGCGGTCCGCGTCAGAAGGCGGACCCTAGCGAAGTTCGGGGCGCCGGCTTCTGGCCGACCAGACTCCCCCTAAAGAGTACGGCCGCCGTCGATGACCAGGGTGTGTCCAGTGACGAATTCAGCGGTAAGAAGGAACAGGATGGCGTCGGTGATTTCGTGGGGCCGCCCTGAGCGGCGAAGAGCGGAGTGCTCGATAAAGTCCTGCTGCCACGCGGGAGGATCGCCGGGCATGGTGATGGTGCCGGGGGCGAGAGCATTGACGCGAATGGCGGGACCAAGTTCCTTGGCGAGGAGGCGGGTGAGAAGGATGATGCCGGCCTTCGAGATGGAGTGGGGGAGGAACTCGCGCCAGCCGACAAGGCCGCCAATATCGGCGAAGTTGACGATGGCGCCGTGGCCGGATTTGGCGAGGTGAGGAGCAGCGACCTGGGCGCAGAAGAAGGGAGCCTTGAGATTGGTGTCGAGAGAAGCGTCCCAGGTGGATTCTGGCGTTTCGGCAAACTTGGTCTGGAGAAAATTGGCAGCGCTGTTGATCAGGATGTCGAGGTGGCTGAAGTGGGCGACGACCTGGGAGACGAGGTTGCGGATGGCGGCTACGTCGGTCAGCTGAGCTTGAAACGCGGCAGAGCAGCGCCCGAGTTTTTCAATTTGTTGGACCACTTCCTGGGCCTCGACCGCGGAGCCGCCGTAATGCACGGCCACATCCGCGCCTTCGTGGGCGAGGCGCAGAGCGATATGGCGACCGAGACGCTTGCCAGCTCCGGTAACGAGGGCAACACGCCCTTGAAGTCTCTTTTCTTCCGGCATGCGGACACGTTAGCACACTCGTGGTTGACGCGTGATGCGGCAGATGGGGTGGACAGGCGAGCAGAGACGAACGTGTCTCTGCCCGCCCGGGTCCGTTGGACTAGAAGTGGAACGAATAGCCGACGGAGAGCGACTGAGTGCCAACGTGGACGCTGCTGTTGTCGTACTCACCGGCAAGCAAAGAGCTCTGGCCGACGCTCTGGTTGGCTTGTGGACGGAAACCATAGGAAACGTCGAAACGGGAGCGGCCGCGGGTGTAACCGAGGCCAGTGGAGATTTCGTTGGACAGAATTGCGGCCGTGAGGGGAGTAAGCGTGGAGCTGGGAACGGTGCGCTAGCTGGCCCTTCGGACAAGGCCGGCGGTGGATGTTACAATCGGCGCCGAGAGAACGAGGACCGAGATGAAACTGGATGTTCTGGCGATTGCGGCGCACCCGGATGATGTGGAGCTGACCTGCGGGGGCACGCTGCTGAAGATGGCGGAAAAAGACTACAAGACCGGGATTCTCGATTTGACCGCTGGGGAGATGGGGACGCGCGGCACGCCGGAAACGCGGGCCAGAGAGGCCGCGGCCGCGGCAAAGATTCTGCGAGTCAGCTGGCGGGGAAATCTGGGAGTGCCGGATTCGGATGTGCAAGCGAGCCGCGGGCACAAAATGCGGTTAGCCAGAATGATTCGCGATTTGCGGCCCCACACGGTGATTATTCCCTACTGGGAGGCGCGGCATCCGGATCATTACCATGCGTCGACGCTGGGTTATGAGGGATGCTTTCTGGCAGGACTGAAGCAGTTGCCGCTGGAAGGAGAAGCGCACCGGCCATTCAAGATTTTGTATGCGACGCCATTCGAGGGCATGCCTGCAACATTCATCGTGGATATCACGAAGCAGTATGAGCGGCGGCGGCGGGCGATTCTGGCGTACGGATCGCAGTTCCGCGCGGCGAAGAATGAGAAGAAGCAAAGAGTGTATCTAGCCATCGATCAACTGGACGCGCGGATGGATCTGATGGCGCGGCACTACGGGCAGATGATCGGCGTGAAATATGGCGAACCATTTCTGCAAAAGGAACTGATGCAGGTGGACGACGTGGTGACGCTGGCAGTGCGGTCGATCTAGGGCAGGGTTGCACCAAGGAGCGAGCAACCACAGTTGAGCCGTGATAGTGATAGATTGCGGCAAACGGATGACGGCTGGCAAGGAAATGCAAATGAATAGAAGAGCGTTTGTGAGCGTCACAGCGGCTGCGACAACCTCGTTGGCGTTCGAGTCGTTGGGCCTGGCACGAGTGCAGGACAAAAAGACGCCCGTGGCGTATCCCGACCCAGCGGTGGAAGTCGTGGATCCCCGCTTCGCGAAATACAAAGTGGGCAACGCCGCGGTGGAGCGATTGTACACGGGGACGCGATGGGCAGAGGGTCCAGTGTGGTTCGGAGACGGGCGCTATCTGCTTTTCAGCGACATTCCAAATAATCGAATGCTGAGATGGCTGGAGGACACCGGAGAAGTAAGCGTTTTCCGCAGCCCATCGAACTACAGCAATGGCAACACGAGAGACCGGCAGGGCAGGCTGATTACGTGCGAGCACGATTCCCGCCGAGTGACGCGAACCGAACTCGACGGGACAATCACGGTGCTCATGGACAGCTTTCAAGGGAAAAAGCTGAATGCCCCGAATGATGTTGCGGTGGATTCGGATGGCGCGATCTGGTTTAGCGATCCAGGCTACGGAATCATGTCGAACTATGAGGGCCACAAAGCGGCGTTTGAGTTGCCGGCCAACGTGTACCGGTTGGACCCCCATACGCGCGAGGCAACGGTGGTGGTGAGCGAATTGGATAAGCCCAACGGGATTTGCTTTTCTCCCGACGAGAAAAAGGTCTACATCGTGGACACCGGCGAACCGAAACGCGCGGGCGACCCGCATCCGATCCGGGTGTACGACGTGGAGAACGGGGCGACGCTGAAGAACGGGCGAGTTTTTGCTGACCTGTCGCCAGGTTCGTCGGACGGGATTCGCTGCGACGCCGACGGGAATGTGTGGTCGGCGGCAGGGTGGGCCGGCGAAGGGTTTAACGGCGTGCACATTTTCGCGCCGGATGGCACATTGATCGGCAGGATTCACCTTCCTGAAAGCTGCGCGAATCTTTGCTTTGGAGGCGCGAAGAAGAACCGGCTGTTCATGGCTGCCAGCCAGTCGCTGTATTCGGTATATGTGAATAGCGAAGGCGCTCAAATACCCTGATCAACTGGCTGGCTTGGGGGCCGCAGGAACGGGGGCGAGGATGCGAATCGGGACCGGGGGATTTTTCTGGCGGTAGAACTCCTGATAAAGGAAATTGCGGTTCCAGACGCGGCACTCGCGCAGCTGCCAGGATTTGCCGATTTGCAGCCACTCGGCGGATAGTTGCCAATCTCCGGCTTTGATGGGACCGGGCTCGATGGGCGCTTTGTCGACGAGTTTAAGACGAACCAAAGCGGTGATGCTGTCGCGAGGTTGCAAGGTGAGTTGAGTGCCCTCTTTGAGCTTGGTGCCGTAGAGCCAGCCGGTGAGACTGGTCAACGCCACTTCATCGTCGTCCTCGTTGGTGAGCGAGAACTGAAACGTGGCAGTTTCCCAATCGAGATGCTCGGGGTCGCGTGGATCATCGATGATGGCGGGATCGGTGCTCCACGGAATGCGAATGGGATGCTTGCTGGCATTTTGGAGGCGAACCTGGGCCTCGAGTTCACCGCCGGTGACCACCTCGGAATTCTTCAACTTCACAATTTCGACGAGAATATCGCGCGGCTCGCCGTCTTCGGGTTCAATCAGGCCATCGGCGGTGCCGCCATCAGAGATTTCGGTGCATACCGAAGGAATTTTCTTCTGCAGAAATTCGTTAGGAGTGGAGACGAGCGGCCGGTGATCCAGATCGACCGAATGGGGATCCTGGCCGGCAGAAACACAACAGGCAAGAGCGAGGAAAAAAAAGATGGGGCGCACCGGCATTTGTTTATTGTCTCTCGAGTGGCGACAATCGAACAAGCGTGGTTGCAGAGAAGAGTGTGAGACCAGCGCTGGCGGTTTGAACAGGAACTTTTCGGCAGTTCCGGGGAATCTCATTTGGGGCCACGCGAAGCCCGCAAACCCAATGCTATAGGTGTGCGAGGATGGGTATGCGAAACTGGAGAGGGTTCCCATCGGCTGGTTCTCCCTGTGGCTGTTCCTGTAAAAAAGGGTAGATATGGCAATCGCGTGAGGTTGGGAAGCAACCAGGCGGGGCCTCGGAACGATCCTAACCACTAATTCCGAGATCATCGAGCAAGGCGTACGCCACTGGCTTGAGGTTTGTGCGGTGAAACGCGCGGTCCAATCGCAGAGAAGATGTCGTCGTGAAGCCTGAGGAGGCAAAGATGAGCGGTCGTTGGACGGGTCTGTTGGCGGTGGCCGTGGTGGGGTGCCTTTGCGCCGCAGGATGCGGAGGCGGAAGCAAGACGGTGCCCCTGTCGGTGACAACGACATCGTTGCCCAACGGGAAAGTCGGGACGCCGTACACGCCGCAATTGCAGGCGACCGGGGGAACGCCGGGCTATTCCTGGTCGCAGACTTCCGGCGGAGCGATGCCGGACGGCGTGACCGTGAGCAGCGCGGGGACGTTCATCGGGACTCCCACCGCGCCGGGCAAATTCGGGCCTTACGTCTTCCAAGTGACCGATTCGGCAAGCACCCCGGCCACGGCAACTTCGACCAGCTTAAACATTGAGATTGACGCAGCGACGCTGACCGTTAGTACAACGAGTCTACCCAGCGGCACGACCGGCGCCGCGTATTCGGCGACACTGACCGCCGCGGGCGGGGCCTTGCCATACACCTGGGCGGAAACATCGGGAGGCGCGATGCCTCCGGGGATTTCCGATATCACCAGCGCGGGAGTGATTGCAGGGACGCCGACGGCACCGGGCACATACGGGCCGTACGTGTTTACCGTGACCGATTCGCAGAACGGAACAGCGGCTTCGGCGCAATTGAGTATCACGATCAATGGAATAGCGGCGACAAAATGCACGCCGCTGGGAAACGAGGCCGCGCTGACCGCGTCGACTCCTTACGCGTTTTTGCTGAAGGGGAACGACGGAGGCGGCAATCCTATTGCGATGGTGGGCAGCTTTACGCCGGATGGAAATGGCGGAATCACGAGTGCGTCGATGGACTACAACGGATTCTCGAACGGTCCGCTCCAGGTGCAGATTGACCCGGCGGGCAGTTCGTATTCATTTGGCACATCGACGATCGGCTGCCTGAGCCTATCGTTTGCGAGTACCACTACGGCGATGCAATCCGGAGCGGCAACAGGAACGACGCACGCCAACGTGGCGCGCGGAAAGCAGAGTAAAGCAAACGCCTCCACGATCGTCGGGGTTACCGGAGTGACCTTCAGCTTCAGTCTGGGGTCGTTGGATGGAAGCGGAATCTACCACGCCGGCCGAATCATTGAGTCGGACAACGGGGGCGGCACGGGCACGAACGCAACGGGCAGCATGCAAGTGCAAACTCCGGGCCAATTTGCGCTTTCGGCGCTGCAAGCGCGGTATGCATTCGGTGCGGATGGCTGGATGGTAGCCGCGGGAAATTCCGGATTGTACCGGACGACGTTTGCGGGCTCGTTCGCCAATACAGGTGGCACGATTTCTTCGGGATTCGCGGACCTGAATGAGGGAGGGACCGCCAGTGGCGCGTTGAGCGGTGGAAGCGGGCTACTGAGCGGCGCGGACGCCACGTCGGGCCGCGGAACCGGTACGTTCGCGATTCCCGCGGGGCAAGGTGCGACGTACACATTCCATTTCACGTATTACGTGATTAACGGATCGGCACTATATCTGCTTTCTTCGGATTCGCCGGTGGGTGTGGCCGCTCCGGCACTGTTAGGCGGACAGGCGCTCGCGTCGAGCAGTTCGTTCAGCGCGGGCGCGTTGAATGGCTATTACGCCGTGGCGACCGAGGGCCTGGACAAAAACGTGATTAGCGGCAGGGGCAAGAACGTCGTGGAAATCGCTACGGTGAATGCGACATCGGCGGGGGCCATTCCGTTGGCGACTTTCTATATCAATGATGGCGGACTGTACACGACGGTGCCGTACACGAATGCCACATACACGGTGGAGGCAGCGTCTGGGCGCGCGTCTCTGGTAGCGAGCGATAACACGGCGCTGCCCGTAGTGTACTTGACGGCGAGTTCGAGCCTGGGCGATGGAGTGGTGGGATTCGTGGTGGGCAACGACCCCACGGCGCAAGCAGGGGTCATGGTGAGCCAGTCGACCGGCCAGCCGAACTTCACGCTGGCGAGCGTTACAGGAAACTACGCCTCGAGTTCATCGGAAGATGTGGATGGCAAGAATGGAGCATTTCTGGGAGCGTTTACGTTCGATGGGACGGGAGGTTACAGCGTAGTCTCCCAGACTACGGGTTCCGTGACGAACATCCCGAAGGCCGGAAGCATCGCCATCAACGCGGACGGTTCCGGGAACCTGGATGGCGGCAACTTCCCCTTCGTGACGAACGGCAAAGTACTGTTTGCAATTCCCGATTCAGGCGATCCGCTGCTGTATGTCTTGACTTCGGGAACCAATTAGCGGCTCGCCAAGGCCGCGAGCGTTTGCACTCGAAAAATTCATGACGACCTGGGGCGCCGCCGCGAATGGCGACTGCGGTGTTCACGGTGATTGAGAGAAGGCGTGTGAAACGGTATGCTCGCGGCACGTGGTGTGTGGAGGCTTGCAAATGAACGGGATGCAAAGGGTGGCTCTGGCAGCGTGGTCGGTAGTGTTGTGTGCGGGTGTCGCGTGCGGACAGGAGTTGGCGCGGGCGAAGAA
>Ga0335077_10012137_pt1 | contig 10769 bp, 10 predicted proteins | sample Lox_Sample_31_FD_207151 | JGI IMG/M metagenome (GOLD analysis project Ga0335077, IMG submission 207151) | Soil microbial communities from Loxahatchee National Wildlife Refuge, Florida, United States - Lox_Sample_3.1 | ecosystem: Environmental > Terrestrial > Soil > Wetlands | place: USA...
AGCCTCGACTGCCGCCGCCAGAAGCTCGGGGAGTTGGCCGTCTGAACAACGAATCAGCCGGTACGCGGTTTCGCGGGACAACGGCAAGCGAGTGTTATCAATCTCCCTCGCCGGATCCTCGACCCGGGTTGTGATTCCAGCCGCCAAGTTCAAGACCTCGGTTGATTCTAATGGATTACCTCCCACGCGGTGCAGTAACTGAATACGCCACCCCTTGCGCCATCGTCGGATAGAATTGAGGTCGACTTCAGACCCACAATGAGTGTCACGCAGGCCGACTTCCGCAAAGCCTTGGGCAGCTTCGCTACCGGGGTCACGGTCATCACCGTGGACTACGAAGGCCAGGTGCATGGCATGACCGCGAACGCCTTTGCCTCCGTGTCTCTCGATCCCTTGCTGGTGCTGGTTTGCGTTGACCACAAGGCCCGAACGCACACCCACCTGCACGCCCGCAAGCGCTTTGGGGTAAACGTGCTGGCGGCGAGTCAGCGGACGATATCCGAGTACTACGCCCGTCCCGCGCCGACCTCGCATGACGCTGAACAGGAAGCTGGCGCCCGTTTCGACCGCACCGCCCACGGCACCCCGGTGTTGCACGACGCGCTGGCTTATCTGGAATGTCGTCTGCACACCGCGCAGGATGCGGGTGACCACACCATCTTCATTGCGGAAGTTGAGGAAGTGGTGGTGCGGCAAGGCGAGCCGCTGCTCTATTTCCGGGGCCAATATCGAAAGATCGAGTCGGCAAAAAGCTAACGTCACTGTAGTCGCGATGTCACGACCTTTGTTAAGCTTATTCGCCCGGCTCATGCCGGATTCCGCCGGTCGTGCGGCACCAGGATAACCGATGTATCCGCGAGCGTTTCACTATCACCGCGCTGGATCATTGCAAGAGGCGGCTGCCATGCTGTCCCAGCTCGGGGACGACGCCAAGCTGCTGGCCGGTGGCCAGAGCCTCATTCCGCTGATGAAGCTGCGCTTTGCCAACCCAACTCACCTGGTCGACCTGAACTTTATCGCCGGAACGTCCTTTATTAAGGAAGCCGACGGTTCGCTCCGCTTCGGGCCGCTGACTCGTCATGCGGAAATTGAGAATTCCGCCTTCGCCGCCAAGATCCCCATCTTGCATGATTGCGCGGCGGGCATTGCCGATGTGCAAGTGCGCAATCGCGGCACCATCGGGGGATCGCTGGCCGAGGCCGACCCCAGCGGCGACTGGGCGGTCGTCCTCAGCACTTTATCCACGCAGATTCGATGCTGGGGAAAAAATGGAGAACGCACCGTCGATCTGCAAGATTTCGTCAAAGATGCATACACCACCGACTTGGCCCATGACGAGCTGGTCAGCGAAGTCGTGGTCAAGGTCCCAGCCAAAGGCAGCGGGGGGGCCTATCTCGCATTCAAGCGTGCGGCTCCGGTATATCCCACGGCCAGCGCGGCAGTGCAGCTCACCATGGACGGAAATATCTGCACGGACGCGACCATCGCGTTGGGCTGCGTGGGTCTGACAGCGATTAGGGCCAAAGAGTCAGAGGCTGCTCTCCGCGGCCAGCCGATCGGCGAGAAAACACTTGCAGCAGCGACGGATGCCGCCCGCGCCGCCGCTGACCCGCAATCCGACATGCGCGGCTCTGCCGAGTACAAACGCACGCTGGTTAGCGCGCTGGTCCGCCGGGCAATTGATATCGCCACGCGCCGCGCGCGGGGCGAGCGTGTCGAGGTGAGCCACATCTATGCCTGAAAGCATTGCCAAAGTTGCGGTTCAAGTGACGGTCAATGGCAAGTCTCATTCGCTGAATCTCGAGCCGCGCATGCTGCTGGTGGAGATGCTCCGCGAGGAACTCGATCTCACTGGCACCCACGTGGGATGCGACACTACCTATTGTGGCGCTTGCACCGTACTGCTCAATGGCGCCGCGGTCAAGTCATGCACCATGTTTGCCGTACAGGCCGACGGCGCCGAGATCACCACAGTCGAAGGTCTGGAAAAAGATGGGCAACTCCATCCCATTCAGAAAGCCTTCGGCGACGCCTACGGCCTGCAGTGCGGATATTGCACACCCGGCTTGATGCTCTCGACTCTACAGTTGCTTTCCAAGAACCAGCAGCCGAACGAAAAAGACATACGCAAGGCCATTGCCGGCAACACCTGCCGCTGCACTGGTTATCAGAACATCCTCAAAGCCATGCGATTCGCGGCGGAAAACATGAAGGGAGCCTGAGGCGATGGCCATCAAGCTGGACGGCGAATTCGAGGTCAAGCGCAATCTGGAAGACGTCTACGATTTTCTCACTGACCCGAATAAGTTTGCGCCGCTGCTGCCTGAGTTCCAGAGTATGGCAGTGCAGGATGTGACCCATTTTGCGGTCAAAGTGAACGTTGGCGTTTCTTATATCAAAGGGACTGCCGATGTGAAGCTCGAGCTGTCGCAGGCGGACCGTCCCCGGCGGGCGCAGTACAAAGGCCAGGGCAGCGTTGCTGGAGGCAATGTCTCATTTACTGCGGCTTTTGATTTATCTGCAGCCGAGGCTGCAACGAAAGTGGCGTGGCAGGGTGAGGCCCAGATTTTCGGGCGTCTGGCTTCTGTCGCTGGGGGCTTGCTGGAGCCGCTGGGCAAGAAAAACGTACAGAAGCTTATTGACGCTCTGCAGGCCGCGTTGATCCAAGATACAAACCAGCTGGGGACGGAGACCCTCTTCCGTCCGCCGGAACAAGCGCCTGCAGCACAAGGCGAATGCGTCGAGGGACGGGGTTCGAAGTGACACAAGGAGACGCCAAAAAAAAATGGGTGGGCCAGGCGCTCCCGCGCAAGGAAGAGAACCGCCTGCTGCGCGGGCGGGGCCGCTTCTCCGACGACATCAAGCTGCGCGAGATGCTCTACCTGCGCTTCCTTCGTTCGCCCTACGCCCACGCACGAATCGTGAGTGTTGACACTTCAGCAGCCGGCAAGTTGCCTGGGGTCGCCTGTGTCCTGACTGGCGCCGAAATCGTTTCTCAGACTCAGCCCTTCATTGAAATCGGACCTGATCCGTTCGCGCGAATTAGAGACTATCCGCTGGCCGCCGCCAAGGTCCGCTATCAGGGCGAGCCGGTGGCCGCAGTGGTAGCCGATTCTCCGGCGCTGGCCGATGACGCCGCCGAACTGGTTCAGGTCGAGTACGAAGCCCTGGACCCTGTGATCGATGCCGAGCAGGCCCTGGAAAACAAAAGCCTGCTCCACGACGAAGCCGGCACCAACCGGGTCTGGAACGGGGTCTTTGAATACGGCGATGTGGGTAAGGCTTTCAAGGAAGCGGCCCACATAGTGTCCATCGACCGCATGCACTTCCATCGCTTTTCCAGCACGCCGCTCGAGAATAACGTAGTCATCGCCACCTGGGACCCGAAAGACGAACGCATCTACTACGAATGCAACAATTCCTTCCCGTCATTTGCCATCCAGTTTCTGGCCGCACATCTCGGCATTCATATCGATCGCATCCGGGTTGAGACGTCCGATATCGGCGGCAGCTTCGGCATCAAGATCACGAGCTATCCGCAAATGGCGGTTTGCGCGCTCGCCTCAAAGAAAGCCGGCGGACGCCCGGTCAAGTGGGTCGAGACGCGCTCCGAGCACATCACCTCGAGTGCGCACGGCAATGAACGGACTTTCCGCGACACCCGTGTCGCCCTCGACAAAAATGGCCTAATCACCGCCATCACCTCGCGTCATATCGACGATTGCGGCGCTTATCCTCGCTATGAGCCGCTGGGCTGCGTTATCTGGTCGCAGGTCTTTCCCGGCGTGTATCGCTTCAAGAACGCCCGCATTGATTTCTCGCAGGCGGTCACCAACAAATGTCCGGTTGGCCCCAACCGCGGGTACTCCCGCATGCAGCACTTGTGGTTTTTGGAACGCGTGGTGGATATCTGCGCCCACAAGTTAGGAATTGCTTCCGACGAGATGCGCTTGCGCAACTACATCCGTGCGGAAGAGTTTCCCTATACCACCCCCAACGGATGCATCTACGATTCGGGTAACTATCCGAAGATGCTGGAGGTTGCCAAACAGAAAATCGGTTGGGACGATTGGAAAAAGAAACAAACCGCAGCTCGCAAAGAAGGACGCCTGATCGGCATCGGCATCGGCACTACGCTGGATTCCGGCACCAACAATTTCGGCCAGTCGCAGATCGTCAATCCTGGCCTGCCTTACTCCGGCAACTCCCAGGGTGCGAACTGCAAACTCGATATCTATGGCGAGGTCGTCGTCTCGGTCGGTTCCTGCCCGCAAGGCCAGGGACACGAAACCACCGCCGCACAAGTCGTCGCCGACGTGTTGAGCATTCACCCTGACATGGTCACGGTGCGCACCGGCTTCGACACCGAGCGCAACGTGCACACCGGGTTTTCCGGCACCTATGCCAGTCAGTTCGCCGTCTCCGGACTTTCCGCCGTGCATGGCGCAGCCCAGAAATTGAAAGCCGAGATGAAGCGTCTCGGCGCATTTGTATTACAGGTCAACGAAGACGACATCGAGTTCGGCACAGGCGCTCAAGGGCCGGAACTAAAGGCGAAGGACAGCGGCAAGTCGATCAACTATTGGGGTCTGGCCAACCTGGTCAACGCCAACAGTGCGGCGCTCCCGGAAGAACTCTACGAACTCACCCTCAACTGCCGCTACATTTGGCGCGCACCTTTCAAGGTTCCCGACAAGCAGAAGAAGTACGGCAATCTCACCATGACCTACGCATCGCAGCTGCATATCGCGGTGGTCGAGGTCGAACGCGACACTTTCATTCCCAGGATTCTTGACTACGTCGCCGTGGACGACTGCGGCACGGTTATCAATCCGCCTATTGTCGAAGGTCAGGTCTACGGTGCCACTGCCCACGGAATCGGCGCGGCTTTGATGGAGAATTGCGTCTATGACGCCGTGGGCAATATGCTCACCAGCACTTTCAGCGACTACACGCCCATCACCGCCATGAATATGCCCAACGTCAAATACGGCCACATCTCTACTCCCTCGCCCCGCAGCTACAGTGGCGCCAAAGGCATGGGCGAAGGCGGCGCGGCGCCGGTGCACACCATTTCGGCGGCGCTGCAGGATGCGTTGTTTGCAGAGGGCATATTCATCGACGATTCGTTTAACAACGCCGACAGCCTGTTCCGCGCACTGGTCAGGAAAGAAATCAGCCAGATGGAGGAGCTGGTGAAAGTCGAGAACCACGGGTAGCCCTGGCTACGCATGAAGCGAGTTTGCATTGTCGGCTGCGGAGCGATCGGCAGTCTGTACGCCGCGCATCTGGCGCGTGTGGCGGAAGCCTGGGCCTTCGTCCGGCGCGAGGATCACGCGCAGGCCCTGAATCGCGACGGCTTGCGAGTCTCCGGCAAACACGACTTTCGCGCTGCACTCAAGGCCACGACGAAACCGGATGAGCTTCCGGACTGTGACCTTGCCATCGTCGCCACCAAAGCCACACAGGTCGCCGATGCGATGACTCTGGTTGGTTCTCATTTCGATGGGGGCGCAATCCTCTCGGCGCAGAATGGTTTGGGCAGCGAGGAGATCATCGCCGAGCACACGCGAGGTCAGGTGATTCGTGGCACAACGTTTATGAGCGGGACCAAGCACAGCGACACCCACGTGCAGATGGAACTCGACACCGCTACCTGGGTCGGGCCATTTGAACCGCGCCACACGCCATTCGCGGTGGTCAAGGGAACTGCCGAACTGATTAGCGCCGCTGGTCTGAAGGCCGAGGCCTTGCCGGATGCCCGCCCCGCGCAGTGGTCAAAGCTGATTTTCAATGCCTCGGTGAATGGAGCATCGGCGCTGACCGGACTCCCACATTCGCCGCACTTCGCCGATGAGTCCCAGCTCTCCAGCCTCGGTCATCTGCTGCATGAGTTGATTGACGAAGGCAGGCGTGTGGCAGCTGCGGTTGGGGTCAAATTAACTGAGGACCCGTGGGAGATGAACAAGATTGGCGCCATGACCAACCACCCTCCCTCGATGCTCTATGACGTGCGCCACAGATTGCCGACGGAAGTGGACTTTCTTAGTGGCGCCATTGCGCGCGAAGCGCAACGTTGTGGCCTGGTGGCGCCGCTCCATACTACGGTATACCGGTTAATCAAAGGAAAAGAAGCATCGTGGAATTTCAAAGATGAGAACCGTGCGGTGGCAGCGTGCAGCACGGGTATTCAACACTGACTATGTCCTGGCCTGTTGATCAATCCAAGTTGGACCGGGTTCGCTCCCTGATGAAGAATCAGGAAACTTCGGCGCTGGTGGTGCGCGCCCCCGACAACGTTCTTTACCTCACCAATTACTGGTGCATGAAGGGCTACGACATCGCTGTCTTCCCATGTGAAGGTGAGCCTACGCTGATTGCCCTCGAGCCGCAGCTGGCCGACGCTCAGCGCAACTCCTGGACCAAAGACATCCGTCTGTTCAAGGGCTATCACCCCGGCGATCCCCGCCCGCCGCAGTACCGGTCACTGGACGTGGCATTGGACGTCCTGAAAAAGCGCGGCCTAGCCGACAAGGTTGCCATCGAGCTCAACATGGGAACCCAGTCTGCCGATCGCATGGTTGGCGAACCCACAACGCCAACGCAGATGTTCTTCGATGCCTTCGGTGAACTCGCCGGTCAGGTGGTTGACGCGACGCCGCTGCTCAACGAAGCCCGCGCCATCAAAACCCCGCAGGAGATCGAGCGCATGCGGCTGGCCAACGAACTGGCGGCGCTGGCCATGGAACATACTCGCGAGCAAATGCGTCCCGGCATGAAAGAGAGCGAAGTCGGCGGCATATATGAGAGTTTTGCGCACGGGCTCGGAGTTGGCTACAAGGGCAAAGTCGAAATGGCACGTGCGTTTACCCTGGTGTGGTCGGGGAAGGGAATTGCGACCTTTACCGCGACCGGTGACCGGCCAATCCAAAAGAATGAGCCTACACTGTTCGAAATTTGGGTCTGCGTGGACGGCTATTGGACCGACCTGACCAAAAATGTCTGCCCCGGCGAGCTGACGGCTCCCTATCAGAAGCTGCTCGATCTGCTGTTGAAAGTCTTCCATGAGGCGATCGGTTTCGCCCGTGACGGCGCGAGCTTTCCCGAACTCGACCGCCTGGTGCGCGCTCGCATTGCGGAAGGCGGATACCCTGGTCAGCCATCGCACCCCATCTGCCACGGAGTCGGCGCCCGCGCCCACGAGCCGCCATATGCGCATCAGGCCGGAGGCGGTACCATCAAGAAGGGAATGGTGCTGGCCATCGAACCCGGCATTTATTGGGAAGGTGGAGGAGGCCTTCGCCTGGAGGACGATTTCTTAATCACCGATCAGGGCAATGAAAAGCTCTGCAGTTACCCGGATGATTTCCGCCTGGCGCGCTGAAAACTGTGTCCAAGTCAACTTCAAAACTCGATCCCGAGATGGTTTCACGAATCATCGCCGAAGTGCGCGAGCAAGAAATTATCGCCATGGCCAGCGACGTGATCAACATCCCCAGCCCGACCGGAGAAGAGTTGCACATGGCGGAGTACATGCAATCCGCGCTCCGGCAATTGGGTTTGAATGTTACCTGGCAAGAAGTGGAAGAAGGCCGCGCCAACGTCATTGGCCGCTGGATCGGTTCCGGTGGCGGCAAAAACCTGATGTTCAACGGCCACATGGACACGTCGAACAGCGGCCGCGAAGATTTCCTCAGCGGCATCGGTTACAAGCCCAACGCCGTGGTCAAGAATGGCTTCATCTACGGCCTCGGCATTTACAACATGAAAGGCGCGCTGGTCTGCTATACCCAGGCGGTGAAAGCGCTGCAACGTGCCGGAGTGACACTGAAAGGCGACGTCATTATCGCTGCCGTCGCCGGAGAGATTGAAAAGACCCAGTGGGGCGATTTCAAGGGCAAAGAATATCGCGGCTACGGATTCGGCACGCACTATCTGGTGAATCACGGGGTGTTGCCAGACATGTGCATTCTCGGCGAGCCCACCGACCTGCACGTCGTGCTCGAACATTTCGGATCCATGTGGGTGCGAATTTCCTGCACCGGAATTTACGTTCACACCGCTTTCTGCGAAGGCCGCGAAGAGATGAATTCCATCCGCCGCATGCACGAGTTGATGGAAACGATTCTGAAGTGGATCGCGAACTGGGAAAAGAACGCCGCGCACGGGGGAAAGAAAGCATTGGTCAACTTGGGCGGAATTCGCGGCGGCCACGCCTGGCGCGCCAGCCGCACACCCGAAAAAACGGACTTGTTTTTGGACGTTCGCGTGCCGCCCACCATCCCTATGAACGAGGCCCGGAGAAATATCCAGCAGATGTTTTTCGAGTTGGAGAAAAAGCATCCCGACTGGGCCTTGGAATTCGAAACCTATGTTTCCGTTCCCGGGGCCCGCATCAGCGAGGAACACGAGATGATCAAGGCCATCGACGCCAACCACGAGCAAATTATGGGCAAGCGGCCGGACCGCGAAGTGGTCACCTGGTGCTCCGATGCCAGTGTGCTCAGCCGATACGGCATTGAAACCGTGAACTACGGTCCTTCCAGCGGGCCGCGCGATAAAGAGGGCGAGAAAGTCGAAATCAAGACGCTGGTGGACATCACCAAGATTTACGCTTTAGTTGCCGCCGAACTCTGCGGCGTGCAATCCTAAACCGCTAGTCCGAGGACTCATTGCCAAGCCAGCAGGAAATCGAACGCCGCTATAAGAATCTTCGCGCCGCCATGGAGCGGGAAAACCTCGACGCCCTCATTGTTTGTGGCAATCAGTACGCTGGCTTTGAGGGCGCAGTGCTTTATGTCTCCGGATTCGAAATCGTCCACCGCTATGTGTACGTGGTGTTGCCGCTTGCCGGCGAACCGACGCTGGTGTTTCCCCGGGAAGCCCGCTGGATCGGCGACAAACAGAAGCCCTGGGTGAAGGACCACGTCTGGCCCGACGTGCCCGGTCATTGGATCCGCGATCGCGCCCGCGAACGCGGCTGGAAGCGCATCGGCGTGTACGGCATGAACTTCGTGATGGCGGTGCGCGACTACCGAGAGCTTGCGGATGGTCCCACGGAACTCGTGCCCTTCGACTATCAGTTTGATATGGCCCGCGCCGTCAAGAGTGAAGAAGAGCTGGTCGAAATACGCGATGCCATGGATATCATTCGGGACGGGTTTTGGGCGCTGGTTGCGGCGTACAGGCCGGGCAAAACGGAAGCCGAAATCATGGCCCCCGCAGTCGAACGATTCTTCGCCCGCGGTGCGGGCCCGCGCATGATGAATATTCTGCTCTCCGGTTCTCAGGGCGAGGCGGAAGCGTCATTCAAAGTGCCGGGACACCGCGTGGTCTCGGCCGACGACCTGTTGCTTTACTCACTCGAGATTACTGGTGCCGGCGGTTACTGGGTCGAATTTTCGCGTCCGCTTATTCGCGGAAAATTAAGCGCAAGAACGCAAGCCATGGCGGATGCGTATCCCCATGCGCTCGAATCAGCCCGTAAGCTGCTGCGCCAAGGCGAACTGGCCAGCACGGTGCACCGTGCCGTGGCCGATACGTTCTCGAAACACGGATTTGCGCTCGGCCACCTCTCCGGCCACGGCATCGGCACAACGATGCTGGAATATCCCGCGATCGGAGCCAAGAGCGATGTGCCGCTCCAGGAGAACATGGTTTTTTCTCTGCATCCCCAAGTGGTGGATCAGGACGGCAAGGTTTGCCTCTACACGCAAGACACCTATCGCATCGGGAAAACCGAGGGTGAGTGTCTTTGCAACGTGCCCTGGAAGTTCTATACCGGCGACGAGCGACCCGCATGAAAATCTGCATCATCGGTTGCGGAGCCGTCGGCAGCCTGTTCGCTGCCCATCTGGCGAAAGCCGGAGAAGCCGAAGTCTGGGCGTACGACGTGTGGAAAGAGCACACCGATGCCATTCGCGGCAACGGATTGCGCCTCTCCGGCGCTGCCGACTTCACCGCCCGGCTGAACGCTACCAGCGATCCCAAGAGCCTGCCGCGCTGCGATTACGGCGTCGTCGCGACTAAGGCAATCCACACCCGGGCAGCGATCGCGCAAGTCGCTCATATTTTCGATGACCGCAGCGCCGTCTGCTCGGTGCAGAACGGAGTTGGCAATGAAGAAATCATCGCCGACCACGTTCAGTCTGTGATCCGTGGAACCACCTTTCCCGCCGGACATCCGATTGCCCCTGGACACATCGGCTTTGATATCAAGGGCGATACCTGGATTGGGCCGTTTGAGCCAACGAACACTCCGATGGCCAGAGTCGAAGAACTGGCGGGTTTCCTGACTCGTTCCGGGATGAATACCATTGCTCTGAAAGATGCGCGAGGGGCGCAGTGGACCAAGCTGATCTTCAATGCGTCGACCAATCCTGTGGGCGCGTTGACGTTGCTTCATCACGGCGCTGCCACCAGATTCATTTCCACCGGGCAGTTGTTTGACGATCTGATTGCCGAAGGCGAGGCAGTCGCGAAGAAATTGGGAATCGAGTTACACGGGGATCCACGCGGCCTGGTGCAGAAGGGCGCCAACGCTCCTGGAAAGCACCGGGCGAGTATGCTGCAAGATGTCCTTGCCAAGCGCCAGACCGAGGTCGATTTCATGAACGGCGCCATTGTGCAGTGGGGTGAAAAAATTGGTGTGCCCACCCCGCTCAACCGAGCCATGTGGGCGCTTATCAAGGGCCTGGAGCATTCGTGGAAGGATCCCGATTAGCTGGAAGCGAAAGCCAACTCATGTCCATTCCATTCAACATCGGAGT
>Ga0335077_10012139_pt1 | contig 10768 bp, 9 predicted proteins | sample Lox_Sample_31_FD_207151 | JGI IMG/M metagenome (GOLD analysis project Ga0335077, IMG submission 207151) | Soil microbial communities from Loxahatchee National Wildlife Refuge, Florida, United States - Lox_Sample_3.1 | ecosystem: Environmental > Terrestrial > Soil > Wetlands | place: USA: Florida...
CTCAGCTTGATTCGGCGGAGAGACTTCTGCCAAGAAGCCCACACGGGCAGCGCACCCCTCCTCCAACACCACCGGTTGCTTGATCTCGACCGGCATTTTCGAGTCTGCGGAAATCTCCAGTTGCCACTCCTCTCCAGCATGCGCGCGGTCAAACAGTTCGTGCTGGTCTTGTAAAAGCTCATCGTCCGGTTCGAACAGCGGGCCGCCGCCATATTCCGCAACTGGTTCTCCCAGGCTATGCAGTTTCTTGGTGCGTGCTTCATCCAGATTGAATTCGCTGCGCTCGTCACTCACCAGGAAGACTACTCGGGTCTTATCGAAGCGAATCGCAACCTGGGTGGAGGGATCGTCAACATCGGAGTTGGGTTCGATAGCCGCCGGAGAGGCGTTGTGAGTCGCAGATTTTGGGTCGACAGCTGACTCCAGGTTCGAAGCCGCCACCGAGACGGCTGCAGCGGAATGACTTACGCTGGAATTTTGGGCGGTCGACGCAGTGAGCCCTCGCCGGAAAAGCCCAGCATGGTACGCAGCAAAACCCGCGCCAGCCAGCAGGCAAACCCCAATTCCAATTTTGAATGTTCGTGGCAGACGGCGTCTCCCTCGCTTATTAGACTTGGCTGAGAAAATACAGGCAAGGTACGGGAGTCACCTGCCCAGGCAGATGTCTGCCTCGGGTGCCTTTCGGGTCCGCCCCAGGTGGACAGAAAGGGGGAAGCGGTGCGACGACGGCCGGAACCGTTCAAACGTAGGATGAGGGTTGAGCCAGCACTTCGTGGTGCTCCAGGTGGGGCTGCATTTCGGGAAGGAATTTCTCGTCCTCGGGATGAGCGAAGTCGAAGGGGCGGCGTCCCCACGCGGTTTTTCTAGCAAGCGGAAAGCGCCTCCGTTCCCAGAGGCGCTTTTGACAACGCGGACGGACAACACTTACTGGATGCGGCCGTTGTGTTTGTCGCGATAGATGGCGCGCGAGGTCCGGTTCTGCTGGCGGTTGACCTGGGCTTTCTCAGCCCCGGTCAGTTTGCCACCGTTGGCGGCGCGATCGTTGCGGACTTCCCTGTTGATCGCGGCATCGCGGCCTTCCAGCCGTGACGTCTCGCCCGCGGTCAACTGCCCGCTGCGAATGCCCTGCGCGATCCGGTCCTGCTGGTTCTCGGCGCGCTTGCCGACTTCACTTTTCGGGTCGGTATTCTGCACCGCGGCGTTGTGCTTGTCTTTGTAGATCTGGTTGGAAAGCTTGTTCTGCTGCTGGTTCAGCGTGGTCTTGTCGGCGGCAGTGAGATGGCCGTTATCCAGCTTGCGCATGTCGCGCTCCTCCTGGTTCAGTCCGGCTTCTTTCTTTTCCAGATTGTGAGTCTCGCCGGCGGTGAGCTCGCCGCTCTGCACGCCGTTGGCAATGCGGTCCTGCTGGTTTTCCTTGCGCTGGTTGATGCTTTGGCTGGTGGGCGGCGTGGTGGTCGTGGTGCTGTTTTGCGCCGCAGCGGGTAACGCCAGGCCGGCCAGTGCCAGGCTGAATACGATGCTGTGCAGATGCTTGATCATAATTCTCTCCCTTGGAATCGCAGGTTCGTTTTTGCTTGCCAGCCTTGTTTTTACTCCTGGCCGGTCAGGTAGCTTGAACACGGCGTGTCAAGAAATGTTGCGGTGCGTAAAAGACTGTAGAGTGTGGAGATTAGGCGGGACCGACGAGCTTGAAAAAGGCTAGGGACGCGGCTTTTCGTTGGATTAGCTCTTCAGATGCCGACTTCTATCCGGGAGCGGGGATCGAGGTTGAGGCGCTTTGCGGGCGTGAGCGCAGCGGGAGCCCGCAGCCGAAATCCCGAGCAGAGCGAGGGATCTATATTCCCACTTCTATCCGGGAGCGGGGATCGAGGTAATCCCGCAGAGCATCACCGATGAAGTTGAACGACAACACCGCGAGCATGACCGCCAGCGCCGGAAAGAGCACGAGATGAGGCGCGTCGAATAGATGCGCGCGGCCGTCGTTGAGCATAGCGCCCCAGCTGGCGGTCGGCGGAGGAACGCCGAGGCCAAGAAAACTCATGGTGGCTTCAGCCAGAATGGCGCCTGCCATGCCGATGGCCGCCTGCACGATCACCGGCTGAATGATGTTGGGCAAAATGTGGCGGACAACGATGCGAAGATCGCTGGCGCCGAGGGCACGGGCGGCTTCCACATATTCACGTTCGCGTGCGGCAAGAACCTGGCCGCGGACGAGACGCGCGTATCCTACCCAGCCGCCGAGTGAGAGTGCGACTACAACATTGAAAATTCCCGGCCCGCGGAAAGCCACGAAGGCAATCGCGATCAGGATTCCTGGGAAAGAAAGAAACGCATTCATCAGAACGATGTTGACGAAGCGGTCGATGCGGCCTCCGTAGTAGCCGGCGATGGAGCCGACGATGAGGCCGAGCGCGAGGGACGTCGCGACTACGCAACTGCCGACCAGCATGGAAATGCGGGAGCCATAGATCAAGCGGGAAAAGATGTCGCGGCCCAGTTCGTCGGTGCCGCACCAATGTGCGGAGGATGGGCTCTGCAGGCGGTCGGGGAGATCAATGTAGGCAGGATCTTGCGGCGCGAGCCAGGGAGCGAAAAGGGCGAGGATCAGGAATATGGTGACGAGAATAACTCCCGCCGTCGCCAGCGGGTTATGCCGGGCGAGGCGGGGGAGCGAGATGGCGATGGCGGACAAGCTAGAAGTGTACAACGTCGCCATGCTGAGAGCGCCAGTGCGCTCGCTCCAAAGCTAATGTTGGCCTCGCCACTCAACCGAACGCGAAAAGCCCCGCCCAAGCAGAGCTTGGACGGGGACCCTCCGAATGCAGGCTTAGAGCGCTTGTATGTTGGTCATCTCCACAGAATTGGCTGATCCCGCGCGATGCGGAATTTGCAGCTCTAAAAGCGAGACGGTTTTCTGCACCACGTCCACCGCGACGGCGATGATCCGGCCGTGATTGTCTTCGGCCAATTGGGTCACGATGCCCTTATCGACATGGTCGAGCAAGTAGGAGATGTCCTTCCACGTGGCGCCCTGGTCAGCGCTGTAGGCAAGGTACATTTTGCCTATGTTCGCACCCTTGTCCCATCCGCCGATGAGAGCCAGCTCGGGCCGGCTGTTAGGGAACAGGATGGTGCTGGTGTAAGGGTACGGGCCTTCCCCAACCGGATATTCAAACGCGTACTGGAAGCTTTGCCCGCTGTCCACACTGCGCAGGAGTCCGCCCTCGTTGGCTGCCAGTGCCAGCGACGTACCGGGCTTGAACTGGACCGCATTAATCTTTCGGTTCCCCAATTCCGGTGACTCGACCGGTTGCAGGGGAACATCGAAATACAATTTGTTCTCACTCAAAATTCCGCGTTTTAAGAACGCGTCATCCAATTTGCACTCGCCACCCATCAGGACTTCCCTGGCTCTGATGTCGAAAGTGTTGTGATAGCAAGCGATGGCCTTGATTTCGCCGGAGGCGGCATGAAACGACGTGCCGTCGTTGTTGGAGACTAAGAGATTCTCTCCCCCGCCCGCATTGACAAACAGCAGGTCGTTCTTGGCGAACAGCTCAGTCGAGTAAAGGTAACGGCAAGATCCAGACGAGCATTCCAACAATCCGTAATCAATCGGCTGGAAGGTTTGTCCCCGGTCGGTGGATTTGAAATGCGTATGGTCCTGCTGCCCTTCCCGCGGGGTAGTCAGGACATACAAAGCGTTGTCGTACACGTAGACCCGGTTCACGGACTTGGCTTCCGGCTGGAAAACGGTGCTGAACTCGGCGCGCGGGTGAAGTGACGGCGCCGCCATCACCAATCCATCCGGCGAGGTCACATACACACGATTGCGGTCGAAGGCAATGGTGGACGCATGGGCGTCGATGTCCTGGTCTTTCTCAAAAGAAAACTGTTTGAGCAGTTTTAATTTTGGGGCGTGGCTGCCCAGAGGCGGCGGATCTGGGTCGGTCACAATCTGCGCGAAGGCCGCGCTGGATGTCAAAAGAAATAAAGCGGTCACTGCAAAGATATAGTTCTTCATGGTCCTGGCTCCTATAAATAAAATTGAATGAATGATTTTTCAGTATCCGAGTTTGACCGCGCGAAACCTTAATCGCACGAAACGACGACGGTACAAAATGGCGATCGTGCGAAAGCGCGATCCACGGCTTACGAATAAGAAATGAGGAAAATCTTTATGGTTTAGCCGGTCGTCTCCAGATGCTGCGGATTGAAACTGGCCGGAACTGCCCACGGCCAGTTCTAACTACTAAGATGCCGGACGGGGGCGCAGAGTTTGCTCGGCGGAAAGAGAGCGATGTGCTGCGCGGTCAGAGAGTTTGAAGGGAGGGGCCTGGGCTTGCGCCATCCGCTTGGGTGAGATCGAAACTACCACAGCTCAAGGCGGAGCTTGCTGTGCCGGCTGATAAGTTCAAAATCGGCCCGGTCGGAAGTGATTAGCCGGGCGCCGTGAGAGCGCGCCGTCAGAGCGATGAGCACGTCGAAGTGCAGGTCGCGCAGCTTGTCCGGCGCGAATCCACGAGCGGCGCTGATCCGTCCCAATATCTGACCGGATTCCAGCCAATTCTTTTCAGTCGGGGTGAGGACTGGATGGTTCCTGCCCAGCGCCCGCAAGAATCTCTGCTCGGCTGGCTTGGTGGCGCCTCGCCACAGCTCAGCCAAAGCGACTGAAGACGTACGGATAAGGCCGGTGACAGATTGGATTCTCTCCTGATGACGCCCGGTGCGCAGATCGTCAATGAGAACGGAGGTGTCGAAGATGACGAAGTCCACTCACTCATGACCTGCGAATGAGAGTTTCCCTGCGTTCTTCTTCATCAAGTTCTTGAAACGCTGAAGCGCGACGACCTCCCGCAGAGCCGTGTGGATGGCCTCGGTGCGGGACTTCACCCGGAGAACTTTCTTGGCTTCATCCGCCAGATGGATGTCCAGCCGGATGGATGTCATGGTAACTGCCATAGGCTGCCTCAATCCGTATATATATATTTGCACATGTGTATATACCCGTCAAGAGGTGTCGTAGAGGCGTCATCCCGAGCGCAGCCGTTTCTCAGGCGCAGCGAGAGCCTGCCCTGAGCGACCCCGAGTCAAACGAGGGGGAGTCGAATGGGGATCTAGCGCGAGACCAAGGTAGTGTTGAGCATCGGTGGATTTCTTGTCTGTGACGAATGAACCCCGGGAGGTTCGGGGCGCTCCACGCGAGATCCCTCGCCCCGCTGGTGAAAGCGCGGGGCTTCGGGATGACGCCGTGTTGTGAAATGAGGAAATGCTACCTAGGTTAGCGCCCGGAACCGGGGCGCGCACCCACCGGGCAACGGGCAACAGCGGCAAGGCCTGGGCCACCCGCCCTTTCAAGTCTCAGCTTGGGCGGGTGAACGATTTGGGGACAATCCAGACCCACCATCTCTTCTTCCCGTCCAATCTGTCTTTCACTTGCTGTATCTTGATCCATTCCTGCAATTTGATGAGCAATTTCTTCATATGAAACATTTGACGTGCCACACTGGCAGTAAGATTCGGCGCAATTCAGCCACTAGCGGGTCCCGGTGGAAATGGCGCTCAAATTAGTCTCGAAAAAGTGGCCGTAGACCCAGAGAGCGCGATCGAGATCCCGAGATATGAACATGGGCGAGTTTTGTGGGTGAGGACATGCGCTTCTTATAGACGCGAGCAGATTCATGTAGGCCTGGTAGCTGCCCCACGTCGCCAGCTGAGAGTACTTCAGGAAAGACGCAGGTGGAGACGCGGGCATAAGGCCCTGGTCGATCGCGAGCGCCGCGACATGAGCAAATTTGTCATAAATGGGAAACTTTCCACCCGTGATGAGGAACTGGATCGTAAGAATGTAGACGTATCCAAAGCCCCTCACCTGTGGTAGTTGTCGTCGGACCAGATTAAACAGATACTGCGGGTCCTTGTTTACAGCTGCCACTGTCGCGGCCATGTTAGCGGCTAGATACGGTATGCTCGTCGAAAAGTCTGAGGGGCCAAAGCGAAACCTCGGGGTGAGGTTCGCAGGCCAGTTTTGCCGGCACACTATTTGTCGCGTGGCCTCGGATCGGCGATGGTCAACTAGTCCGAGTTTCCAAGCCATGACATCTTCGATGTCCCCCCTCGACAAAAGGGCGCCTTGCGCCAGCAGGGAAGACACGTGGCCCTCCACAAAGCGACTTGTCTGGTTTCTGGGCCTTCCGTTCCATTTGGGGCCGTCGAGGTAGTAGTAGCGGAGGTAGGTGCTCAGCCATTGCGAGCACTCGATCTCATTTTGTCGCTCGTCAAAGAACTTCATGTGTGGCTTCTCGATCGCTGCGCGGGCCCCACCGCTCGACACCTACTGCCTGATTCTCGGGTTCGCCACCGAATACAGCAAGTCCGTCAGGAAATTCACCGCCACATAAGTCAACCCGATCGCCAGGATGCAGCCTTGCACCAAATAATAATCGCGGTTGCCGATGGCCTGGATGGTGAGGCGTCCGAGGCCGGGCCAGGAAAAAATGGTTTCGGTGACGATGGCGCCGGCGAGCAGCGCGCCGAATTGCAGTCCGAGGACGGTGATGATGGGAATCATGGCGTTGCGCAGGGCGTGGCGATAGACGACCGTGCGCTCGGGCAGTCCTTTGGCGCGAGCGGTGCGAATGTAGTCGTGGCTGAGTTCTTCGAGCATCGAGGTGCGCACCATGCGGGTGAGAATGGCGGCCAGCGCGCCGCCCATCGTGATCGCCGGCAAAACCAGATTGGCAAATGTGCCAGAGCCGGAAACGGGGAGCCATCCCAGCTTGATGGCGAAAAGAAGAATGAGCACGGGACCGAGCGCGAAATTGGGAAACGACAGGCCGAAGAGGCTGACCACGCTGATGAGGCGGTCGTCCCAGCGATTGCGGCGGCGGGCGGAGTGAACTCCGGCGGGAATGGAAAGCAAGATGGCGACAAAAAGTGCAGCGAGGGTGAGTTGCAACGTGTAGGGATAGCGCTGCGCGATCAGGCTGCTGACGCTCTGATTCAGTCGAACCGAAAGGCCGAGATCGCCGTGGAGAACGCCTTTCCAGTAGTGGATGTATTGCTCACCTAACGGGACATCGAGTCCGTAGGCGTGGCGGGCGGCCTGCACATCGGTGGCGGGCGCGCCTTCTCCCAGCATTTGCAGGATCGGGTCGCCGGGGACTAGGTGAATCAGGAGGAAGACGATCGAGACTACCAGCCAGACTACCGGGACGGTGTAGAGCACGCGCAGAGAGAGATAACGGAGCATGGAGTCAGTGGCTAGTGATTAGTGGTCAGTAGTTCAATAGCTGGTTTGGGAAGGGCACGGCTTTAGCCGTGCCGTATACCTAAGCGGCACGAGTAAACTTGTGCCCTTCCCCTTAAATCCAAATCTTGCCTATACCCTAGTCTCCGGCCTTGCTTACGGCGGCCGGCTCCAGCTTTTCGATCCGGACTTTGGCGATGCGGTGGCCTTCCATTTCCTCGACCGAGTAACGATGGCCATCATAATCGAAGCCGTCGCCGACCCTCGGAATCTTCTGCAGCCGCGCGAGAACGAAGCCGGCCAGGGTTTCGAAGCCGGAATCGCGGGGCACGGGAAGCTGGTATTGCGACTCGAGATCACGAATGCTGACCGCGCCTTCCAGCACGATCGCGATTTTGCCTTCGACGAATGGCTGCTCAGGCGGGGCGACGTCGAACTCGTCTTCAATCTCGCCGACTAGTTGCTCAAGGATATCCTCGACCGTGATCACGCCAGCGGTTGAGCCGAACTCGTCGACTACGACGGCGAGGTGACGCTTGCGCTCCTTGAATTCATCCAGCATTTCGGCCAGGACTTTGGTTTCGGGCACGACCAGCACGTCGTGCATGATCTGGCTGATCTTCATGACCGCGATGCGCGCAGCCACAGGCTGCATCGGGCTGACGGTCAGGCGGAGCCGGGTCCAGCGCATCAGGTCTTTGGCGTAGAGCACGCCAATGATGTGCTCGGGACCGCGCAGCGGGTCATACACGGGGACGCGCGAGTGCTGCTCTTCCACAATCCGAGTAAGGGCCTCTTCCAGGGTTAGGTTGCCGGGTAAGGAAAAGATGTCCGGCCGGGGCACCATAACCTCGCGCACCGTGATGGTTTCCAGTTCCAGCGCATTGTGAATCATTTCTTCCTGCGACGGCGGGATTTGCCCGAGCTGGCGGCTGGCGGTCACGATGAGTTTGAGTTCGTCCGGAGAATGAATGGGGCCCTGGCGGATCTTGCGGGAACCGAAGATGCGGAGCACCGAGCCGGCGGCCCGGCTCATCAGGAAAATCAGCGGACGGGTGATCGTCAGAAAGACGTCCATTGGAGCGGCCACGGCCAAAGCAATTTGTTCGGCGCGCTGCAACGCCAGAGACTTGGGAACCAACTCACCAAGAATCACGTGCATGCACGTGATCAGACTGAAGGCGATGACGATGGCGATGGTGTGGGCGTAGACGGCGGCATGCGGAACCCGGTGGATGAAAGGCAGGCCTTCCACCATGTGGGCGGCCATAGGTTCGCCCAGCCAGCCGAGGGTCAGGCTGACGATGGTGACTCCCAGCTGTACCCCATTGACCAGTTCATCCAGATTGCGGTGCAGTTTTTGAACCGCACGGGCGCCAATGCGGCGGGCCTCGATGAGCTGCTGGATGCGCGTGTCGCGAATGCTCACCAGCGAAAACTCGGCGGCGGCGAAGAAAGCGTTGGCTGCGACCAGGAGGAAAATGAGGAAAACCCGGAGCAGCACGAATGCCATCATGGAAGCCTAATTCTAACATTCCAAAGGAAGTTCCCGGAGCTGGAAGCTGCTAAGCTGTTGTAAAATTGGGCGTAAAGACGCTTCCGCCCCAGCCTCGGCAGGTTCGCTGCAGACGATTCTCTGCTTTCATTTTCCGCCATGCGCGGTCTAAAGCACGGGATCAAGCGGCGGCGAATCAGGCGCAACGTAGGAAGCATCTCGGGGACAAAATAGCAATTCCAGGAACAAACCATGGACCTCTCGCGTAACTACCACCGAGAGTGGCCGGGCGAGTTCGATTCAGCAGGAGGCGGATGTGAACGGCAACGGTAATGGGAAGAAGAAGCAGCGCAAGCGAATCATTATTGTCGGAATCATTGTGGGTGTCGTCCTGGTTGGTGCCCTGGGCCTGTATGCTGTGGCGCGCGGCGGCACCAAGATCGATCCTTCAAAACTGGCCAAGGTTGAAAAGGGCGATTTGGCCAAGAGCGTAGTCGCCACGGGTAAGGTGACTCCCATCACCAAAGTGGAAATCAAGTCCAAGGCCAGCGGCATCGTGAAGAAGCTGTATGTCGAATATGGCGACAAGGTGAAGAAGGGACAATTGCTGGCGCAGTTGGATAAGGTTGAGATCGAAGCCCAGGTGGAACAATCTCAAGCCGCGCTGGAAGCCGCTGAAGCCAACCTGAAGAGTTCGCAAGCCGACTACGAGCGGGCCAAGGTCGATGCCGAAGGGCCCGACGTGCCTTTACTCAAGCGTGCGTATGACCGGGCAGTGGGTATGGCGAAAGATGGCGTGGTCTCAGTCTCAGCTCTGGATGACGCGCAAAAGAACTATCAAATGGCTCTGAATAAACAGAATGTCTCGAAGGCACAGGTCACGGTTCTAGAAGCAAAAATCGCCCAGGCACGAGCCGACATGGCACGCGATAGAGCGAACTTGAAGCAACTGGAAGAGCAGCTCAGTTATACCGACATCGAATCCCCAATCGACGGAATCGTGCTTTCCCGCGATGTTGAAATGGGCGATGCGGTCAGCTCCATTCTGGTTTTGGGATCCTCGGCGACGCTGGTCATGACTTTGGGCGACACCAGCCAGGTGTATGTGAAGGGCAAAGTGGATGAGAGCGACATCGGCAAGGTCTACCTCGGCCAGCCGGCGCGCATCAAAGTGGAGTCTTTCAAAGACAAGACGTTCAATGGGGTGGTGACCAAGATTTCTCCCATGGGCGTGGAAAAAGACAATGTGACCACCTTCGAGGTGCGGGTTTCGATTAACAATCCGGGCGGGGAGTTGAAAGCCGAGATGACCGCCAACGCAGAAATTATCCTCGAAGAACACAAGAACGTTCTCCAGATTCCCGAAGGCTCGATCATTTACGACAAAGACAAGAAGGCCTCGGTCGAGGTACCCGAGACAAGCGCGAAAGACGGAAAGAAGAAGATCGCCGTTAACATTGGCATCTCCAATGGCGCCAAGACCGAGGTCCTGGCGGGTTTGAAGGAAGGCGACCAGGTGGTGTTGCAGTAGGTCATATGGGTTGCCAGAGGATGCGACGAGAGGAGGAAGCATGAGGCTCCAGCGAATCATCCCATTGGGCACGGTCGTATGGGCCTTTGCAGCTTTGGCGTTCTTTTCTCCGGTTCCGGCCTTGGCCTCGGCAGAAGGCTCTTTTCAACGCACTTTGCAGGTGACCGGGCCGGTGAATCTGGACATCACTACCGGTGCGGGGAGCATCGAGGTTCATCCGGGAAGCGGCAATCAAGTTGAGATCACGGGTCATATCAAGGTGACGGAATGGTTCGACTCGAGTGCCGAAGAGAAGGTCAAGCGGCTGGAGCAGAGCCCTCCGATTCAGCAGAGCGGCAATGACATTCGCATCGGCCACATCGAGGATCCCGACCTGCGGCGAAATATCTCCATCGATTACGACGTGATCGTACCCGTGCAGACGGAATTGCGGGCCCACAGCGGATCAGGCAACCAGAGCGTGGAAGGCATTCACGGCCCGGCCGAGGTTGAG
>Ga0335077_10012142_pt1 | contig 10766 bp, 10 predicted proteins | sample Lox_Sample_31_FD_207151 | JGI IMG/M metagenome (GOLD analysis project Ga0335077, IMG submission 207151) | Soil microbial communities from Loxahatchee National Wildlife Refuge, Florida, United States - Lox_Sample_3.1 | ecosystem: Environmental > Terrestrial > Soil > Wetlands | place: USA...
GAGGACGGTACCTGGGTTCCCGGCTGGCGGAAGGTGTAGGAGGCTCGCGGTGCCTGAGGTGACGGTCGGCGCCACCGCCGCGTACCTGGCCGTGCCGTTCGGCTCGGCTGGCTCCCAGGGTCCGTGGCCCGGCGTGGTGGTGATACACGAGGCGTTCGGGCTGAACGCGGACACGCGGGCCCACGCGGACCGGCTGGCCGCGCTCGGCTATCTGGCCCTGGCGCCCGACCTGCTCGACGGCAAGCTCTGGCTGCGCTGCGTCCGCAGCATGTTCACGCAGCTGCGGGCCGGGTCGGGGCCGGCCTTCGAGGTCCTGGACGCGTGCCGCGGCTGGCTGGCCGCGCGCCCGGACTGCACCGGCAAGACCGGGGTGATCGGGTTCTGCATGGGCGGCGGCTTCGCGCTGCTGTGCGCGCCGCGCGGCGAGTACTCCGCCGCGGCCGTCAACTACGGCATGGTCCCGGCGGACGCGGAAGCGCTGCTGGCCGGCTCGTGCCCGGTGATCGGGAGCTACGGCGGCCGGGACTCGATGGGCGTCTCGCATCCGCAGCGGCTCGAGGCCGCGCTGACCGCGCTGGGAGTACCGCACGACGTGAAGGTGTACCCGGAGGCGGGCCACAGTTTCATGAGCCCCAAGCCAGCCGCGATGAAGCCGCTCACCGCGCTCGCGCGGCTGAAGTACGACAAGGCCGCGGCCGAGGACGCCTGGCAGCGGATCTTCGCGTTCTTCGGCACGTACCTGAGATAGGACGTGCCGATTCGCCGCCTGCGGACATCGCCACACGCACAGTGTCGTACCAGCGACAGAACGCCACCATCGATTCCCGGCCAGCCGAGTGTAACCGGTGTCGAAGATTTTCACAGTGGGCGGGTCTGACGTGGGCGTGATGGGCCATTATGGGCTTGGGACCTTATGGCAGGAGGGCAGCGGATGGGCCGGCCGATCATCGGCATCACCGGGGAGCTTGAGGCCGCCCGGTGGGGCAACTGGATTCGCGAGGCAGTGGTCTCGCCGGTGAGCTACACGCGAGCCGTCGAGCGCGCCGGGGGGACGCCGGTCATCTTGCCGCCGGTGCCCGCGACTTCCGTGCCCGTGCTGATCGCCAGCCTGAGCGGCCTGGTGCTTACCGGCGGCCGTGACGTCGACCCCTCGCTGTACGACGAGGCGCCGCACGAGCAGACCGACATACCTGACCACCGGCGGGACAGGTTCGAGCTGATCCTCACCCGGGCGGCGATCGAGGCCGATCTTCCCTTCCTGGCCATCGGCCGCGGTATGCACATCCTCAACGTGGCCCGCGGCGGCACCCTGACCCAGCACCTCCCCGACCGCCTCGGCAGCGAGAGCCACAAGCCGGACCCAGTCAAGATGACCACCCACGGCCTGCAGATCGCCGCGGCGAGCAAGCTCAGCGGCGTACTCGGCGCGACCGCGCAGGTGCCCGCGTCCCACCACCAGGCAGTCAACCAGCTCGGCACCGGGCTCCTGACCGTGGCCTGGACGCCGGACCAGGTGGTGGAGGCGCTGGAGGTGCAGGGACACCGGTGGGGCCTGGGCGTGCAGTGGAACCCCGAGGAGGGCGACGACCTCCGGCTGTTCGAGGCCCTGGTGAAGGTGACCGCGGCGGCCGCGCAGTCGGCCGCCGCCCCCCAGCCCGAGGTCACCACCCGCGCCAAGCGCAAGCGGCACGCCGCCCGCTCTTCCTAGTCCTGCTTCTGCTTCCCCGGCTTGTGGGTTTCCAGGGCTTTTAGCGTCGTGACCGCTGTGCATGAGGGGCCGCACCGGCGCAGCACGCTCGACGCCGTGTACATACTGCCGCTCCAGCGGGGAATGCACGCCGTCGGCGGCGTCCTGCAGCGCGGCGGTGACCCAGCCGCGCCAGCGCATCCGGGAGCGCGGGTCAGAGGGGGGGCTGGTAGCTGCCGACCCAGTGGACCTGGAGCCAGGCCATGAAAGAGGACCAGGCGCCAGTCACCTCGAGCAGGCCGACGCAGATCAGCATGGCGCCGCCGATCCTGGTCACCAGGCGGGCATGGCGGCGGAAGAACGCGAAGGCCCGCATCGCCGCCTGGAAGCCGAACGACACCAGCAGGAACGGCACGCCCAGGCCGAGGGCGTACACGAAGGCGAGCACGGCGCCCCGGGCGGCGGTGCCGCTGGCGGCGGACAAGGCCAGCACGGCGGTCAGCGTGGGTCCGATGCACGGGGTCCAGCCGAGCCCGAACATCACGCCGAGCAGTGGCGCCCCGGCTAGGCCGGCCTTCGGCCGGGCCGAGGGACGGACGATGCGGCCGGCGAAAGAGAAGCGGTCGAACGCTCCGGCGAACAGCAACCCGAGCAGGATGGTCAGCCCGCCGAGGACCTGAGTCAGCAGCGGGGCGTGCCCGGTCAGCAGGTGCCCGAGCCCGCCGAGCGCCGCGCCGTAGGCCACGAACACCACGGAGAACCCCAGCACGAACAGCGCGGTCCCGGCGACCACCCGGCCGCGCGGAGGAACCGCAGCGGTGGCGGCCAGCGGGGGAGCGGCGACCGCCACCCCGGACCCATCCGCAGCAACGGGCCCGTCCGCGGCTACGGACCCGTCCGCGGCAACGGACCCGTCCGCCGCAACGGCGGCTGCAGCAGCAGCCGGGGGGACCGGACCCGGCGCGGACCCGCCCGCGCCGGCCATGCCGGTGACGAAGGACAGGTAGCCGGGCACCAGCGGCAGGCAGCACGGCGACAAGAAGGTGACCGCTCCGGCGGCCGCGGCCACGGGCAGCGCCAGGATCAGCGGGCCGGAGGTCACGAGCTGGGTCACGCTCATGTCGCCTCCGGTGCCGGGTAAGGGCGGCAAGCCACAGCCGCCTGGATTCACTATGCCACGGCCGCGCCGACCGGTCGACGGCCCCCTACTACATTACGTAGTCGACGAACGCGCCGAAGGCGCCAGGGCGAAGATCAGCACGACGTAGGCCGCCAGCGCCACCGCGAAGGCCAGCGACATGCCCAGGGACGCCCCGTCGTCGCCGTTGCCGATGAAGCCGAACCCGGCGAAGCCGGCCGCCAGGATGGCGAGCAGCCCGACGGCGGACATCGCGAGGGTCAGCCGGTGCCGGGCGCCGACGGCCCGGATCAGCTGGCCCACGGCCGCGATGACCAGCAGGAAGAACAGGATCACGTGCAGCGCGAGCACCGGGCTGGAGAACATGCCCACGGACTTGGCCGAGGTCGGCGCGGTCCCGTACAGGTTGTAGATCATGCCCAGGATGAACTGGATGATCAGCATGCTCACCAGGCCGAGGCTGGACAGCCGCAGCCGGGCGACCCTGGCAGGAGCGGCCGCCGCCGCGGCCGCACGAGTATCCGACATCCGCACCTCCGGGAATGGAATCCTAGCGGGAGCCGCTAGGGTTAGCGAGGTGAGATCGGTCCTCACCCGCCCAGAGGCACAGGCCGGGAAAAACAAGAAACCAGGTCGCTGGCTGCTCCTGGCCGGCCTCGTCGCGTTCGCCGTAGCCCTCGGGCTTTACGTGGCCTACACGGTCATCCACCCGAAGAGCTTCACCATGGACCCGGTGGACCTGGCCGTATACCGGTCCGGCGGGCTCATCGTCCGGCACGTCCGGCCGCTGTATGACCCGCGCCTGGCGGCCCCGCTCTACGACTGGGTCGGGTACGGCAAGCTGCACCTGCCGTTCACCTATACGCCGTTCGCGGCCATCGCGTTCGCGGTCATCTCGTTCGTCCCCTGGTGGCTGTCCCAGCAGCTGTCGGTGGCGGTGGACATCGTCGCGCTGCTCGCCGCGCTCTGGTTCACCCTCGGCGGCCTCGGCTACCGCAAGGACCAGACGAGGCTGGCCGTCACCCTGCTCGGCGCGGCCGCCGTGTTCTGGACCGAACCCGTCCTGCGCACCATTTACCTGGGCCAGGTCAACCTGGTCCTGATGGCGCTGATCCTCTGGGACCTCTGCCAGCCCGACACGGTGTCCAAGTCCGGCAAGAGCCGCTGGTGGAAGGGGTTCGGCACCGGTATCGCGGCCGGGATCAAGCTGGTCCCGCTGATCTTCGTCCCGTACCTGCTGCTGGCCGGGAAGTTCCGGCAGGCCGCGATGGCCTGCGCCGGCTTTGCCTGCACCGTGCTGCTCGGTTTCGCCATCCTGCCGAAGGACTCCGCCACATGGTGGTTCGACGGCCTGTTCGTCCAGGGCGGCCGGACCGGCTTCACCGGCTGGGCCGGGAACCAGTCGCTCGACGGCCTCATCACCCGGCTGGCCGGCAGCGTGAACACCGCCAAGCCCGCCTGGATCGCGGTGGCGGTCCTCGTGGCCGCGATCGGCGTGACCGGCGCCGCCCTGCTCGACCGCAAGGGCTACCCGGTTCCCGGGCTGCTGATGGCCGCGCTGACCGGGCTGCTCGTCTCGCCGATCAGCTGGGACCACCACTGGGTGTGGATCGGGCCCGGCGCGCTGGTGGCCGCGCACTACGCGGTGCGGGCCGTCAGGCGGGGCGACAAGAAGGCCGGCTGGGCGCTCGGGATCCTGGCCGCGGGCATCGTGGCCTGGTTCGGCGCCTGGCCGGCCCGGCTGTTCACGGCCAAGCTCAACCTCGGCAATGACTCCCTCGGCTTGCTGTGGATCCCCAGGAACACCAACCCGGTTTTCTACCAGTGGTACGGGGACAAGCCCTGGTTCACCGAGTACCACTGGCACGGCCTGGCCCTCATCGCGGGCAGCGCCTACGTGCTGGCCGGGCTGGCGTTGTTCGGGCTGCTCGGCGTGCTGGCGCTGCTGCTGCCCGGGAAGGAGCACGACGATGAGCCCGGGCGCACTCGAGCCAGAACTCAGCCAGGTCTGCGAGGACGTCTACGCCTACCTGCAGCCTGACGGCAGCTGGTTCCTCAACAACACCGGCTTCCTGGTCAGCGATACCGGCGTGATCAGCGTCGACGCGGCCGGCGACATCAGCCAGCTCGACGTCAAAGAGCTCCGGGCGATTCCCGGCGTGGGCGCCTCGATCGCGGCCAAGATCGCCGAGTACCGGCAGACCGGGAGCATCCGAGCGCTAGAGGAACTGCGCGCGAGGATTCCGCCCGGGGTCCTGGAGCTGACCCGGGTGCCCGGCCTGGGCCGCCGGCGACTCCGCGCCGCTGATGGCGGCGTTCGCCGCCGGGCACGAGGTGGTAGCCAGCGGGCCGACGAAGACCACGGTGCGGACGGCCAGCGGCCTGACGGCCGACCTGCGGGTGGTGCCGCTGGACGCCTGGGGGGCGGCGCTGCAGTACTTCACCGGCTCGGCCGCGCACAACGTCGCGGTCCGCCAGATCGCGATTAAGCAGAAACTGAAACTATCCGAATATGGACTCTTCGATGCGGAGACGAACGAGCTGATCGTCTCCCGCACCGAGGAGGAGGTCTACCACCGGCTGGGCCTGGCCTGGATACCTCCGGCCATGCGGGAGGACCGGGGGGAGATCGAAGCGGCGGCGCAGGGGCGGATACCCCGGCTCGTTCGGGACAATGACCTGCGAGGAGACCTGCACACGCACACCGACCTCACCGACGGCGTGGCCTCGCTCGAGGCGATGGCCGAGGCGGCGCGGCGGCGCGGATACGAGTACTACGCGGTCACCGACCACGCGCCCGACCTGATCATGCAGCGGATGACCGACGAGAAGATGCTGGCCCAGCGGGACCGGGTCCGGGCCCTGGCAGCGCAATTCACTGGCGGGCTCGAGCTGCTGCACGGCGCCGAGCTGAACATCGGCCCGGACGGCACCGTGGACTGGGGCGCGGACTTCCTGGCCGGGTTCGACATCTGCGTCGCCTCGGTGCACTCGCACTTCGAGCAGTCCCGGGCCGAGATGACCAGGCGGTTCGTCGCCGCCTGCGAGAACCCGCACGTCAACGTCATCGGCCACCCCACCACCCGGCGGATCGGCAAGCGGCCGCCGGTCGAGGTGGACTTCGGCGAGCTGTTCCGGGCCTGCGCCCGGACCGGCACCGCGCTGGAGATCAACGCCTCGCCGCAGCGGCTCGACCTGCCGTCGGACCACATCCGCGCGGCCCGCGACGCCGGGGTCGCGTTCGCCATCGACAGCGACGCGCACTCGGTCTCGGACCTGGGCAACATGCCGTACGGTGTCGGCACCGCGCAGCGCGGCTGGCTCACCCCGGATGACGTGATCAACACCTGGCCGCTGGACCGGCTGCGCGCCTTCCTCCGCAAGGACCGGTGAGAATCGGCCGCTGGCGCGGTCTATACAACGTGATGTCACTGCCGCCGGGCGCGATCGGGCTGCTGGCCGGCGCGATCAGCTACATGCTCGGCGTGTGCGCGCCGATCGGGCCCGCGGAGATGACGCTGCCCACGCCGTGCGCGGACTGGGACCTGGCCATGCTGCTCGGCCACCTGTGCCAGTCGATGGCGGACCTGGAGACGGCGCTGCGCACGGGGCGGCTGGACCTGGACGAACCGGCCAGCGCTGGCGGCGACCCGGTCGAGGCGCTCCGCGACCGGGCGGCTCAGCTGCTGTGCGCCGGCTATCGCTATTGCGGCCCGGAGCGCTTCGTGGCGGTGGGCGGCCTGCCGATGCCGGCCGGCCTGCTGGCCTGCGCCGGAGCGGTGGAGATCGCGGTGCACGGCTGGGACGTCTCGGCCGCGCGCGCCCGTGCTGGCCGTGAAGGCGACGTCCCGGGAACCCCGATTCCGGCCGGGCTCGCCACCCGGATGCTCCGGCTGAGCCCGCTGCTGGTCGCCGCCCGGGAGGGCCTGTTCGCCGCCCCGGTCGAGGTCCCGGCCCAGGCCAGCCCGGGCGACCGGCTGATCGGCTACCTGGGGCGGAATCCCGGGTGCTCGACCGTGGTTACTGGTGAGTAATATAAGCACATCAGCGTTAGCTCACCAAGGGGAGGGCACGTGCCCCGTATCGCACGCGACGTCGTCTTCGTGGACGGCGTCCGCACCCCGTTCGGGAAGGCCGGGCCTAACGGCCTGTACGCCGAGACCAGGGCCGACGACATGGTCGTCAGCGTGGTCCGCGAACTGCTCCGGCGCAATCCTGCGCTGCCGCCCGAGCGGATCGGCGAGGTGGCCATCGCCGCCACGACCCAGACCGGTGACCAGGGGCTGACCATCGGGCGCAGCGCCGCGGTGCTGGCCGGGCTGCCCAAGTCGGTGCCCGGGTACGCCATCGACCGGATGTGCGCCGGCGCGATGACCGCGGTCACCACGGCGGCCGGGTCGATCGCTCTGGGCGCCACCGACACGGCGATCGCGGGCGGCGTCGAGCACATGGGCCACCACCCGATGGGCTCCGGCGTCGACCCCAACCCGCGGTTCATCTCCGAGCGGCTGGTGGACCCGTCGGCGCTGGTGATGGGCTCGACCGCGGAGAACCTGCACGACCGGTTCCCGGCCGTCACCCGCGAGCGGGCCGACGCGTACGCGCTGGCCAGCCAGCGCAAGGTGGCTGCCGCCTACGCGGTGGGCCATATCCAGCCCGACCTGGTGCCGGTCGCGATCCGCAGCGCCGAGCGCGGCTGGGGCCTGGCGACCGCCGACGAGCCGCCCCGCCCGGACACCACGCTAGCGGCGCTGGCCGGGCTGAAGACGCCGTTCCGGCCGCACGGCCGGGTCACCGCGGGGAACTCGGCCGGGCTGAATGACGGCGCCACCGGCTGCGTCATCGCCGCCGTCGACGTGGCCGCCGAACTCGGCCTGGACGCCAGGATGCAGCTGGTCGACTTCTCCTTCGCCGGGGTGGACCCCGAGGTCATGGGCATCGGGCCGGTTCCCGCCACCGAGGCCGTGCTGGCCCGCAACGACCTGACCATGGACGACATCGGGCTGATCGAGATCAACGAGGCGTTCGCGGTTCAGGTGCTCGCCTTCCTCGACCACTTCAAGATCGCCGACGACGACCCGCGGGTGAACCCGTGGGGCGGCGCGATCGCGCTCGGCCACCCGCTCGCCAGCTCCGGCGTGCGGCTCATGATCCAGCTGGCCCGCGAGTTCGCCGGCCGGCCCGACGTCCGCTACGGCCTGACCACGATGTGCGTCGGGCTGGGCATGGGCGGCACCGTCTTGTGGGAGAACCTCAATGGCTGACGAGTCGTTGCTTACCTCGCTGTTCCCGGCGGAAATCGTGACCCGGGCGCTGGTCCGTGACGTGGAGCTGCCCGGCGGTGCCGGGACGATGGCGCTGATCACGCTGGACAACGGGCACGACCACACGCGGCCGAATACGTTCGGCCCGGCCGGGCTGCTCGCGCTGCGCGACACGCTGGACGCGGTGACGGCCCGGGCGGCCCGGGGCGAGATCGCCGCGGTCGGCGTCACCGGCAAGCCGTTCATCTTCGCGGCCGGCGCCGACCTGAGCGGCGCCGGGCTGATTGCCGCGCGGGACGAGGCGCTGGCCATCGCCAGGCTCGGGCACGCGGTGTTCCGCCGGCTCGGCGAGCTGGGCGTGCCGTCGTTCGCGTTCGTGAACGGTGCTGCCCTCGGCGGCGGCCTGGAGCTGGCGCTGCACTGCTCGTACCGGACGATCTCCTCCGGTGTCACCGCGGTCGCGCTGCCCGAGTGCTTCCTCGGCCCGCTGCCCGGCTGGGGCGGCACCTACCTGCTGCCGCGCCTGATCGGCCCGGCCCAGGCGCTCGAGATCATCGTCGAGAACCCGCTCAGCCAGAACCGCATGCTGCGCGGCGCGCAGGCCTTCTCACTCGGGATCGCCGACGCGCTGTTCGAGCCGGCCGACTTCCTGGCCGAATCGCTGCGCTGGGCGGCCCGGGTGCTGACTGGTTCGGCCGAGGTGTCCCGCGCGATGCCCTCCGCGGGCTGGGACTCAGTGAACTGGGACCATGCAGTGGCGGCCGCGCGGCTGTTCGCCGACGGCAAGCTGCACGGCGCCGCCCCGGCGCCGTACCGGGCCATCGAGCTGGTGGCCGGCGCGCGCGGCCGGACCCGCGACGAGGGTTTCGCCGCCGAGGACGAAGCCCTGGCGGACCTGCTGCTCAGCGACGAACTGCGGGCCGGCCTCTACGCCTTCGAGCTCACCCAGAAGCGGGCCCGGCACGCGGCCGGGGCTCCGGACGCGGCTCTGGCCCGGCCGGTGACCAAGATCGGGGTGGTGGGCGCCGGGCTGATGGCGGCGCAGATCGCGTTGCTGTTCGCGCGGCGGCTCGAGGTTCCGGTGGTGCTGACCGACCTGGACCGGGCCCGGCTCGACGCCGGGGTCGGGCACGTGCACGGCGAGATCGCCAGGCTCCGCGACCGGGGCCGCCTGTCCGCCGACGCGGCGGCGAGGCTCACCGGGCTGGTCACGGGGTCGCTGACCAAGAACGCGTTCGCCGACGCCGACTTCGTCCTCGAGGCCGTGTTCGAGGAGATGTCGGTCAAGCAGCGGGTGTTCGCCGAGGTGGAGGCGGTGGTCCGGCCGGACTGCGTGCTGGCCACGAACACCTCCTCGCTCTCGGTGACCGAGATGGCGTCCGGTCTGGCCCATCCCTCGCGTCTCGTCGGCGTCCACTTCTTCAACCCGGTCGCGATGATGCCGCTGGTCGAGGTGGTCCGGGGCGCGGCCACCGATGACGCCACCGCGGCCACGGCGCTGGCCGTCGGCGGCCGTGCGAAGAAGAACTGCGTGCTGGTCAAGGACGCGCCCGCCTTCGTGGTGAACCGGCTGCTGACCAGGTTCCTCGGCGAGATCCTCGCTTGCGTGGACGAGGGCACGCCGTTCGAGGTGGCCGAGCACGCGCCCGACCCGCTCGGCCTGCCGATGTCCCCGTTCTTCCTGCTCCAGCTGGTCGGCCCGGCGGTTGCGCTGCACGTGGGGGAGACGCTGGCCGCGGCCTACCCGGACCGGTTCGGCGTGTCGCCCAAGCTCCGCGCCCTGGTCGCGGCGGGCACGACTGCGGTGTACCGGCCCGACCTCACCGTGGACCAATCGGTCGCTGAGCTGCTGGCCGACGGTGACGGTGCCCACTCCCGGCCGTCGACGGCGGGGGAAGTCCGCGAGCGCGCCCTCGAGGCGCTGGCCGAGGAGATCAGGCTGATGCTCGACGAGGGCGTGGTGGCCGGGCCCGAGGACATCGACCTGTGCATGATCCTGGGCGCGGGCTGGCCGTTCCACCTCGGCGGGATCACGCCTTACCTGGACCGCACCGGGATGGCGGAGAAGGTGACGGGCACCCGGTTCCACCTCTAGAGTCTCGCCCGCCCGGGCCGGGCCGATCCCTCAGCGCTTGTCCTCGCGGACCCAGTGCGGGCGCCGGAAGAGGCGGCCCAGCCGGTCATGCAGGCTGGGTCCCGAGTCGGCCAGTCCATCTACCCGGTACACCGGCGGCCCGTCGGGCGGCGGCAACTGGCTGGCCTGGGCGTCGTCCACGCTGCTCCGGATGTGGCTGCGGGTGATCTGCAGCACCTGGTCGGCGTCGATGAAGCGCAGGCCGCGGTCGGTTGCGATCACGATCCCGTCGAAGACGTCGACCTCGGGTACCTCCAGCACGTAATCGAGAGTGCCGATCGTGGCGCCGCTGCTGCTCAGCACCGGCGTCCCGCGGACCGCCGCCTGATACGAAATGGGCAGATCGTCATCGCTCATGGGAGTATCTTGCCCTGCTAGCGCGGCCGGTGGTCCACGATACGGCGCATCTTGCCCATCGAGCGCTCGATCGTCCCCGGGGCCTCGACACGGGTGGTGACGGTGACGCCGATGGTGTTCTTGACCCGCGCCGACAGCGTGGCGCCCGCCTCGGCCGCGTCGGGACCCGCCGTGCCCGGACGGCAT
>Ga0335077_10012143_pt1 | contig 10765 bp, 10 predicted proteins | sample Lox_Sample_31_FD_207151 | JGI IMG/M metagenome (GOLD analysis project Ga0335077, IMG submission 207151) | Soil microbial communities from Loxahatchee National Wildlife Refuge, Florida, United States - Lox_Sample_3.1 | ecosystem: Environmental > Terrestrial > Soil > Wetlands | place: USA...
TGATCACTTCGCCCAGGCGCTGGCGTTCCTTCGCCATGAACAGCTCGAAGGCCGCGGGATCGTCGCCGATGGGATTGGCGCCCGTCATCAGCACCTGCTGCTTCAGGTCCTGCTGGCTCATTGCCTTCACGATCTCGGCGTCGAGCTGCTTCACGATCTCGGGCGCGGTGCCGGCGGGGGCGACGATGCCCCAGGACTGCGTAATCTCGTACCCGGGGACGGTCTCGGCAATGGTCGGCAGGTTCGGCAGACTCGGATTGCGCTCGGTACCCGTCGTGGCGATTGCCCGCACGCGGCCGCTTTCCATGTGGGCGCCGGCAGCGATGGGAGAGGTGATGATGTACTGAGCGTTGCCGGCGATGACGTCGAGCAACGCCGGTGCGGCGCCCTTGTACGGCACGTGCACGACCTTGATATCCGCGAGCAGGTTGAGCATCTCGCCGGCAAGGTGAGCCGGCGTCCCCACGCCCGCGGAGGCGTAATTGAGCACGCCCGGCTTCTCCTTCGCGAGCTTGATGAGCTCGCCTACATTCTTCGCGGGCAGCGCGTTATTGACGACGAGCACGTTCGACGCGGTGGCGACGCGGGAAATGGGAACGAAATCCTTGACCGGATCGTACGGAAGGTTGCTGCGCAGGTTCGGCAGGATGGCGTAGATCGCAGTGGTGGTCATGAGCAGCGTGTAGCCATCCGGTGGAGACTTCGCGGCGATCTCGGCCCCGAGCACGCCACCGGCGCCGGCGCGATTGTCGACCACGACCTGCTGCCCGAGCCCCATGGAAATCTTCTGCGCGAGCAAGCGGGCCAGCTGATCGGGTGCTCCGCCCGGCGCATCGGCGACGATGAGCTTGATCGGCCGATTGGGATAGGTCTGCGCGGAGGCTGTCGTGCCCGTCGCGAAGAGTGCGAGCGCCGCCCACAGCGGCCAGGCTCGTTGCGCAGTGTTCATGGCTCCTCCTCGGTTGCCGCGGTGCCATCGTCTGCGGCCGCGTGCGCATCGAAGCATAACCCGGGCAAGCGGCGCGCGCACGCGCTGATCACGGCTGTGCGATACTGCTCACCCGCCAGCGTCGGGTAGTTCATGGCCGACCGCCAAGCTTCACCCAACCACGCATGAGACCCACCAATCTGCTCGTGCTGATGTCGGATGAGCACAACCCGAAGTTTCTCGGAGCGGGTGGACATCCGTTCGTGAAGACCCCGAATCTCGACGCCCTCGCCGCACGCGGGACGCGCTTCACGGCTGCGTACACGACGTGCCCCATCTGCGTGCCGGCGCGCGCAGCATTCGCTGTCGGGCGCTACGTCAACGAGATCGGCTACTGGGACAATGCCGACGGGTACGACGGGGCTGTGCCGAGCTGGCACCACGTGCTGCGTGAGAGCGGGCATCGCGTGGTGTCGATCGGCAAGCTGCACTTTCGCGGCCGCCCCGGCGACGATCATGGCTTCTCCGAGGAGATCATCCCGATGCACATCGTCGAGGGAATCGGCGACGTGAAGGGCCTCGTGCGCGAGAGCATCCCCAAGCGCAAGGGCGGCGACAAGATGGCCCGCCGCGCCGGGCCCGGTGAATCGTCCTATACGGCTTACGATCGAGACATTGCGTCACGAGCGCAGATCTGGCTCCACGAGGAGGCGCCCAGATGGCGTGACCGGCCGTGGGTGCTCTTCGTATCCTTCGCTCTGCCCCATTTTCCGCTGACAGCACCGGCGCAGTGGTTCTACCGCTACTGGCGACAGGACCTGCCGATGCCCAAACAGTACGCGCAGGATCAGCGTCCGCATCATCCGTATCTCGACGTCTACGCGCACACCGTCGACTACGACACCAACTTCCACTCGTCGGAGGACGTCAAGCGCGCGATAGCAGGCTACGCCGGGCTCGTTTCGACCATGGACGAGAACGCGGGCCACGTCCTGCGCGCGCTGCGCGAAGCGGGGCTCGAGGAGACCACGCGAGTCATGTACACGAGCGACCACGGCGACAACGCCGGTGCGCGCGGCCTGTGGGGCAAGTCGACGCTCTACGAGGAGAGCGCGGGGGTGCCGCTCATTCTCGCGGGACCCGATGTGCCCGCCGGACGGGTCGTCGACACTCCCGTCTCGCACATCGACTGCGCAGCGACCATCCTGGAGGCGGCCGGGGAGCGGACGCAAATCGGCGGGCGCGCGCTGCCGGGCGCGTCGCTCTTCGCGGTCGCGAACGGACAAAGCCCCGCACGGCCGGTGATCGCGGAGTACCACGCGATCGGCTCCGTCGCGGGTGCGTACATGCTCCGCTTCGGCCGCTACAAATACTGCCACTACGTGGCCTATCGGCCACAGCTCTTCGATCTCGCGACAGATCCGGAGGAGCTGATCGACCTCGCGGATGATCCGCGCTACGCCGAGACGCTGGCCGAGGGCGATCGCTTATTGCGCGCGGCGCTCGATCCCGAGGCGACGGACGCGCGCGCCAAGCGGCGGCAGGGCGAGCTTCTCGCGCGCTTCGGCGGCCGCGAGAAGGCACTCGCTCGCGGCGACCTCGGGTTCACACCGGCTCCGGGCACGTCGGCAGAGATGAACTAGCGCCGCTGGCGCACGAGCGCGCACATCGGTCGCCCGCGCGGGCGCAGCGGGAAGCGGAATCGCCGCGCTCGCGCCAGCAGGAGCAGGGTCTGCGGCTGTCGCTCGCTACTTCCCCGGATCCTTCTGGTCGGGGAACTTGTCGAACTCGACGTTGTAGAGCTGTCCGCCCACCTTTTCGACCTTGCGGATGTACACCGTCTGCACGATGTCGCGCGTCTCCGGATCGATCAGCACCGCCCCCCGCGGACTCATCCACTTGGCGCCCTTCATCGCCGCCACCAGCTTCTCGCCATCCGTCGAGCCGTTGGTCTTCTTCAGCGCCTCGTAGATCAGCGCCATCCCGTCGTAGCCGGCCGCCGCCATGAAGTTCGGCCGCAGGTTCGTCCCAGCCGCCTCTGCATACGCCTTCTTGAACGCCTCGTTTTCCGCCGACTTGTGGTCCGCCGAGTAATGGAAACTCGTGATCAGCCCCAGCGCGGGATCGCCCATGCTCTGCAGCACCGTGTCGTCGGTGATGTCACCCGTCGCGAGGAGCTTGATACCCGCCTCCTTCAGTCCCCGCTCCTCGTAGCCCTTCATGAAGGCGATCCCCGGCTGCCCCGCGGGCAGGAACAAGAACACCGCCTCCGGCTTCGCGTCCTTCACCCGCTGGATGAACGGGGCGAAGTCCGGGTTCTGCAGCGGCACGTGCACGCTGCCCACGATCTCGCCGCCCGCCTTCTTGAACGCCGCAATGAACTCCTTCTCCGCATCGATCCCCGGCCCATAGTCGGCCACCACCGTGTAAACCTTCTTGATCCCGTTCTTCGCCGCCCACAGAGCCATGGGCTGCGTCACCTGCGGCAGCGTCATCGACACCCGCACGATCTCCGGCGACTTGGTGGTGATGATCGATGTCGCCGCATTCATGATCACCATCGCCTTCTTCGCCTCGGTCGCGACCGGCGCAGCGGCCAGCGCGTTGGGTGTGAAGCCAAAGCCCACCAGGATGTCGACGTTGTCGCTGGTTACCAACTCCTGCGCCAGCCGCTTCGCCACCTCCGGCGCGGGCCCCGTCGAGTCCTTCTGGATGATCTCGATCTTCTTGCCCGCCACCGTGTCCCCGTTGAGCTTCATGTACGCCTTCATGCCCCCGAGCATCTGCTGCCCGTAGGTCGCAAACGGCCCGGAGAACGGCGCCACCATCCCGAGCTTCACGACGTTCTGCGCCTGCGCCGTGATCGGCGCGAAACCGAGACTGAGCCCCAGCAAGGCGAACCCTACGCAAGATCGGAATTCCATCTGACCTCCTCTGCACTAGGCGGTGGTTGAAAATAGGGTGCTCCGCACCGGGCTCGGCCAAGGGTTGCAGACGCTCACCCAGCGGCCGAGCCGCATTCCTGGGCGGTAGTATACTCAGCGCCGCTGCGCGACGACTCCGATTCCGCGAGGGTTGCCGATATTGCAACCCCGGCCCGCCCATGGAAGTAGCGATCCTCGACGACTATTTCGACACGCTGCGCACGCTCGAGTGCTTCCGCCAGCTCGCCGGGCACCACGTCACGATCTGGAACGATCACGTTCAGGAAGTCGACGCGCTGGCCGATCGGCTCCGCGACACGGAAGCCCTCGTGCTGATCCGCGAGCGGACGCAGATCCGCGCGCCGCTCATCGAGCGGCTTCCCACGCTGCGCCTGATCAGCCAGCGCAGCGTCTACCCGCACATCGACGTCGACGCCTGTACCGAGCACGGCATCATTGTGTCGTCGAACATGCACTCCGACACGCCGTCTTATGCGGCCGCGGAGCTGACCTGGGCGCTCGTGCTGGCCGCGATGCGACAGATTCCGCAGCAGGTGGCGGCACTGAAGGCCGGCGTGTGGCAGACGGGCGTCTGGCACACCCTGCGCGGAAAGACCCTGGGCATCTTCGGCTACGGCAGGATCGGCGCGGTGGTGGCCGGTTATGGCCGCGCGTTCGGCATGAACGTCCTTGTATGGGCGCGCGAAGCGTCGCTCGGGCGGGCGCGCGCGGACGGTTTTGCCACCGCCGCGAGCAAGGCGCAGTTCTTCGCCGAGAGCGACGTCCTCTCGCTGCACATGCGTCTCGTCGATGCGACGCGCGGGATCGTGAGCGCCGCGGACCTCGCGCGCATGAAGCCGTCCGCGCTGCTCGTCAACACCAGCCGCGCTCCGCTCCTCCAGCCCGGCGCGCTCATCGACGCGCTGCGGGCGGGCCGCCCGGGAATGGCCGCGTTGGACGTCTTCGAGCAGGAGCCGCTGCGCGACCCGGCGCATCCGCTGCTCACCATGCCGAACGTCGTGTGCACGCCGCACATCGGCTACGTCACTCGCGACGAGTACGAAGTCCAGTTCGCCGACATCTTCTCCCAGATCACGGCCTACGCGGCAGGCAAGCCCATCAACGTCGTCAACCCTGCCGTGCTGCAGCAGGGCCTCGCTCGTCCTTTGCCCGCTCGCTGAACCCCGGCGTTGGATCGGATCGAGCCGCGCCACTCAGCGTCGGAGACGGTCCACGCTCTCCTTCGGCATCAGCCAGCATTCGAGCAACGCGCCGGGGCGGTTCGCCCTGGACTCGACAGGATGCGCATTGCGAGGCATCGAAGTAACATCTGACCGGAATCGGATCTCAACACTTGCGGAGACGATGATGGCAAAGAAGAAGGGAAAGAAAGCTAAGGCGGGCTCTGCATCGGACCACGAACCCAAAGCGAAGGCAAGGAAGGGCGGGGACGACGCCGATGCCGGGGAGAAGCTCTCCAACAAGGAATACGAGAAGGAGCTCAGAAAGCTCCACGTCGAGCTCGTGAAGCTCCAGGAATGGGTCAAGCACAAGGGCCTCAAGATCTGCATCGTGTTCGAGGGCCGCGACGGCGCGGGCAAGGGCGGCACCATCAAGGCGATCACCGAGCGCGTCAGCCCGCGCGTCTTCCGCGTCATCGCCCTGCCGGCCCCCTCCGAGCGCGAGAAGAGCCAGATGTACGCGCAGCGCTACGTCCCGCACCTTCCGGCCGCGGGCGAGGTCGTGATCTTCGACCGCAGCTGGTACAACCGTGCGGGCGTGGAGCGCGTCATGGGCTTCTGCACCGAGGAGCAGGCGCAACAGTTCCTGAAGATAGTGCCGCTCTTCGAGCAGTTGATGGCGAAGTCCGGGATCATCCTGCTCAAGTACTGGCTCGAGGTGAGCCCCGAAGAGCAGACGCGCCGGCTCGAGGGCCGCGTCGACGACGGGCGCAAGATCTGGAAGCTCTCGCCGATGGACATCAAGTCGTATACGCGCTGGGACGACTACACGAAGGCCCGTGATAGCATGTTCGCCACGACCGATACCGCTTGGGCGCCGTGGTACGTCGTGATCTCCGACGACAAGCGGCGAGCGCGGCTCAACCTCATCTCGCACCTGCTCTCGCAGGTCCGGTACAAGGAAGCTCCGCGTGAGAAGGTGAAGCTCCCGAAGCGAAAGCTGCGAGGGAAGGGACCGCTTCCGTCGACGGCGAAGATCGTTCCCGAGCGGTTCTGAATCAGTCGCGAAGCTAAGCCCTGACGCCGCAGGGTGAATACCGTGCTCGGCCCAGGCATTGCGATACGGTCTGAAGACAATCGACCGCGCGCGCTGCGTCTCGACGTCGTCGCGGGACTGACGGCTGCAGCCGTCGTCCTGCCCAAGGCCATGGCTTACGCGACGGTTGCGGGCCTGCCCGTCGCCGTCGGTCTGTACACGGCCTTCGTTCCGATGGCGATTTACGCCTTGCTCGGCAGCTCGCGCGTGCTCAGCGTCAGCAGCACCACGACGCTGGCGATTCTCGCGGGGACCGAGCTGGGCCTGGCCGTGCCCGACGGCGATCCTGCGAAGCTCGTCACCGCGACCGCAACGCTCACTGCGCTGGTCGGTGTGATGCTTGTGCTCGCCCGGCTGCTGCGACTCGGATTCGTCGCCAACTTCATCTCGACGCCGGTGCTGGTCGGTTTCAAGGCCGGCATCGGCCTCGTGATCGTGCTCGACCAGGTGCCGAAGCTGCTCGGCATCCACATCGAGAAGCACGGTTTCTTTCGTGACCTGGTGAGCGTCGCGCAGAACCTGCCGGAGACCTCGCTCATCACGCTGGCGGTCGCCGCCGCGACATTTGCGGTGCTGATCGGCATGGAACGGTGGAGACCGCATTCACCGGCGCCGCTTTTAGCCGTCGGCGCGGCCATCGCCGCGTCGTGGTACTTCGGGCTGAAGGCGCTGGGTGTGTCGACGGTCGGGCTGATTCCACAGGGGTTTCCTTCGTTGACGTTGCCCGATCTGGAACTGGTCGCCGGCATGGCTCCGGGGGCGCTCGGCATCGCGCTGATGAGCTTTACCGAGACGATCGCGGCGGGCAGAGCATTTGCGAAACCGGATGACCCGCCGATCAACGCCAACCGCGAGCTGGTTGCCACGGGCGCGGGAAACCTTGGCGGCGCCCTGCTCGGCGCGATGCCCGCCGGCGGCGGCACCTCGCAAACGGCGGTCGTACGCTCGGCGGGCGGGCGGTCGCAGGCGGCCTCGCTGGTGACGGCGGCCGCCGCGGTCGCCACCATGCTGCTCCTGGCGCCGATCCTCGGTCTCCTGCCTAACGCGACGCTCGCGGCAGTGGTGATCGTTTACTCTGTGGGCTTGATCGAACCCGCTGAGTTCCGTGCCATCCGCAAGGTGCGCTCGATGGAGTTTCTCTGGGCGCTGGTCGCTTGCGTGGGGGTACTGGTGTTCGGCACGCTCAAGGGAATCGTGGTCGCAATCGTCGTGTCGATGATCGGGCTCGCCAGCCAAACCGCGCGCCCCACGGTGTCGGTCATCGGCAAGAAGCGCGGTGCCGACGTGCTCCGACCGCTCTCGCCGGAGCATCCCGACGACGAGACTTGGGAGGGACTCCTGATCGTGCGTCCGGAAGGGCGGCTCTTCTTCGTCAACGAGCAATACGTGGCCGACCGGATCCAGGCACTGTTCGCGCTACACAAGCCCCGCGTTGTGGTGCTGGACATGAGCCGGGTCCCCGATCTCGAATACTCGGCATTGCAGGCGCTCATGGAAAGCGAGAGGCGCGCGACGGAGCGCGGAGCGGTGGTTTGGCTCGCGGGGCTCAACCCGGGCGTCCTCGAGGTTGTGCGCCGCGCAAGCTTCGACCAGCGTCTCGGGCGCGAACGGATGCTCTTCAACGCACGCGTTGCGATCGAGCGCTTTCAGGCAATGCAATCCGGCGGCACGACGCCCCTCCCGACGCCTTCTGGCTAGAACCGCGCGTCAGACGAAGGTCCGCCCGCGAATCGCAGTGCCCGTGAAGCAGGGATGAACCCCGCGTTTTTCTCGCACGCGGTGACCTCGGCGCGAAACATCTCGTTCTGATGATGAGCTGCGTAATCGCGGCTCGTTTGTCGTCTACCGAGAGGTTTCGCTGTTCGGCAATCTTTACATAAGTTGTCGATATCAACATTAAGCCCTTGTCCGAGCGCATATTTTTTGCTGGCCCGGTCTTTGCTCATTTGGGGCTTGCCCGTGCCGAGCGGGCTGGGAGACATTCGAATGAAAAAGAGCTGGGTACAGCTTTTGGCGGGAACGGCGCTGACTTTGGCAGCGTCGGCGGCAATGGGAAATGCGTTCTTCGGGCCGAATCCTCAGCCGGGAAACCTCACCTGGAGCGGCTTCTCCAATGGCTCCGTGGGCGCGACGATCGTGGGCGGCAGCTTTACGAACGTTTCGGCCGGCGAGTTCTACGGCTATTTCGACCCTGCGGCCGAAGCGGATGGTCCGGGCTACGAGCTGGACGATTTCCTGCGCTTCCTCTGCATCGATATCAACGACGCGGCGAACGGCGGACCCAATTCGTACACGCGCGCCGTTCTGACTTCCCTGACACCCGCGCAGCTCACCGAGCTCACGCGGCTGTTCAATGACTACTATCCCAACAAGGCGACCGGAACGTATTACAACGGCGGGATCACCAATTTCGGAGACTTCGGCAGCAACAGCACCGCTTCAGCCGCATTCCAGCTCGCCGTGTGGGAGATCTTCTTCGGCAACGGCGTTGATCTGACGACGTTGCCCTTCACGGCGAGCTCGTCCGCAGAGTCGCTGGCGCAGACCTGGCTCAACGCGATCAATGCCGAGTCGGGCACGCCTGCAGGGTGGACCTTCTACACGCTCACCAGCAACTCGACCGGCACGCCCTACCAGAAATACCTCACCGCGGAATACACGCAGCCTTTGCGCACGACACCCGAGCCGGGCACGCTCGTGCTCTTCGGGGTTGCTGTCCTCGCCGCCTGGGCAGCCGCGCTGCGTCGCCGGCAGACGGCTTAGATCCCTCGGCTCCGCGCCTCACGGCCGCACGAACCGTGCGGCTCGCGCAGGCGCGAGCTCCCGATTACCTCTTCCGCTCCGGGGCGCGGCGGCTGCCCGTCGGGCGCGATGCCCAGCCCTCGATGCCCCTGCGAGTCCAACTGCGGTAGGATGAGGCTGTGGCGTTTTCCGAGGAGACCAGGATGACAAATCAGCTTCTATCGCGCGCTGCGACGATCGTCGCGGCAGCCCTACTGGCAGTGGCATGGGCAAGCGCGCGCGCCGACGAGGTCCCGATCGTCACCGGCGAGCACTGGACGAAGTCTTCGGAGCAGATGAAGAAGGCCTACCTCGTGGGCGTTGCGAACGTGCTGCAGATCGAGACGGCCTACGAAGGCTCCAACCCGCCGACGGACGCGCAGAGCATGGTTCCGCGCTTCGTTAAAGGGCTGAAGGGCGGAGGCCACACGCTCGACAGCGTTCGCGAGGGAATCGACAAGTGGTACGCAGCGAATCCCGACAAGATGCAGCGCCCGGTCATCGAGATCATCTGGTTCGAGATGGTCGTGCCGGGACTGAAGAAGTAGCGGAGACGGACATGAAACGATACGCGATGATAGCGGCACTAACGGCGGTCGCAGGCGTGATCGGCTGCACGTCGATGACGCCGCAGCAGCAGGGAACGGTGACCGGCGCCGCCATCGGCGCCGCCGCGGGCGCGGGCATCGCCGCGATCTCGGGCGGCAGCGGATGGACCGGCGCGGCAATAGGAGCTGTCGCCGGAGGCGTCGTCGGCAACATCAAGGGCAGCAAACAGCAATAGCCTCGACACGACGCATACAACCGGTGCGTGCGCCCGGCCCCACGCCGGAGGCGCGCGGCAGCTTCGGGGGCTAGGTTTGGCCTTCGCGCAGCGACAGCGTGACGTGCACGACGCCGCCGTCGCGACGCTTCTTCATCGGCAAGCCGCTGCGCGTGAATACGGCGAGCATCGCCTTGTTCTCGTCGAGCACGTCGGCCACGAACTCGGTGATCCCGCGCTCGCGTCCGATGGCGGCAAGATGCCGCAGGAGCCGGCCTGCGATTCCGAGACCATGGTAGTCCTCCTCGACGACGAACGCGATCTCGGCGGCATGTCCTGGTTCGGCGGCGATATAGCGGGCTGAGGCGATCACGACTTCGTCGGGACCGGTGCCCGTTGTGACCAGCAGCACCACCTCGCGCGCCGGGTCAACCTTCATGATGCGGTCGAGCCCCGCCTCGGTGAGCTCGGTGCGGTAGCTGAATAATCGCGTGTAGATCGACTGGCGGTCGAGACCGCGAACCGCCGTCGCGATCTTCTCGCGATCATCGGCACGCAGCGATCGGATCGTCACTGCGAGGCCGTTCTTCAGCGTCTCCGCGCGGGCGAAATCTGTGCTTCCCACGAACGATTCTGACCTCCGGTTATTCTCCACGCGTCCCGCTCCCTGGCTTCGACAAAGCGTCCCGAAGGCGTACGATTGCAATCATCATAAGCCGAGCGGCTCGCGCGATCGAGTCCCTCGACCCGGGAGTGAACGCGCTCACGTCTGCGTTCAGTTAGCCAGGTGGTCATAAAAGGTGGCGGAACCGTTTCACTTGAGCGTGGCCGAGACCGCGGCTGATCATAGCCTCGGCCCGCACGAGGCCCCGGTCACAGTCGTCGAGTACGGCGACTTCGCATGTCCGAACTGCAAGCAGGCAGCACCTGCGGTCAAGCTGCTGCTCCACCGGTTCGCGGGCCGGATACGGTTCATCTTTCGGCATTTTCCGTTGGAGGAGGTTCATCCGTATGCGCTGCAGGCCGCGGAAGCGGCCGAGAGCGCGGGAGCGCAAGGCGAGTTCTGGAAAATGCATGATCTGCTGTTCGAGA
>Ga0335077_10012144_pt1 | contig 10765 bp, 10 predicted proteins | sample Lox_Sample_31_FD_207151 | JGI IMG/M metagenome (GOLD analysis project Ga0335077, IMG submission 207151) | Soil microbial communities from Loxahatchee National Wildlife Refuge, Florida, United States - Lox_Sample_3.1 | ecosystem: Environmental > Terrestrial > Soil > Wetlands | place: USA...
ATACATGAGCACTCGAAGCGCATAATCCGTATGAAGGGTGAGGCGCATTCGACCCCGCTTTCTCCTCTTGCCTCGTCACGCAAAAACATCCATATCATTTATATGATATGGCTGCACCCTTGAACAAGCCGCGCGTCGATTCCGACCATGGTAGCGATTCCCCGATATCGCCGGCATAGCGGCCCGGCCCTTCTCGCCGCCGGCTTCCGGCCGTTCTTTCTCGGAGCCGCGCTCTGGGCCGCCATCGCCATTCCCCTGTGGCTTGCCCTTTACACCGGCGAGGTCGGGCTTCCGAGCGCACTTGCGCCGCTCGTCTGGCATGCCCATGAGATGATCTTCGGCTTCGCCATGGCGACCGTCGCCGGCTTTCTGCTGACGGCCATACCCAATTGGACCGGGCGGATGCCGCTGCAAGGCGGACCTTTGGCCAGCCTCGTCCTGCTGTGGGCAAGCGGGCGGATCGCTGTTCTCTTCTCCGGCGCGATCGGCGCGCCTGCGGCGAGCATCGTCGATCTGTCGTTTCCGACGGTGTTTCTCGCGATCGTCGCCAGGGAGATCCTGGCGGGCAGAAACTGGCGCAACCTGCCGATGCTGGGCGCGCTGCTGCTGTTGCTGACCGGCAATTTGCTGGTTCATCTCGAAAGCCTCGGCATCGCCGCGACGGGGGAACTCGGCAATCGCATCGGCCTGGCGACGCTGCTCATGCTGATCTCGCTTGTCGGCGGCCGGATCATTCCGAGCTTCACCCGCAACTGGCTGACGAAAGCGCGCCCGGAAATCGCTCCACCCGCGCCGGAAGGTCGGCTGGACCTCGCCACCCTGGTCGTGACGGGGCTGGCGCTCGCGTGCTGGGCCGCCGCACCCGATGCGGCGATAACGCCTTGGGCAGCGCTGATTGCCGGTGCCGCCGTGGCGGTCCGCTGGTCGCGCTGGCGCGGCGCGCGGACCCTACGCGAACCGCTCCTGCTGATCCTGCATCTCGGCTATGGCTGGCTGGCGCTGGGCCTGCTGCTGCTCGGCCTTGACGATCTCACCGACGTTCTGCCCGCCACGGCGGCCTTGCACGCGCTGACGGTCGGCGCCGTCGGGACGATGACCCTCGCGGTGATGAGCCGCGCCTCGCTGGGCCACACCGGCCGGCCGCTGATCGCGGGGCCGGGCACCAAGGCGATCTATGCCCTGATCACTCTCGCCGCGGTGCTGCGCGTGCTCTCGCCCTTGGCGGGCCAATCCGCCGATCTCGTGCTGTCCTTGGCCGGCACGTCATGGAGCGCCGCCTTCCTCCTCTTCGCAATCCTCTATGGTGGTCCGCTGACGCAGCCGCGCGTTACCGGCGATGCGGCAAAGCCGATCTGAGTCCGACGCCATCAGCAAGGCAAGGAGGCGACAATCATGAGTGTGGATTGGGGCATTCTCGCCCGTGCCGTCCATGTCATTGCCGTCGTCATATGGATCGGCGGGGTCTGGCTCGTCACCACCGTTCTGCTGCCGGGAATGAAGGGAAAGCCGGCGGAGGAATGGAGGCGCGACTTCGACGCGCTCGAGCATCGTTTCGCGCCGCAGGCGCGGATCGCCGCCATTCTCGTGCTCTTGAGCGGTCTTTACATGCTGTACGAGTACGATTTGTGGGACCGGTTTACGCAGGGCGCGTTCTGGTGGATGCATCTCATGGTCGGCGTGTGGCTGCTCTTCGCCGCGCTGCTCTTCGTCATCGAGCCCTTCATCGTCCGGCATGAAGTCCGGCGACGCGCGGCCGTGGCACCGGAAGCGACGCTGGCCCGGATGATCCGGCTCCACCGCGTCATGTTGGCTCTCTCGCTGTTCGCCATTGTCGCCGCTGTGGCCGGGAGTCACGGCTTGTTTTGAAGGCGCTCTTGCGGCGCTAGCGCGTTTGCCGTCGCCGCACCGAAAGCGGTGTGTCCGCAGATGGTCAAGAAAGCCAGATCAACAGCCCATCTTGCTGTTTTGCCGCCTTGACGACGTAATCTCGAAGGCGCGGAAAATACGATGCCACTTCGGCACGCAGCTCACCTTCGTATTCAGCATCGGAGTCCCGGCCCATTGGCATCGAGTAAACGCCAATGCGTGACATTCCGCGATAGTTCACTCGCTGCTGCAGCTCTGCGGCCTTCAATGTCTCGAGGAATCTGGCGAACTCCGAGGTTTCCCTATCATCGTGCAATCGCGCTGGGCCGTAGCCCACGTCTTCGCCCAACTCCTCTCCCGTCAGCAGCGCATCACCTGGTGCTCTCGAAGCATCGACATGCCCTGTGAAAAGGTAGTGAAGAATGTGCCATGACTTCTCGAGGTCGAGCGGTGGTTCAAAGGGACCAATTCGCTCGAGCCTGGTGCGAGCTTCTGCGTTTCGCTCTTCCGAGGCTCGATATAGCGCTTCGGCTGCAGCCCTTTTGTCCACCGGCATCCGGCTGATCGCGACCGCGAGACGCCCTCTTTGTTGGTCGTCCTGTGCTACTCTTGCAAGATCACTTGCAAGTGACGGCGTACGTCGCAGCGCAGCGATGTGGTCTGGCGACAGCACCTGCACCCAGCAGATCATGCTCATGCCCGACCCCCAGCCGCTCATCCGCGCTTGTCGCAATCTTTGTATCCGGCCGCCTTAACCGCAGCAACAATGATCGCCCCTGATCATTCTCGCAGCCAGCAGCCGCCACAAGCAACAGAGGCGCCGATTGACACGGCGCATCCGATCCATGATACCTGACGAACTGTCTTCTGGCTCCGGGCCTGTAGTTCAGCTGGTTAGAACGCGCCGCTCATAACGGTGTTGTCGCAGGTTCGAGTCCTGCCGGGCCCACCAATCTTTTCAATGACTTGAGGATCCGGGTCTCCTTCTGGTTCGGGGTTTGGGCACGCAATGGGCACGCAAATTTCCGATTCTGTGTTCCGATAGAGCGGAATTTCGGCCTTCAGCTCCTGTCGAATGTCACTCACGGTGCCGCTCGATACGCCGCTCATCCGGACGACCTCAGCATGCGCGGCACCCGAAAGAATCAAGAAGCGAACCTCTTCGCGTTTCCTTTCGCCGACGCCGTGGCGATGTGACTTGCCCAATGCGGTCGCCAAATCGGCGGGATCGATGTCGGGCTTATCGATTTGGGCGCGCTTGAGGTGCTTTCGCAAATCCGCCATTACGCTTTCGATTGCCTCGACGGCATCACTCAGGAAGCCCGGCTCGTAGGGTGCATAGATCGAGGTCGTGGCAGCGGATCCGTCGGGCAGATGACCCAGGAACAAGCTGATCTGTTCTGTCGGTACCCGACGCTTGCGCAGCTCACGTGCTAAGCCGTGTCGGATCGAATATGGCGTCACGCGCTCGTCGAGGCCCGCTTCCGAGCGGGTCAAGCGCCACATGTGGAGAATTGAGTTCACCGGCTTGCGGCGGTAGTTGACGTAGCGGCCGCTCGGACCGACATCGCGTTCGAGCCACGGCAGTAGCGTCAGCGTCACTGGAATGATGGGGCGAAATTTCTTGTTCTGCATTCGGCCAGGTGGATTGAGGTCGAGCAGACGGTGGGACGTGTCAAACTGCGACGGCGTCAAATCGAGAATCGCCGCTGGCCGCGCCATCGTGTTCGCGGCGATGAGGAGAAAGGTCAGCATATGACGCGAGCGGGCCGCGTCGAATAGTCGCGCAAGCTCCTCCGGTGCTACCGGGCGGCCTTTGGGCTCGCGAGCCCGTTTCGCCTCGGCTGTCAGGGTGCCGAAGATGTGCGGAACTTCACTGACCTCCTCCCACTTGCGCGCTCGATTAAGCGAAGCACGGCCAACGGACAAGATGCGATCAATGCCGCTTTGTCCCGTTCCGCGTTTTGCCAGCCATTCCCGAAATCGACGTTGCTGCTGCGGTGTGATGTCGGCGACAGTGCACCCCGTCCAGAATTCTTGCCAATAGGATAGCCCGAGCCATTGGGTTTTCGCGCTCGGAAGATGCTGCGCGTGATCATTCCAATACGTCAGGAGGACGGCTTCAATCAGGACTTCGTCAGGGGTGGCCTTGTGGGTTCGTTGGTTGGCGACGACCCATTCCGCGAGGCGGAGGCTCGCCTGCGAAAAATCTGTCGTGCGAAGGCTGACACGGCGCGTCTGTCGCGTTCGTTTGTCGTACCAGGTTCGATACCAAGTCTCATCTTCCCGATCCCGCCGCGGCTTCTTGCTGACCCAATAGTCGCCGATTTGTCCGAGGCGTTCGTCACGCTGTTTGCGCATGCTGGAACCGACTGTCGTTCAAGGTAGTCTGCGATCTGCAGACATGTGTAGAAGATGCGTGCACCGACGCGAGTATAGCCTATCCTTCCCCTGATTCGTTCCGCTCGAATAGTAGCCGGTTTTACGCGGAGAAGCTTTGCCGTCTCGCGTTCGTCGAATAGCCGGGGCGGGTCAACGCAGGCGTGGGGCTCTCCATCCCGGATCATGGCACCTCGAGGGCGATCACGCGGAAATTAGCAAGTCACCCGGACCTCAATCCATGCTGCCCACGCCACCATTCGAAGAAGTGCGGTAGACGCGCGAGGAGACAGCGGAGATCCATGCCAAGCCTGGCCTTGGCTCATTGATCCATGCGCCCTGGCCGATCCAGCAGCGACCAACAAGCCGGTGATGTTCGCTCGCGCGAAAGAGATCAGGCCCTGAGCGAGAAGTAGCGTCATGACAGCATCACCGTCTCGGGTCGGTCGTATGTTAGATCTGAGCGAATAGTGAGCACAAGGAGACGACGGAAATCGGAAACGAGCAACCGCCTTTATTTACGCTGTAACACGCTACTCTGCGCTCGCTGGTCTGTGCTCGTGGCGTAGACCGAGACAGCCGAAGTTGAGGTGCAGGCGGTTTTCGTCCGGCGCCGACCGGCTGGCGAGCCACCGGCTGCTCGGGCATGCGGGTCAAGGCCGAAGCGGTGCGCGGCGCGCGGACGCACCAATGTCGAGCCTGAGGCGAGCGCGGCAAACGATCTTAGCGAGCCAATCGGATCGGGGTCGCTCGCCCGATGCTTGGACCGCTCCGCTGACGGCCGAGCGTCCAGGAGATCGTGTCGCGTGCAAATGCCCGAGACCGCCCTGCTGAGGTTGCGCTCCAGCGCCGGCCGCCAGGGTGAACTCGTGGCTCTTTAGACCTCCTCTATCCAGTCCCCGGGATCAGGCTCGGCGTAGTGCAGCCCAAGCTCAGTGGACAGCTGGGTGCCGACGCGCGCAAGCTCTCGCGGGCGCAGCAACGCCAGCAGCTTGCCGCCATAGATCATGCGGTCCTGCTCGCGGCGGGCCAGCTCCTGGTCGACCAGCCATTGGTGGCGCTGGGCGAGCGCGTCGCGGCCGAAGCCCGCCTCCCGTGTCGCCGTCTCGGTCTCGGCCATGAGCTCGCGATCGAGCCGGGTGACGCCCTCGGCACTGATTTTGCCGCTCGAGTGGCAAGGTCGAGAGAGCCTGGACTATCGTAGGCCGAGGCGCGCTCGAGACGGTCGGCGGCGATGATCCAGGTACCGTCCGGCTCGCGCTCGACGCCGACGCCGGCCCAACGCATGGCCTCGAGCCGGCGGCGATGCGCTTCGGCAAAGTCGACGGTCGCGGTCGAGACTGCAGTGGCCGCCGTGGGCGGCGGCGATCTCTGCCACGGTACGGTCGGCCGCTCTCCGGTCCGTCGGCTTCGGCTCAACCGAGACGGTGCTGCGTGCCGACAGAGGCTCCGCTGGGTTCGGCCATCGACGCCATCGACGATGAGGTAGTTGCGGTCGTTGAGCTCGTCCGAGAAGCCGCGCGCCACCACACAGCCGACCAGGCGCCTATATCGGGCTCGCTCGGGTCGTAGACGGCAAGGTCGGCAGCACCGCGCCCCAGTCCCTTGCGGCTCATGTCGCGGTCGCGGCCGTCATCGGCCCGTCCGCGGATCAGGACGTGGACATGCGGATTTGTCCGTTGTTCCAGTGATCGACCACCATCCAGTCGAGCCGAGTGCCGAGATCCGTTTCGACATCGCGCATCAGCCCGCGCGTGAAGGTCTTGAGATCGCCGAGTGTCGCCGCGTCCTCCGGGGAGATGATGAACGGAAGTGGTGGCGATCCGCTTCGCAGCGCTCCGCCAAGGCGCGCTCGTCCGCGGCATCGGAGGCGCCGCGCGGCGGCCCCGCCCGAACCGGGACCGGCTCCGGCCCTGGCTCGATCGGAAGCTGTTGCCGACATGACCCGCCTTCTTAGCGGCCCGCATCGCGTCGCCGACAAACATCTGTGGACGTTTGGCGTCACGGTTGCCGTGCTGGATGGGCCCCGGCCGGATCCGAAGATCGTCGTCTGGCGTCGTCATGAGCGGAAATCCGCGCAATTCGCGCTGCGATGGCGCTTCGAGTGCTGACTCCATTGGGAAAAAGGGCGACACCGCCAGCAGGGGGTGTGGGCGGCGTCGGCAAATTCTCCAATCCAACCAACCACTTGACCCGGGCCGCTGGCCGGCCTTTTCCCTTGCCGTCCGTGGGTAGGGTGTAAGCGTCCGGATCTCGCACCATTGCCTGGGAGTGGACTGGCGAACCATATCGGGGTTCTTCGCGCATGTGAGGATCTCCCGTGGTCACGAAACGTTTTGCGAACAAGGCGCTTCGGGCATGGTGGTCGATCCACGTTGAAGCGTGGCAGCGGAGCGGCTTGTCGCAGCGGGCCTACTGCCGCCGCCACCATTTGACAGAAACGACATTCGTTCGCTGGCGGAAGTTCTTCGTTGACGACAAAGCCTTGCGCGCCAGGGCGGAATTGGCGCGTGAGGAGCGCCTCGAACGGCGCCGCCGCAACGGCAGACCGGTGTCGAAGGACAAGCGCTGCCGGGCCGTCCAGGCGTTCTGGACCATGCATGTCGAAGCGATGAACTGGAGCGGCATGGGCGTCCGCGAATATGCCGTGGCACTGCGCCTCTCGGAGCACAGCCTGCGCCGTTGGCGTGATCTTCTGGACCATGGTGAGGTGTCGATCGACTGGCGGGCGATGCTTCATCCGAGTGCCCGCCCACAAATAAGCACTAGCCTAAGCACTAGTGCTAAGGACGCGTCGCCTGAAAGCCGCTTGACAGACGTCGGGACCGCTGAGCCGCCGCTCGACGGACGGTCACATCGCCGCCGCTTCAGTGCGGAGGAGAAAATGGCCATCGTGCTTGAGACCGAGCGACCGGGCGTTACGGTCTCGCAAGTAGCACGCAACCATCGCATCGTCAGCAGCGTACTGTTTCGATGGCGGGCGGAGCTGGGCTTTGGCAAAGACAAGGCGGTGTCACTGGCGACGGTCGAATTGTCCGACGGACGATCGAGCGCGCGGCCCACGCCCGTGATCATTCGCGATCTCTTGCAACCGCCAGACGGGATGACGGTCTTCGACCTTGGCAACGGACAGCAGGTGTTTGCGCCTGTCGGCAGCGATCCGGAGGCAATTCGGCGGCACGTCGCCGACAAGCAGGCCACTCGATGATGATCGTTCCCGCCGGCGTCAAAGTGCACCTCGCCTTGGGCTACACCGACATGAGAAAGGGCCTCGATGGGCTGGCGATGCTGGTCCAGGAGAAGCTCAAGCAGGATCCGTTTTCCGGTCATCTGTTTGCCTTCCGCGGCAAGAAAGCCTCGCTGCTGAAGGTGCTGTTCTGGGATGGCAACGGGCTTTGCCTGTTCACGAAGCGCATCGATCGTGGCGTCTTCGTATGGCCGCGCCTGGCGGGAGTGGATGGCACGATAACACTCACGCCGGCGCAGTTGGCGATGCTGGTCGAAGGGATCGACTGGCGCTCGCCGGAGCGCGTCTGGAGACCTGCGAAAGCGGGCTGAAGCGCGCGAAAAATCGACGCCGCTGTTGCCGAAAATCTTTGGTCGGCGACTCCGGAAAACGTAGAATCGAGCGTGCAGCTCGATATCAACAACCTGCCGACGGACACGGCGCTTTTGCACCAGCTGGTGCGCGACATGGCGGCCGTCGTCGAGCGGCGCGACGGCGAGATCGAGCGTCTTCGATTGATCATCAAGAAGCTCCAGCGTGGGCAGTTCGGGCGCCGCTCCGAACGCGCCGACGATCAGCTGGAACTGGGCCTGGAGGATGCCGAGACCGATTTGGCGCAAGCCGAAGAACCGGCATTGGACGAAACGCCGCCGGATTCCGAACGGGGCAAGAAGCGGCCAAAGCGCGAGCCGCTGCGCAGCCATTTGCCGCGCCAGGAGATAGTGATCGATGTTGCCGTGACGGCCTGCCCCTGCTGCGGCGGTGCCTTGCACAAGATCGGCGATAGCGTCAGTGAAATGCTGGATTGGATACCGGCTTCGCTGCGGGTCGTGCGCATCACGCGTCCGAAGTACGGCTGCCGAGCCTGCGAATCGGTACACCAGGCGCCGGCGCCCGAGCGGCCGATCGCCGGCGGGCTGGCGACGCCGGCGCTGATCGCCCATGTCCTTGTCTCCAAATACGGCGATCACCTGCCGCTCTATCGCCAAGCGCGAATCTTCGGCCGCCACGGCCTCGAGATCGACCGCTCGACCCTCGCTGGCTGGGTCGGCGGCGCCTGCTGGTGGCTCGATGCATTGCATAAAGAGCTGTGCGCCGAGGTGTTCGCATCGAACCATCTCTTTGCGGACGATACGACAGTCCCGGTGCTCGATCCGGGTCGCGGCCGGACCAAGACCGGGCGCCTCTGGGTCTATGTGCGGGACGATCGGCCGTGGTGTGGACCCGAGCCACCGGCGGCGGTGTTCGTGTTCAAGCCGGACCGCACCGCGGAACGGCCGGAGACGCATCTCGCCGGGTTCAAGGGCGTGTTGCAGGTCGACGGATATGCCCGTTTCGAGCGTCTCACCGACACGGGCGCGATCGAGCTCGCGGCATGCTGGGCACACACCAGGCGCGGCTTCTATGACATCGCGCAAGGCACAGCATCGCCAATTGCCGTCGAGGCGTTGCGCCGGATTGGCGAGCTCTATCACATTGAAGAGCGCCTTTGCGGCAACGCGCCAGAGCTCCGACTGGCGGGCCGCCGCACATGGTCGGCCCCCATCATCAAGGCATTCCGTCCATGGCTCGAGCAGCAGCTGGCGCAGATTCCAGCCAGCAGCACGCTTGCCGACGCCATCCGCTATACGCTTGTCCGCTGGGAAGCGCTGACGCTGTTCTTGCGCGACGGCCGCGTCGAGCTGGATACGAACCCTGTCGAGCGGGCAATCAGGCCGGTGACTCTCGGAAGAAAAAATCATCTCTTCGCCGGCTCCGACGACGGCGGCGCTCGGTGGGCGACCCTGTGCTCGCTGATCACGACGTGCAAGCTGAACGACGTCGAACCGTACGAGTATCTGCGGGACGTGCTCCAGCGCATGATCGACGGACATCCCGTCAACCGTCTCGGCGAATTGCTGCCGTGGAATTGGAAACGGCCGCCGTCCCGATAGCCGCATGTGCAAACTCCGGACGCTTACGGTTGGTCGGGTTGGTCGCCTCCGCTCCCCTGCGCCCACACTCAAACCTGTCCGAGGGCCCGCCAGAGACCGATCAGACCGAAGGCAGCTCATAACCGTGGCCCGCGTGCCGACAGGGGCGCGAACAGCCCTGCGGATTGTGGCGCAAGGCCGGTCCAATCCGTCGCCGGCCTTACCATGGATCGACGTTTCCCAAGGTCGCCGGATGACGTTGCGCCTCTGGTTGAGACGTCGTTCGCGCGCACCGGAAACAACGGCGAACTGGTCCAGGATCGGATGATCGCGGTGATGACGTTGCCCATCGATCCGTTGTCGCGCAGCAAGAGCGCGAGCGCGGCGACGTAGGCTTGCGTCTCCGCCGGCAGTGGACGGCCGCTCGTAAGATGATCTTCGTAGCGCCCAGGGCCGGCATTGTAGGCCGCGAGGAAGCCGGCTGTGCCGTAGCGATCGTGCAGCTCGCGAAGATACGCCGCGCCCGCGACAATGTTGTCGTGCGGATCAAAGGGATTGGGGCCAAGGCCGTAGCGCGACCGCAAGCCGGACCAGGTGTCGGGCATGATCTGCATCAGGCCCATCGCACCTTTCGGTGAGACGGCGCGCACGACGCCGCGACTTTCCGCCTGCATGACAGCGGTGATCCAGGATGTCGGAATACCGAAGCGCAGTGCGGCTTCCGCGACGAAGCGCTCGATCCGATCACTCTTCGACGTCACGGTTGATTGCGCGGCGGCGACAGGCTGCGCGTTGGCGATGCCGCACGCGGCGAACAGCACCACCATGACCACGACATGCAGATGGTGGCGAAAGCGGCGTGCGTGATGTGAGCCGGAACGGCAAGCGGAATGCGCAGCGATGGCCGGGAAGAAGGAAGGGACCCAAGCCCCGGAGGACTGAACGGCCACCGATTGTGAGGACGGTCGAGGCATGGTCAGTTCTCCTCGCGCGTCCAGATCGGATCGGCCCGGCCGACGATGGTGGTGAGTGGCAGTGGTCCGAAATACCGGCCGTCGAGGGAATCCGGCGGGACGGTGTTCATGAGAAAGACTTCGCCAGACACGAGCGAGCGGCAGCCCTGCCAGTCGGGCAGAACGCGGCCGAAGCGGTCATGTGCGAGCGCCTCGCCCACGGTGATGCCGTCGACGGTAATGGTGCGTCCGGTGCGGCAGACAGTTTGGCCGGGAAGCGCGAGGACGTGCTTCACCAGCGGCACGCCGAGCGGCAGGTAACGACGTGCCGCGAAGAACTGCGCGAGCGGCTTGGGTGGCGAGACGACGACGAGTTCGCCGACGTAAAGCGGAATGGCGCGCCGCACCGCGTAGAGCCCGATCGGCAC
>Ga0335077_10012145_pt1 | contig 10765 bp, 8 predicted proteins | sample Lox_Sample_31_FD_207151 | JGI IMG/M metagenome (GOLD analysis project Ga0335077, IMG submission 207151) | Soil microbial communities from Loxahatchee National Wildlife Refuge, Florida, United States - Lox_Sample_3.1 | ecosystem: Environmental > Terrestrial > Soil > Wetlands | place: USA: Florida...
TCGGCCTGGTGATAGCGAGGACCGAGCATCTGTTCCACGTCCCGTTCCATCACTAACTGCATCAACTGCAGGCCGGCCTGTCGGATCAGCGTGCCTACTCCCTGCTTCATGGCCAGCGCGATCTCCAACGGATGCAACAGCAGTTGGACTGGTCCCCGGTTCTCGCGGAGCGATACTTCGAAACGCTGCATCGCACGACGGCTCTCAGTCTGATATGGTTTGCTCAAGGCGACTCTCTCCTTTTCTTCTGCCGAAGAATTTTCCAGAAGGCTATCATGCCTCTTGGGTGAGAGTCGCTACTTCCCCCGAACTACCGGGCAATCTCGTGCACCGCGTGGAGGAGTGAGAGGAGAGAGCCGTAAACGGGGCCTCTTGACGGAACACTATGTCCGTCTGCCGGCCTCGATCAGCTTCCCCTGGCGAGATTGGATGTCGCGCGCATGTGTTAGTCTCGGCGATCAGCGGCGCGAGCTCATTCTTGCCAGCCGGTTAAGGGACCCGGCTCCGCTTTCCCGCGACCGCCGCAAGCCGTTCTTCTGCAACCTTTGGCGTCGGGGTCTGGGCCACATTAAGTACGGTATCGATGAATGCCGACCAACAGAATAGCTGCAGCTTGTCGTCGGCTGTGACGACGGCCGAGATCATCTCATACATCGGCGTACTGGCAAAGTCGCCCTGCCGGCTTACCGTCTGCAAGTAGTCGAGAGATACCTGCTTGACTTCCTGGTAAGTCTGATCCGCGCTCCGGCTTAGCTTTCCGTTGCCACTGACCGTCCAGCTCGTCAGCCGGTACTTGTTGTCGGTGTTCCGGATGGCGGCGGTGGCGATTTGGCCGCTGGACAGTTTTTGATTCGCCCAGTACAGCGCTCCCATAGAAGTGAGCGCGAGCTCTTTAACATGAGCGGGATTGGGCGGGGAGTCCACGTCGCGAAGATGAAACGCCGAAGCGTCGGGTTCCAGATCCCAGATGTTTACCTGAAGGGTCATGTCAGTCTTACGCGCGGCGGTGGCGAGACGGTTTCGCGCGGGATCGCCCGTGTTGACGATCGCCACGCGATCCACTTGAATGATCGCTCCGACCTCAGACTTCTTGACGACGGTAAAGTCATTCCGGATCTCCCAGGCAATGAGCTTGAGATGCCCGGTGTCGAGGTCCTGAATGGCGGTGACCACGCCCTTGTTCCATCCGGCGACGGCGACTCCCGCCGCCTTGACGGCGGCAGCGGCGGAGTTGTCTCCGAGCTTGCGCACGTCGTATCCAGCCGGTCCGGACACAGTCACGCAATCCCAAACCGCAATCTCCACTTCATGGCTGCTGTTGGTCACTGCGGTTACCGCCTTGCCTTGAGGGCCACGAGCAATCGATACCTGCTGGACCGGACCGCTCACCTGATGGGCAAGGCGTGTGATAGCTGCGTTATAGCTGACGTCCCAGACCACCACTTTGAGCTTCCCACTGTCTTTATCCCGAAACGCCCCGGCAAGATTGCCGTTGCTCAATTGCACGCCGGCGGCCGCCAAGCCGGCGATCGTGGTTCCATCCGCGTGGCTCTTTTCCGTGAATTGGCTGCCCGAGGTTGGCGGCTGCCAAACTGTCGCCGTCAGGTGGTCGTCGTTCTTCTGCACTACGGTGGCGGCATAAACCTCGCCGTCACCCAGGATATTGAGACCCGCCACCGCGACGTCGCGGACAGGCTTGGTGGCGGTCGACGCGATTCCTCCTCCCCATGCGAGAAGCGCGGGTTCCTCCACGCTGCTCGAAAGCGTGTAGTTCGCCTTGCTACCGGTGGCATGAAGGGTTGCCTTCACGTCTCCCTGCGACGTCAAGGCGATAGTTTGCATAGGGACCCACTCGGCTTTCACATTCCCGTGGTCCACCGCGAGACGTACCCCGAAAACACCGATGACCTGATCGCCGGACTTTACCACCGACTCCACCAGTTGCACGCCGGTCTGGACCCATTTCTCCACGGCCTGGCCGGCCAGGTCGGGATCCTCCGCGATGATGGCGCCGATGGTGAGGCCGATGGCTTCCACGAGGCTTCCCAATGCCGCCAACTGCGCATTGTCCTGTTCACAGATCGCGACGGTCAACGCCAGGCGGTCGCCGTCGGCCATATCGACCTGCGAGAGCAGGATATTCTCGGCGCTTTGTCCCGCCCCCAGGCTATAGTAGTCCGCTGACGAGTCGGGCGAAACGCGGACCTTTTTGCCACCCGTACCGGCCCCGGCAACCAGAAAATAGACTTCGTCGTGGTCGTTGCCGATTGACTGATCGGTTGGTTTGATGCATGTGATCTTGTCAACATAAAGCTCACGCATACTCATGGCAATTCTCCTTCTATGGTGTTTTGTCTACTCCGAGGTTCCGAACCGTTTTCACGTGCCAGTTGTGGCCGGGATTTTGAGGGCGCGAGGGCGAATCGCCGAACTTCGGCGAGTTCACCCTCCAACCCTCGCCCCGACCCTGGTTGCTGGGGAGGCTCGCCCTCCGATGCGAGCCCGCCAACGTGACTACTGCGCCACCGTTGCGGCATCGGTCGCCGGCGGGACGATACTCCCCTGAACTGCCGGGAGCAAGTAGACCAGGGTCAGGCCAGTCAGCCCATCCACTAACTCGGCCGATGCCGCAACGCGGCACGGATCCGGCGGCGCGGTGACTACGGGCCGCACGTTCAAGCGCGCCAGCGCATTTGTCGAAAGCGCGCCGGCCGCCTCGCTGTAGTTCAGGCCGATGGTTGCGGTATGCCCGGCATCGATGGTGCCATTCACCGCCTTGACCACGATTCCGGCGGCGTTCACAAAGCCTGCTTGCACCACGCACGGGCCGGGAGGGATGCCGTTGGAGCCGGAGATGTTGGTTACGTGAAAACGCATGACGTCGAGTGCGGTAAGCCCCACGATGCCGAAGATGGGAGGGCCCCCCGGGGTGGCCGGGTCGGGCGGCGCCTCTGTGGGTACCGCGTACACGTGAGTCCTGCCCAGCAAGGCGTCAAACACCTCGGCTGAGGAAATGCTCCGGCAAGGGTCCGGCGGAAAGGTAGTCAACACCGGACGGAGGTTAAGGCGAGTCCGCGAGTCAGCCCCGGTGGCGAATGACGAACCTTCCCCGAATGTCAGAGCCAGAAAGGCAGCCTGCCCGGGAGCGATTGCCGCGAGCGTACTTTTAACGGTGATGCCATCTGAATTGACGAAGCCGATCTGCACATTGCAGGGGCCCGGTGGAACCGAGCCGAGGCCAGGCAGATTGACTACATTTATGCGCAGCGTTTCTCCCGGCGTGATGCCAATTGTGGAGTAAGCCTTCGCCGGGTCGGTCTGCGCACTCCCGTCCTGGGCGATTAATGGCGCCCCGCCCACGGCGTACAGAATCCCTAGACCGACACGGAGCCAGAGCGCTCGCCGTCTCATGCAAATCGATTGCTCGTACATCTGACCTTTCACCTCCTTGCCCCCAACCAACGCAGGATTCCGGAATTTCTTTCAAGCGCCAGTTGTCCGTATGTGAAGAATCGTACATTTCAATTTCTCGGCCCCGGACTATACTTAGGTCTCTTGGGGCTGGACCGGTTGGACGCTGACAGCGGCGAGATTACGCAACTGCTCACCCGGTGGGCTGATGGGGACCGTGAGGCGCTGGACTCGCTGGCGCCGCTGGTCCATGGAGAACTGAGGAAGATCGCAGACTCCTACCTGCGGCGGCAGAGCGTGGCGCACATCCTGCAGCCGACCGCACTCGTGAATGAAGCTTGGCTCCGGCTGGTGAAACAGGAGCATCCCGAGTTCGACAACCGGCGCCGATTTTTTGCCCTAGCTGCGCAGGCTATGCGCCAGATCCTGATCGATTACGCGCGCAACGCGCTGGCTGGAAAGCGAGGTGGGCAGACGTTTCCCATCGCACTCCCTCGTTCCCTTGCCGCGTCCCCTTCCGGCGTGGAGGAATTTCTGGCCTTGAATCAAGCCCTGGACCAGTTGGCAGCTTTCAGCCCGCGGCAGGCGCAAGTCATCGAGTTGCGCTATTTCGGCGGGTTGAACGTCGACGAGTCGGCTGACTTTTTGGGAGTTTCGCCGGCCACGGTCAGCCGCGAGCAGCGCTCTGCGGAAGCCTGGCTGGGCCGGGCCATGGCCGCCAAGAGAGGCTGAGATGGAGCCCGAGCTGACCGAAGAGCGTTGGCGGCGCGTCGAGTCGCTTTTCCATCGAAGCCTGGAATGTTCCGAGCCTGAGCGTCAGGCGTTCCTCGATAACGAAACCGGCGGCGACCCGGAACTCCGCCGCTACGTGGAGGAGATGCTGGCCCATTCCGGTGACGCCTCCCTGCGCATCGCCGGCAGCATTGCGGGCTTGGCGCAGTTGGCCGCCGAGGGCGGCGGCTGGTCTGGCCGGCGGGTGGGGCCGTACCGGCTGGTCCGTGAAATCGGCCGCGGCGGGATGGGGATCGTCTTCGAAGCGTCGCGCGACGATGCCGAATACCGCCGAACGGTCGCGCTGAAGATCCTGCCCGCCTGGCGAGACCAGCCCGGTCTTCGCGAGCGCTTTCGCAACGAGCGCCAGATCCTGTGCGGCCTGGACCATCCCAACATCGCCCGCTTTCTGGACGGCGGTACCGAGCGCGGCATTCCTTATTTCGTGATGGAGTATGTCGATGGCATCTCCTTGGCCGATTGGCGGCGGCTGCGACGGCCGAGGTTGCGGGAGTGCCTGGACCTTTTCCGGCAGGTTTGCGCGGCAGTACATTGCGCCCATGAGAACCTGATCGTCCACCGCGACCTGAAGCCCGCGAATATTCTCGTGACCTCGGATGGCGCGGCCAAGCTGCTGGACTTCGGGATCGCCAAACTGCTGGCACCGATTCCGGGTGAGAACACGGCGACCACGGAATTCCGGCAATGGACGCCCGATTACACGAGCCCGGAACAAGTCCGGGGCAGGCCCATCACCACCCGCACCGATGTGTACTCGCTGGGACTGATTCTCTACGAGTTGCTCTGCGGGCACCGGGCCCAGACCGCCGATATGTCGTCGCCGCTGGCTCTCGACCGCTCGGTCTGCGAATCCGAGCCCGCGCTTCCCAGCGATCGGGCGGCAGCCAGTGGAGACACGGCCCTCCAGCGCCAGCTACGCGGGGACCTGGACACGATCGTCGCCAAAGCCATTTGCAAAGATCCCCAGCAACGATACAGTTCCGCCACGGCGCTCAGCGCGGATGTGGAACGGTACCTGGATGGGCGGCCGGTGCAGGCGAGGCCATTGACCCTTGCGTACCGTGTGGGCAAACTGATCCGCCGGCGCCGGCTGGCGTTCGGCGCGGCGGCGCTGGTATTGGCCGCTGTCATCGGCGGCGTTTGGGCAACCATCTACCAGGAACGTCGCGCGGAGCGTCGCTTCCAGCAGGTGCGCTGGCTTGCTAATGCCCTGGTGTTCGATGTGCACGATCGCATTCAGTATCTTCCGGGGGCGACTGACGCGCGTAAGGCGATTGTCGCCATCGGCCTTCGTTACCTGGAGAGCCTCCGTCCGGACGCCGCCGGAGATGCTTCCCTGGCACTGGAACTCGCCGCGGCCTACCGGAGAATCGGCGATGTGCAGGGAAATCCACTCCTGAGCAGCCTGCACGACATGGCAGGTGCCAGGGCCAGCTACACGTCGGCGCGGACGCTATTGGCTCCGCTGGTCCAACAACAGAATGCCCACGCGCAACTGGCGATGGCCCAGGTGGTCTACGACCTGGGCTTGATCGAATATGCTCAGGGCAACGCGAAAGCCTCGGGTGACGATTTGAGTCGGGCCGGAGCGATGGTCCGCCGGCTGGCGGACCGGTATCCGCGAGATGTGGAATGCTTGAAGCTGACCGCTGATATCAGCTCCGAAGCCGCCCGCGAGGCCACCATCAGCCGCCAGGCGAAGAGGGCCGAAGAGGCAGCGCAGCAAACCGTGGAAGTAGCTCGACGTGTCGCTGCTCTCGATCCCTCGAGTAACGAAGCCCTCGAGTATCTGGCCGTGGCGCAGAGCACCCTCGGTTCCGCTAACCGCGCCGCCGGCCAGATCGAGAAAGCGGCTCGCAGCTTTCGCGATTCCGCCGCAACGAGAGAGCAACTGGTGTCGCGGGCGCCGGATAACATCGCTTACCAGCGCAGCTTGATGATGAGCTATGGCCACGTCGCCGACGCAGTGGGGATTCCCCGCAGCGGCGGTTTGGGCGACCTCGATGCGGCGACGCGGGCGCTTGCCAAAGCCATGGCGATTGCCCGGCGTTTGCGCGGCCAGGATCCCGCCGATCGCACTGCGCGCAACGATCTGGCAAATGTTCTCATGCGAGCGGGCGACGTCATGCTGGCGCAGCCGCATCTCGCAGCCGACGGCGTTCGTTTACTCGCAGAAAGCGAGCAGACCTTCACCGGGCTCATCAAAGAAGACCCGGCCAATCAGCGCGTGCTCCTGAGCTTGCTTTACGTGCAGAGAAAGCTTGCCGAAGGGCTGGAGTTGTCGGGGCGCGATGCGGACGCCTCCCGGAAACTCGTCGCCGAACGGAGCCTCGCCGCGAGCCTTTTCGGCACACGGAATGAGATCAGCGCCCGAGCCGCATCCGCGGTGGCAGGCATCGATCTGGCCCGGATCAAAGCTCGCGCCCACGACCCGTCCGCGCTCGCGCTGGCCAACAGTGTGGCGCGGCAACTTCCGAGCTTGCCGTTGCGAATCACCGGCATCGCATGGGGTGAGGCTATGGTATACGGGGACTTGGGCAACGTCTTTCTGCAGCTGGGCCAGAGGGCTAGTGCCGCATATTGGCTGCAAAAAAGCACGGCCGTCTGGCGGGAAATCAAGGTTCCCGATGCGCTGGAGTCACAACGCGCCGCGAACCTAGCCTCCGCGCAAGCCAGCCTGGGCCAGGCGCTAAGACTGCGCTCGCCGACTCGCTGATCTGCAGGACGTCACGACTCCCGGACCTCCCGCAGGTCAAGGTTGGTCCTGCGTGGCGGTTCGACGTGAAGCCCTGGAGGGCTACATCGAGCAGCACGCGGTCATGTTCCCCAAGGTAGAAAGCGAATGATTTGCGTTGCTGCTAAAGTTGTTTAAAATGTGGTGGCCAGATAGGATGAGAAAGCCGGTCTCGCGGCGGGATGCGATACGCTCCCGATGAGAAAGCACTCGAGGTGCGATTTTACAGGAAGCTGGTATGAATTAAACGCAACTGCGGCGGTAAGCTCCCGAGGAAGACCTCGGGAGTCGGCAGGTACGATGAAAACGGTTGTGGCCTCAGCGGCGTCGTGGTAAACACATGCTTTTCCGCCGTTTGTTCGCTGGGGTACCGCCTGTGCCTACACGAGCAAGTATCCTGTCCCGCTCTAACAGGCGCATCTCACTAACCTGCGCAGTTCGGTCCAGGTGATTCTGAGAAAACTGCCGCAAAAGAGCGTGAGAATGTCGGGCTAAAAGATTGTGGCGCATGACACTTCTCCTCGCGATCCACGTTCCACGGCGGTCCTCGCCGTCAAGGGTGAAGCGGAGCAAACGAGCCGGCCTCACATGATGCTCCCAAACGAACTACGGACTAAGATTTCCTCAGATGGGACCTGTCCCGCTTCTACTTTCATTTGGCGAGGACGGGAATCGTCGTGACCGCGCCGGCCGGTGTGGCACGAATACCCAACACGCTGATCTGCGCGCCCGTGGGGGTGTCGAAATCTACCGTGCCACGCTTACCCGCAACCGACGCATAGTTGTCCGTCAGAACGAATGACGTGTGTCCATTTGCGGCAAGTTTGACGGCCGTGTTACCCAGGGTCGCTCCGGTATCGTCGCGCAACACAACCGGCACCGATACGGCCTGATTTGAGACATTCGCCAGAGCCACACCGGTCGCGAGGCCGCTCGTGTTATCAAAGGCAAGCACGTACTTGTTAGCGTTACCCGCGCTCAACGGAACCACGGCTTCCTGTCCCGTCGGATTGTACCTGAAGATGGCGAAACCCGAGACATCCCCGGCCGTAATCAGTTGCGCCGATCCCACAACCGAGGCCCCAGCGTTACTTCCTTGCGTAAGGACTACCAGCGTTGCTCCGGCAGCGATGGTTTGGCTGACTGAAGCCGATGTTATGGCCTTGCCGGATTGCAGAAAGGTGAAAGGCAAGGAAAGAGGATTGCCATTGTTGTCGAAGAAATTCAACTGCGCATTAGCGGGCGCCGTGCCCGTATTGACCAGTGTGAATGTAGTCTGCCATCCTCCGCCAGACGCAACTTGAGCCATCGAGCCTCCGCCGGCGGTTACATTCGCCAGAACAGGAATCGTAGTAAGGGCACTTCCGTTTGCCCGCAATCCCAGCACGCTAACCTGGCCGGAGGGCGGTGTATCCAACTGAAGTGTTCCACGCTTTCCCACGGTCACGCCATAGTTGTCGGTCAACATGAATGATGTATGCCCCTGGGCTGCAAGCATGACTGTTCCTGTTCCGATCTGTGCGCCTGTGTCGTCACGGATGACTACGGGGATGTTTGCGGTCTGGGGCTTGATGTTAGCGATAGCCACTCCAGTGGCAAGGGCGCCGGTGTTGTCGAAGGCGAGAACGTATGACGCCGCATTGCGGGTCTCGAGAGGCACGACGGCTTCCTGCCCCGTGGGAAGGTAGCTGAAAATGGCGAATCCACCGATGCTGTCATTTGCGAGTAGCTGTGCCGAACCAACCTGGGCATTCGGATTGTCAGGTTGCTGTATATCGATTACCAGCAATGAGTGTCCATTGACTGTGCAAGTAACTGTCGAGCCATTAGCACAAGACGGCGAAGGTGTCTGTGGGAACGTCAACGGCAGTCCCAGGGGGCTACTATCGTTCCCAAAAAAGTCCAGAACGGCTTGACCCGCGGTCCCACTCGTATTGATCAGCGTAAGCGCCGTATCCCAACCGCCGCCAGATGCCAACTGGGCCATGGAGCCGGTCAGAACGGGGAGCGGCGGTGCCGGCGGCACAAGTACGTAATCGGCGGCATAAATGTGGCCGAAAGATGGCGGCCCGTCGATGGCGGCGTTGGCTGCGATGTAAAAGTGGAGATTACCAGCGTTGGTTGTTGGCGGGGTCCACTGAACCGAGAACGTGTTCGTGGTGAGCGGCTGCGATTGCTCGATCCACTGGATGCCGTTGTCGGCGCACCCAGCCGCAGGCATCACCACGTTGCCCGCGCAGATGATCTTTTGATTCACTCCGGCCGTGAAACTTCCGGCTTGCCCACCAGCCAAGCTGCTTTCGACGCGGGCGCTCATTTCGAATCCATAGGCGACTGCGGCGGCATCGGTAATGGTGACGGTGAGAGTTTGCGCCTTCCCGGGAGTGTAGTTGAGTCCGTTGGGAAACGCAATGCTGACGCTGCCCCCTTGGCTGTTCAGTGGGAACTCTTTATGGCAATTGGTACAAGCAATTCCCGGATGATCCTCCGGCGCGGTGGTGTATCCAGCGGGAGGTCCATTTCCAAACGCCCATAGGGCCACCGGAACGGCCAACAAGAATGCGCTCGCCTGCAAAGTTCTAATGCGGTTTCGCGTGATCATAAATTCGTCCAAAAAATCAATTTGAATCCAAACTGAATCTGCCTCGAAGCGGTGGCGGCTGTCGTGATCCATCCCGCCTGATGAGCTTCCGTCCATTCCGATCGACATTTCCCTGACAAATTGCTTTTAGATGTTCCCTGAACATCACCACGTTCCTGCGCTAATCAACACGAAACCAACCGTTAGAATGGCGTACCCGTACGCAAGACCCACTAAAACCTCACCCTGAGTTCGACCCACGCACGGCGCGGAGTTCCCGGTGCGAAGAAGGTCACGCTTTGCGCGGGAGCATTGCCCGCATACGGTCCATCGGAATAAGACGGAAATGGCTGGGTTTGAAAGGCGCCCTGTGCCGTTAGCACCGTGCCCGAGAGCCACGCGGCTGCGTAGTATTTATGGTTGAAAAGATTGTCAATCCGAACCGCGAGTTGCAAGTGGCGCGTAACGTCATAGCGGGCGCGGAGGTCAGTGATCGCATAGCCCGGCGACACTCCGAAACCTAGATAGTATACACCATCGGCCGAATAGGCGTTATTCTCGTTTCCTCTGGCGTACGAACTCGATGCAATCACCTCGTTCATTTCAAAGAACAATTTTGGCGTAGCTTGCCAAATCCCGTAAGCCTTTCCCGTATGCTCGGGAATCAGAGGAATTCGATTCCCCAGATGGATGGTGATATTGCCGTCCAGCCCAGGGTACCCTTGCAACGCAAGTGTTGTTGGCCGCACCGTCCAAGGTTTCTACGTTTTGGTATGTCGCGGAAAGAAACGTCCAATCCAAGCCCAAGTTCACGGGACCGATGCGCCCATCCAGGTCTGCGTCAAATCCCTCGCGAAGTGTTTTAGCGAAATTCTGGAAATAGCCCGTGCCGATCTCGGGCGCCGCGATGAACAGGATGTCGTTGTGGTTTTCGTCCCGGAACGCCCCCCGTTCCAGCGCAAATTGTGGAGCTTGGGGATCTCCGGCTTGCCGCGCAACCCGATTTCCCAAGTGTCAGTGATGACCTGCTGGAGCGGTGGATCAGATGAAAGAGAATTGGGCGGGCTGCAAGGGGCGTTTGGATCGGCGCAGCCAAGTTCGATGGAGGTTAGAGCGCGGCTGCCTTGCGAAAATCTTGCATAGGCGTTCAGGCTTGCGACTGGACTCCAGGTGATTCCAACCGACGGACTAAATGAACCGTGGGAGCTCGCGGTAGGCATCAATGCGCCGAAATTTGTTTTTCGGCG
>Ga0335077_10012147_pt1 | contig 10764 bp, 8 predicted proteins | sample Lox_Sample_31_FD_207151 | JGI IMG/M metagenome (GOLD analysis project Ga0335077, IMG submission 207151) | Soil microbial communities from Loxahatchee National Wildlife Refuge, Florida, United States - Lox_Sample_3.1 | ecosystem: Environmental > Terrestrial > Soil > Wetlands | place: USA: Florida...
GTCGTCAGCGAAGATCGCGACACGCGGCGCACGATCGGATCGACGAACCACCGTAGCGCGGCGGGAATATCGCGGCTGAGCGCGACCACTTCGACTTCGATGTAGACGCCGCCGTCCCGCTCCTCGAAGCGAGTGATGCTGTGCAGACGCCAGATCAGGCCGGTCCCCTGGTCTTCAGGCAGCATGTGCTGCGATGGCGTGTCGTAATCAGCGACCTCCTGAATGCGAGTTGCGTCACTGATGCTATACCATCGGTGCCCGTCCACACGCACATACGACGACCGGTAATCCGAGTCGAGAGCTGTCTTGGCCAGCACGGACTTGTTTATGATCACCAACGAAAATTGATCGCCTGAATCGAATGTCGCGATTCCCCGCGACTCGACGACGTTCGGGTGGTAATAATCCTTGTAGCGGTCGTAATCCCGGAGAAGGGGAAGAACCTCGCTGAGCGTCGCGTTCGGGATAAAGGCTGCGCCGGCCCAATCGTGAATCAACCCCGAGCTAACTTTTATGGGAACGTGCTTTCCCACGGGTCCCACCACGATCTCGCCGGCGCGAAGTCTAGTGATTTGCGCCGGAATTTCATCGCTCGACAGGAATGAAGCGCCGGGGGCAAGATGTTCCTGACCGCGCTCATCGGCCGCTTTCACGTATTCCTCCCATTGCTGGAGAGCCTCCGGTTTCAGTTCGGCTGCGATCAATGAAACCGAACCCGACCACAGCATTGCCGCGGCAATTGCTGGCCTGACGAATCCGTTTGTCATGTTGATGATTGCCATGCCCGCCTAAATGCACTTGACCAGCCCTTCCGCGCTGGACACGTAAATCATTGACAAAGTTGGGATTATTGAAAACGTGCGCTCATCGAACGGTGTTCGTAGCTGACGAACCGCGGACAGTTGCCGAGATCATGGCAGCTGCCTTCTTTAAGAGGATCGTTGCGACCCGACACGCGCGACATGAATGCCGAGCTTCTGCATCCGGACCTGAAGCGTCGAGCGTTTCATGCCCAGCCGCGCAGCCGCACCGTTAGGTCCGGCAACCACCCAATGCGCATCTTCGAGCGCTCGCAGGATCTGAGCCCGTTCTGTCTCCTCGAGCATGTTGTGAAGATTTTCTTGATTCTTGGAAGCGGGCTTGGTTGGCGCGTCAGATTGGAGCTCCGCAAGCGGAACGCTCAGGACCGGCCCTTTGGAAACAATTACGGCACGCTCGATAACATTCTGGAGTTCTCGAATATTGCCGGGCCATGGATAGCGCACCATGGCTTCCATCGCTTCTGAAGGAACGGTATCGATCACGCGGTTATTCCGGCGGCTGAACTCCTGGACGAAGTGCCGCACCAGCAATGGAATATCTTCAGTGCGCTCCCGCAAGGCGGGCACCTTGATCGGAAACACGTTGAGCCGGTAGTACAGATCCGAGCGGAATTTCTGATCGTCCACCATCGCTTTCAGCTCGCGATTCGTGGCGGCAATGAGTCTGGCATCCGTGCGCAGTGTCCGCGCGCTGCCGAGACGCTCGAACTCGCGTTCTTGCAGTACGCGCAGCAGTTTCGGTTGCAGCTCCAGCGGGATTTCCCCAATCTCATCCAGAAAAATGGTTCCCCGATGCGCGAGCTCGAACCGGCCGACACGCTGCGAAATGGCGCCAGTGAAGGCGCCCTTCTCGTGACCGAACAGCTCGCTTTCGAGCAAACCGGTGGGAATCGCAGCGCAGTTCAGTTTTACGAACGCGTTCGCTTTGCGGGAACTCAGGTTGTGGACGGCTCGCGCGATCAGCTCTTTCCCGGTTCCGGTTTCGCCATAAATAAGGACGGTGGAATCAGCCGGCGCGACGGTTTCGATCTCCGCGAGAACACGCTTCAGCGCTTTGCTCTTGCCGACGATTTCCTCGAAATGGAGTTCGCTGCGGATCTCCGACTCCAGATACACGTTTTCGCGAGCGAGCCGGTCTTTGAGTTGCGACACCTCTCCGAAAGCGAGAGCGTTTTCCACGGCCAGGGCAACCTGACTCGCAACCTGACCGATGAAGCAAAGATCGTCGTCGCTGAAGTCACCTTCGCGTTTGCTGCCGAGGCCCATCACGCCCAACACACGGCCGCGGCTGCTCAGCGGAAACAGGCAGAACGACTGAACGACACCGGCGATTACCGGCTCGGCCGCAATCTGCTCTTTCGTCAGTTTCGCCATTTGACCCGATTCGTACACAGCCTGAGTGGATCTTGGGGCAACCGGCCGGCCGCCCGCCTGATGAATCGCGGCATCAAGCGCTGTCAAACGAAGTTCGCCGGTCTCCGTGTCGGGAAGAGCCACGCCCACGCCATCGCATTGCATGACCTGGCGGATGCTTGCGGCAATCTCCTGTAGCAAGTCCGGCAGATCCAATTTTCCGACGACACGATTTGTCAGTTCGAAAAGAAGCCGCAGACGACCGAAATTCAAGCCGTCATCGATGGCGAGCGCAATCTGATTGGTGACGACCGTCAGGAATTGCTGCTCATCCGCGGTATACGCATCCTCGAGTTCGCTTCCGAAGACTAGGCTTCCCAAGCGCCGGTGCGCGGTGCTCAGCGGAACCGCGAAGACGGATTTAATTCCAAACTTGTGAATGACATCGAGCTGTGGAAAGCGCGGGTCGGCGCGATCAGTCTGCAAAAACAACGGCTGTTGATTCTGATGCACCCAGAATGGGACGCTCTGTTCCCTTACGATCGAGCGGGCTGCCTCGTCGACTAACCCTGCATACGGCTCTAAAAAGTACCAATTGGTTCTGTTCACCGTGCCATCGAACTGAACGATCCCGGCGAACGGAACGAACTCGCGCAGTTCTTTTACGAGAATCTCAAACAAGTCCGCGGGGTTGGGACGCGACCGAATGGCTTCCACAAGGCGGATCAGAGCTTCGTATCGCGAAGAAAGCTCCCCGCAAATCGGCACAGGTGACATAGCGCCCTTGTCTGCATTATCGGACAGATATTTGGAGTCTGAACCAGGCCCGCAGGGTTCATTTTTGTGCCAACTTCCTGGCAGACCGCCAGTGGTGCCAGCCGTGGCAGTCCCGGCTCGAAAAACCTAAAGCGCTTCCATTTCTAGAACTTGCCGAATGGCGTCCGCCGTGCGGTTACATCGGCCGGAGAAACGAGATGCTGCGGATTACGGTTCAAAAAGAAAGCAACCCGCGCCGGTTGGGGCTTGCGGGCAAACTAGCGGGTCCGTGGGTTGCCGAAACAGAAAACGCGTGGCAGGCGGTGCGGGATGGAAAACAAATCGAAGTCGATCTGACGCAGGTTACTTCGATCGATGATGCCGGCCGGCGCTTGCTCAAGAAGATGGTTTGTTCCGGGGCGCTCCTGATTGCTCGCGGGCTGGCGATCACGGCGCTTGTGGACGAAATCAAGGCGAGCGCTGTTCCGGCGCAGCGAACGAAATAGCAATTGAGCAGGGAGACACAGGAGATGACGACCATGGTCGAAGAATTGGAACTCGAAGAAAAAACGGTTTCGGAGCCGGAAGAAATCAGGCACGATGAGAAGCGCCCGCCCAAGCGCCGCACTCGCAGCAAGGCGCGGTGGTTGATCGCTCCAGCACTGGTCGCAGTCGCGGCCGCGACGGGCGCCTATTTCTATTTCGCCGGGCAGGTTTCGACTGACGACGCGCAGGTGGACGCGCACAGCGCGCCCATCGCTCCGAAAATCTCGGGCAATATTTCCGAGGTTCTGGTCGACGACAACCAGGTCGTCAAAGCGGGCCAGGTGCTGGTGCGCATCGATCCGCGGGATTATCAGGCGAAGGTCGATGAGGCGCGGGCGGCGCTCGCCATGGCGCAGAGCGACTCCGTGGGCGCTCACGAAAACGTGCCGCTCACCGATGAAACCACGCTCAGCGCCGTGAGTGCGGCGCAGGGCCGTCTGGCGGCAGCAGAAGCCGATTACGAAAAAGCGAAGACCGATTACGACCGGTCGTCCACTTCGGAGGTGTCCTTCGCTCAGGCCGATGTGGACTCCAAGCGCGCCACACGGGATCGCGCTGACGCCGATCTGGCTCGCATGGAACCCCTTGTCGCCAAGGACGAGATTTCTAAACAGCAGTACGATTTCTACATCGCGACGGCGCGCGTCGCCGAGAGCGATCTGAAAGCCTCCGAAGAAAATCTGGCCAACGCTCACAAAAGAGCCGGCGCCAGCCAGGCCGCGATGCTGAATGCATTGGCCAGTGCGGAAGCCGCGCGCGCGGACCTGGAGCAGGCCAAGGCGAATCGGCAGAAGGTCGAGATCAGCTCCGCGCAAGCCAGCACGGCGGTAGCCTCGATCCAACAGGCTCGCGCGAATCTGGAAGCCGCGGAACTGCAACTGAGCTACGCGACGATCGTCGCGCCGATCAATGGTGTGGCCACCAAAAAGACGATTCAGGTCGGCCAGATCGTGCAGCCGGGCCAAACGCTTTTGACGGTGGTTCCATTAAAAGACGTCTGGATCACGGCGAATTTCAAAGAGACTCAGCTCGCCAACGTTCGCACCGGTCAACGCGCGGAAATCCAAGTCGATATGTATGGGCGTTCGTTTGAGGGCCGCGTCGATTCGATAGCCGGAGCCACTGGGGCAACTCTGAGCCTGCTGCCGCCGGAAAACGCGACAGGCAATTTCGTCAAAGTCGTGCAGCGGATTCCCGTGAAGATCCTGCTGACCGAGACTCCGGCGGGATTTGTTTTCCGCCCCGGCATGAACGTCGACGCGACGATCTTCACCAAGTAAGACTTTTTTAGGAGAGGACCATGTCCACCGAGCCGCAAACTTTCGAAAAGCTCTGGACGCCGAGATTCAACCCATGGCTGATCGGAGTGACGGTATCGCTCGCGGCGTTCATGGAGGTGCTCGATTCGAGCATCGCCAACGTCGCGCTGCCGCACATCGCCGGCGGCCTCGCCGCGAGCAACGACGAAAGCACCTGGGTACTCACCAGCTACCTGGTTTCGAACGCGATCGTGCTGCCGCTGAGCGGCTTCCTGGTCGCGATGTTTGGTCGCAAACGGTTTTTTCTGTCGTGCATTTTTTTGTTTACGCTGAGCTCCTTCCTCTGCGGAATGGCGACGAGTCTCGGGCTGCTGCTGCTGTTCCGCGTCATGCAAGGCGCATTCGGAGGAGGATTGCAGCCGATGGCGCAATCGATTCTCGCCGATTCGTTCCCACCGCAAAAACGGGGCCTGGCTTTTGCGCTATACGGCGTCACGGCTGTCTGCGCGCCGGCGATCGGCCCGACGCTGGGCGGCTGGCTCACCGACAACTATTCGTGGCGCTGGATTTTCTATGTCAACGTTCCAGTCGGCGCGTTGGCGTTCCTGCTGGTTCAAATGCTGGTGGACGATCCGCCATACCTGAAAAACCTGAAGAAAGCCGCGGCCCGATTCGACTACGTCGGTTTCTCTCTGCTCGCCATTGGGGTGAGCGCTCTGCAGATTGCGCTCGACAAGGGGCAGGAGGACGACTGGTTTGGATCGATGTTCATTACTTCGCTGGTCGTCATCGCCGTCGTGGGCTTGATCGCGATGATCATCTGGGAGTGGTCGCAGGAACATCCTGTAGTGGATGTGCGGTTATTCAAAAAGTTCAACTTCGCGACCAGCAGCATCATGTTCTTCGTCGTCGGAATGATCCTGTTCAGCGGAACGGTCCTGATGCCCCAGTTTCTGCAGACGCTGATGGGCTACACCGCGCAAGACGCGGGACTGGTGCTTTCAGTCGCCGCTCTTGTGCTGCTCGTCCTGCTCGGTTTCGTCGGCAAGCTCACCACGATTTTTCAGGCGCGTCACCTGATCGCGCTCGGTTGGGCCGGGCTGGCGGTCGGGATGTATGTTTCGTGCCGATGGGTCGATCTGCAGGTCAGCTTTGCGTCAGCCACGTGGGTGCGAATCCTGCAGTACTGGTCGATGGGCTTTCTGTTTGTGCCGCTCACTCTTGCTGCCTATGTGGGGCTTACTCCCGCGGAAACCAACTCCGCGTCCGGACTGATGAATTTCATGCGCAACATCGGGCAGAGCGTGGGGACATCGGCTGTAACCACCCTACTCGCCCGGCGCAGCCAGTATCATCAATCGGTGCTCGCAGAATTTACCTCTTCTGGACGCTTCGACGGGACGATTCAGGCCGTCACGGCACAGCTATCGCGCGCAGGGTTGAGTGTGTACGACGCGGAACGCCAGGCGATCGGGCGGGTTTACGCGCTGGTTCAAGCCCAAGCCGCGACTTTGGCCTACGTCGACGTGTACTGGCTCCTCGCTGTGTTCTCCGCCGCGATGCTGTTGTGCTCGTTTCTGCTCAAGGCCAACAAGCCAGGAAAAAGTGAAGGCGTCTCCGTTCATTGAGCTTTCCTCAACGCAGGCGTTACCGCTTTTCTCCGGCTTCGATCGCGGTGCGCATCGTGCCGAACCGTTGGTTGGCTTCGGATATCGATTCTACCCGGTGCAAAGATGATCTGTTCGGCAACCGCTTGGGAGTGAGGCGGATCCGAAGCGGCTTCGTGTCCCCAGCCGGCTGCGCGGACACGGCGCCCGAACCAGCACTCGCGGCATCGACCCGGCACTTTGCGTCGTGGCGGCGCCTCGCGCCTCCGGAGGAAGGCCTGAAGTATAATCGACCTAATCCTTCCTCATGCAGACCCAATTAGGATCGCGTGCCTTGCTTCGAAAAGACAAGGAAGCCAAGCGGCGTTGTCCGCGGTCGACCCGGCCGAAAGCGTTTCTGTTGAATAACTCATTCCAGGAGAAAAAATGGCCAGCACTTTTAGCGGTCAAACTCTGACGTCCACTGGCAAGATCGGAAACGACACGATCGACCCGAGCGATCAGTACTACGGTTTCGGCGGCCTGATCACCACCGGAGGAGTCGCGATCAATTCCACCGGTCCGTTCGGGTCGAACTTTCCATCGATCATCGGGTCCGATATAAATCTGGTGCACGGCGATCAGTGGCAGCACATCGACACTAAGCAGACCATCGAGATCGGCGGCGATTGCGATGAGACCATCGACGGGAACTGGAACTTTCAGGTCAACGGATCGAGCAGTGAACTCATGATCGGGCCGTCGAACAAAAATCTTCTTAGTACAGAAACGATCATTAATGTTGACGCAGTGTATGAGACGCAACAAACGTCAGGATTCCAGTGGACGCCGTACCAATGTGAAGCGGTCGGCTTCTTCTTTGAAGTGTGCCCTCTCTACATCGAGGTGGCCGGGCTGGAGATCACGATTGCGGGGATTGATATAACGCTCGCCATCGTCGACGCGTTTCTAGGCGTTGTCGTCGCGGAGGAATCCGTGGTCAAAGAGGAAGCCAAAGCCACGAAGGTGCAGTTCGAGGCACTGAAGCTGAAGGTTTCCGAGATGGGATACGACGTGCGGAAGTTGCATGGCGCGGTGGAAAATCACCTCACCGCCGGACCGCACGTCGCCAACCCGAACGTACCATAGACCGATTCCAAGGAGCACACTTTGACGGAAGCGAACGCATCAGCAGGGGCCACCGTTCGAAAGCGCCTGAGCACCTCGGTAAGATCGCATCAACTGTTTCCCTGGCGCCGCGCGCCGGATCTCAAATTCCACCTGTATTGGGCGCCGGTGTCGCGCTTCCCCGCTCCGCCGGACGAGCACACCTGGATGGTGCGCTTTTTCGATGCGTTCAATGAAGCGGTCGCGGCTCAGTTCCAGCTTCGGCCGGAGGTCATCGTCTCTTTTCAGGTAATCGCTCACAACCGCGACGGATTCATCCGCCACGCCCGCGAATTTCGTCCTCGGCCTGGATTGAGCCGTTATCCCGGTGAAACCGCCGTGTTGCCGGACCCGGGCCAGCTCGTTAAGGACGCCTTCGCAGGAAAAGAGCGCGAGAGCCTGATTCCGGGTTCGTGTTTGTGGCTTTCAAGCAAAGCCGAACGGGCCGAGCGCGAACTGTTCCAGACCAGCGGCGGTCTCACTGTGCTGTTTCGCAAGGACCCGGGGCCGCCTAAAGCGCCGCCGTACCAGATTCCGCAGATATTGCTGGATAAATATCCGAAGTTAAAGCAATTCGACCTGACCCGGATGTACGACGAAGCGAACAATCCCGACGGATTGTGGCCGCAGCTCAAGTCGGCATTCGGCGCGGGTCTCGAACATTTATCCGAATTCGAAGCGACTCCGTTCCTGGTCCCCCGCATGGACGCAGCGGCATTTTTCAGAATGGGCGCGGAGGAGATCGAGAAATTTTTTTCCATCATTGACATCTGTGTTCAGGAGAGCGTGGAAGATCGCGGCATTCTCATGGCTTCCCGGACGGATTTCGAAAAACCGATCGCCCGCACCGTGACGAAGCTCCGCCAGGACGGTTTGATTTACCCCGATGAGGAGGCCCAGAATGACGGCTGAGACTGGAAAATTGACGCTTCGAACGATCGCTTGCACGCCGCCGTCATCCGCCCTTCTGGTCCCCGTCTCCGATTTTCCCGCGTCGAAAGAAGACGCGAGCGTGCTTTCCGTGCGGCAGCTCTCAGCCGCGCTACGGATGCAGTTCGCGCTCGATTCAGAACTGTTCTTTCACGTCCCGAATCTGGCGCGCGGCGGCGCGAACAAAATCCTGTCGGCGCACGGCCGCGAGTGGGCACCGCGACAAGGCCTCGGAGTCTGGCCATCCCGCGGCGCTCCGAAACCGTGGACCAAAGAAGAGTTCATGTCTCTCGACGTCGGTCAGCAGCCCCGGCCGATCATGGACAACGTTTTTCAGGTTTCTAAGAAGGATGCCATACGCGATGCCGATGAGAACATGCGCGGGTTCGGATCGATGATCGAGTTCCTGGTTCCTGCCGGTGACCGCGATTTTTTCAAACGTTCGAAAGAGCTCCTGTTCCCGAAACTGGATGACCCGATGTTCCGCATCTTCAAGTTTTACGTGCCGATGCTGGATGCCGAAGCAGTAGGCGCCGCAACCGGCTTCCTGCTCGAACGATGGATGTGCGGCGCGCGGGCAATGATACGCGAAAGCCCGGACGATAAAGGGTTTCTCGTGGTTTCGCTCGCCCCGCTCGGCCAGGTGCTCGAATCGATTGGTGCGATTTCGCCTCGCGATCCCCATGGGGAGTGGACCATCCCTGCGCCGCGCAGGTAGAACGTTACAGCCGGGCGATATAATCGTTCGAGAAGCATGGGATTCAAGCCCGGTGAGATCGTCGGCGATTACGAGATTATCGGGTTGATCGGCGCGGGCGGGCAGGGCGAAGTTTATCGCGTCCGGAACGTGATCTCCGAACGGCTCGATGCGATGAAAATCGTGTTGGAGAACGCGGACGCCGATGCGCGGCTGGCGGATCGTTTTCTTCGCGAAATCAAACTGCAAGCACGTCTTCAGCATCCCAATATCGCTTCGCTTCACACCGCATTCAGGTTCGAAAATCAGCTCGTGATGGTCATGGAACTGGTGGAGGGCGTGACGGTTGCGGAGATGCTCACGAAAGGCCCGTTCGATCCGGCACAGGCCGCGGCCATCGCGCGCCAGGTATTGCTCGCGCTGGGCTGCGCGCATCAACACGGAGTGCTGCATCGCGACGTGAAGCCCGAAAACATCATCGTTGCCGCCGGCGGCGTGGCCAAGCTCACCGACTTTGGAATCGCCAAAGGTGAGCAAAGCGAACCGTTGACGCAAACCGGCGCATTCGTCGGATCGTTTCACTACATGTCGCCGGAGCAGGTACGCGGTTTGGCTTTGGACGGCAGGTCCGATGTGTATTCGCTCGGCGCAACCCTGTACGAAATGCTCACCGGCACGGTTCCGTTCGAAGGGCGGAGCGAATGGGCCATTATGCGCGCACACGTGAAAACTCCCGTGAAGCCCCCCCGCGATGTAAATCCCGCGATCGGTCAGCCATTGTCGGACGTAATTCTGAAGGCGATGGAGAAGGAACGGGAGCAGCGCTATCAAAACGCGGATGAGTTCCGCGCCGCGCTCGAAAGCTCAACAGGAATGCGGGTATCCGTGAAAACCGAGGAGCGCGCGCCCGCGCCAAAGTTCACCGCCGGTATCGCGCCACAAGTCCCTAACGACCCGGTTTGGATTCGCCTCGGCAAGAATCCGTGGATTGTCGCTACCGTGATCGTCATTGCAGCGCTGGCAGCCGCCGGCATCCGTTATGTTCGCGGCGCGGGCGCATCGAACTCGATCGCTGTTCTGCCCTTTGTGAACGTGAGAGGCGATCCGGGAACGGAATTGCTGTGCGACGGGCTTACCGAGAACCTGATTGAAGATCTTTCGAAATTTCAACGGCTTTCCGTCCGGCCGTTCAATTCCGTCGCCAGATTCAAGCAGACTGATCCGCAGGCGGCTGGACGCGCTTTGAACGTTCATGAGGTGATTGCCGGGAGGGTCGAACGCATCGAGGACGATCTCTCGATCAATGTAGAAGTGGTCGACGTAGAACACAATCGCGAAATTTCCGGGTATCATTACGATCGGAAGATGGCTGACCTGGACGCGATCCGGAAGCAGATTCCCGCCGATGTCTCCCAAAAGGTGCGCCTCCAGATTTCGCCGTAAGCTCCCGAGTTGACGCAAGGGGCTTTCTCTGCAATAATTTCTCATCGGGCGTAACTGTTACAAATCCTCAAACCGCATGAGGTTTCGGCTTCTCGCCATCCTCCTTTTCCTGCATCCGATTCAAAGCCACGCTCAGTCGCCCGATCCCGCTACGCAGGAACTCATTCAAAAACTTCTCGACCGGATCGACAAGCTCGAAAAACGGG
>Ga0335077_10012150_pt1 | contig 10762 bp, 6 predicted proteins | sample Lox_Sample_31_FD_207151 | JGI IMG/M metagenome (GOLD analysis project Ga0335077, IMG submission 207151) | Soil microbial communities from Loxahatchee National Wildlife Refuge, Florida, United States - Lox_Sample_3.1 | ecosystem: Environmental > Terrestrial > Soil > Wetlands | place: USA: Florida...
TTGAGCTTCTGCCAGTCTAACTGGATCTTGCTGGCGTCGATCCCTTCCTGGGCCAACGATTGCAGGGTCTGCTCAATCCGATTGCGCACCTGGCGGTCAATGAAGGCTTCGGGCACGGGGAAGTCGTGGGCATCCACCAGCTTTTCGACGAGCTTGTCTTTGGCGGCCCTCTGTGCTTCCTGCTGCCGCTGGGCGAGCATATTTTTGCGCAGCGCATCGCGCAGTTCGTCGACGGTGCGAAAATCACCCAGGTCCTTGGCGAATTCGTCGTTGACCTCGGGGAGTTCTTTTTTGCGAATTCCCTTAACCACTACGTGAAATCGGATGGTGTGGCCGGCGAGCTTCCGTTGCCCGTAATCCTCCGGGTAGGCGACGTCGAAGTCCTTTTCGTCGCCGGGCGACATGCCGCGAAGATTTTCGGTGAAGGCGGGCAGCGTGTCCTCGGCCCCGACGTGCAGCATCATCTCGTCCTGTTTGACAGGCTGCTCAGCTCCGGAGAGACTCTCGATGGAGATCACGGCGTGGTCGCCATCCTGAATGGGACGGGGATCGACGTTGCTGTAATCCGCTTTCTGATCGCGAATTTCTTCGAGGCGCTTGGCGACGTCTTCATCGGTGACCTGGGGATCCTGGTACGGCACTTCGACATTCTGATAGTCTTTCAGCTCGATTTCGGGAAAAACCTCGAATTCGGCCTTGAAGCGCAGCGGTTCGCCGCGGTGGAAATGCACATCGGAGATGTCCGGCGAGCCGACGATGTGGAGATCCTGCTTCTGCAATTCCTGGTCGAGAAACTTCGGGACCAGATTTTCGAGCACCTGCTGGCGGATATCGCCCTCAAAATGCTTGCGAACTAGCCCTGCCGGCGCCTTACCGGGACGAAAACCCGGAAGTTTGGCGCGCTGCTGGAACGAGCTGACGACGCGCTCGGTTTCGCCTTCCACGGTTTCCACCGGAACCGAGATTTCCAGCGAATGCTTGCAACCTTCTAGCAATGCCAATAGGGATTCACCTCTGAGGAGTAATTTTTATTGTAGCATTTCGTCGAGAATCAGGACGTTGAGGAATTCGATCCGGCGAAAGATGGGGTCGTTGGTGATCAGAGCGGTGGCGCCTGAGACAGCGGCTGTGGCCGCTTGGATCGCATCCGGAGTCCGGAGGTTGTGCTCGGCCCGGATCTGGGCGGCTCGATCAGCGATGCGGAGCGTTGGCGCGACCCACTCGAGGTGGGGGTAGGTGAGCAGAAATGAGTAGAATTTATCCACCGCTTGGATGTCATAAACGCGATAGGGCCGTACCAGGGCTTCGGTCATAGTGAGCGTGGAGGTGACAGCGTGGCCGTCCGATTCGAGCCAATTGAAAACTCGGCTGGCCAGGTTGAAGTATTTTGGATTGGCTTCCACCGCGTAAATCACAACGCTGGTGTCCAGAGCGACGCGACGGTGACGCTGCAGGAAGCCCTCGATACTTGACGTCACTACCAACTGTCTCGTTCGCGCTGCAGATAATCGGGAGGATACATACCCTTGCCCATGCCGAGTATCGCCTTGGCATAGTTTTTGGGCTTGCGCATGATGATGATCGTTTCTCCGCGCGGGACGATAATGACTTTGTCGCCCGCCTTGAGCCCGAGCGCTTTGCGCGCCTCGAGCGGGATCACGATTTGATTCTTGCTGGAGAGCTTGGCCTCGGCCATATCCGTACCCCTTTACATTTTTGCATAAAGTAAAGCGGCCGCCGATTGGACATGTTTGGTTTGTGCCAGTAGGATCAACTTGTGGCTGAAAAGGAAAAATTGCGCGAATTGCCGGCGGTGCATGAGGTTTTGTCGCGACTCGATGCGGCGCTGGCACGGTATCCGCGAGCGCTGGTAGTGGAGGAAGTGCGGCGGGCGCTGGAGGCGAAGCGATCGGGCATCCGGGCGGGCAATGGCGCGGCCGTTGGGTCGATTGAGGGCGAGGTGGAGCAGTCGCTCGCGGTCCTGGCGCGACCGTCGTTAAGGCGGGTAATCAATGCTACGGGTGTGGTGCTGCACACCAACCTCGGGCGGGCGCCACTGGGTCCGCAGCAGCCGATCGCCGGGTACTCGAACCTGGAGTATGACCTGGATGCGGGCAGACGTGGCAAGCGGGACGTCCACGCCGGGGTGCTGTTCGAAAAGCTGTTGGGTTGCCCGGCGATTGCGGTCAACAACAACGCTGCGGCGATTTATCTGGCGCTGAATGAGCTGGCCGTGGGCTACGAAGTGATTGTTTCGCGCGGCGAGCTGATTGAGATCGGCGATGGTTTTCGCATTCCGGACATCATGCAGCGGTCGGGCGCGGTGCTCCGCGAAGTGGGCACGACCAACCGCACCTCAATTCAGGATTACCGCAACGCGATCAATGAACGCACGCGGCTGGTGCTGCGCGTTCACCCGAGCAATTTTCGAATCGAGGGATTCACGGCGCGGCCCGAGTTGAGCGAACTGGTGGCGCTGGGCAAAGAACGCGGTATTCCGGTTTATGAAGACCTGGGCAGCGGGTGCGTGGTGGATCTGCGGCCGTTCGGCATCGATGAGCCGCTGGTTTCGGACAGCCTGCGCGCGGGAGTGGACCTGGTTTCTTTCAGCGGCGACAAGCTGCTGGGCGGGCCGCAGGCGGGGATACTGGCGGGGAAGGCCGAAATTGTCGCGCGGTTGCGGCGGAATCCCATGTTCCGCGCGTTGCGACTGGACAAGCTCATCTATCAGGCGCTCGAAAACACGCTGCGCGCGTTGCTGTTCGAGCAGTTGGAGCGCATCCCGGCGCTGGCGATGATTCGCATGAGCGCCGAGCAGATTCGTGAGCGAGCCGAGCGCCTGGTGGCGGCGCTGCCGTCAATTCACGCGCGGGTTGAGCCGGGGGAATCGGTGATCGGCGGCGGCTCGACGCCGGCCCAGTCGATTCCGACGTGGCTGATCGTGATGGAGCCGAAGGATGTGATTGGGGCGGAGAAGCTGCTTCGATCGGGCGATCCGCCGGTCATCGCGCGGATTGAGGACGACCGGATTCTGGTGGACCTGCGAACGGTGTTTGCGGAAGAGGAAGAAGAGCTAAGACGGGCGTTGGAGGCTAGCGTGCTGAGGGCGAAATGAGGACAGTTCAGCGTCATGTCGCCGACGGCGACACGAGCGAGCATGAAAATTCGGCAGAGGCACGAGCTAGGAATATTCTGCAAGGGGCGAAGCCGGGACAGGCAACTGCGTCCACGGAGGGCGGGTCGGCAAGGTTGGGATTCGGTGCGTTGGGGACGCAGAAGCCAGTCCCGGCTTCGCGACATACGGGCGTTGCGAATCGGGCAGTTACAGCTATTTTCAAGAGAGGCAGCTGCGCCCACGCAGACGGCGCCGCAAGGTTGCGAAGCGCCGGGTTGGGGGCACAGTAGCCAGTCCCTATTTCGCGCCGGCTCTGCGGCGTCGAGAGAGTATGACGGCGGCCGAAATCGAACTGCTGAAGAAAAGCTGTGGCATCGATACTCTGATCGAACGCGTGGCGGAGCGTGGTGTACAGCGTTCAGCGACATTGATTCTGTACAGCCGCTGTCGGAGTAATGGGCCGTAGGGCGCGGGACAAGGGAGCTACTACGCGCGTTCCTGATACGTGCCTTCGGCGGTGCTGACGCGGATCTTTTCGCCTTCAGTGATGAAGGGTGGCACCTGCACCACCAGGCCGGTTTCCATCTTAGCGGGTTTGGTGACGTTGGAGACACTGGCGCCTTTGATGCCGGGTTCGGTCTCGACCACGGTCATGTCGACGGTGGGCGGCAGCTCAACGCTGATCGGTTTGCCCTCGTAAAACTCGACGGTGACGTGGAGCTGCGGGATCAGGTAGCTGACGGCGTCGCCGAGGATGTCTTTGGTCAGGTGCATCTGCTCGTAGTTTTCGGTGTTCATGAAGTAGTAGTATTCGCCGTCGTCGTACAGGTACTCCATTTCGTGCTCATCGAGGGTGGCGCGTTCCACGCGGTCTTCCGATGAGAAGCGATGCTCAATCATGGATCCGCTGCGGAGGTTGCGCATTTTGGCTTGCACGAATCCACGGAGGTTTCCAGGAGTGCGGTGATTGACGCTAAAGATGGAAAACAACTCGTTATTGAACTTAATCACCATACCTGGGCGCATTTGTGTTGAGGCAATCATGAAACCAGCACTCCGAATTGAAAGAGATTAGTCGAGCAGGACTAAGTCCTGAGTATAGCATCTAAGGGCTTTGTCAGTGCGCGGGGACGGCACCCGGCGCCCTTTTCTAAACATTCCCGCCGTCGTGCCGATAAGTCCGATACAGTGTGGATCGCAGCATATCGGCCTCCATTTCGATATGGCTCAGCTCCCACACTACTCAGGAGCCGCGCCATGCATCCGAAGCTCGCCGTTACGGGTATTCTCGCCGTATGTCTGCCGCTGATCACGAACGCCCAGCCTGTGCATTCTCTGTATGTCTCTACAGCAGGCAGTGATTCGAACCCGGGCGTGCTGTCCGCGCCATTCCGCACCGTTCAGCACGCCATTGATGCCGCCACGCCAGGGAGTACGGTTATTGTCCTGGAAGGGCGGTACACCGGACCGGGGAACGTGAACCTGGATTTCCGGGGGAAGGCGATTACGGTACAGAGCCGCGCGCCTCAGAATGCTGCGTGCGTCCACGCCACCATTCTCGAAGCTGAAGGGCAAGGGGTGATCGCGCGGTTTATGCACGACGAAGGTCCCGGGACTGTGTTTGCGGGCTTCACGATCGTCCCCGGCGATCGGGCCGGCGTGGCGGGGGGAGTCGCGGGATTCATGGAACAATCCCGCAACGCGCGGCCGACCACGCGGAACCTGCGGGTGGAGCGGCGGGGCTTGCTGTCGACGGCTTCGGGAGTTGTCGCGCAGACGGTTGGGATGGCGAACGGGTCTCCCGTCGGCGGGCGCGCCTGGGATGGCAACAACCCCTTCTTTCAGCCCGCTGCCACGACCAACTATTGGGGAAGCGGCGATGTGGATGGGGACGGCGTGGTGACAGCCGCCGATGCCGCACTGGCGCAGCAGATGGTGGACGGAACACGGGCACCCTTGCCCACCGCGGATGTCGATGGCAGCGGGGTGGTGGACGGGGCCGACGTGGCTCTCATCAACGGTGCCGTGGGCGGGGCGGCGCTTCCAGGGTGGTGGAACAAGCTCACCACGCGCGAGCAACGCAATGACTGGCTGGACAAGGTCATGGCACGGGAGCCGACCAAGCACTATCCCTTATTCTCATGGTGGTTTGTATGCGTGCAGTATTCGATTCAGGCTCATCTCCACGGGGCGTTCTATCGGAACGACCTGTTCGGGACCCCTTTCGGCGGAGGGCCGACGTGGTTCAACATCCCGATGTACTCGGTCAGTCTGTCGTACGGGCACGCCATCAATGCAGTTCTGGTGGGTGACGACCCGCTCAATATCGCTGATTGGAGGTTCTTTGACCCCGAATCAGATCACGAGACCTGGCCGACCGAGTGGAATATGTCCGGGTTGCCTGTGGACATTTTCGTGCCGGATCTGATTCAAGTCGGTGGCATGAGCTACATGGGGCACCAGGCGGCGGTCTCTTTCCTGATGGGTGACAATGGCATTCCGGCGAGCGTCACCCACAGCCCGAACCTGGTGCTTTCGCGTCCCGCTCAGCCGCCGGCCGTGGTGCCGGATAACCGCCCGGATCTGTGGAATCCGCGTGTTCTTCCCGTGGGCGACGGGATGCTTCTGTTCGGACGGCAGCGCGCCGACATGGCGCTGGCGGACGACATCCACCTGACGGATCTGCCCTACGTCGACCCGCCTGCGGGCACGCCTCTGGTGCTGGACGACCAATATGCCCGGTTGCTCGATTTCGCCAAAGGCCCTGATGGAGCCATTCATCTTTTGTGGGCGGGGGGCGCCGGCTACGTTCCGGGCCTCTTCCACGGAATTCTGGACACGGGCACGAAGACGCTGTCGAACGTCAGCCGGATCACCACGGGCATGCGCGAAATACACGGCGGGCGCATTATCGTAACCCAGGGCGGAGACATTCACGTGTTTTGGTCCGCGCGCAGCAGCACCCCGGATGTCGCGGGCGTCTACTGGAGCACATGGAATGGCTCGTCATGGAACCCGGAGCAGCGCGTGGGGCCGTCGGGCTATTTCTCGGATGTGGCAGGAAGCTGGCAGGACGACGATGCTTCGCGTTACTTTTTCGACGTAGTGACCGAGCAAACGGGCGGCATTATGCTGGCCTGGGCGGCCTTCGACGACAGCATGAACGTCACCTTGCGGTACAGCCGGTACAACGGCGCATGGTCGGCGCCCAGCGATATTGAGGCGACCGGCATAGCCGGTGGCGTGGCCCTTGCACGGGACTCCGAGGGCACTGTGCACCTCGCCTACTGGCGCGATGGGCTCCACGCAAACTATACTTCATGCGGCAACCTGCTGCACCGCACCTATGCGGGTACCGCGTGGTCAGACCCGGATACGGTGGACAGCAGCGGCTACGGCAGCGCCTCCAGCCCACGCATGGTGGCAACTTCAAGCGCCGTCTACCTGGTGTGGCAGCGCAACGCCGGCATGCAGCGAATTCCGGTGTGGAGAAGGTGGGTCAACTCGGCATGGGGAATCGATCACCTGCTGGCCGTGCCGGCGGGGGCGGATGCGTACTATCCGTCGATGGAGCTGTTAGCCGACGGAAGGCTGGCCATTGCCTGGTCTTCGCGCTCCGCCGACCGCGCCTCGATCGAGATGGCGTATCTACAGGAACTGAATCTCGCGATTGCGGTGTCACACGCGGGCACCTTTACGCAGGGCGACAGCGGCGATACTTACAGCATCACCGTGACGAATGCGGGCGCCACGGCCACAACCGGAACCATCACGGTGACGGACACGTTGCCGGCAGGTCTTTCGGCGACCGCGATCTCCGGTTCGGGATGGTCCTGCAGCTTGTCCCCACTCAGTTGCACGCGCTCGGACTCGCTCGCGCCGTCAGCAGCATATCCCACGATCACGGTTACCGTCGATGTCGCGGCAGATGCGCCTGGCAGTGTGACGAATACGGTCAGGTGCGACGAGGCCATTGCCGGGAACAGTTCTGCGTCTGATGTCACCCACATCGTGGCAAAACCAAGTCCGGTGACAGTCACGCTTGCACCCGCCGCCGCCGTGCTGTACGCCAGCCAGGCGCAGCAGTTCACGCCCACCGTAAACAATACGGCGAACACGGCGGTGACCTGGTCCTTGAGTCCGGCGGGCGTGGGCTCAATCAGTGCCTCGGGGCTTTACACCGCGCCATCATCGATCACCTCGCAGAAACTGGTGACGGTGACCGCCACGAGCCAGGCGGATGCGTCCAAGCAAACCTCATCTACGGTGACACTTTATCCTCCCGTCACGGTGAGCGTGGCGCCGGCGTCCGTTTCGTTGGGTCCTTCGCAGACCCAGCAGTTCAGCGCTGCGGTCACCAATGCGGCCAGCACCGCAGTCGCCTGGTCGATTCACCCCCAGGTGGGCACGATCAGCGCCGCGGGCCTCTACACCGCACCGTCTTCGATTAGCGCCATGCAGACGGTCACCGTCACCGGGACGAGTGTCGCCGACAATTCCAAGACGGCTTCCGCGATCCTCACGCTTCTCTCCGACCTGGCCGCCGGCAAAACGGCCACGCAGTCGAGCGCCGGTTACGCGCCCGCCGGCTACGCGGCGGACGGCAACACGGACGGCAAATTCAACGATCACTCGGTTTCCCACACCGGCTACGACGCCAATGCCTGGTGGCAGGTAGATCTGGGCGCCCCGGCTTCCATCAACGCTGTCACCATCTGGAATCGTACGGACGGCTCGCAGTCGCGCCTGAGCGATTACTGGGTGTTCATTTCAAACACGCCTTTCGGTCCGGCCGACACGCCGGCCACGCTTTCCAAGCGTGCCGCTACCTGGAGCAGTCATCAAACCACGGTTCCCAATCCGGCGCTGACGATCAACGCCGGCGTCCAGGGACGATATGTGCGGGTTCAACTGAGCGGCACCAACTACCTGCACATGGCGGAGGTGCAAGTCACAGGCACTTGGCCCAACCTGGCGGCTGGAAAGACAGCCACGCAGTCGAGCGCCGGTTACGCGCCCGCCAGTTACGCAGCGGATGGAAATACCGATGGCAATTTCAACAATCACTCGGTCTCTCACACCGGCTGCGACCCCCATGCCTGGTGGCAAGTGGATCTGGGCGCCTCGGCGGCCATCAACGCTGTCACGATCTGGAATCGTACAGACGGCTCGCAGGCAAGGCTGAACGACTACTGGGTGTTCATTTCAAACACGCCTTTCGGCTTGGCCGACACACCAGCCACGCTTTCCAAACGCGCCGGTACCTGGAGCAGCCATCAGACCACGGTTCCCAATCCGTACGTTTCGATCAGCGCCGGTGTCCAGGGACGATACGTGCGGGTTCAACTCAGCGGCACCAACTACCTGCACATGGCGGAGGTGCAAGTCACTGGCGCCTGGTTGAACCTGGCGGCCGGCAAAACGGCCACGCAGTCGAGTGCTGGTTACGCGCCCGCTAGCTACGCTGTGGATAGCAACACCGATGGCAATTTCAACGATCATTCGGTTTCCCATACGGGTTACGATGCCAATGCCTGGTGGCAGGTGGATCTAGGCGCCTCGGCTTCCATCAGCGCCATCACCATCTGGAATCGTACGGACGGCTCTCAGCAGCGGCTGAACGATTACTGGGTGTTCGTTTCGAGCACGCCATTCGGCGCGGCCGACACGCCAGCCACTCTTTCTAAGCGTGCTGCCACGTGGAGCAGTCATCAGACCACCGTTCCCAGTCCTTCCGCGACCATCAACGCCGGAGTCCAGGGGCGATATGTGCGGGTCCAACTGAGCGGAACCAACTACCTGCACATGGCGGAAGTACAGGTCATGGGCGCAGTTCCCTGATCGCGCAGTGCGAGTCAGGATTCAGAACGGCAGAATCTCTTCACGCAGCGGGTCGAAGTCAATGCGGCGTTTTTCGACGTAAGCGATGTTGCCCAGGTGCGAGGCTTGGGCGGAGCGGTGGCCGATGAGCACGTCGCCATTCGGCAGTTTGCGCGAACGGACACACTCCAGAAAATTGTTGACGTGGTCGAGCGTCATGTCGTGCGGCTCGGCCTGAACCACGACAGGTTGCGCGCCTCTGCCCACGGGATGAAACTCGTAGTGCTGCCGGTCGATGTAGAGACGGCCTTCGGTGCCGCACATTTCGACAGCCTCCCCAGTGATTCCGGGCGCCAGGGTGGCCTCGAAGGTAGCCGTGTACTCGGCAGGATATTCCAACAGCACGTTGATGGTGTCGGGCGCGGTGCGGCCATCTTTGTAGTTGTAGACGCCGCCCGCGGCGACGGCCGATTTGGGAACGTCGTGCCCCATGAAGAGGTGGACCACGTCGATCCAATGGGTGAACAAATCCGTCACTTGTCCGCCGCCGAAATCGAGGTACGCGCGGAAGTTCCAATATTGCTGGGGATCGTAATCACGCCACTTGACCGGGCCTAGATAACGCGCCCAGTCCAGATTCGAAGGCTTTTGTTGCAGGGATGCCGGAGCCCGGCGCAGGTGGTAGGTATTGCCGTGCCACCAGGTACGGGCGAGAGTGATTTTGCCCAGACGGTCGGTGTCGAAGTATTCGCGCTTGGCGCGGAGGTAGTGAATGCCGGACCGTTGTTGCATACCCACCTGGCAGATGCGCTCGTTGACGCGCGCGGCTTTGACGATGGGAGGACCTTCTTCAATTTTGAGCGTGAGCGGTTTTTCGACATAGACATCGCGGCCGGAATTGAGGGCGTCGATGGCGATAGGCGCGTGCCAGTGATCGGGCGTGGCAATCAACACCGCGTCGATTTCTTTCATATCGAGAAGCTTGCGGTGGTCGGTGAAGTTCCGGGCGTGGGAAGCTTTTTGACGTGCTTTGTCGATCTGCTCGCCGTAAATGTCGCACACCGCCGTCACGTCGATGGACGGATTTTCCTGAAACTGCGACATATCGTAGCGGCCACGCTCGCCGCACCCGATAACGCCGAGCTGAACTTTGTCATTCGCGCCAAGGACGCGCGAGTACGAAAGGGCGGTGAGGGCGCCTGCACTGCGCAGCAGATCGCGCCGCTTTAGATCAGTTGACATGCTGAGATTATACGTCGGCGCTGCGCGCCGAGCCATGCTGCGCATCGCGGACACGGAAACGCGGAGACGGGGAGACGCGGCGAGCTCGTAGTTATGTGCGGGTGGTGAGATCGATAGTGTTTAGGAAGCGGGGAGGCTTGCGGAATTTCGTGGCTTGCTCGTAGGCGTAGGCCAAGCGGATCAACACTGGCTCGCTAAAGGCTTTGCCGACGAAGGAAATGCCGATGGGCAGACCGAACACTTGGCCGGCAGGAACGGTGATGTGCGGGTAACCGGCGACGGCGGCGGGACCCGTGAAGCCTCCGCCTCCGGAAGGATCTCCGTTGGCGAGATCGGTCGGCCAGGCGGGTGGAGCCGTTGGCGCGACAAGTGCATCGAGCTTATATTTCGCCATGACGAAGTCGATGCCCTGCCTGCGCGAGAGCTCGTGGTTCTTCTTGAGAGCCTTTAGATACGCGGGCGTCGTGAGCGGCCCTTTCTCCTGGGCTTTGATCATCAGGTCCTGGCCGAAGAAGGGCATCTCTTTGTCCGCGTTCTTGTCGTTGAAGTCGATGATGTCCTTCATCGTGCGGAGGGGAGCTTTGG
>Ga0335077_10012151_pt1 | contig 10761 bp, 6 predicted proteins | sample Lox_Sample_31_FD_207151 | JGI IMG/M metagenome (GOLD analysis project Ga0335077, IMG submission 207151) | Soil microbial communities from Loxahatchee National Wildlife Refuge, Florida, United States - Lox_Sample_3.1 | ecosystem: Environmental > Terrestrial > Soil > Wetlands | place: USA: Florida...
ATGGCGACGGTGCACGCCTTCGTGCGGGCTTATTCTCTGGAACCGGAGCTGGCAGTCACGCCTATGCTGATGGCGGGTGCAGCGGCCGCCGGCAAGAACGGCGGCACGGATTCCTACCGCGGCCATGGCAGCGGGGAAGAGGATGTCGCTCCCGGACGCCTGCTGGCGACGCTGAACTATCAGCTCTTCCGTGCTACGCCTCCCGAGAAGTACGCCACCATGTTCCTCAGCTACTACGACCCCATCGCGCAGCAGCTGATTTATTCCAATGGCGGTCACTTGCCGCCGATTCTCTTGTCGCAGCAACGAGGCGTGGTTCGGCTGGAGACCTCGGGTACGGTCGTCGGTTTATTCGATGGCATGGCTTATGGCGAGAGCCGTTCGCCCATGGAGCCGGGCGACATCTTCGTCGCGTTCAGTGATGGTGTGACCGAGCCCGAGAATGAGTTCGGCGAGTTCGGCGAAGAGCGCCTGATTGAGCTGGTCCAGCTTCATCGCGACCAGCCGCTTGCGCGCATCAGCGAAGCCGTCACCACAGCGGTTTTGGACTGGATTGGCGGGGCCGAGCAGCCCGACGATGTAACCCTGGTTCTGGCCCGCGCTCGCTGAGTCAGTGCTGCCCGGCTCCAACTTCCCCCAGCTTCCCTCGCTACTTAGCCGGAAAATAACCCACGATACTTGCGCTGTCCAGGATGTGATCACCTCGAGCGGCAGCAATCAGCGCGTGGTATAGCGCCTCCGATCCGGGAGGAAAGTCTCCATAGGTCGGCAAGGTTGGCAATACCGTGTCGAGAGCGTACACAGTGAAAACATACGTGTGGCTCGGAGGATTGTACTGCGGTGGCGGGCAAGGTCCGTCGTAATTCAAGTCTCCAAAGTCGTTGGAGACCTGCAGGCCATAGGGGCTGTTTGGAACCCCGGCATTCAGCGGAAGTCCAGTGGCCCTGCCGGAAATGTTGTATATGCCCCAGTGGGTGAACGATGCGGTGGGATCATAAGCCACCACGACAAAACTTCTCGTCCCTCGCGGGGCATTCGTCCACGATAGCTGGGGTGATTCATTCCCTCCGCCCGGGTAATACGGGCATTGGTTGTAAACCATGACGAGGGGAATCGTGCCTCCATTAGAGAAGGTCGCGCTCGTCACCTTGAAGTGGTTCCAATCATTTCCACCTTCAGCTTTCGATTGTTGTTGCTGTGCCAGAGCGGTTAGGGTTACACAAAAGCAGAGGAGTGTGGTCAACATCATGGTGCGCAATTTCATACTGCCTCCTTCTCGCCCCGTACTTCGGTGCCCGCTATCATAACGCTGTTGGGAAGGAGCAGAGCTGCGCGAACGAGCGGTTCTAATTCACCTTGCGACGCGGGTGTTGGCGCTTGCGGACAGCCTCAGATTTTCCGCAGCGGCGGCGGATCGGGGACGAAGCGGTATCCTACGCCGCGCACGGTCAGCAGGTACCGGGGCTTGGAAGGATCGGGCTCAATGTACTTGCGCAACCGCACGATGAAGTTGTCGATGGCCCGCGTGTCGGTGTCCTCGTGCAATCCCCAAACCTGCTCCAGAATCTGCTTGCGCGCCACGTTCTTGCCCGCGTTGGCGATGAGAAAGCGCAGCAGCTCCGCCTCCATCAAGGTGAGGCGAAAGCTCTTGCCGTCGCTCTGCAATTCCAGCGTGCCAAAATCGACTTCCTTGCCGGCGAACCGGTACACGTCAAACTCGCGCGGCTTAGCGAGGTCCTTGGCATCGGCTACGCGCACCTCGGCGGGGGGACGGGAAAGCAACGTTCCTGCCCACTCGCGCCGCCGTAGAAGGCTGCGGATGCGCGCCAGCAGGATCGCCAGATCAAAAGGTTTGGGAAGGTAGTCGTCCGCGCCCGAAGCAAAGCCCTTCAGGACGTCCTCTGGCCGGCCGCGGGCGGTCAGCATCAGCAACGGAATATAGTGGTTGCCCTTGCGCAGCTCAGTCGCGACGGTGAAGCCGTCTTTGCCGGGCAGCATGACGTCGAGCACCAGCAGATCGAACGGCTCTCGCTTTTTCAGCAGCAGATCGAGCGCCGTCTCGCCGTCCCCGGCCAGCTGCATCTGGTATCCCTCGGCCTCCAAATTGAACTTGAGACCGTTGGCAAGATGTTCTTCGTCTTCCACCAGCAGGATTCGAGCGTTCATGCGACGTGTCTGGGAAGCTCGATGGTAACAGTTGTGCCTTTGCCGGCGCCTTCACTTTCGGCAAAAGCTCGGCCGCCATGGCGCCGCGCGATGGAGCGCACGATAAACAGCCCCAGCCCGCTGCCTTTTACATGCTGTGCGGACGATGCGACCACGCGATAGAAACGCTTGAAGATGCGCTTCAGCTCACCGCGCGGAATCCCCACGCCATTGTCCTTCACGCAGATACGAACGTGCTCCAGGTCCGGCGTGACCACCTCGACTTGAATCCTGGGTTCTGACGGCGAGTACTTCACAGCGTTATCCAGCACGTTGGAGAGCGCGGTCGACAGTTCCTCGCGATCGCCGATGGTCAGCAGGCGTTCAGGATACTTGCCGTCCAGCTCCCATGCCAGTGACTGCGATGACAGATGATGCCGCGCTCGCGCCAGTTCGACCGCTTCCTGTACCAACGGCCCGATCTCGACCTCGCTTCGTTTGAGAATGGCATTCTTCTGCGTGACGCGCGCCGCGCGCAGCACCTGCTCGACCGTTACCATCAGCCGCTGCGTGTCGTCGAGCATGATGCGATAGAACCGCTGCCGCTGCTGGTCGTCCACCGGCCGGCTTTGCAGCGTCTCGAGGTACAGCCGTATGGAGGTGATGGGCGTCTTCAGTTCGTGCGTGATGGCGTTCAGGAAGCTGTCCTGCTGCTCATTGCGGCGTACTTCGCGCACGAGAAAAATCGTATTGAGAATAACGCCGGCGATGATGACGGGGAAGAAGATGATGCCCAGAATCAGCGGCACCGCTTCGCGCCAATTCAGGATGATCCAGCCGATATTGAGCGCAGCCGCCGCGCCGGCGATTAGCACGCCTAGCGTGATGAAGAACGCTATCGTCGTAGCTCGACTGGTGATCCGCATGCTTAACAGCAGGAGGATAGCACTGGATTCGAGCGCGGGACAGGTTCGCCGGCCTGGCCTCGACAACGAGAGCTGCCGGTTCTTGCGATGTCGAGTCGAGGCTATCTCCTTCTGCGCATGGCCAGCTCACACTCGGAGCACGATTACTTGCAGCGTTTATGCGCTTTTTACGCCTGCGAACCTAGAATGACTCTTCGCGAATGACGCCCCTGGAGGTTGGTTCGAAATGCAGGTAAGACAAGCAGCAAGCTATTTTTCTGCCCGGATCGGTGTGTTGACGCTTAGCTTATCAATTTGTGCCGCAACTTGCTTCGCCCAACAAAACCTCTCCTCGCCCTCGGCTCAAGAAGCTTCTACTGCTGCGAAGATGGAGCAGTTACAGCAAACAGTGATGGAGCTGAGAGCCCAGGTTGCAGCGCTGACTGCGGCTGTGCAGTCCATGCAGGCAGGCAAAGCGCAGCCGTCGCCAGTCTCATATTTTGTAGATGCTGAGGACGGCCCGCACACCGTCAGCGGACTTGAATCTGCAAGTCTTCACCTGACGCAGGACAGCCAGTCCGCTTCGCCTGCACCCACGGTTGCGCCACCCGCTCTGAGTGCCGAAGACCGCGGCATTCTCGACTACCTCAAGACCTCCACTGTCAACGTGCTAGTCGATGGATACTACGCGTATAACTTCAATCAGCCGATCGGCCGCGTGAATCTGCTGCGTGCCTACGACGTGAGCAGCAACGCCTTCAGCTTGAATCAGGCAGCTGTGGTCTTCGAGAGAGCGGCTGATCCTGCTGCAGGGCGGCGCTGGGGTACGCGCCTCGACCTACAGTTTGGACAGGCAACCGCGACGTTGCAGGGAAATCCCAGCAACGAGCATCGCCCGGATATCTACCGCAACATCTTTCAGGCTTACGGCACCTATGTCCTGCCCTTTGGCAGCGGCATCAATGTCGATTTCGGCAAGTGGGCAAGCTCCCTGGGATACGAGAGCAATTACACCAAAGATCAATGGAACTATTCGCGCGCCTATTGGTTCAACTTCCTGCCGTTTTATCACGAAGGCTTCCGCGTGAAATATCAGGTCAACTCCAAGTTCGGCCTTCAGTATTGGCTGGTGAACGGCACCAATCAGACTGAGCCGACCAATGGATTCAAGGACGAAATGTTCGGGTTCACTCTCAGCCCCAGCAAGAAACTCATATGGACTTCGAATTACTACTTCGGGCAGGAGAACCCTGACGCCGCTCCGGCGACCAATTGCGGGCCGGCGCCGGTTCAGCCGGGACTCTGTTTCGTCGCCATCAGGCCTGCGCCCGACGGCAAGATCCACATCTTCGACAACTATTTCACCTGGCTGGCCACATCGCGCTGGACCTTCGCGCTGGAAGGCGACTACGTTGTCCAGCGAATCTGGGCCGACGCAGCACTGGGCAAAGATTCGGCCCCGGCGCATACCTGGGGTGGCTCGGCGTATGCCGTCTATCAACTCACGCCGAAGCAGCTTATTGCGGCGCGCGCCGAATATCTCCAGGACCGCGGTTCCTACTTCACCGGCGGACTGTTCAGCGGAGTGACCGAAGCCCTGAAGGAAGTGACCTTGACCTACTCCCACAATGTGGCAGACGGCCTTCAGTTCAAGACCGAGTGGCGGCGCGACTGGTCGAATGTGCCGATATTCCTGAGCAGTACGCAGGGCGTCTTCAGTAACGATCAGAACACGGCCACGTTAGGACTGATCTGGTGGTTCGGCCGGAAAGAGGGAAGTTGGTAGATGCCGCACGTGACCGCTCCCACAATCGCCGACACGGCGCGACGTGGCGCTATTGTGACTTCGGCGCAGCGCGCGCGCTGGAGTTTGCCAGCCGGTGCAAGGCGTCCTTGACCTGCGCCGCTTCGGGGCCATTGGGACTCTCGCGCAAGTACGTCGTATACTCAACTTTCGCTTCCTCGGCCTGGTGCTTCTCTTCCAGCGCCTCGCCCGCGACAAAGTGCACCACTGCGAAGCCATCGTGGGGAAGCGTATGGACCTTCTGCGCATCGCGGAGAGCATCCTCAGGCTTGGCGTCCTGGATCTCGGCGATCGCCAGCATGGTCAAGGTGGCAACATCCGTCGGCTGAACCGCCAATGATTTTTTCAGCAGATCCTCCGCCGGCGGATAGTCCTTCTGGCGAATCAACAGTCTTGCCAGATTGCGATCAGCGTCGGCGTTCTTGTCGTTCAACTCGACCGAGCGCTTGAACGCGGCCATGGCTTTGTCATTCTGCCCAAGGTGCGCGTACATCACGCCCAGGTTGTTGTAGGCGCTGTCGTACTGCGGATAATCGGCCACGGCTTTTTCAAACTTCTCGGCGGCCAACGGATAGTCCGCTTTTTGCCAGGCCGCCAGTCCCTGGTCGAAAGCCTTGCGTGCATTCTCCGGAACGCGCAACTCCGCCGCCGAGGTGACTGCTGTCTTGCTGGAGGTCCCGACACTCTGGGTTTTAGCGCTGTCCGTGACTTCATCCTTGGCCTTAACGCGGACAATGACCTGCTGCGTACACCGTTCTAAGGGAGGGCATCTGTAAACCTCGAATGATTCCGATGCGCCGTCTTGAATCGAAGTACCGCTCACTTTGAGGATGTAGCCACCTACGCCGGTGACCTGGAACTTTGCTCTCCCGCTGACGTCCGTGTAGCCCTGGGTAATCGGAATCCCGCTTTCGTTCGAGAGTTCGACCCGCAACTGCTCCTGGAGCGGGCGATTGTTGTCGAGCATGATATACACGGAAACCATTGTGGGACCCGAGGCGTCATCTCTTTGCGCTGCCAGGGGAAGGACGAAAAACACCAACGGGAGAAGCAAACAGACAGGACGGAAATACCGGATCATACTGCCCCCTGTGCGCGTCGGGTGCGCACATTTGTCAGGATTGTACGCCCGAATGCCTGCTTCGAATGTCAAATCGATGTCACCTTCTCCCGCGACTTATTTGCCTGCGGGTGTTACCGCCCCATGGTTCGCCGGCTCTTCCACGCCCAGCTGCGAAAGCATGAAAGCGTAGTCGAACGCGACCTCGCGATAGCGGTCGTAACGTCCGCTGGACCCGCCGTGCCCGCCATGCATATTGGTATAGAACACCAACGGATTCTGGTCGGTCTTCATGGTGCGCAACTTGGCAACAAATTTCGCCGGCTCCCAGTACATCACCTGGCTGTCGTCGAATGAGGTCCGCACCAGGATCGAGGGATAGTTCTTCTTCGCCACGTTATCGTACGGCGAATACGACAGCATGTAATGGAACGCAGGCTCGTGCTCCGGATTGCCCCACTCCTCGTACTCCGGCACGGTGAGCGGCAGGGAAGGATCGAGCATGGTGTTCATCACATCGAGGAATGGGACTTGCGCCAGCACCACCTTGTATAGATCCGGACGCATGTTGGTTACTGCGCCGACCAGCAACCCACCGGCGCTCCCGCCTTCGATAGCCACCCGAGCTTTCGCGCCATAGCCGTGTGCGACAAGGTATTCGGTCGCGGCGATGAAGTCGGTGAAGGTATTCTTCTTCTCCATCATCTTGCCGGCGTCGTGCCACGGCTTGCCCAGCTCGCCGCCGCCTCGGATGTGCGCCACTGCGACGATGACTCCCCGGTCGGCGATCGGCAAACGAGCCGCGCTAAAGCTTACCGGTAACGGATAGCCGTACGCCCCGTAACCGTAGAGGTACAACGGAGCCTTCGACTTGTCCTTCACGTCCTTGCGGTAAAACAGGGAGATCGGAATCTTCGTTCCATCGCTCGCGGTCGCCAACAGGCGCTCCGAGGTGTAATGACTGCGATCAAAGCCGCCGGGCACCTCGTTCTGCTTCAGCAGGGTCGACTGGTGGGTCTCCACGTTGTAGTCGTAGACCGAAGGCGGCGTGATCAGCGACTGGTACTGATAGCGATAAGCCTTCGCAGTGAACTCCGCATTCGCCTGCCCACCAGCGAAATAAGCCGGCTCGGGAAACTCGATCTGCCTGGTCGCTCCGTCGGCAAATTGCACCACGCGAAACGCCGGGTAGCCGCCCAGGCGCTCGGTCACGATATAGAAGTTCTGGAAGACGTCAATGTCCTCGATGGGCACGTCCTTACGTGGGGCGATCAGTTCGTTCCAGTGCTCGTGGCCAGGCGTAGCAACCGGCGCCGTGACAATGCGGAATGTTTGCGCGGTGTCATTAGCGCGGATATAGAACTGGTCGCCGCGATGGTCGGCGTAGTACTCGAGGTTGTCGCGCCGGGGCTCGATCAGGCGCCATTCGCCTTCCGGCTGCGTCGCCGGCAGGAAGCGCATCTCGGTTGTGGTGTGGCTGCCGATGAACAGCGTGAGGAACTCACGGCTGCGCGTGCGGCCGACCTCGATGTTGAAGCGCTCGTCTTTCTCTTCATAGAGCAGCGGATCACGAGCGGTGTCGCTGCCTACGGCGTGCCGGTAGAGCCGGTACGATCGCTTCTGGACCTCATCCTCAATGGTGTAGAAGAGCGTCTTGTTATCCGATGCCCACGCGACCGACGTCACCCGCTCTGCCGTATCGGGCAGGTCCTCGCCCGTGCGCAGGTCGCGGATGTGCAGCCGGTATTGCCGGAATCCAACGTTGTCGGTGGCGTAAGCCAGCCAGTTGCCGTCGTCGCTCACCGCCGACGGCCCAATTGCCATGAACGGCTGGCCCTCGGCCATCTGGTTCAGGTCAAGCAGCACCTGCTCGGGAGCATCGATCGATTGTGGCGTCCCCAGCGGGATCGACTTTCCGGCACCGCTAACAGGGGCCTTCTTGCGGGAGATGATGATGTACTGCTTACCCTTCTCGGTGCGGGTGTAGTAGTAATAGCCATCCTTCAGGTAAGGAACCGTGTCGTCCGTCTGCTTGATGTGGCTGAGGATCTCGTCGTAGAGCGTCTGCCGCACGGGTGCGAGCGCGGCGGTCATCTGCTCGGCGTAGGCATTCTCGGCTTCGAGATAGGCTTTAACGTCGGGATTCTCGCGCTCACGCAGCCAGGCGTAATCGTCGGTAAGGGTCACGCCGTTCAGCGTGCGCTCGGTATGGATCTTCTTGGCAACAGGCGGCTGGTTCGTGGTGGTCTGGGCATCGGAAGCGGCAACGGCAAGTGTCATAAGGGCTATGAGTAGGGCTCGTTTCATTTGGGATTTTGAGCGCTCAGGGAAGAAGGGCAATGCCCGATTATAGGGGATTGCGAAGCTGGAGAACGGGCTTCCGGCCGTCCGACGGTTGGTTGTGACGCACATCACGTAAAAACTCTTGGTTGCGATACCCTGTTTTCAACACTTTAGGCCACAATTGTGTCGCAAATAATTGAGCCCCTGAGGCTTACACGTACATAATAGATTTCAAAGAACTTAGCGGGACGCCTTCCCGCCGGGACACCTTGGGTGTCCCGGCTTCTAGTTTATGGGTTGCTGAACTGATTTGCATCAAGAAAGTGCGCCGCCGAGGCTACGAAGGTCGTAGAGATTCCCGAAATGGGAAATGGCGGTGCTCGAGGCACGCTGTGCCTCGTGCCGGTGCGGCGGGGCCGGGCAGTGCCCAGGGTAGGCCAACGAAATGGCCGAACCCGGAGCACCGCCGCCGCCTTCCGACTCGGTTTGCCTAATGCTTTGCGGCGAGAGTTTGCATCATGGCCTCCAACTGTGAGAGCCGCTGCTGCATCTCGTCGATCTGCTTCTGCTGGGTCTCGATCACCTGTTGCTGCGCCGCGTTCACCTTATGCTCCTTTTGCAGCTCGTTGAGCAGCATGGGGGCCAGGTACTGGTACCTCACGGTGTAGGGTTGGCCGTCCTTGTCGAAGGCCACCAGTTCGGGCAGCACCTTGGCGACCTCTTCGGCGATGAGCCCGAACTGCAACTGGTGCGAGCCGTCGTCATATTGCGGTTTGTAGAAGAAGGTCACGGGCCGCAGTTGGAAGAGCTTGCTGCTGACGCTGCCCATGTCTTCGATATTCTGCTTGAAGCGGCGGGAGGAGGTCACGGTGCCCAGTAGGCCGTTATTGTTGATGTATACGGCTGTGCCACCCGAAGACGTGCTGTTGTAGATGGCTGCGATGTAGGTGGCGGTAACGTAAGCGTCATTGCCCAGGCGCATGGTGTTGCTCTCGGACGTTTCGCTAAAGCCGGCCTGGTACCCGAGATAGATGTTGGACGAGCCAAGGTTGCTTACACCCGCCTGTTCGCCAAGGTAGGTGTTCTGCGCTCCGGTCGCGTTGGCGTTCCCAGCAAGGGTACCGAGAAAAGTGTTGCCGGCGCCGGTAGTGGTGAATCTGCCGGCCTGCGCACCTACCATTGTGTTGCTGTTGACGGTTGTGGCGTTTCCGGCATTCGTGCCTACGAACACGTTGTTGGATCCGCTTTGGGCTGCGCCCGCCCCATTACCAGCATACAAGTTGGACCCGCCGCCAGCGAGAAACGTGGTGCCGTTGATCTGGTAGTCGGAGGTACTGTTCACCTCGCCCGCCTTCAGCGTTCCTCCGACGGTGCCGTTACCGTCGATGTTGAAGTTGGCGCTGGTCTGCTGGGAAGTCCGGTTCTGGAGGTAATTGGTTGACCCGCTGGCCGGAGCAAATGCGCTAGCCGCATTTCCACCCAGCAATGCGGCGTTGACGTTACTCAAGCCAGCCCCGTTGCCGGTGAACGAGTTCCCCGAGTTGCTAAAGCTGTAGGCGGTAGTGGAGCTGAGCTGATTTGCCTGCAGCGTGCCGCTGAGCAAGGAAAAGCTGTAGTCGCCGGAAGCGGGGACTACGGCTCCAGCGCGGCTGTTGAAGGAGGTAACTCCACCACTGCTGCCTCCGGTGGTGCCCAGCTTGCCGGTGGAATCGATGTACACGGGCACACCGCTGCTGGTGGACGCTCCGCTGATGCCGGCGAGATAGGCCCGGGTCTGGATTCCCGGAACCCCGATCCGAATCGTGTTGTTTTCGTCGCCCGAGCCTCCGGCAGTGTCACCGATGTCGATGTTGTTTGCCCCGGCCAAGACATTCTGACCGGCGAAATTTCCTATGAAGATGTTATTTCCGCCGGTCGTGTTGGCCAGGCCGGCGTTGACCCCGAGGAAGATGTTCTGGTAGCCCGTGGTATTGGAGGAGCCGGCCCCATAGCCGGTAAAGGTGTTGAAAGTACCATGCCCAGGCGAGTTGTGGGACCCCGCAGAAACGCCGAGGAACAAGTTCCCATCCCCCGCGCTGCCGATGTTCACGACGGTTGAGCCGCTGATGGCAATGTTTCCGTTGACATCGAGGGGCTGCGCCGGAGTGGTGGTGCCAATCCCCACGTTGCCTGCCGTGTAAACCGCGCTGGTTCCATTCAAAGTGAACGGTGACGCACCCGCCGGCCCCTGCGGACCTTGCGGCCCGGTAGCACCGGTAGCACCCTGCGCGCCAGTCGCGCCGGTGGCGCCCTGCGGACCCTGCGGGCCAGTGGCGCCCTGAGGACCTTGCGGACCGGTTGGGCCGGCTGGGCCCTGAGCACCAGTAGCGCCGTCCTGTCCGGCGGGCCCCTGGGGTCCGGTTGCACCTTGCTGGCCTTGGGCTCCCTGCTGTGCCATCAGCGCCCAGAGTCCTCCCTGGTCAGGCGTAGGGCCGCCGGAAGGAATGGCGCTTGTCGCCTCGTAGGTCGAACCGTTGTAGGTGACCACGTCGTAAGCGTTGTAGTTGGCGCCATCATCGAAGGCA
>Ga0335077_10012153_pt1 | contig 10761 bp, 12 predicted proteins | sample Lox_Sample_31_FD_207151 | JGI IMG/M metagenome (GOLD analysis project Ga0335077, IMG submission 207151) | Soil microbial communities from Loxahatchee National Wildlife Refuge, Florida, United States - Lox_Sample_3.1 | ecosystem: Environmental > Terrestrial > Soil > Wetlands | place: USA...
CGAGACGTTCGGCAAGCCCTTTCCTTTGTGGACGATCGATTCGAGCTGCAGCAGGACATGGTAGGTCTTCCCGAAGCGCTTGTAGTACTGCGCATAGGCCGCCATCGCGGGCAGCGCCAGGAAGTCTTGTCGGGTAAAGCCTCGGTAGCGTTCGCACAGTAGCGCCTCCGTCTGCCGTTTTCGATCGTCCAGCTGAAACGATCCTCGCGCATTCTCCACGCCCGAGAGCTCCAGGAGGCCGATCGCGGCTCCCGGGTGCGCGGCTCGCCATTCCGCTGTGGCTGAGATAGAGAGCATGGCGGTCTCTGTTATTCCTGATCGCTAACGATAGCCGGCGCTTCGACCAAGATGTGCGCCTCATCGATCGGAGAGTGCAAGGTTGGCCGCGAGACCGATGAAGGTCGCCGCGAACCCTCGGCGCAGCCAGGTTTGGACGCGAGGCGACTCGACGACCGTCTGGCGAAACGCGTGAGCCAGGAGGCCGTAAGCGACGAAGACGCCGAAGGTCATCGCCATGAAGACACCGCTCAGCACCAAGAGCTGCGCGAGGGGTGAGACGGTGCCGGATTCGACGAACTGGGGCAGGAAGGCGAGAAAGAAGATGGTCAGCTTCGGGTTCAGAATGTTCAGGAGAACGGCTTTGATGATGAGGCTCATAGCCGTCTGTCGCGAGGGCACGGCCTCGACCGCGAGCGCCGACCTGTCGTGCCATGTCGCGTAAGCGAGATAGAGCAAGTACGCCACGCCGCCGTACTTCAGGACCTGAAACGCGAGCGCACTCGTGTGCATGAGTGCGGCTAGGCCGAGCACGTGGACCGCCTGGAGCCGGAGTTCGTGCCAGCGGCGCTGCCTTTCGGCTCCGGGATCCACGGCGCGGCGGCCTTCCTGCTCCGTGGGGTGCAGGAGGGCAAGGCGCCGAGGCTGGACGAGGTGCAGGGCTACTTCGAGAGCTACTGGGCGGTCGAGACCCAGCACCGGCCGGTGCGCTTCGGCGAGAGGGACACGAAGGAGAGCCTGCTCGACCTGGCCCGCCGCATGCTTGAGGTCTTCCGCACAAGGCGAGAGCCCGACTTGGAAGTCCTTACGGTCGAGCAGCCCTTCGACGTGCCGCTGATCGACCTGGACACCGGAGAGATCCTCGACCGTGCGCTCGTCGGCACGCTCGATCTGATCGAGCGCGACGGCGAGGGGCGCGTGGTGGTCGTGGACCTCAAGACGTCGGCGAGGAAGTACACCGACCTCCAGGCCATTGCTGGGGTCGGAGAGTGTATAAGGACCCGTCCGCCCCTCGCGTGCTCGTTGGTGAATGGTCCGGGCTAGGGCTCGGGCACGTCTATCCGCCGGCCATCGCCCCCACCACGAGGAAGGGCTCGGCTCCCGTCGCGACTGGATCGGGCAGCAGCGCGTCGGGCGACTCGTTCGACAGGTCCTCCTCGCAGGCGAAGAACCTCACGAACGCCCGGCGCTCTTGCGTGACGTGGTCGCGGATCGTGCCGCGCAGCATCGGATAGCTGGCCTCCAGCGCGTCGAGGACCGCGCGCTGCGTGACCTTCCCCTCGACCTCGAGCTTCACCTCGCCGTCGACGCGCGCGAGCGTCCGGAGATGCGCCGGCAGCACGACGCGGATCATGGCAAGGTCTGGACCTCGACCGAAACCACGGAGGGAAGATCCCGGACGATGGGCGCCCAGCTGTCCCCGGCATCGGCCGAGGCGTAGACCTGGCCGCCCGTGGTCCCGAAGTACACGCCGCACGGATCGAGCGCGTCGACGGCCATGGCATCGCGCAGCACGTTGACGTAGCAGTGGCGTTGCGGCAGACCTTTCGTGAGCGGCTCCCACTCGTTGCCGCCCGTCCGGCTCCGGTATACGCGCAGCTTCCCCTCGGGCAGATAATGCTCCGAGTCGCTCTTGATGGGGACCACGTAGACGGTCTCAGGCTCGTGGGCGTGCACGTCGATCGGGAACCCGAAGTCGGTCGGCAAGTTCCCGCTGACCTCACGCCACGTGTCGCCCGCGTCGTCACTGCGCATCACGTCCCAGTGCTTCTGCATGAAGAGCACGTCGGGCCGCGACGGGTGCATGGCGATGCGGTGGACGCAGTGACCGACCTCGGCCGTCGGATTGGGAATCTGCTGGGACCGGAGGCCGCGATTGATCGGACGCCACGATGCGCCGGCGTCATCGCTCCGGAAAGCGCCCGCCGCCGAGATGGCGACGAAGATCCGTTCAGGATGGTTCCGGTCCAGGAGGATCGTATGCAGGCACATCCCGCCGGCGCCCGGCTGCCAGGACGAGGCCGAACCATGGGTCCGTAATCCTGGCAGCTCGTGCCAGGTCTGTCCGCCGTCGCTCGAGCGGAACAGCGCCGCATCCTCGACGCCGGCGTAGACGGTGTCCGGGTCGGCCAGGGACGGCTCAAGGTGCCAGACGCGCGCGAACTCCCACGGATGAGGTGTGCCGTCGTACCAGAGGTGCGTGCCGGTGACCCCGTCGTACGTGAACTTGTTCCCCATCGTCTCCCACGTCTTGCCGCCGTCGCTCGAGCGCTGGATCACCTGTCCGAACCAGCTGCTGGACTGCGATGCGTACAGTCGATCGGGGTCGGCGGGCGAACCCTTGAGGTGATAGATCTCCCAGCCCCCGAAGTGGGGGCCGCTGACCTTCCAGCGCCGGCGCTTCCCGTCAGACGTCATGAGGAACGCGCCCTTGCGCGTACCGACCAGCACCCGTATCGTGCTCATCCTCGACTCCTTCCTCGAGTCTCATGCCCTCCGCGCGTCCTGGGGGCTGAGAGCCCGTCTCTCGTCATTGTAGAGTCGATCGCGATCAGTTGAAATCGACAGGGGGCTTCAGGCCCCGCTCGAGCTCGAGGGGCGCCGGACCCGCCAGCGCCCGTACGCGACGAACGCGGCGAGAAGCCCCACCGCCAGCGGGATCAGCGCCATTGCCACGTTGCCGCTCAGGACCGTGAGCGTCGTGGCAGGACCAGCTTGACGCCGCCGGCGAACAAGAAGACCAGCGCGAGCAACCCCTGGACGATCCACAGGGCATCGATCATGTCCGACCGCCTCTCTGGCCACCGACCCCGCCGGGGCGAGCTATGCCGTCGGCGCCCCCTCCCGCACCGGCCGGACCTCGACGCTACCCACGCTCGCCACCGGCCCCCGCGCCGCGATGGCGATGGCCTCATCGAGATTATCGACGTCGATGAGCATGTAGCCGCCGAGGTGCTCGCGCGTCTCCGCGAATGGACCGTCGGTCAGGAGCCGCTTGCCGTCACGCACGCGCACGGTCGTGGCCGTCGAGGTCGGATGGAGGGGGTTGCCACCGAGGTATTGCCCTCGCGCCTCGAGCTCCTGCGAGAGCTGCTGCTGCCCGAGATAGATCTGCTGCCTCTCGGCCAGGCTCCGCTGGCTCCACGACTCGTCCAGGTAGATCAGCAGCAAGTATTTCACGAAGAACCCTCCGTCAAGTAGATCGAACCGCGGACACCGGGATCGACACCGGGGTACATTATCCTTCATGGCGCATACCTTGGAGGCCGACGCTGCGGTCGACCTCGTCTACCGCTCCGATTGGGGCCGAATCGTCGCCACGTTGATCCGGCTCGTCGGCGACTTCGACGTGGCCGAGGAAGCTGCACAGGAGGCCTTCACCGCTGCGGTGGACCAGTGGCGCGATTCGGGCGTCCCCGACTACCCGCGTGCCTGGATCATCCAGACCGCGCGCCACAAGGCGATCGATCGCCTGCGGCGGCGCGCGCGATTCGAGGAAAAGCTGGACGCCTACGCCGACTCTACGTCGAGTCCCGCCATCGATGCGCCCGCTTTCGACCGGCGCGCGATCCCCGACGATCGACTCCGGCTCATCTTCACCTGCTGTCACCCGGCGCTCGGGATCGAGGCCCAGGTGGCGCTCACCCTCCGCACCCTGGGCGGCCTGCAGACGGACGACATCGCGCGCGCGTTTCTCATGCCCCCTGCGACGATGGCCCAGCGGCTCGTGCGCGCGAAGAGCAAGATCCGCGATGCGCGGATCCCCTACACGGTGCCGGAGACGATCGACATGCCCGCGCGACTCGACGCCGTGCTGACCGTGATCTATCTCATCTTCAACGAAGGCTATGCGGCCACGCGCGGTCAAGCGCTCGTGCGGACCGATCTGTCCGCCGAGGCCATCCGCCTGGCGCGCCTCGTGAGAGCGCTGTTGGCGCCGCCCCCGGCCGAGGGGACGGCTCTCCTCGCCCTGATGCTGCTGCACGACTCACGGCGCCAGGCCCGCCTCGACGAGGCTGGCGATCTCGTGTTGCTCGAGGACCAGGACCGCCGGCGCTGGGATCGCGAGCAGATCGAGGAGGCGCTGCCCCTGGTCGACGAAGCGTTTCAGGGCAGCCCTGGTCCGTTCGCCGTTCAGGCCGCGATCGCGGCCCTGCACTGCCGGGCGCCGAGAGCCGAGGACACCGACTGGCCTCAGATCGTACGGCTCTACGATGTGCTCGAGCGTCTGCAGCCCTCGCCCATCGTGTCCCTGAACCGCGCGGCGGCGGTCGCGATGGTCGACGGGCCACGGACGGCGCTCGCCCTCGTCGATGCTCTCGCCGCTGCCGGCAAGCTGGACGGCTATCACCTGCTGCATGCCGCGCGCGCCGACCTGCTACGCCGGCTCGGGTCCCGAGCCGAAGCGGCGAAGAGCTATGCACAGGCCCTGACCCTGGTCACGAACGACGCCGAGCGCCGGTTCCTGGAGCGCCGGCTGCGCGACGTCGAGCGTCCCGATGCGGGCTCGACCCGATGATGACGCTCCTGCCTGACACGATGCGCGCGATCGTGATCCACCGTCATGGTGGGCCCGAGGTGCTGACGCTCGAGCGAGCGTGGCCGCGGCCCGTCGCCCGCGCGGGGGAGATCGTCGTCGCCGTGAAGGCGTGCGCGCTGAACTATCTGGACATCTTCACGCGCGACGGCATGCCCGGCGAGCCGACGCCGTTGCCGCACATTACCGGAGGTGACGTGGCCGGCATCGTGGCGGAGACGGGGCCCGGGGTCGCCGAGCCGGCGATCGGCGCGCGGGTCTTGTTGAATCCGAGCTGGGGATGCGGCCGTTGCGAGTACTGCCGGGAGGGCCTGACGACCCGGTGCTTGCGCGGTCACATGCTCGGAGAGATGGATGCCGGCGGGCTCGCGGAGTACGTGCGCGTCCCGTCGATGCAAGCCATCCCGATCCCGGCCCACTACCCCTTCGAGCTGGCCGCGTGCCTCCCGGTCGCGTGGGGAACCGCGTGGCGCATGGTCGTGACGCATGGGCAGGTGACGCCCGGCGACGTGGTCGTCGTGACGGCGGCCGCCGGTGGCGTCGGGCTCGGCGCCGTGCAGATCGCCAGGCTCCAGGGGGCGCGCGTGATCGCGCTGGCCTCGAGCGACGAGAAGCTCGACCGCTTGAAGACGTTCGGTGCCGACGAGACGCTCAACTACGTGCGCCAGCCGGAGTGGGACGTCCTGGTCCGGCGCATGACGGACAAGCGCGGCGCCGATGTCATCATCGAGACGGTCGGCGCGAGCACGTGGGAGCGATCGATCCGCGCGCTCGGCAAGGGCGGGCGGCTCGTCACGTCCGGCGCGACCTCCGGACCGATCGGCCCGACGGACATCCGTTACCTGTTCCGCCGCGAGCATCGCATCCTCGGCTCGAATGGCTGGACCCACAATGAGCTACTCCGCCTCACCACCCACGCCTTCGGGGGCCGGTTGACCCCGGTGATCGATCGCGTGCTGCCCCTCGAGCAGACAGCCGAAGGCGAGACCGCGCTGGCCAGCCGCGAGGTGTTCGGCAAGGTGGTGATCATTCCCTGAGAGCTCGAGCTGATCGCCTCGTTCGCTTGACAGCCCTCGTGCCCGGGGATAGCGTGAACGTGTTGGACCGTTTCACCGGCGAGTAGACGGCACGGCACGAACATGAATCGTTCGCGGCACAGCATCCTCTCGCAGCTCGATCGGCCGGCATTCAGCCTGCCCGGCCGCGGAGTCTTCTAGCCCCGACCGGGCGTTCCGGAGCAGAAGAACGTGCGCGCCCCGCCACTCAGGCGGCCGCTCCGCGAAGCGTCTCACCCCCTGGCATTCAGAACAACCCTTGCGCGTCTCCGATCAAACGAGGAGGTGACCGTGCCGCGATCACTCTTCAAGAGTCCTTGACCAAGGAGCCATCAAAGGAGGAACGACGATGCCCCAGTTCCCGTGCATCGAGACTGCCGACGAGGTGAGCGCCCCCACCGCCATCGATCGAGACCCGCGGGAAGGCGAGACGCTCCCCGGCATCGTGGGCACGTCGAAACCGATGCTCGATGTCTACAGCATGGTGGCCCGCGTGGCGCCCACCACGAGCACGGTGCTGATCCAGGGCGAGACGGGAACCGGGAAGGAGCTGATCGCCCGCGCCATTCACACGGCGAGCCGCCGGAGCGATCATCCTTTCGTGCCCGTCGATTGCAGCGCCCTGGCCGAGGGCCTGCTCGAGAGCGAGCTGTTCGGTCACGTCAAGGGCGCCTTCACCGGAGCGCTGGGCGACAGGCGGGGGCTCTTCGAGATGGCCGGCGGAGGGACCTGCTTCCTCGACGAGATCGGCGAGATCAGCGCCTGCGTGCAGGCCAAGCTGTTGCGCGTCCTCCAGGAGCGCGAGGTGAGGCGGGTCGGCGGGACCGACACCTTCAAGGTGGACGTCCGGGTGATCGCCGCGACGAACAAGGATCTCGGAGCGCTCGTGGCCGAGGGAAAGTTCCGGGAAGATCTCTTCTATCGGCTGAGCGTCGTCACGATCATGTTGCCGCCCCTGCGGGAGCGTCGCGAGGACATCCCGTTCCTGGCCGATCACTTCCTGGCCACCTACCTCACGGCCAATGACCAACCAGAGTGCGCCATCTCGCCGGATGCGATGACCGTGCTGATCGCGCACGAGTGGCCGGGGAACGTCCGCGAGCTCCAGCATGCCATCGAGCGTGCGGCCGCCCTGCGTACGACGACGCTCCTCCGTCCGGAAGACCTGCCGCCGCGGCTGACCGACGCCGTTCTACCAGGCGCGACGACATCCGGGCCCCTGAAGCTTCAGGAGGTCGTCAGGGGCCACCTGCGCCGCGTGTTGAACGAAGCGCGGTGGAACAAGAAGCTGGCCGCGCAGCTCCTCGGAATACACCGGCGCACCCTGTACCGCCTGACGAAGCGGTACGGGATCTGGCGAGACGGTCAGGAGTGAGGCGAACGGGCTCACCGCGACCGGATCGGTCACAGACCGCGTAACTCGGCGAGCTTTCTCGGTTCCTCTCGATCGCGTCCCGAGCCCTGTGGCCGTTCGAGACCTCGGCGGAACACGGACGCCCGCGAATCTCGACGGCCCCAGTTCCTGGAAAGTCTTGGACAACGCCCGCTTGAGCCGAACTCATCGGACCGCTGTTCCGTGTCTTCCGTCTGGCACCTCCGTTGCTCCTTCCTCCATTCATCGCCGACGGGCAGTCACACGAACCGTCGGGTGACAACCACGCTGGAAAAAAGCAAAGGAGGTCTCAGATGATGTTCGACACGTTCTCGCCGTTCGCGCCGCAGGGTCTCTTCGGTCATCAGCAGCCGTTCTGGCCGACGATCGGTAGCGGCCTGGGGTATTCGCAGCTCACGCTGCCCCAGGCACTGCTCGCGTGCCTCCAGGGTCAATACGCTGCATCGCCATTCCAGGGCATCGGCGGCACGCTGGGCCAGCCGCAGCATCCCCTCCTCCCCGGCCTCATGCCACATCCGCATCTACCCGGACAGTTCGGGCCGACGATCTCCGGCTGGCCGGGCCAGCCATCACTGGCGAGTCAGGTCGGTGGTAGCCCGTTCGGCGGCAGTCCGTTCGGTGGCAGCGGCTCGTTCGGCGGACCAGCCGGCGCAGGAATAGGACCCGCAGCGTTCTCGCCCCAGATCGCCGGTTGGCTGGCCCAGCAATACCTCGCGAGCGTCCTGGGCCGCACCATCGGACCGTATCAGTCGACCGTGCCGCAGCTGATGGCCTGCGCCGGCTACTGAGGGCACTAGCTCTCCGCGGCGCGAGGTAACACGGCCGAAACCGGGGGGCGGACGATTCGTCGTTTGCCCCCCGGCACTCGGCCGTAGATCTGCTGCGGAGGAGACACGTGAGAGCAACGACCACACATCATGGCAGGACGGTGGCGTCGTCCCGGGAGTTCCCGAGCATCGAAGCCGACGCCGACCCGTCGTGCCTCCAGGAGAATCCCAATGGCCGAAGACAGCACGAAATCCCCCACCGCGGCGTCGCCGCCGGGGACGCGAATCGTGGATCAGGGCAAGCGGCAATTCATCATCGCGCCCAGGCGTGGAACCCAGGCGCTCAGCGCCGGGCTCAGGCCGATCTCCGCCGCCGCCATGCGTGCGGCGGTCGGACACCTTCCTGATGTCGAGGTGGTCCGGGCCCTGCGGCAGCGACGCGGCCCGTCAGCCCTGTCGATGACTGCCGACGAGGCCACCGAGGCGTACGTCGTGCGCATCGACCCCGCCCGGGTCGAGTCCGTCAGGCAGATGACTCACCCCCAGCTGATCGTCGAGGACGACGCGCTACTCGAGTACGGCACGCCGGCCGGGCTTGCGACTCCAGCATCGACGCGACTGGCGTCGTGGAGCGCCATCGGCGCTCTCGAGACACGCCAGATTCGGCTCCGCGTGGCCGGCGACGGCGACCGGCCGCTGGCCGGTGTCGGCGTGAGCCTGTGCGGCGAGGGCTTCCCTCAGGAAGGGCGAACCGACAAGCGGGGCGATGTCACGGTACCGCTGACCACGCTCGCCGGGAGGGGGCCGCGCTCCCTGTTCGTCAGCGCGCCTTGCAACTACTGGGATCAATACCTCACCGAACCGGAGCTGCTGGACAGCGAGATCAACGTCATCAGGCTCCAGGCCATCGAGGAGACGGTGGCGGGCTTCCCGGGGCGCTTCCGGTATGGATGGGGCCAGATCCTGATGGGTCTCGACAGGGTGCCGGAAACGCTCACGTGCAAGGGTGTACGCATTGCCATCGTGGACTCGGGCGCCGACACGAGCCACCCCCTCCTGCGTCACATCCGATATGGTCTCGACCTGACGGACAAGGCCGATCCCCAGACCTGGGTGAACGACGTAGTCGGCCACGGCTCGCACTGCGCGGGCATCATCGCGGCGCGGGACGAGTCCGGGCAGATGCTGCGAGGCTTCGCGCCCGAGGCCGAGATCCACGTGCTCAAGGTCTTCCCCGGTGGGCGCTTCAGCACCTTGCTGGAAGCCCTCGACTACTGTCTGGAGTTCGACATCGACGTCGTCAATCTGAGTCTCGGGAGCGCTCAGCGCTCGCAGGCGATCGAGCAGAAGCTCGAAGAGCTTGCGCTCCACGGCATCGTCTGCATCGTGGCCGCCGGGAATTCCGGCGGGCCCGTGCAGTACCCGGCGTCGTCCCCCTACACCCTGGCCGTCGGGGCGATCGGGCGTCTCAACGAGTATCCCGACCGGACATGGGACGCCACGACCGTGCTCCCAGGCATGGTCGCTCCCGATGGTGTCTTCGCTCCGACGTTCAGCAGCATCGGTCCGGAGGTCGCCCTGTGCGCTCCCGGTGTGGCCATCGTCTCCACGGTTCCCGGCGGGTACGAGCCGCAGTCGGGGACGTCGATGGCGGCACCGCACGTGACCGGGTTGGCAGCGTTGCTCCTCGCTCACCATCCGATATTTCAGGGGCCGCTGCGGGCCCGCACGCAGCAGCGCGTCGCAGCACTGTTCACGATGATCCGGTCTCTGTGCGTTCCCTATGGATTCGGTGTCCTGCGCACGGGCGCCGGAATGCCCCGGCTTCACGGGCTCGAGCAGTTCCTGCGGCCGAGCCTCCAGCCGGCAACCAACGGACAGGCCGGTGGCGCGCACCAGGGTCAGCCCTCGGCGGCGGCGCCTTCCGGCGCACATTTCGGCCAGGGCCAGCCGATGACGCCTCCTGCCGCAGGCTTCGTCGCGCCCGGGTACCCCGCTCCCGACAGCGGTGGCGCCGTCATGAGCAACCCGCTCGTCGATCCCCTCTACCTCCAGGCGGCACTTGTCGCACAGGCCTGGCCCGTGCAGGCTCTGCTCGAGTCCATGCGACGCCAATACGGAGGTCTCTGAGGGCCACTCGGAGGGCGTCCCGTTCCGAGACGGGACGCCCTCGTCCCATTCGCTCCGTTCATCGATCCTGACCCTGGCCGCGCGCCCCCCCTCTCTTGACAACTTTTCCACGCGGAAGCACGATCGCCGCGGAGCCGAGACCGAGAAGACGGACTACCACTGACAATCGAGGCGGCAGTCGCCGGTCCAGGAGGGAACATGAGCGTCATCTCGCCCGAGAAGCGCACCGCGCTGACGTGGGTGGACGCCAACCAGAAGCGGCTGTCGGACTTCCACCTCGAGATCTGGCGGTACGCCGAGACCGCGTTCTACCGCGTCCTCGAGAAGATCGACCCGGGGATGTTCGTCGCGGGGAAGACCATCGGCGCGACACTGGTCGATCTGCTGACGAGCCCGGAGGCGCTAGCGCGGGCCACGGCCGAGTTCAAGGAGCGCATCGGAGGCGGCGCCGGGGGCAGCAAGTGGCTGGCGCCGCTACTGCCCCGCGACTTCATTCCGCCGGTCGATCTCCGCTGGCCGGAGTACGTCACGACGCCGCGCGGCGAGGAGTGGTGGATTCCCACGCCGCACCCGGGCCTGGGCTGAGCGCCGGATCCGGCGCAC
>Ga0335077_10012154_pt1 | contig 10760 bp, 5 predicted proteins | sample Lox_Sample_31_FD_207151 | JGI IMG/M metagenome (GOLD analysis project Ga0335077, IMG submission 207151) | Soil microbial communities from Loxahatchee National Wildlife Refuge, Florida, United States - Lox_Sample_3.1 | ecosystem: Environmental > Terrestrial > Soil > Wetlands | place: USA: Florida...
GCGGCGGCGTTCGCGGGGCTCCAACGGGCCCTGCCGCGCGACGGGCCCGAGACCGCCGTGGTGATCCTCGAGCCAACCGGCGCTCCCTTTGCCTGGGCGGGCCGCAGCCGGGTCGCACCCCGGCTCAACGGTGACTCCCTCGACGCGCGTTTCGACCGCTTTTACGCGACACTCGAGTCGCGGAAAAAGAGCGCGAGCTCGGGGCGCGTAGTCGTCGCTTCAGTTCTCATCTGGGCCGACTCGGCTGTCCCGCGACCGGACCGAAGCCTCGCGGCGCGGTTCGGTGCGTCCGCGGCCGTGCAGCTTCGGGTCTTTCCGCCCGGCGCGGCCCCCGCCGGTGGCGACGTCTTCGACTACGCGCAGCCCACCAGCATCGGCGATCGGGTGCTGTTCAGCCTGCAGCCGGTATCGCCCACCGAGTCCGCCGCCGCCAGCGAGGTCATCGCCCGGGCGAGCCTGGACGTCGCCTGGCTGCTCCTTCTCCTTCTGGTCGTGGGGGAGCTGGCCGCCGCATCCAGCGCGGAGCGGCTAGTCCTCGTGGCCGGCGCGGTCTGGTGCGTGCTCTTCGCCCCGGTCGGACCGGCCATCGGTCTCGACGATCTCTTCTCGCCCGCGACGTTCCACCGGACTCTGCTGCGCCCGGCGACGGAGTCCGCGGGCAATCTCATGGTCGTTTCGACGGCGATCCTGCTGTTCAGTCTCTGGCTCGGAAGCCGGCGGTTCCAACGCCGGTGGTGGGTGGTTGCGCCAGGGCTCCTCCTTCTGGTCGGCGCCCCTTATCTCGTGAGCGACCTGGGGCGCGGCATCATCCCACCGCCGGGTGGGGTGACGACGCACCTCTGGATCATCTGGCAGCTCGCCCTTTCGCTTGCCACGTCCGCGGTGATCGTCCTGGCCGGTGCGCTGCTCTTTGGCTCTGATGGGACGCGACCGCGCGCCTGGGGCGCGGGGGCGGGGGCGCTCATCGCCGTCGCGGCGGCGGCGGTGGGGATCCTGGTGTGGGAGCCCAGGGTCGGCTGGCCAGAGTGGTACACCTTTCTCTGGCTGCCGGCCCTGTATCTGGTGGCGCGCCCCGCACCGCGCTGGGCGAGGATTGCGGGCACGGCGACCGTGGCGGGGACCGCAGCCTGTCTGGTGACGTGGGGGGCGGAGCTCAACGCCCGGATCGTTGCCGCCGAGCGCGATGTGGCGCGGCTCGGCGCGGTGGCGGACGACCTGGCGAAGCCCTACCTCGAACGCTTTGGAGATCAGGTCCTGGCCGGGCCGGAGCCGACGGCGGCATCGTCCCTCTATGTGCTGTGGCGCTCGTCGCTCCTGGCCGGTCAGGAGTTTCCGGTGCGGATGGGCTTGTGGCGATCCGACGGCAGCCGCTTGGAGGAGCTGGATCTCGACGCGCTCGACCTGCCCGCCTCGCTTCTGTCCGCGCTGGTGCGCGGCCTCGATTCGACCACGTCGCGCTCGATCACCTCGGTGGACCGGATTCCGGGTAGGTACTACATCCTGCTGCAGCGGCTCCCGAGCGGTCGGATCCTGAGTTGCGCGGTGGGGCCCCGGTCGCGGCTCCTCGCCCCCGCCCGACTGGCGCGCCTGCTGCGGGCGCCGGCAGAAGGGGCGCCGTTGTACGAACTGTCGCTCTCGCCGCCATTCAACGCGGAGCTGGCCGCTCCGCCACCCGTCGCCTGGCACCGCTCCGGCACGGAGGTGCGGGAAGAACGGGTGATCAACTTCGCCGATGGCACCAGGCACGTGTACGCCCTCGTGGAGCTCCGTCCGCTGCCGCTGTTGCTCATTCGTGATGTTCTCCTGGTGCTGACGGACTTCTGGGTCATCGCTGTCCTGTGGGGGCTCGCCACGCTCAGGCCGGGCGCGCTCCGCGAGCGCCTGGCTCTCCGGCGACTGGCCAGGTCGTTCCAGTTCCGCCTGGCGGTGGCGCTCGCGCTCTTCTTCGTGGTGCCGGCGGTGGGCTTTGCCGTCTGGGGAATCCGGCGGCTCAACGCGGAGGCCGACCGGACCCGAGACCTGCTGATCACCTCCGTCCTCCGGGACGCCGTAGTAACCGCCGGCACCCTGCTGGATGAACCTTCGGACTATATCGCCGACGGTCTGGTCGATCTGTCGGATCGACTGCAGGCCGACCTCGTGCTCTACAGCGGCGGGCGATTGGTCGCCGCCAGCGCGCCCATTCTGGAAGACCTGTCCCTGGTCGAGCCGCTGGTCGACGGCCGCATCTTCCAGCGTCTCACCGCTGGAGACGAGCTTGAGCTGACCCGGCAGGCGACGACCTACGTCGCGCCGGTGCGGGTCGGGTATCGGGTGGTGCAGGGCGGTCCGCCAGGGACCATTGGGATTCTGGCCACACCGCAGCTGGCGTACGACTGGAGTCGGAGCCAGGATCAGCGGGAACTCACCTATATCCTTCTCTTTGCCACTGTGGCCGGGGTGGCCGCCGCCCTGATCGGCGCCCAGTTCGCGTCCGGGGCCCTGTCCCGGCCGGTAGCCGACCTCCGCCGCTCCGCGGCTGCCGTGGGGCAGGGGCTGCCGCTGCCGCCCGCGAGCCAGCCGCCCACCGAGTTCGAGCAGGTGTTCGGCGCCTTTGAGCGCATGGCCCTCGACATCCGCGCCAGCAGGGCGGCCCTCGATGACGCGCGACGGCGAACCGCGGCCGTCCTCGCCAACGTGGCCACCGCGGTCGTGGCCCTCGACCCGGCGGGCCGCGTCATCCTCGCCAACGGCCGAGCTCGCCAGCTCTTCGAGACGCCTTTAAAGGAAGGAGATCCTCTGGCGGTTCAACTGGGCGCCGCCTGGGCACCCGTGCTGGAGGTCGTGAGTGCTTTTGCCGCCCAGAGCGCCCCGGAGCACTCGACCGAGGTGCAGGTTGGCGCGCGCACCCTGCGCCTCCAACTCGCGCGCCTGGGCGAGGCGGCGGAGGGGAGCGTGCTCGCCATCGACGACCTTACGGACGTGACTCACGCCGCGCGGGTTCTGGCCTGGGGCGAGATGGCGCGGCAGGTGGCGCATGAGATCAAGAATCCGCTCACCCCCATCCGCCTCGGCATCCAGCACCTGCGTCGAGTGCGCCGGGACCGGCCCGAGCAGCTGCAACATGCGATGGAAGAAACCGCGGATCGGATCCTCTCCGAGATCGACCGCCTCGATACCATCGCGCGTGCGTTCAGCCGCTTCGGCGTTCCGGGCGGTGCGGTGGAGCCACTCGAGTCGGTCGACCTCGCCGCCGTGGCCCGCGAAGTCGCGGCGCTCTATCGCCTCGCGCCCGACGCGACGGAGATCGAGGTCGAAGGTCCGGAGCTGGTCCGGGCTCCGGGGCGGCGCGACGAGATCAAGGAGGTCCTGGGAAATCTGCTGCAGAACGCGCGCGACGCGGGGGCTCGCCGGATCGTCATCGTGGTCGGGCCCGGGACGCTCGAGGTAAGGGACGACGGGCGAGGGATTGCGCCGGAACTGCTGCCGCGGATCTTCGAGCCCAGATTCTCGACTACCACCAGTGGGTCCGGGCTCGGCCTCGCCATCGTGCGGCGGCTCGTGGAGGGATGGGGGGCGACGGTGCAGGTCGCGAGCGACCCGGGACGCGGCACGACCTTTTCAGTCAGGTGGTGAGTCGGTTGCGCCGATCCGGGGTGCGCGCCATTCTACACTCCCCGCAGTGCTGTCATCCGGTCCAACCAGGGATGGTTGGTGCCATTCGGCCCAAGACCTGCTTCTCTCCGGAACGACCCCGCGCCGCGTTCCTGGTGCTGTCGCCGAGGACTCTCGCATGAACCCAGAGCCGATTCCCCAGGATTTGATCGCCGTCCAGGACCTCCTCCGCGAAACCCTTGCGGCAGCGAAAGATAAGGGTGGTCCTTTTCAGTACGGCGTGGCCGTTTTCCCGCGCACCGGACGGTTCGGCGCCCCGGTTTTCGGCATCGCCACCAGTGGCGGCGAATCCACAGTCCTGACCTACCGGATGCTACAGTCACTGGTGGAATTGCCGGTGTATCTGTCAGGGCGCGTTCCCGCCACCATCCGCGAGGGACTCTCCTACGGGCCGCCGCGCGTGATTCCCGTGGCCCTGCTCGATCAGCCGGTGCTCCGCATCGGGTTTACCTGCTGCATCGGGGCGAGCCGGGAGGATCTCGATCGCACCCAGCCTCTCGAGACCAGTGTCTTCGCCGGCGACCTCACCGCACCGATCGTGCTCCTGCTCGATACTCGACCCGACGGGTGGCCCCAGTAGTCGGGCTCGCTCGCGGTCGATGAAACGCCGGGCTCATCCCCCGGCGTTTCCTTTTCTAGGGGTCGCGTGTGGTCGGTCTGGATTTTCACTCAATGGTGCTTCGTGTTGCGAGCGCGCTTGACGCCTGGTGCAGGGCGGAGGAAGCGGCATGCCGCGTTTCCATGCCTCCCCAGAGCGACACGATGGTACCGCCCAACACGCGGGGACCGCCGAGCATGTGGTGTCCTCTCCCGGAGCCCGCATGCTCGCTCGCGTTCGCTCGGCCGCTGTGCTCGGTATTGATGCCTATCTGGTGGAAGTCGAGGCGGACCTCGCCGCCGGGCTGCCCACCTTCTCGACCGTCGGCCTGCCGCAGGGTGCCGTGAAGGAAGGGCGGGAGCGCGTCAACGCCGCGATCGTGAATGCCGGGTTCCAGGCGCCGCTCAAGCGAATAACAATCAACCTGGCCCCGGCGGACACCAAGAAGGACGGGTCGGGGTTCGACCTGCCGATTGCGATCGCCATTCTCATCGCGAGCGGGCAGCTCCCCGCGGCGGCCGCGGAAGGGCTCCTCTTTCTGGGCGAATTGGGGCTCGAGGGCGATCTCCGCCCGGTGCGCGGGGCCATCTCGGTGGCGCTCGCAGTGCGGAACGCCGGCCAGCGCGGGGTGGTGTTGCCCGCGGGGAACGCGCTCGAGGCGGCGGTCGTTTCCGGGATCGACGTGCACGGGGCCGCCACGTTGGGGGACGTGGCCCGCCACCTGACCGACGAGTGGGCCCTGCCCGTCACCGTGACCGACCCCGCGACGCTGCTCGCCGCCCCCGTGAGCGACGGGGCGGACTTCGCCGAGGTACGAGGGCAGCCGACCGCCAAGCGGGCGCTGGAGGTCGCCGCGGCGGGCGGGCACAACGTGCTCCTGCTCGGGCCTCCCGGGGCGGGGAAGACGATGCTCGCCCGCCGCATGCCGACGATCCTGCCGACGCTGAGCCTCGAGGAAGCCCTCGAAGCCACGCGCATCCACAGCGTGGCCGGACTCCTGGCACCGGGCAAGTCGCTCCTGGGCCAGCGCCCCTTCCGGGCCCCGCACCATACGGTGAGCGACGCGGGGCTCATCGGAGGCGGCTCGACCCCGCGGCCCGGGGAGGTGAGCCTGGCCCACGGCGGCGTGCTCTTTCTCGATGAGCTGCCGGAGTTCCGGCGCAACGTGCTCGAAGTGCTGCGCCAGCCGCTGGAGGACGGCCAGGTGACCCTGAGCCGGGCGGCGGTGAGCCTGACCTACCCGGCGCGCTTCACCCTGATCGCCGCGATGAACCCCTGTCCCTGCGGCTATCTGGGGGACCCGACGCGCGAGTGCCGCTGCGACCGCTTCGCGGTGGAGCGCTACCTGGCGCGCGTCTCGGGCCCGCTGCTCGATCGGATCGACATCCAGCTCCGGGTGCCGTCGGTGGCGGCGAGCGACCTGGCCGGAGACCGACTCGAGGAGCCAAGCGCCGCCATCCGGGCCCGAGTGGAAGCGGCCCGAGCGCGCCAGCGGGCCCGGTTCGCCGACCGGCCGGGGCTCCACGCCAACGCCCACCTCGGCCCCCGCGACCTTCGCCGCCACTGCCGCCTGGGGAGCGAGGCGGAGGCGCTGCTCCGCACCGCGCTCACCCGGCTCGGCCTCTCGGCGCGCGCCTTTCACCGGGTGCTCAAGGTGGCGCGGACGATCGCGGATCTGGCGGGGGAAGAGTGCGTGGGGCCAGCGCATGTGAGCGAGGCAATCCAGTACCGGACGCTGGATCGGGCGATGGGAGAGGGGAGGAAGGCGGGGTAGAGGGCAGGGGCAGAGGGCAGGGAGGAGCGTACAGGGAAGGATCGCGTGGCCGTGCGGCCCGGTTGAGAGCGCGCCCGTGCCTGGCGCCGGCCTCCTCGGGATCACCAACCTGATTGACAGGAGTTTCGCTAGGGCCGACGATCGCAGACCTGGCGGGCGAGGAGATCGCGCACAGGTGTTGGGTGCACAGAGGGAAGTGGGACGTTCACCTGGCTCACGGAAGGCCTGTTAGGAAGTGTCGCAACCGGTAGCACTACGATTGGGCTGTATTATGACGCAAAGGAACGCGTCGTCCGTCGCGATGTTAATGGGAGCCCGCAATCTTACTTTCTTTGGGGCGGCAGCAACCTGCTCGCGGAGCTTGGTAGCACGGCGACCACAAAGATCGCTGAATACTCCTCTACGGAGTGGATCGCCTGCACGCGCTGATCATTGGGACGACACCCTACTACGCACACCACGATGTAAGTGGCAACGTCATTGGGCTTACCGACAGTACTCTACACACCAGACGGTTCTATCAATACACGCGTGGGGCATCGAGTACGGTGATGCGGATATGCTGCCATGAGTCGTCCACAAGAGAGATTGTCCCACGACGGGCAAGCGTGACCTAACCAGCAACGCATCATCACGCTTGATCAGATCCTCGAGTGTTCGGAGCGATGCGGCGAGGGCTTGGGTGCCCGAGAGGCTGAGCTACCTAGTCCCCTACTATGTTGAGACGTTGCGAGCGTGTAGCGTAGCGAGTGGCACCGACCTCTTGGACCGCCAGAACCAACAGATAGCGGTTCGGCTTTAGGTGGGATAGGTCAATGTTGCGGCTAACCTGCTCGTAACTCTGGTGGGCAGTGAAATCAAAAGACATGCGCATCAGTGGATTGTCTGTCGGCCTGTCCTCAAGCTTCCGAAGCGACGTGGTGACAGTGTACTCTCTGCCGGCCGTGAGCCCAACGACCTCATAGAAGAGCTCGGCTTCACCTCCACGCGGAAAGACGCTTAGCGGGTTCAGAGGAATTTGGTGCCCATCGTAGCGCCATACCAGCCCGGACCCTTGGCGACCAACGATGATGTCAGAGAGACCCAAGCTCACCGAATCCGAGAGGGCGGGAATGCTGTCGCGCCCGGCCCCAGTTCCCGCAGATTCGTGCGGCTGCGCAATGAGTAACCGCGCTTGGTAGCAGCCAGGGGGCACCAGAAGCTCTACTTCACCTAGCAAGTACTGCTTTGGGAGCAAGGAAGCCGTCGCAAGGTAGGTGTGAGTCGAGTCGAGCTGTCGAATAGTGCCCTTCGCCCTATCGAGTGCTGCAAATCGGAACCGGAGTGGGTAGAGAACACCGGGACCACGATCCGTCCTAGGCACCGGCACGAGACTCTTAGCAGGGATGGCGAAGACGGCGAGAATACGGGCTCCCTGGTGGGCGCCGATGCCCACACCATAGAGGTTGACAATCGCATGGAGAGACTCTCTGAAGTGCTGAGGGAAGCCGTCACCCGTCACCGCCGCAGCGATTGCCGTACGGTTCTGTGCCACTTCGCGCCACAGATCGCTCGCTTCGAAATGTGGCAACATGGCCGTCGAACGAACCTCCGGATGCTTCTTCTCAAAGGCGGCGACCTCATCCGGGGACTCAGGAATTGGCTCTCCATCCTTGAGAGCTACGAGTGCGGCATTTCCTCTGGCTGCAGCCTGAGCGCTACGTATCCGAAAGGCGAGTATCCCATACTTGGCATCCAAGCCAGATCGAGCATCTAGTATGTCCGCGTCAAGAGGCAGCGCCGCCGTCAGGGTAGTGGGGGCCTCGGTCCCGAGGGCCCTGGAGCCGATAAAGTCAAAGACTCGCCGCCCTACAGGAAGGTCGTACGCCCACGTCTCGTTCGGGAAGCCGGATGCCGAGCCCACCCTTGTGGACGGCTCGCCATGGCGCAGGTAGATGACGCCACGATCGTCGACTTCCCACTGCGTCCGACGGTACGCCCGGAAAACAGGTATCCCACCGGCGACCTCAACCATGACTTGGCCGACTAGGCCGGCATCGAAGATTGAGTGTTGGTCAAGCTGGTTGAACCCCTCGGCAAACGCAGTCACATCGTCTGGGCGGTGCAGCAGGAAGTGTATATGCACGTAGACCCAGCGGCGAAGGTGCTCAGCCAAGCGATCGCTCGGCTCACGGAGATCTAAGGCGGCACGCTCCCGCCAGAACTGCGCGATCCAAGGGCCTGCACTGTCTGGGGGTAGGCTATCAAACTTGGCAAGTTCATCCGCTCCTGCAATCCAAGCGATGTCCTCGCGATACGACGCCCGTCCGATGTCGCTCAGGTGGCCAAGCCCAGCGAGATAGGAGTCGGTGGCATCTTGTCGCCTACCAAGGGCCATGAGGAACCGAGCCCGCTCGATCTGGGTCACCCCGGTGTCGCCACCAGCCCGCAGGTACATGTCGACATCGTTAAGGGCCGCGGCGTAAGCGCCGTCATCGAAATCCAGGCGCGACAAGGCCAAGTTGACCTCGGCTGGGCGGGAGGAAAGGCCGCGGAGGTGTTCTAGCGGCGTCCGAGCGGCTTGTGGTAGCGTCCGATGTCCAAGGGACACGATGAGGTGCGCTAGGGCAGTCTCAGCTTCCAGGAAGGCCGAATCAGCTTCTACAGCATGCGCCCAGGAACGTATGGCAGCCTCGCGATACGATGATCCGAGGTCGTGGTATTTCGAAGGCTTCACCAGGAGGCCAGCGCGGTACATCTCGAGCTGGATCAGCCCAAGCACGTACCAAGGATAAGGCCAATCCGGGTGCTCATCGATTACGCGCTCGATCAGTTGTGTGGCGGTATCATACGGGGCACGAGCCTTACCCATCTCGCCGCGTTGTAGGGCGATATACGAGCCCTGAATCTGTGCAAGGGCAACAGGATCGCCATCGTAGGTTCTTGTCGAGTCTACAGCGACGGGCCTGATGAACAGGCTGTCCCGAAACGCATCCAAGGCCTTACGTTGCGTGGGAGCCTGGCCATAACCCAGCTGAGGTGATAACAGAAAGGCAAACAGCACAGGTCGTCGGAAAGTGAGCATGAACTGCGACTCCGAGACAGAGGGGACACAGGCTAGAGACGAAGGAAGCCGCAGCGGTCGCACTTCTAGAGGGCTTCAAGCCGGCTACACCGACTCTGTCGCCCTGCCGCATCCCACGGGCTCTGGGGCAAGAGCCCAGTAGCCCCAGCACGTTGAGCAAATCTCTTCCTGTAGCTGCAGAAGGCGGCACCCCCTTATAGCATAGCTCGTGTCCAGTCCATTAGAGAGGCAATTCATATCAGATGGGAGCATTACTGATCGCTGGACTATAGGCCGCAAGGGCCTGGACGCACTGTGCCGACATGGCGGCAACTCTCGACGAGCAGCGGAACCCTCACTAGACAAGCTGCGAACAGTGTCACGTCAGCCTTGGTGGGTTATCCCGAGGTGGTCAAGGGTAGGACTGTGGGAGAAGTGGCCCTGGCGATCGTACACGAATCGACTCACGCCCGGATGTACAGGATGGGAGTTGAGCCTCGGAGCGAGACTTTGGACCGAATCGAGCACATGTGTATCGACCAGGAGGTCGCATCCGCATTGCTAACGCCGGAGCATCTCGGTCTCGCTAGTACGGCTACGGCCAAGTTTGACCGCCCTTGGTGGGACAAGGCAGAGGGCGCTAGGCGCATGGTAGAACGGCTCAGGAGTTTCGGGATGCCTCATTTCGTCGTTACGATTGCCGAGTGGCTGACAAGGTAGCGGCTGCGGCAGGTGCAGCGATGCAGTACCGGACGCTGGATCGGGCGATGGGAGAGGGGAGGAAGGCGGGGTAGGGGGCAGGGAGGAGCGGACTGGGAGGAGCGTGCAGGGAAGGATCCAGGTGGCCGTGCCACCCGGTGGACAGGGGGCCGTGCCTGGCGCCGGCCTCCTCGGGATCACCAACCTGATTGACAGGAGTTTCGCTAGGAGCGACCCGCCGGATTCCAGGCCGCGGTCGGGAGGGTGAGGCAGGCGCACCTTCCGCGTCCCTCGGGCGCGGCGAGGGATCAACTGCGTCGACCCGGCGAGGTATATTTGATCAGCAGCATCCCTGCGCTCACCGATGACCGACACCTCTCCGACTGCTGCCCGGGTACAGATCCGGGTGCTGCAAGGGTTGACGCCCTCGCAGCGTCTCGATCTTGCGGTGCAGATGAGCCTGGGCGCGCGGGCGCTCGTCATTGCACGTCTCAGGGCCGAGCATCCGGAGTGGCCGGAAGCGGAAGTGCGGCGCGAGACGCTTCGCCTCACGATCCCCGGACTTCCCCTTCCCCGCGTCGAGTGACGACACCCGACCTCTTCGGGCGGATCGTCGCTCGCCTGGACGAGGCCGGCATTCCCTACATGCTCACCGGGTCGTTCGCGAGTGCCTATCATGGGCGCCCCCGAGCGACCCAGGACATCGACTTTGTCATCGCTCCGACCGCCCAACAGCTTCAAGCGCTGCTGCGCCGGCTCCCACCAAGCCAGTACTACGCCGATGAAGGGGCGGCGCTCGAAGCGCTCCGACACGAGTCGCAATTCAACGTGGTCGATCTCGACACCGGCTGGAAGATCGACTTCATCTGCCGTAAGTCGCGGCCCTTCAGCCAGACGGAGTTCGAGCGCCGCACCCTGGCCCAAGTCGAGGGGAGGCCACTCTATATCGCGACCGTGGAGGACATCATCCTCGCGAAATTGGAGTGGGCCAA
>Ga0335077_10012155_pt1 | contig 10759 bp, 8 predicted proteins | sample Lox_Sample_31_FD_207151 | JGI IMG/M metagenome (GOLD analysis project Ga0335077, IMG submission 207151) | Soil microbial communities from Loxahatchee National Wildlife Refuge, Florida, United States - Lox_Sample_3.1 | ecosystem: Environmental > Terrestrial > Soil > Wetlands | place: USA: Florida...
GGATGGGGCACAGCACAATCGGATCTTTTGCAATCGCGACAATGGGCAAGCGCAATCAGGCAATGCTCTACTCCTGTCCCGCAGCCTTATCCAGCATCTCGCCCGCGGCCTCGGCGGGGGGCTTGGGCACTTCGGGAATCATCCACTTCACCTTCCCGGCCTTGATTTCATCCTGCGCAATGCGGCACGGTTTGCGCGAGTGGGTTTCGATCACGGGAGGCGCGCCACCCTGCAGTTGCCGTGCCCGCCGCGCCGCCACCAGGATGTAGCGGTAATTGCTGTCGAACCCGTCCATCAACTTCATGATTTTCTCCCTTGTCCCCGGAGCGCTCGCGGCCGCCCTGGAGCGCGTGCTGGATGCGGCCGCCGACCAATGGATCGTTAAATCTTAACTCACTTCGCCCGGTTGCGTGGGCCGACAGGGCAGCCTTCTCTTTTTTTGAAAACGGGTGGTTTTTGTTTCTCTCCCCACTTTTTTTGTCCTCTATCCGCTCTGCCCGGCCGCGTTGCGAAAAGAAGCCAGAATCGGCTGCACCCGGTCGTGCACGTTGCCCAAACGGCACGCTTCCGCCTTTTTCTTGATTTCCTTGTCGTCCCTGGCAGCGTGGTTTTGAGAGGAGGATTGGTCTGGAGAGCGCTTGTGACGTTCCGCGAGCAAGATCGCCTTGAGCGTGGCCACTGACTCCTCCACCAGATTGTTCACCAGAATATAGTCGTACTTGGAGTAATTCTCAATCTCCCGGGAGGCCGTGACCAACCGGCGCTGGATTACCTCTTCCGCGTCAAGGCTGCGATTCCGCAGCCGCTTCTCCAATTCTCCCCGATTGGGAGGAAGAATGAAAATGCTGACCGCCTGGGGGATTTTCTTTTTGATCTGCTCTGCGCCTTGCACGTCAATATCGAGCAGCAGATCGCGTCCGGTCTCCTCAGCCTCGCGCAAGAAGCGGCGGGCAGTTCCATAGTAGTGGCCGAACACCTCGGCGTACTCGAGAAATTCATCTTTGCGGATCATCTCTTCGAACCCGGCGCGAGAGACGAAAAAATACTCGCGGCCATTTTGCTCGCTGCCCCGGGGCGGCCGCGTGGTGTAGGAAACCGAGAAGTACAGGTTGGGCACGATCTGGCGCACCTCATTCACCAGCGTGGATTTGCCGGAGCCGGAGGGCGCCGAAATGATGAAAACTCCGCTCATTCGATGTTCTGCGCCTGCTCGCGGGCTTTCTCGATCTCGGATTTGATGACCAGGCCCATTTCGGTGATCTTCAGCGCTTCGCCCGCCAGGCCCGAAGTTTTGGAGAGCAGGGTGTTGGCTTCGCGGTTCATCTCTTGCAGCAGGAAGTCCATCTTCTTCCCCACTTCTCCGCCCTGGTTGAGCAGATCGAGGAAATGTCTCACGTGGGTTTGCAGGCGCACCAGTTCTTCCTGAATGTCGCTGCGGTCCACCAGCAGGGCGGCTTCCTGCATCACGCGCTCAGGTTCGGCTTGCGCGCCGACGAGCTCCTGCACGCGCGCGGCAAGCTTCTCCATATAATTCTTCAGCACTGCGTGCCGATGTTTCTCGACGCCGGTACTGGCTTCGAGCACGCGCGCCATGCGGGCGCGCAATTCCGCTTCGATGCCCCGGCCCTCTTCTTCCCGCATCTGGTTGAGACCGGCGAGCGCCTCTTCCGCCTTCTCGAGCACCGGCGCCTCCATGGCGGAGTTTCCCGCCGCGACGCCGGCTTCCAGGGCGCCGGGCAGGCGAAGCACAGCATTGAGATCAAGCGTGGCGGCCAGATCAAACTCGGCGGCGGCGGCGCGGAAGGCCTGGATGTAGCCGCTCACCAACGGCCGGTTCAAGGACACGCCCTCGCCGGCAGTGCGATCCAGGCTCAGCGTGAGTTCCACGTGGCCGCGCGCCAGCTTTTCTTTCAGCAGGCGGCGCAGCTTCATTTCGAGCGCGTCGCTTTCGGCAGGCAGGCGGAAGTGCAGATCAAGAAAGCGGTGATTTACCGATTTAAGGGAAAGGGAAAAGCTGAGCTGGCCGTTCACCTGGCCTTTCACCTGCGCGAAACCGGTCATGGAGCGGATGGGCATGAGCGCGGCTAACGGCTGATGCAAGATTTTCTCATTGTGCGGGCACTCCTGTCTTTAGTCCCGTGCTGGGAGGCTCGGCATCCACGAACTGCAAATTGTAGAGACGGCGATAGGTGCCCAGGCGGCTCATCAGGTCCTCGTGCGTACCAATATCGCTGATGGTGCCGTTTTCCAGCACGACGATGCGGCTGGCGCGGCGCACAGTGGAAAGCCGGTGGGCGATCACCAGCACGGTGCGGCCGGCCATCAGGTTCTGCAGCGCGGATTGCACCAGGGCCTCCGACTCGCTGTCCAGCGCCGAAGTTGCCTCGTCGAGAATGAGGATAGGCGCATTCTTCAACAGGGCGCGGGCGATCGCGATCCGCTGGCGCTCGCCGCCCGAAAGCCGGATGCCTCGTTCGCCGATCAGCGTGGCATAACCGGAGGGCAATTCCATGATGAAGTCGTGGGCGAGAGCCGCCCGGGCCGCCGCTTCTACAGCCTTCTGCGGCACTCCCGGCTGGCCGTAGGCAATGTTATTGCGCAAAGTATCGTTGAAGAGAACGGTTTCCTGAGTCACGATTCCGATTTGCGAGCGCAGCGAAGCCACGGTCACATCGCGGACGTCGCGGCCATCAATCAGCAGGCCCCCTGCGGTCACGTCGAAGAACCGGGGAATCAGATGCACCAGCGTGCTCTTGCCCGCGCCGCTTGAGCCCACCACAGCGAGCACCTCGCCGGCCTTTACCTCCAGGTTCACGTCGCGCAGAATTTCGCGCGCCGCGTGACCGTTGCCCTCGTAGGAAAAACACGCATTTTCGAAGCGAATGCTTTGCGAGAATTTCGGCAGGGGCTTGGCGCCGGCCTTCTCGAGAACTTCATCCTCGGTATCCATGAAGCGGAACAGCTCGGAAGAGGCGCCCAGGGCCTGCTGAAAGTTGTTATAGAACAGAGCGAATTTGCGGACGGGGTTATACAGGCTGAAAACGGAGGCAATAAAGGCGGCAAAAATTCCCAGCGTCATGCTGCCATGGGCCACCTGGCCGCGTCCCAGCAACAAGAGCAGCGCGATGCCGATGGCGCCGAAAATATCCATGAGCGGCGAGCTGATGGCGGCCGCTGCTACCGAGCGCAGGTTGGCGCGAAACAGCCGCTGCGCCCCGCTGCGGAAGCGCGCGATCTCCCACGATTCCATGCTGAAGGCTTTGACGATGCGGTTGCCGGTGATGGTCTCCTGCAGAATGTTCTGGATGTCGGCCAGTTTGTCCTGGCCGGTGCGGGTGGTATGCCGGACCCTCCGCCCGATCTTGCGCGCCGAATAAATGATGAAGGGAATGAACAGCAGCAATACCCAGGCGAGGCTGCGGCCGAGGGCGACCACGGCAATCACGGTGAAAACGAAGGTGAAGAGCTGCTGCAAGAATTCCGCCAGCACGCTCGACATGGCGTATTGCACCCGCTCGATGTCGTTGATGATGGTCGAAACCAGGGTGCCGGTGGTGTGTTCCTGAAAGAACGCGGCCGAGCGCCGCAGCACCGAATCGTAGAGATGATTGCGCAGGTCGGTAATCATGCCGTAGCCGGCATAATTCACCAGGTAGGTTCCCGAATAATCCAGCAGGCCCTTGAGGATGGTGGCGGCGACCAGGGCGAAAGCGACGATGGTCCATGCGTTGTGCAGATGCGAAGGCACAAAACTCTGCAGATAGATCACGCGATGCGTGCCCGGAATGGTGAGGAGCTGAATATTCTCCGAGCCGGTGGAGGGATTCAGTACGCGGTCAAAAACCGGCCGCAACAAAACCCAGCGAAAAGCTTCCAGCAGGCCCACCGCGGCCAGCAGCACCACGGACGACAGCAGCTGCCACCAATAGGGAATGACGTAGCGCAGAAGCCGCGTCAGTTGCCGCATGAGGCGGCCTCGCGGGGCGATAAGCGCAACACTGCTGTGGGCGCTGGCATGTGTGGCAAAGGATTATTTTACTGCAGTTGCCAAGCTGCAGCCGTTGTGGGTTCAGATGCTTTTCCGGGGAGCCTGCAGACCCAACTGCTTCATCACCCGCTGCAGGTCTTTCCAGGCCTCGCCCTTTTGCCGGGGATCACGCAGAAGAAACGCCGGGTGATAGGTTACGGCCAGCCGGGTGCCGCGAAAGTCATACCAGCGGCCGCGCAACTCGGCCATGGGAGCGTTGATAGCGAGCAAAGTCTTGGCGGCCACCGCGCCCAGAGCGACGATGACCCTGGGCTTGATGGCCTCGATCTGCCGCAGCAGGAAAGGGGAGCAGGTTTCGCACTCGTCGCGTTCAGGAGTGCGGTTGCCGGGCGGGCGGCACTTGATGATGTTGGCGATATAGACCTGCTCGCGGCGCAGACCCATGGCCTTGATCATGTTGGTGAGCAACTGGCCGGCCCGGCCCACGAAAGGCTCGCCCTGTTCGTCTTCATCGGCGCCCGGGGCCTCGCCAATGAACATGAGTTGGGCGCGCGGGTCGCCCACGCCAAAGACGATCTGTTTGCGCCCCTGCTTGTGCAACCGGCAGCGGGTGCACTCGCCCAGATCTTCACGGATGACGCGCAAAGCCTGGGCGGGATCGGAAACACCGGATTCGGGTTTGGGCGCGGCGAAAAGATCGCTGTCATCGGCAACGGGAACGCTGACTACAGCCTTCGGGTTCGGCATGGGCTCGGGAGTTACAGGCTCGGCCGGGTCGGCTTCTTCGGGGCCCGGCCGGAGGTAAAAATCATAAATGCCAAGCTCGTTGTAATAGCGGATGCGGGCGGCCAGTGACCGCCGCAGTTCGGGATCGAGAGCGCCTGGCATCAAACCGGTTTAATGTACCTCGCCGCGCCCTGAGGAAACCAGAGGGTTCTTCGAACGCAGGCGCACAGGAAGGATCTTGCCGCTATGGGTGGGCGGTGCCGGCGGAATGCCCGCTCTGAGGACCGGAGGAGGAGCGCATGCGGCTGAGCATCTGGTAAATGGTATTGCGGCCAATGCCCAGAATTTCTGCTGCCCGGGCCTTATTGCCATGCACGCGATTGAGCACGCGCAGCAGGTGGCGGCGCTCCAGTTCCTGCAGGGGCAGCAGTTCTTCTTCGGCGGCTTCCTTGGCGGGCGGCGGAGTATGAAATACCTCAGGCAGATCGGGTAAATCAATCACGGCGCCGGCCGCCATAATGCAGCTGCCGCTGATTACATTTTCCAGCTCGCGAACATTGCCGGGCCAGTCATGCTCGGCCAGCCGGGCCTGCGCCCGGCGGGTTATGCCGCTGATATTTTTGTTGTAGAGCGCGGAGTACTTCTCCAGGAAGTGCCGCTGCAGCAAGGGCAGGTCTTCTTTGCGCTGGCTCAGGCTGGGGACGGAAATCTCGACCACCGACAGGCGGTAAAACAGGTCTTCCCGGAATTGCCCCTCGGCCACCATTTTTCTCAAATCGCGATGGGTGGCCGCCACTACTCGCACGTCCACCCGGTGGCGGACGGGCGAGCCTACCCGCTGCACCTCGTGGTTCTGCAAGACCCGCAGCAGCTTGGCCTGTGCGGCCAGAGGCAACTCTCCCACTTCATCCAGAAAAACGGTGCCGCCGTTGGCGTACTCAAACACGCCCGCCTTATCGGCTACGGCGCCGGTGAAGGCGCCCTTCACGTAGCCGAACAATTCGCTTTCCAGCAAAGTTTCGACCAGGGCGGCGCAGTTGCAGACTGCGAACGGCGCCTTGACTGCCGGGCTCAGATCATGCAGGGCGTGGGCCACCAGCTCTTTTCCTGTGCCCGTCGGGCCGGCCACCAGTACCGTGCGGAAGTGGGGCGCAATGCGCCGGATCTTGGCGAACACCTCCAGCATGACCGGGCTGCGGCCGATCATTCCGCCGAACTGGTAAGTATTCATGAGTTCAAAATCCAGGCGAAGGATTTTTTCGCGCAGCCGGGCCTGCGCAACCAGATTGCGAACCAGGGCGCGAAACTTGGCGTCGTCCAGCGGCTTGGGAAGATATTCGCAAGCGCCCCGCCGCACCGCATCCACCGCAGCCTCCGGCGAGTACTGCCGGGTAATCAGCACCACGTCTGCGCCCGGGTCTTTGCTCAGAATCTGGTCCATCAGCTCCAGGCCGGTCATTCCGGGAAGCTCAACGCTCGAAAGAACAATTCGCGGGCGCAACTGCAGGAAGCGCTCCAAAGCTGATTCAGAGTTGGAGGCAAAGAACAAATCAACGTCTTCTCCGGCCAGGGTCCTGGAAATTAAGCCGGCGCTCTCGGTGTCATCATCCACCACGAGCACAGACAACTTCGCGTGGTCTTTCACCGTGTTGCCCCAGGTTGAGAACGTGAAAACCAACGGCGTTACGGGGGGTTGGATAGCAGCTGGAAACACGACGATCAAAAGGATGGAGACAGCTCAGCGTCATGGCCCCCCCTCGAACCATGTCACACCGCCTCTGCAACCTTGTGCCCTGCCGGGCTCCGGCGACGGGCCCTTGATTAAACCTAAAGGTAAAGACCGGAAGCGCGCCTGTGCGACAATTTTACTCCTGTTACGAATTCAGGAACGCAACTGGTAAACATCGCTGGCGCGAAACCGGAGACTGACAGTGCGGAGCTGTCAATGTGAGGCCCGGCTTATTTTGCGGCCGGCGGAAATGCCGCATCCAACGCCAGATTCAGTTCGAGTACATTGACGCGGGGTTCTCCCAGAAAACCCAGCTGACGGCTCCGGGTATATTTCGCGGCCAGGGCGCGCACTGCTCCTTCGCTGGCGCCGCGCGCCTGCGCAATGCGCGGAATCTGGAACGCGGCCGCGGCGGGGGTGATATCAGGGTCGAATCCTGAAGCCGAAGTCGTGACCAGATCAATGGGGACCGGTTTGCCGGGATCATCGGACTGGTCCGCGGCCACATCAGCCTTCACCCGGTCAATCAGCTTCTGGTTGGTGGGGCCGAGATTGGAGCCGCCGGAATTGGCTGCGTCGTAGCCGTTCCCGGCAGCCGAGGGACGGGAGTGGAAGTAGCCGGGGCCGGAGAACCCCTGGCCGATAAGGCGCGAGCCGATCAGCTGCCCGTTCTGCACGATGAGTTCGCCGTTGGCCTTGGCGGGAAAGATGAGTTGGGCCAGGCCGGTCACTACCAGGGGGTAGATGACGCCGAGCAGAACCGTGGTCGCGACGGTCATATAAATCGAAATCAGCAGATTTTTCTTCATGGCAAACTTCCTTATGCAAGGCCGATTCTGGTGATCAGCATGTCAATCAGCTTGATTCCGATGAACGGTATGATCACCCCGCCGAAGCCATAAATCCAGAGATTGTTGCGCAGCAGCGCCGCCGCCCCCATGGGGCGGTATTTCACTCCCCGCAGCGCCAGGGGAATCAGGGCGACGATAATCAGGGCGTTGAAAATCACGGCGGAAAGAATCGCCGATTCCGGCGTGCGCAAGCGCATGATGTTCAGGGCGTTGAGGACTGGAAACGTGCCTGCGAACATCGCCGGAATGATGGCAAAATACTTGGCCACGTCGTTGGCGATCGAGAAGGTGGTCAGAGCGCCGCGGGTCATCAGCAACTGCTTGCCGATCTCGACGATTTCAATCAGCTTGGTGGGATTGGAGTCCAGGTCCACCATATTGCCGGCTTCTTTGGCCGCCTGCGTGCCGGTGTTCATGGCCACGCCGACATCAGCCTGAGCCAGCGCCGGCGCGTCGTTCGTGCCGTCGCCAGTCATAGCGACCAGCTTGCCCTCGGCCTGCTCACGCTTGATCAGGTCCATCTTGTCTTTTGGCGTGGCCTGGGCGAGGAAGTCATCCACGCCCGCCTCGCGGGCGATGGCGGCCGCGGTGAGCGGGTTGTCGCCGGTGATCATGACGGTGCGAATTCCCATAGCGCGGAGATGGTCGAAGCGCTCCTGCATGCCGCCCTTCACTACGTCCTTGAGCTCAATGACGCCCAGCGCGCCGCGGCTCTTTTCGGCGACCACCAGCGGCGTGCCCCCCGAGCGGGCAATTTCTTCCACCGTGGATTTGACCGCATCCGGCACTTGCCGGCCGTGCTGCAACAGGTAAGCCGTTACCGCGTCGGCCGCGCCCTTGCGAATCTCGAACCCGTTCAGGTCCACGCCCGACATGCGGGTTTGGGCGGTAAAGGGCACAAAGCGGGCATCGTGAGAGCCGAGCTCGCGCCCGCGCAGGCCATATTTTTCCTTGGCCAGAACCACGATCGAGCGGCCTTCCGGAGTTTCATCGGCCAGCGAAGAAAGCTGGGCGGCGTCGGCCATCTCCTTCTCCGTGACGCCGGGCGCCGGAATGAAGCGCGCCGCCTGGCGATTGCCCAGGGTGATGGTCCCGGTTTTATCCAGCAGCAGAGTGTTGACGTCGCCCGCGGCCTCGACCGCGCGGCCAGACATGGCCAGCACGTTGTGCTGCACCAGGCGGTCCATGCCGGCGATGCCGATGGCCGAGAGCAGGCCGCCGATGGTGGTAGGAATCAGGCAAACCAGCAGCGAGACCAGGACAAACACGGTTTGCGGAGAACCGGAGTAGATGGCAAAAGGCTGCAGGGTGACCACCGCGAGTAGAAAAATGATAGTCAGACCGGCCAGAAGAATGTTCAGTGCGATCTCGTTGGGTGTCTTCTGCCGCTCGGCGCCCTCAACCAGCGCGATCATGCGGTCGAGAAAGGTCTGCCCGGGGTCGGAGGTGATTCTGACCTTGATCTGATCCGAGAGCACGCGGGTTCCGCCGGTGACCGCCGAGCGGTCGCCGCCGGCCTCGCGAATCACAGGAGCCGATTCGCCGGTGATGGCGGATTCATCCACCGAGGCCACGCCCTCAATAATTTCTCCGTCCGAGGGAATGAACTCCCCGGCCGAGACCAGAACCAGATCGCCGGCATGTAGCTTGCCGCTGGCTATCTGCTCGGTTTGGCCGCTCGCCAGCAGACGGTTAGCCATGGTTTCCGAACGGGCTTTGCGCAGTGTATCGGCCTGGGCCTTGCCGCGCCCTTCGGCCATAGCTTCGGCGAAGTTCGCGAACAGAACCGTGAACCACAGCCAGAGCGTGATCTGCAGGTTGAACTTGAAGGCCGCACCGCCCTTGAACAGCAACGCCGTCGTGATCACACTGCCGATCTCGACTACGAACATGACCGGGTTGCCCATCATGGTCCGCGGATTGAGCTTTAAGAATGAATCCCAGAGCGCTCCGCGAACGATCTTCCACTCCCAGACCGCCTTCTTCCTCCGCGGGCCTTTTGAAGGGAATCCCACTGAAGCTACTACTTGCGGAATCTTCTTCGTTTCCAGTGTGGTTGCCATATCCTGTCCTCAGAAGGTCTTGCCTGCGGCCATCAACAAGTGTTCGAGGATGGGGCCGAGGCTCAAAGCGGGGAAAAACGTGAGCGCACCCACGATCAGAATCACGCCGATCAGAAGCACCGTAAATAATGGCGTGGTCACGGGGAAGGTACCGAGCGAGGGCGGCACAAATTTCTTCTGCGCCAGATTGCCGGCGATGGCCAGCATGGGAATAATCATCAGAAAGCGGCCGGCCAGCATGGTGATGGCGCCGGCGGTGTTGTACCAGAGCGTGTTGGTGGTCAGTCCGGCAAATGCGGAGCCGTTGTTGCCGGCTTGCGAGGTGAAAGAATACAGAATCTCGCTCAGCCCATGCGGACCGGCATTCAAAATGCTGGAAGTGCCAAAGTTTGCGACCGCCGAAATTGCTGAGAAGCCGAGAATCACCAGGGGAAAGATGAGAATGACCAGCATGGCCATCTTGACGTCGTAGGCTTCGATTTTTTTGCCGAGATACTCGGGTGTTCGGCCCACCATCAGCCCGGCGATGAAGACGGCGAGAACGATATCAATCAGCATGCCGTACATTCCCGCGCCCACCCCGCCGAAGATCACTTCGCTGAGCATGATGTTCACCAGGGGGACCAAGCCGCCGAGCGGAGTGAACGAATCATGCCAGCCATTGATGGCGCCGCAGCTGGCATCGGTAGTGACCGTGGCCCACAGGGCGGTGTTGGCGATGCCAAAGCGGACTTCCTTGCCTTCCATGTTGCCGCCTGCCTGCACGGCCGTGGCTCTCTGGTCGGTGCCGGCGAGCAGGGGATTGCCGCGAGCCTCCGCCCAATAGGCAACGCTCACGCCCACGAGAAACAGAATCGCCATGGCGGCCCAGACTGCCCAGCCGTGGCGCTGCGAGCCGGTCATCCGGCCCAGAGTGTAAGTAAGGCCACCGCCTATGGCGAAAATCGAGACCAACTCAATCAGGTTCGAGAGCGGCGTCGGGTTTTCAAACGGATGCGAGCTGTTGGCGTTGAAAAAGCCCCCGCCGTTGGTGCCCAGCTCCTTGATGATCTCCTGTGAGGCGACCGGCCCCTGCGCAATGGTTTGATCGGTGACCGTCTGAGTAACCGTCTTGCCGTCGGGACCCGTGGTCTGCACCTTCATGGGCTCGACCAGCTTGGCTGTGTCATAGGGCTTCAGATTCTGGACCACGCCCTGCGAAACCAGCACCAGCGCCCCGATGATGCACACGGGCAGCAGAACCCACAAATTGCAGCGGACAAGGTCAACCCAGAAGTTGCCGATGGTCTGCATCTGCCGGCGGGCAACGCCGCGAATGAACGCGATAGCCAGCACGATGCCCACCGCTGCCGACATGAAATTGTGATAGGCGAGCCCGGCCATCTGGGTGAAATAGCTCATC
>Ga0335077_10012156_pt1 | contig 10758 bp, 8 predicted proteins | sample Lox_Sample_31_FD_207151 | JGI IMG/M metagenome (GOLD analysis project Ga0335077, IMG submission 207151) | Soil microbial communities from Loxahatchee National Wildlife Refuge, Florida, United States - Lox_Sample_3.1 | ecosystem: Environmental > Terrestrial > Soil > Wetlands | place: USA: Florida...
TCCCCACGCCATTCCCGACGACTTCCACCTGACGCCGCTCACCTCCTACGGAACGCAGAAAGCGATCTGCGAACTGCTGCTCGCCGACTATAACCGGCGCGGCTTTCTCGACGGCGTCGGTATCCGGCTGCCGACGATCTGCGTGCGCCCCGGCAAGCCGAACAAGGCCGCCTCCGGCTTTTTCTCCGGCATCATCCGCGAGCCGCTGGCGGGCCTCGAAGCCGTCCTGCCGGTTGCCGATACCGTGCGCCATACCCACGCCAGCCCGCGTGCGGCGGTCGGCTTCCTGATCCATGCGGCGGGACTGACGCGCGAGCAGCTCGGCCCGCGCATCAATCTGGCGATGCCCGGCGTCTGCTGCACCGTCGCCGAGCAGATCGAGGCGCTCTCGCGCATCGCCGGTCCGAAGGTCGCCGCGCGCATCCGCCGCGAGCCTGACGAGCTGATCGTGCGCATCGTCAGCGGCTGGTCCGAGCGCTTCGACGCCAAGCGCGCCGCGGCGCTCGGCTTCAAGGCGGAGGCGAGTTTCGACGAGATCATTAGCGCGCATATCGAGGACGAGTTGGGCGGTAAAATCGCGAACTAGCGATTTTGACCCGCCTGCAGCGAACTTGCGCCACTCGCGCAAGCCCTTACATTGTGTGCCATGACCTACGTCGACGCCGCCGTCGCCCCCTTCCGTAAGACCGGACAGATCAAGATTCACGGGCCCGAAGCTTTCGCGGGCATGCGCAAGGCCGGGCAGCTGGTCGCGCGCTGCCTCGACATGCTGGTCGACTATGTCGGGCCGGGCGTGCCGACCGATAAGATCGACAGACTGGTCTTCGACTACGCGATGGACAACGGCGCCCTGCCCGCCACGCTGATGTATCGCGGCTACAAGAAATCGACCTGCACCTCGCTCAACCACGTGGTCTGCCACGGCATCCCCGGCGACAAGCCGCTGAAGGACGGCGACATCGTCAATATCGACGTGACGCTGATCCTCGACGGCTGGCACGGCGATTCCAGCCGCATGTACACCATCGGCGAAATTCCGCGCCGCGCCGAGCGCCTGATCGAGGCGACGCACGAGGCCATGATGCGCGGCATTGCCACCATCCGCCCCGGCTCGACCACCGGCGACATCGGCGCCGCGATCCAAAACTACGTCGAAGCCCAGCACATGAGCGTGGTGCGCGACTTCTGCGGCCACGGCCTCGGCCGCCTGTTCCACGACGAGCCCAACATCGTCCACATCGGCCGCCCGGGCGAAGGCATCGTGCTCAAGCCGGGCATGTTTTTCACCGTCGAGCCGATGATCAATCTCGGCCGCCCGCACGTGAAGGTGCTGTCCGACGGCTGGACCGCGGTCACGCGCGACCGCTCGCTCTCGGCCCAGTTCGAGCACACCGTCGGCGTCACCGACACCGGCGTCGAGGTGTTCACCTTCTCCCCGGCCGGGCTGCACAAGCCGCCGTATAAGCGCTGAGCGCGCCTCACAATTTTATATCGACTGCCCTCGTCGATTGCATTTTGCTGAACTACACTCAGGCCTTCCAAGGCGGCGTGGGCGTCAAGGTATGGCCGAAAAGCAAGCGAAGCGCGGATTGTCCGAGGCGCCGCACTATTATGGCCACCGCGAGCGGTTGCGCGCGCTTCCGCGAGGCCGGCAGCGAGGCGGTCAGCAATTACGAATTGCTCGAGTTGGTCCTGTTCCGCGCTATTCCGCAACGCGACGTCAAGCCGCTCGCCAAGGAGCTCATCGCCCGCTTCAGCTCCTTCGCCGAGGTGGTCGTGGCGCCGCGCGCGCGGCTGAAGGAGATCAAGGGCGTCGGCGAGGCCGTCGTCGACGAGCTCAAGGTGGTGCATGCGGCGGCGAGCCGGCTCGCGCGCGGCCAGGTGCAGAAGCGGCCGCTGCTGTCGTCCTGGGGAAGCGTGCTCGATTACTGTCGCATGGCGCAGGCCTTCGCCGACAAGGAGCAGTTCCGCGTGCTGTTTCTTGACAAGCGCAATCAGCTGATCGCCGACGAACTGCAGCAGACCGGCACCGTCGACCATACGCCGGTTTATCCGCGCGAGGTGGTCAAGCGCGCGCTCGAGCTCTCGGCCACGGCGCTGATCCTGGTGCACAATCACCCATCGGGCGACCCCACGCCAAGCCGCGCCGACATCCAGATGACGCAGGCGATCATCGAAGTGGCGCGCCCGCTCGGCATCGCCGTGCACGACCACATCATCGTCGGCAAGGAAGGCCACGCCAGCTTCAAGGGGCTGCGGCTGATTTGAGCGCTCAAGCCGCCGGCGCGAGATTCTGCGTGTCGGGCACCGCGATCCAGCGCGCGATCTTTGGCCAATAGTCGGCGAGGATCGTCCGCCCCATGAACAGGCCACCGTGGTTGCACGGCGCCGTCGCCTTGCGAATGGCGTGCGCCGGGGTCCCGACGAGGCGCTCGGCGGCGAAAAGCTGCGCCGGCGCGACCAGTTCGTCGTCGCGCGCCGCCAGCAGGAAAAGCGGAACACGCAATTTGCCGAGGTCGATCGTTTCGCCCAAGGCGACGAATTGGCCGGCCGCGATTTCGTTTCGTTTGTAAAGCTTCTCGATGACCTCGAGATAATATGCCCCCGGCAGATCGACGGTCGCCGCGTGCCATGCGCGGAACGTCTGTTCCAAAGCCGCGAAGGCGGGCGAGCCGAGCGGCTCCGGAGCCTGCATGACGTCGCGAATTTCTTGCAGGCTCGGCGTTTCCACGCCCCAGAATTTCTGCACCTCGCGGCCGAGCACCAGTCCGTCACCGAGTTTCACCAGTTCGTGGAACACGGCTAAAGGGCTCGCCTCGGCGAGCGCCGACAGAGCGGATTGCCCGGCGGCGATGTCGATCGGCGCGCCGGCCAGCACCAGCTTGCGCACCTTGGCGGGGAAGCGCGCGGCATAGAGCAATGACATCCAGCCGCCCTGACACAGCCCGACCAGATCGACGCCGCCGCCGAGGCGGTCGACCACGACGTTGAGTTCGGCGAGATAGTCGTCAATACGCAGAAAACGCATCTCCGGCGTCGCCGAGCGCCAATCGGTCACAAACAACCGCCGCACGCCGGCGCCGCGCAAGGCCGCGACCAGGCTATGCCCGGGGGCGAGATCCACGACCGCCGCGCGATGCAGCGCGAAGGGCGCGCAGAGCAATGTCGGCACGCCGTCGGCGACGGTGCTGAAGTCGCGCAATTTCAGGGTATTCAATTCGAGCGCGATCCCATTCGGCGTCGCCCATGCCGGCTCGGGCGCAGCAGCTCCGCCGTCAGCGTCCAATGCCAGTGCGATGAAATGTTTCGCCAGCAATGCGGCAAATTCGCTTGCCGAGGCCGCGGCGAATGCCGGCCACATGAACCCGAACCGCGGATCGTGTCGTCCCCTTGGCTCGTACATGTGAAATATCTGTCACAAAAACGAAACGCGCGCGTTGTCCTAGGTCAATCGCGGCCGCGAAATACAATTCGCGTTACGATTCAAACGCTTCGTAATTGACTTGCGCCAAGGGCCGCAGCGTCACTGCTGCAGCACATAGCTGCCGGGTGCGTCGGCCAGCGCGACATGCTTCGCGCCGCCCATCGCCGGCGGATCGACCGGCTCACCCGAGCGGGCGGTGAGCCAGTCGGCCCATTCCGGCCACCAGGAGCCTTCGCGTTTCGGCGCCTGCGCCAGGAAGCTCTCCGGATCGACGTAGCGGTCGTCCGCGTTCCGCGCCATCACCTGATAGCTGCGATGATCGTGACCCGGCTCGGACACGATGCCGGCATTATGGCCGCCGCTCGCCAGCAGATAGGTCACGGCGGCGTCGGTGAGAAAATTGATCTTGTAGGTCGAGCGCCAGGGCGCGACGTGGTCGTGCACGGTGCCGACCGCGAAGAGCGGTGCGCGGATGTCGGTGAGCGCGATCGGCTTGTCGTCGACGAGATAGCGTCCTTCCGCCAAGTCGTTATTGAGGAACAGCTGCCGCAGATATTCCGAATGCATGCGATAGGGCATGCGGGTGGCATCCGCGTTCCACGCCATCAGGTCGATCATCGGCGTGCGCTCGCCCATCAGATAGTCGTGCACGATGCGCGACCAGATGAGGTCGCTGGAGCGCAGCATCTGGAAGGCGCCGGCCATCTGCGTGGCGTCGAGGAAGCCCTGCTCCCACATCATGTCCTCAAGGAAGGCGACCTGGCTCTCGTTGATGAACAGCATCAACTCGCCGGCCTCGGTAAAATCGGTCTGCGCGGCCAACAGCGTAACCGACTGCAGACGGTCGTCGCCGTCGCGCGCCATGGCCGAGGCAGCAATCGACAGCAGGGTGCCGCCGAGGCAATAGCCGACGGCGTGCACTTTCCGCTGCGGCACGATCTTGCCGACGGCGTCAAGCGCCGCCATGACGCCGAGCGTGCGATAATCGTCGAGATCAAGGTCGCGATCGTCGGGGCGCGGATTTTTCCAAGACACCATGAAGACCGTGAAGCCCTGCTCGGTCAGGTATTTCACCAGCGAATTATGCGGCGACAGATCGAGGATGTAATATTTCATGATCCAGGCCGGCACGATCAGCACCGGCTCCGGCCGCACTTTGCCGGTCGCCGGCGCGTACTGGATCAGCTCGATCAGCCGATTGCGGTAGACGACCTTGCCGGGCGTGACCGCGACGTTGTGCCCAACCTCGAATTCCTCGGTGCCGACCGGCTTCTTGCCGCTGATGCTGCGCTCCCAGTCTTCGACGAAATTGCGCAGGCCCGCGACCAGATTCATGCCGCCTTTGCTGATAGTCTGCCGCAACACTTCGGGATTGGTGAGGAGGAAATTCGACGGCGAAACCATGTCGAGGATCTGGCGCGAGACGAATTCGACCATGTCCTCATGATGCCGGGTGACGCCGCGGATGCCGGTGGTCGCGTTGTGCCACCATTGCTGTTGCAGCAGAAATGCCTGCGCGATGAAGTTGTACGGCGGCTTCTGCCAGTCGGCGCCGTCGAACCGGCGATCCTGCGGCAAGGGCTCGATGCAGCATTGCGTGCTGCCGCCCTCCGCCGCCGCGTGGAAGGCATAGTTGGCGAAGCGGATCGCTTTACGCGACGCCTTGTCGATAAGCTGCAGCCGCTTGCCGGGCGAAACGGCAAGATGGGTCGCCCAGTCGAAATAGGCTTTGGCGAGCGCCGCCGGCGAGAGACCGAAGGTGAAACGCGCGACGGTCGCATGCAGCGAGCGATCGATGACGTCGGCAACCGCGGTGACCGCGTAAGAGTCGCGCGCTTCGGTGTCCTCGGCCGAGGCTATGCCGGCCGCTTTCGGGACGAGACGCAGCGCCGCTCTGCCGGCGGCCGGCTGCGGATCGGTCGGCACTTCGGCGGATGAAATCATTGTCATCGCGCACCTCTTGTTGTTCTTTGCGCTTGCGGCTGTTTGGAACAGGCATCGAATACAAATATTTTGGCAAATTTATAATTGCCGCAGTGTGACGCGCCATGATTTGGATCAATCGGTAAACCGGTCCTGACCCGACGAAACGCAATTGATGGCGATTATTCGCGCACCAAAGTGATCGGATTGGCGCTTTCCGGGACGCGCCGCCAGGTCTTGCCGTCGACCTCCTCGAAGCGCCAGGGATTGCCGCGCGCCGGCACCAGCATCAATTCGTCGCGATCGATCCGCCACAGCGCCAGGTTCAAGCGCACGATCGATGCGTCGCAGCCGGGCTTCACCGTGAGCGCCAGACCGTCCTGCGCCGGGCTCGCCGCCAGCGCGAGATGGCAAAGCGGCGCGCCGTTGCCGCCGACGATTGCCCAATCGCCGGCCAGCTGCTCCGGCGCCTTCGGCGGCGGGCCAGCGGCCGCGGCATTCTGCAGGAACAGCACGCCGACGCCGGGCGTCGGCGCCTCGTAGATGCCGTCCTCGACTTCGCTGAATTCGACCAGCGCCTTGCCGCTGGCATCGAGCAGATAGAGCAGGTCGTTATCGGGGAATTTCCAGCCGACGACGTCGTTCACCAGCGGGAACAGGCTGGCGCAGTTCTTGTCGAACTCGACTTTGAAGCCGACCGGAGTCGGATCGCTTTTAAACGTCGCCGTGCAAATCTTGTCGCGGTCAGCGTTGGAGAACTCCCAGGAGCCGAGCAGCGCCTTGGCCGACTCGCCGAGCGTCGGCGGCGGCGCCTGCGCCGATGCGGCGGCCGTCATGCACAACCATGTCAAACCGATGAGGGTGAAGCGAGCCATGACGAACCTATAGCACATGGCCTATGTCGCGAATCTCACGACCGCTTGGGCGGCGTTTCCGGCACCGGCGTGAGCGGCGGCTTGCCCGCGACCCAGGCCAGAATGTTGTCGACCACGAGCTGATCCATCGCCGCGCGCGTCACCTCGGTCGAGGAACCGAGATGCGGGAACAGCACGACGTGCTCCATCTCCAGAAGCTCTTTCGGCACGTTGGGTTCCCTGGCGAACACGTCGAGACCGGCGGAATAGATGGTGCGGTTCTTCAGCGCTTCGATCAGCGCCGGCTCATCGACCACCGAGCCGCGCGCCATGTTGATGAGGATGCCTTGCGGGCCGAGCGCCTTGAGCACCTCGGCATTGATCATGTTCGCGGTGGCGGCTCCCCCGGGCACGATCACCAGCAGCGTGTCGACGTCGCGCGCCATGTCGAGGAGCTTCGGGTAATACTTGTAGCTCACGCCCTGCTGCGGGTTGCGGCTGTGGTAGACGACCGGCACGCCGAAGGCCTGCAGCCGCCGCGCGATCGCCTTGCCGATACGGCCCATGCCGACCATGCCGACGGTGCGGTTGCGCAGCGTCGCCTTGGTCAGCGGATAATGCCCTTGCAGCCATTTGCCGGCGCGCAGATAGCGCTCGGCCTGCGGGAATTCGCGCACCGTGCAGAGCAAAAGGCCGAGCGCGGTATCGGCGACCTCTTCGTTGAGCACGTCCGGCGTGTTGGTGACGACGATGCCGTGCTCGCCCGCCCATTTGGCGTCGATGTGGTCGTAGCCGACGCCGAAGCTCGAGATCTGCTCGAGCTTGGGCAGTTTCTGCATGAAGGCGGCGTCGAGCTTGTTCGCGGTATAGGCGATGGCGATGGCGCGCACCTTGTCGGCGATCGACTTGAGAAACGCATCCGGGTCCTTGGCGTCGACCAGATAATGCAGCGTCACTTTCGGTTCGAGGCCTTTGACCATGACCGGCTTCTTTTGGCCGATCAGCAGGACGTCCGGCTTTTCGCCAGCCATCTTCGTTTCTCCCTACACCAAGGCGGTGACCGGCTTTTCGACGAAATTCTTGAACGCGGCGAGCAGCTCGGCGCCGAGGGCGCCGTCCACCACGCGATGATCGCAGGACAATGTGACGGTCATCTGGCTGATGAATTTCACGCCGCCGTCGGCGGTCTCGACCGGCGCGCGGCGCGTCGCGCCGACCGCGAGGATGGTCGCGTGCGGCGGATTGATGATGGCGGCGAACTCGCGCACGCCGTACATGCCCAGATTCGAGATCGCGCTCGAGCCGCCCGTGTATTCATTCGGCATCAGCTTCTTGATGCGCGCGCGTTCGGCAAAATCGCGCATTTCCGCGGAGATCGCGGTCAGCGACTTGGTCTCGGCATTGCGGACAACCGGCGTGATCAGCCCGCCGTCGAGCGCCACCGCGACGCCGATGTCGCAATGGGCGAAGCGCAGGATGCGGTCCTCCGCCCACACCGCATTGGCGGCGGGCATGCGCTGCAGCGCCGCCGCCCAGGCCTTGATGATGAAGTCGTTGAGCGAGAGCCTGAATGCAGGCTGGCCGTCGGCGACCGGCGCGGCGGCGTTGGCTTCTTCGCGCATGGCGATGAGCCGGCCGATGTCGAGATCGGCGGTCAGATAGAAATGCGGGATGGTCTGCTTGGCCTCGACCAGCCGCCGGGCGATGGTCGCGCGCATGGAATCGAGAGGCACTTCCTCGTAGGCGATGCCCTCGTACAACGCCTTGACCTGCGCCGCGCTGGCGCCGGTGGCTATCGCCATGCCACGCGCGGCCGGTGCCGCTGCGACGTCGCGCGCGACAATGCGGCCATGCGGGCCGGAGCCGCTGAGGCGCGACAGATCGATGCCGCGTTCGCCGGCCAGCCGCCGCGCCAACGGCGTGACGAAGGCGCCACCCGGCAGTCGCGCCGGCCCGTAATTGCGCTCTGGCGTGCGCACTTCGCGGAACGGATCCATGTGCGGGTAAGCGAAAGAAGCGCGTTCGTCCCCCCGCAAGCGGGGACCCAGTCCTTCCTTACGGGCTTCGGTTTTTTGGCCCTGGGCCCCCGCTTGCGCGAGGGCGAATGGAGTTGGAGGCGCGCTCTTCGCAGCTTCAGCCGGTTTGGGCTTCGCCGCCTCGCCCGCGCCGGCGATTACCGCCACCACGGCGCCGACCTTGGCCACCTCGCCGACCTGGAAGTAGACACGGCAAAGCGTGCCGGCGACGGTCGATGGCACTTCCATCGAGGTCTTGTCGGTCTCAATCTCGAACAGATTCTCGCCCGGCTTCACCGCGTCGCCGGCCGCCTTGAACCATTTCACGATCTTGCCCTCGGCGACGGTTTCGCCGAGCTGCGGCATCAGGACGTCCATGTACGATGGTCCCCGCTTACCACGTCACCGACACGTACTGTGTCTCCATGAACTCCTTCATCCCTTCCGAGGCGCCTTCGCGGCCGAGGCCGGACTGTTTGGTGCCGCCGAACGGCGCCGCCGGATCGGACACCAGCCCGCGGTTGAGGCCGATCATGCCGTAGTCGAGCTTCTCCGACACGCGCAAGCCGCGGCTCAAATCCTTGGTATAGAGATAGGCGACGAGGCCGTATTCGGTGTCGTTGGCGCGCTTGATCACCTCATCTTCGTTCTTGAAGGTCTGGATCGAGGCCACCGGCCCGAAGATTTCCTCGTTGAGCATCTTGGCGTCGTCGGAGACGTTGGTCAGCACCGTCGCTGGATAGAAGAAGCCCGGCCCGTCCGGCAGCTTGCCGCCGGTCAGCACCTTGGCGCCCTTCTGCACCGCGTCGTCGACCAGCTCGATCACCTTGTCGCGGCCGTCTTTGTTGACCAGCGGCCCGAGCGCGACGCCGTCGTCGAGGCCGTTGCCCATCTTCAGCGCGCCCATCTTGGAGGTCAGTTTTTTCGCAAATTCGTCGTGCACCTTCTCGTGCACGTAGAAACGATTGGCCGCCGTGCAGGCCTCGCCCATGTTGCGCATTTTCGCGATCATCGCGCCGTCGATCGCCGCGTCGATATCGGCGTCGTCGAAGACGATGAACGGCGCGTTGCCGCCGAGCTCCATCGACGGCTTGAGCACGTTGTCGGCGGCTTCGTGCAAGAGCTTGCGGCCGACTTCGGTCGAGCCGGTGAAGGAAACAACGCGCACCCGGCGGTCGTGCAGCATGGCGCTGACCACCGGCCCGGAGCGGCGCGAGGGCACCACGTTGACCACGCCGGCCGGCACGCCGGCTTCTTCCAGCGCCGGCATCAACGCCAGCATGGTGAGCGGCGTGTCGGAGGCAGGCTTGAGCACCACCGGACAGCCGGCGGCGAGCGCCGGGCCGATCTTGCGCGTCGCCATGGCGGCGGGGAAATTCCACGGCGTCACCAGCACGGCGATGCCGGCCGGCTTGTGATGGGCGAGAATGCGGGCGCCGGAGGCCGGCGCGCGCGACACCTCGCCGATGTTGCGCACCGCCTCTTCCGCATACCAGCGGAAGAATTCGGCGGCATAAGCGACTTCTCCCCGGGAATCCGACAGCGCCTTGCCATTTTCCAGCGTGATCAGTTTGGCGAAGCGCTCGGCGTCGCGCATGATCAAGTCGTAGCACTTGCGCAGGATTTCCCCGCGCTCGCGCGGCTTGCGCGAGGCCCAGCCCTCGAAGGCGGCATCCGCCGCATCGAGCGCGGCCTTGGCGTCGTCCACGGTGGCGCTGGCGACGGAAGCGATGGTGCGCTCGGTCGCCGGATCGATCACGTCGAAGCGGCCGCCGTCGGAGGATTTGCGCCATTTGCCGCCGATCCACAGATCGGTCGGAACGTCGGCGAGAAGATTTTCGTACATGAGAGCTCTCCACTTGCTCCGCTCATTCCCGCGCAAACGGGAATCCAGTTCTTGTTGCTCTGGGTCCCCGCTTTCGCGGGGACGAGCGGGAAACTAACTTCCGAGCGACCGCCTGACCGTCTCCGCGATCCGCTGCGGCGTCGGCAGGACGGCGTCTTCCAGAATGTCGGCCGCCGGCAACGGGATATGCGGCGTGGTGATGCGCACCGGCGGGCCGTCGAGGTCGTAGAAGGCTTCGTCGGCAACGATCGACACGATCTCGGCGCCCCAGCCGCACAGCCGCGGATTTTCCTCCACGGTGAACAGCCGGTGCGTGCGCGCGACCGAGCCGAGGATGGTCTGCGTGTCGAGCGGCACCAGCGAACGTACGTCGACAACTTCGGCGTCGATGCCGTGTTCCGCCTTGAGCTTCTCGGCCGCTTCCAACGCGCGCGGCACCATCAGCGCCAAAGCGCAGATCGTCGCGTCCTTGCCGGGCTTGACGATCTTGGCAGTGCCGAGCTTGTCGACGATCTCGCCGTCCGGAACCTCGCCCTTGGTGGCGTAAAGCGACTTGTGCTCGAGGAAGATCACCGGGTCGGGATCGCGCACCGAGGCGGCAAGCAGGCCGATGACGTCGACCGGCGAGGACGGCGCCACCACCTTCAATCCCGGGATCATCATGCACCAGTTTTCGACACTCTGCGAATGTTGCGC
>Ga0335077_10012158_pt1 | contig 10757 bp, 10 predicted proteins | sample Lox_Sample_31_FD_207151 | JGI IMG/M metagenome (GOLD analysis project Ga0335077, IMG submission 207151) | Soil microbial communities from Loxahatchee National Wildlife Refuge, Florida, United States - Lox_Sample_3.1 | ecosystem: Environmental > Terrestrial > Soil > Wetlands | place: USA...
ATAGCCCTGCATGCCAAGGCAGACGCCGCGGCCGGCTTCTTGAAGCATCTGGCGAACCCGCGCCGGCTGATGATCCTGTGCGAGCTGCTGCAGGGCGAGCGCTCGGTCGGCGAGCTCGAAGCCGTGGTCGGCCTCGGCCAATCGGCCCTGTCGCAGCATCTGGCGAAGCTGCGCAGCGCCGGGCTGGTGCGCACGCGGCGGCAGTCGCAGACCATCCGCTACTCCCTCGCCGATCCCGGCATCGGCAAGGTCCTCGCCGTGCTCTACGACCTCTATTGCCGCCCGCGGCAGCGGCGCTGATCGGGAAAGGAGCAAGTCATGTCGATCGACCGTGCGGTCATGGCCTTCGCCGGCCTGATGATCCTGCTGAGCCTGGCGCTGAGCCAGATCTGGAGCCCCTATTGGCTGCTCTTCACCGCCTTCGTCGGCGCCAACCTGCTGCAGGCATCGTTCACCGGCTTCTGCCCGGCGGCGATGCTGTTCAAGCAGCTGGGCTGCCGCACCGGCACGGCTTTCTCCTGAAAGCATGCCATGACGATAAAGTCCGCGCGCGGCAGCGCATTGATCCAGGTCAGCGGCAAGAGAGGTCGATCGGACAGAGAAACTGTTTGATCTCGATCAATGTCGCCGTGGCGCGGCGGCGCAGACTGCGCGAGTTAGGCGTAAAGGGATATCGCAAGGGACAAGGGGTGGAGGAAACCGTGACGAAGATCGTCGTGCTTGGCGCCGGAATCGGCGGCATTTCGGCAGCCTATGAATTGCGCGCGCGGCTTGACCGCGCAACGGAGATCATCGTCGTCTCCGACAATCCGTTTTTCCATTTCGTCCCGTCCAATCCCTGGGTCGCGCTCAAATGGCGCGAGCCCGAGGACATCAAGATCGATCTGCCGGAGCTGCTGGCGAAATTCACCATCGGCTTCGACGCCGCCGGCGCCAGCCGCGTCCTGCCGCAGGAGAACGCGATCCTGCTCCGCGACGGGCGCCGTCTCGACTACGACTATCTCGTGATCGCGACGGGTCCCGCGCTCGCCTTCGACGAGGTCGAGGGCTTGGGGCCGGCGGCGAACAGCATCTCGATCTGCCATGTCGATCATGCCGCCAAGGCGGCGGAACGCTGGGAGCAATTCTGCCGCGATCCCGGTCCCATGGTGATCGGCGCGGTGCAGGGCGCCTCCTGCTTCGGCCCCGCCTATGAATTCGCACTGATGGTCAACACCGATCTGCGCCGGCGGCGGATTCGCGACCGCGTGCCGATGACCTTCGTCACCGCCGAGCCCTATATCGGCCATCTCGGCCTCGGCGGAGTCGGCGACACCAAAGGCCTGCTCGAATCGATGATGCGCGACCGCGACATCAACTGGGTGACCAACGCCAAGGTCGATCGCGTCGCGCCCGATGCGGTGGAGGTGACCGAGATCGGCGAGGACGGCAAGCCGAAAGGACAGCGCCGCCTCCCCTCGAAGCTCACCATGTTCATCCCCGCCTTCCGCGGCGTGTCCTGCCTCATCGGCGAGGATGGCAAAGGCTTGCCGGGACTCGCCAATCCGCGCGGCTTCGTGCTCGTCGACAAGCACCAGCGCAATCCCCAATTCAAGAACGTCTTCGCCGTCGGCGTCTGCGTCGCCATTCCGCCTTACGAGCAGACCCCGGTTGCGGTCGGCGTGCCGAAGACCGGCTACATGATCGAATCGATGGTGTCGGCAGTCAGCGAGAACATCGCCGATTTGATCGCGGGGAAAGAGCCGCATCGCGAACCGACCTGGAATGCCGTCTGCCTCGCCGATTTCGGCGATAGCGGCGTCGCTTTCGTCGCATTGCCGCAGATCCCGCCGCGCAACATGAACTGGGCAGCCCAGGGCTATTGGGTGCATCTGGCGAAAGTGGCCTTCGAGAGGTATTTCTTGCGCAAGGTGCGGCGCGGCTCGAGCGAGCCCGGCTATGAGCGGATGGTCATGAAAGCGCTCGGCATCGGCAAGCTCCGGCCCAAGCCGCCACTGCCGCCAACGCAAGCGGCGGAATGACCGCTGCCCGAGGAAGAGCCATGGCCGAAAGCCTGCACCTCCCTTGCCCCCATTGCGACACGCTCAACCGCGTGCCGCGCGACAAGCTGACGGCCGGCGGCAAATGCGGCGCCTGCCACCGGAAGCTGTTCGACGCGCATCCCGTACCGCTCGACACGGCGCGCTTCCTGCGCCAGCTCGAGAAAAGCGACGTGCCGCTGCTCGTCGATTTCTGGGCGCCCTGGTGCGGGCCCTGCCGCATCATGGCGCCCGAGTTCGAACGCGCGGCGGCGCAGCTCGAGCCGGCGCTGCGGCTGGTCAAGATCAATGTCGACGAGGAGCAGGCGCTGGCGCAGCGCTTCCACATCGCCAGCATTCCGACCGTGGCGCTGCTGTTCCATGGCCGCGAGCTCGCTCGGCATGCCGGCGCGGTAACGGCATCGCAGCTCGAGCAATGGGTCCGCGCCGAGTTGGCGCGTCAGCCGGCGTCAGGCTGATCCGCTCGCCGCTGGGCAGCGCAGCACCTCAATGGTGCCCGTGGCCTCCCCAGTGATGGCCGTGATGGCCGCCGTGAAAGACGACGAAGCCGCCGCCGATAAAGGCCGGGCCGTAATAATAGGGGTAATAGGGATAAGGCGGGGGATAGCCGTAGCCATAGGCGTAATAGGGATAGGGATAGCCGGATCCCGCGTAAGCCGGCAGGCTTTGCGGCACGCTTTCACCCTTGGCCGTCATGCACTGGATGTAGCCGATGTCGTAGCGGCGCTGCAGGTCCGCTTGCGACAGCCCGGCTGCGTTGGCGCCGGCGGCACCACCGAAGACGAGGCCGCTGCCCGCGCCTATCGCGGCGCCGAGCGCCGGATTGCCGGCCGCGGCGCCGATCGCGGCGCCGGCGGCGCCGGCCAGCACCGTGCCGAGAACGGTGCTGTTCACCGCACTCTGCGTCGCGGCGTCCGCCGGCGAGCCGAAGCCGATCTGCGCCGAGGCATATTGGCGGCAGGCATTGTCGTCTTGCTGGAAGGCCTCGAAGCTCTTGCCCTGGGCCGGGAGCGCCATGACGCTGGGACCCGTCGGCGGCGCCACGGCGCAAGCGCCGAGCGCAAGCGCGCCGGCGAGAATGACGGGGCGGACGATGCGGATCATGGAAGCTCCTGGTCCCGGTCGGCAGCACCGCGGACGACGAGAATGCTACCACCATTTTCGTCGCCGCCACACCGGCGCATCCCCAGGCGCGCCGCCGTCTCGCGCAGATGTGAAGTTGCTACACGAGCGGCTGCGTTGCGGCCTCGAGCCAGCGCTGCGTCGCAGCATCGACGAGCGGCGCGATCTCGGCGCGCACGCGCGCATGATAGGCATCGAGCCAAGCGATCTCGGCCTCGTCCAGCAATGTCGTCTCAATCAACGCGCGATCGATCGGCGCCAAGGTCAGCACTTCGAAGCCCAGCACCTCGCGCTCGGCACCCGCCGGCGCGCCGAGCGAGGTCACCACGACCAAGTTCTCGATGCGAATGCCATAGCCGTCGGTTTTGTAATAGCCGGGCTCGTCCGAAACGATCATGCCCGGCAGCAGCGGCTGGGTGTTGGGCAGCTTCGAGATGCGCTGCGGCCCTTCATGCACGGCGAGATAGCTGCCGACGCCGTGGCCGGTGCCGTGATCGTAGTCGAGCCCCGCGTCCCAGAGCGGGCGCCGCGCCAGCGCATCGAGCTGCGAGCCGCTCGTGCCCTTGGGAAAGCGGCAGGTGGCGAGCGCGATATGGCCCTTCAGCACGCGGGTGAAGCGGTCGCGCATCTCGGCGGAAGGCGCGCCGATCGCCACGGTGCGGGTGACATCGGTCGTGCCGTCGAGATACTGCGCGCCGGAATCGACGAGATAGAGCGAACCCGATTCAAGCCGGCGCTCGGTCTTGGGCGAAGCGCGGTAATGCACGATGGCGCCGTTGGCGCCGGCGCCAGAGATGGTGGGGAAGCTCAGATCGCGAAACAACTCGCCTTCGCGGCGCAGCTGCTCGAGCCGATCGGAGGCGGCGATCTCGCCGAGACCGCGCTTTGTCGCCGTCGCGGCCAGCCAGGCGAGAAAGCGCGTCAGCGCCGCGCCGTCGCGGCGATGCGCGCGGCGCGTGCCGTCGAGCTCGGCGGCGTTCTTGCAGGCCTTGGGCAATTGGCAGGGATCGGCGGCGCGATGGATGGCCGCGCCGGCGCTCGACAGCGTGTCGAACACCCAGGCGGCGCTCGCGGGATCCGCCTGGACGCGGCGCTGCGCGGCGCCGAGCCGTTGCAGCGCCGGGCCGAAAGCGCCGGGCGGCGCGACGCGCACGGCATTGCCGAGATGCTCGAGGAGGCCGGGCATGAGCTTGCGCGCATCGATGAAGAGATCGACGGTGCCGTCGCGCTGGAGAATGGCAAACGCGAGCGCCAGCGGCGTGTGCGGCACGTCGCTGCCGCGGATGTTGAGCAGCCAGGCGATCGAATCGGGCGCGGTCAGCACGGCGGCGTCGACCCCGTCGGCCGCGAGCCGATCAGCGAGCGCCTGACGCTTCATTTCGGCGCTGGCGCCGGCAAAGCGCAGATCATGGGGCAGCACCGGTCCGAGCGGCGCCGGCGGCCGTCCTGCCCAGACGGCATCGAGCGGATTGCTATCGAGCGGCTGCAGCCGGCCGCCCGCCTTCTCCGCCGCGGCGCGGTAGCGCTCGACTTCGCCCAGCGTGTGGAGGCGGGGATCATAGGCGAGAATCTCGCCCGGCTTCAGCGTCGCCGCGATCCAATCGCTCGCCGGCTCTTCGGTGAGGTGGCGAAGGGTATAGAGCGCGCCATCGACCTCGACCTTCGCCTGGAGGGTGTAGCGCCCATCGACGAAGACCGCCGCGCTCGCCGGCAGCACGATGGCGAGGCCGGCCGAGCCGGTGAAGCCGGTGAGCCAGGCCAGACGCTGGGCGCAGAGCGGGACATACTCCCCTTGATGCTCGTCGGCGCGCGGCACCAGGAACCCATGGACGCCCCGGCGCCGCAGCTCCGCCCGCAGCAGCGCCAGCCGCTCGGCCGGGCCGGGCGTCGGCGTCGCGGGCGCCGCGCCAAGCTCATTCGCCAGTGCCTGCAGCGCCGATTTCAGCTCCGCGGAAGGCTTCGCCGCGGCCAGCGCCGGCCAGTCGCTCTCCCGCGCCGCCGGCGCGGCGGCGAGCACGCCGGCGACCAGATCCCTCGCCCCGGCCGCGTCATAGGGTGAGCCATCCCGAGCGAGCACGGCGCCCAAATCGGCATTGCTGCTATGCACAATGAGGTTCCTTTGTTAACGGGTTAGCTACCGCCGATTCCTAGCATGAGGCTAAGGCGCGCCCCGCCGCTCGACAAGGGCGCCAAGGGGGCCGCTCCATCAGCCGCGCCATGCAGCATCTGTAAGGCTGGGTTGCAGAGTTCCCTCTCGCGGATCCGGACAAGACTGCTTACCTATTGTGCAACTGCGAGATAGCGCCTTCGCAGGTGCGGTAGAGGAGTGTATAAGATGTTGAACATTCTCGGTAATTTGCTCCACGGCGTGTCCCATTCGCTGGCCGGCTGGCGGCAGCGGCAGCGTGCCTATGCGGAGCTTGCCGCGCTCGACGACCGGTCGCTGGCCGATATCGGCATCACCCGCTCCGAGATCCCCTATGTGCTCTCGCAAGCGGCGCAGCGCCAGGTCGAGACCGGCACTCCGGCGAACAGCAACTTCCAGCACGCCGCCTGATACCACCCGGCCCGGCCGGGTGCACTGCGGAAAATCCCGGCTGGCCGCCTGAGGGCGGCCGGCGCGGGATTTTTACTATCTGCGGCATCAATCGCGCTTGCCGGCACGGCTGGCCAGGGCAATGTTGAGAGCCAGCATGACGGAAGCGAGCTTGCATCGGCACGGCCATGGGCATGGGCATCGCCATGGCCACGAGCGTGGCGGCGGCCGGCACAAAGCCGGCTTCGGCGGCGCCTTGGCGCTGGGGCTCGCGCTCAATCTGGGCTTCGTTGCCGTCGAAGCGGCTTACGGCGTCATCGCCAATTCGGTGGCGCTGATCGCCGATGCCGGTCACAACCTCGGCGATGCCCTGGGTCTTGCCATCGCCTTGACCGCCAGCATCCTCGCCCAGCGCCGGCCCTCACGCCGCTACACCTACGGGCTGCGCAGCTCGTCGATCCTGGCCGCGCTGTTCAACGCCATCGTGCTGCTGATCACGGTCGGCGGCATCATCGTCGAGGCGATCAACCGACTGATAGAGCCCGCGCCGGTGGCGAGCCGCACCGTCATGGCGGTGGCGGCGATCGGCATCGTCGTCAATGGCGCGAGCGCCCTCCTCTTCCAAAGCGGCCGCCACGGCGATCTCAACATTCGCGCCGCCTTCCAGCACATGCTCGCCGATGCCGGCGTCTCGCTCGGCGTCGTTCTGGCCGGCGCCGTGATCCTCGTCACCGGCTGGCTCTGGCTCGATCCCGCCGCAAGCCTCGCGATCGCCCTCGTCATTGTCGTCGGTACCTGGCGGCTGCTGCGCGATGCGGTCAACCTGGCGCTGCACGGCGTGCCGCCGGGCATCGACGCGACCGCGGTGCGCCGGCATCTCGACCGGCTGGCGGGCGTTGTTGCGGTGCATGATCTTCATATCTGGCCGATGAGCACGACCGAGACGGCGCTCACCTGCCATCTCGTCATGCCGACGGGTCATCCCGGCGACGAGATGCTGGCGCTGCTGGCGCATGAGCTGCAGGACCGCTTTGGCATCGACCACGCCACCATCCAGGTCGAGACCGGCGATCCCGATCACCCTTGCAAGCTGGTGCCAGATCACGTGGTATAGCCGGGCCGCGTTGACGCGGCGCAACGAGGCTTAACCGGTTGACCAGCGTTCCTTCCGCCGCCGTCGAGGTCCAATCCGTCCTGGTTCTGCTGCTGGCAGCGATCGTCGCCGTGCCGCTGGCGCAGCGCTTCCGCGTCAGCCCGATGCTCGGCTATCTCGCCGCGGGCATGGTGGTCGGACCTTACGGCTTCGGCTTCATCCGCGACACCGGCGAGGCCGAGCTGCTCTCCGAGTTCGGCGTCGTCTTCCTGCTCTTCACCATCGGCCTCGACATGCCGCTGCAGCGGCTGCAGGCGATGTGGCGCTACATCTTCGGCCTTGGCCTGGCGCAGGTGCTGGTCACCGGCGGCGCCGTCGGGCTCGCCGGCTATGAGCTGGGCCTCACGCCGCGCGCCGCGCTGGTGGTGGGCGGCGCCCTCGCCTTCTCCTCGACCGCCGCGGTGCTGCAGCTGCTCGCCGAGCGCGGCGAGCTGGCGAGCCGCGTCGGCCGCGTCTCGCTCGCCATCCTGCTGTTCCAGGATCTCGCCGTGGTGCCGCTTCTGGCGCTGCTGCCCCTGCTCACCCGGGATACCAACGACGGCATCGCTGCGGCGCTCGGCCTCGCGCTCGGCAAGGGCGTCGCCGCCATCCTCCTGATCCTGCTGCTCGGCCGGCTGGTGCTGCGCCCGCTCTTCCGCTTGAGCGCGATGACGCGCATCCGCGAGACCTTCGCCGCGACCAATCTGCTCGTCGTCCTCGGCCTCGGCTGGGCGACGGCGGAGGCCGGCATGTCGATGGCGCTGGGCGCGTTCCTCGCCGGGCTGCTGCTCGCCGAGACCGAGTACCGCCATCAGGTCGAAGCCGACATCCTGCCGGTGCGCGGCCTGTTCCTCGGCCTCTTCTTCATCACCGTCGGCATGGTGATCGACACCTCGCTCGTGCTTCATCACTGGCAGGCCGTGCTGGCGCTCTCGGCCGTGCTGCTGGCCGGAAAGCCGGTGATCCTCTGGGCACTCGCGCGTCTCTTCCAGCTCGGCACGCCGCTCGCGATCCGCGCCGGGCTCTTGCTGTCGCAATGCGGCGAATTCGCTTTCGTCGTCTTCGGCATCGCGCAGCAGCTCGGCCTGATCGAGCGCGATCTCGGCACCGTCCTCATCGCCACGGTGGCGCTCACCATGGCGACGACGCCGCTGATGGCGGTGCTCGGCCGCCGCCTTGCCGGCGCTTTCCAGGTGCAGCGCGCGCCGGAAGCGGCGCTGATGGCCGAGGAAGCGGCCGATCTTTCCGGCCATGTGATCATCGCCGGCTTCGGCCGCATCGGCGGGATCGTTGGCCGGATGCTCGCCGAGCAGCAGCTCCCCTATATCGCGATCGAGCAGAGCGTGCCGCTGGTCGAAGAGAACCGGCGCCATGGCCGGCCGGTCTATTTCGGCGATGCGAGCCGTGCCGAGCTGCTCAACGCCGCCGGCGTCGAGCGCGCCAGCGCCGCGCTCATCACGCTCGATCAGCCCGAAGCGGCCGAGCGCGTCGTCGCCGCCTTGCGCCGCAATCATCCCGATCTGCGCATCATCGCGCGGAGCCGCGATGCCGCGCATGCGCGCCGCCTGGAAGAGGCCGGCGCCAATGCCGTCATCCTCGAAGCGCTGGAGCCGGGGCTGCAGATGGGCGCCGCGGTGCTGCGCGTCGCCGGCACGCCCGCGGCCACGATCGACCGCACGCTCGATGCGCTGCGCCGCGGGGTGGCGGCATGAGCGGCAACAAGCTGTCGATCGCCGTCATCGGCGCCGGGCTCGGCGGCCTCGCCGCGGCGCTGTCGCTGCGGCGCGCCGGCTTCGCCGTAGAGGTCTACGAGCAGGGAGCGGCTTTCACCGAGATCGGTGCCGGCATCCAGATCGGCCCCAACGCGTCGCGCATCCTGCAGCGCCTGGTGCCGCAGGATCGGCTCACGCGCGACGCGGTGCGGCCGGTGGCGGTGCATCAGCGGCGCTGGCAGGACGGCCGCACCTTGCAGCGCGCGCCGCTCGGCGACGAGCTCGAAGCGATGTTCGGCGCGCCTTACTACCACTTCCACCGTGGCGATCTGCTGGTGGCGCTGGCGAGCCAATGGCCGCGCGAGCACGTCCATTTCCGCCATCGCCTGGCGAGCCTCGAGGACGACGGGGAGCGCGTCACCGCGCGCTTCGAGAACGGCGCCGAGATATCCGCCGATCTCCTCATCGGCGCCGACGGCATCCATTCGGTGGTGCGCGCCCAGCTCTTCGGTCCGGAACAGCCACGTTTCACCGGCTGCATCGCCTATCGCGGCCTCGTCCCGGTGGAGCGCCTCGCCGATCTCGGGCTCGAGGTGGTGTCATCCAACTGGATGGGGCCGGGCCAGCATTTCGTCCATTACTTCGTCTCGGGCGCACGCTTCTTGAATTTCGTCGGCATCATCGAGCGCGACAGCTGGACGCGGGAGTCCTGGACCGACCGCGGCGAGAAGCGCGACCTGCTCGCCGCCTATGGCGGCTGGCACGAGCAGGTCCACCGCATCATCGAAGCGGTCGACGAGACCTTCATTTGGGCGCTCTTCGACCGGACGCCGCTGCCGCGCTGGTCGGTCGGGCGCGTGACGCTGCTCGGCGATTCCTGCCACGCCATGCTGCCCTTCATGGCGCAAGGCGCGGCGCAAGCGATCGAGGACGGCGCCACCCTCGCCGCCTGCCTCGCGAAACTGGGGCCCGCGCGCGCCGTCGAAGCGCTCAATCTCTATGAGAAGCTGCGCCTGCCGCGCGCGACGCGGCTGCAGGAGCTGTCCCGTCTCAACAAGACGCGCTTCCACCTGCCCGACGGACCGCGCCAGCAGCAGCGCGACGCCGAAATGGCAGTGAATGGCGACCGCTCGCTCACGGCGATCGCCTGGCTTTACGAGCACGACGCCGGCGTGGTCGACGCGACCTGAGCGGCGTGAGAACTCAGAACCAGAATTTCCTGAAGCAGCTTGCAACGTCGTCGACGCCCCACCTCACCCTCCCGCTGCGCGGGTCTCTCCGCCCCTGAGGGGCGGAGAGGGTTGGGGTGAGGTGGGGTGACGACGGATTTGCGAAAGTCAGTCCGAGCCGGCCTTATTCGGCGGGCTCGGTCTCCTTCACCTCGACCTCACCCACGTTCGCGGGCGCGGCGCCGATCCAGGGATGCTCGGAGACGTCGAAGACAACGCCGTCGGGACCGCGGAACTTGGTCTCGTAGAAGGAATTGGTGGTGGCGCTGTCCATTTTCATGATGCAGGGCGCGCCCAGCGCCTCGAGCTTCGCGGCATAGGCGGGAAGGTCGTCGACCAGCACGCCGAAATGGTGAATGCCGACATAATCGAGGCCGCGGCCGAGCTGGTCGATGTTCTGGAATTTGAGGATGGCGAGGTTGAGCGTGCCGTCGCTGAGATAAAAGCCCCAGGCGATCGCCTTGGGCGAATTGGGCGTGCCGACCCGGCCGACCTCTTTGAAGCCGAAGGCCTGCTTATAGAATTCCGCGGTTTTGACCGGGTCGTTGGTGGCAAGCGCAATATGGCGAAGCTTCGGCATGGCGTCTCCTCCGATCCGCGGGGCGTTCGCGCCCCTTCTCGGCGGGCATCATACCACAAAGAACACCAGCGCCAGCGCGACGAGCCCAACGCCCCCGGCCCTGATCTAAAGGCTCTGCAGGAACTCGATCATCGCGGCATCGACCTCGCGCGGGCGCTCTTGCTGGGTCCAGTGACCGCAGCCCGGCAGAATGAGCGTGCGGCGCAATTGCGGGATGAATTTGGGCAGGGCCGGGAGAAGCTGGTCCATGCCGCGAAAGGCCAGCACGAGATCGCGATCGCCGGCGACATAGAGCGCCGGCACCTTGACCTGAGCACCGGCATAGGGTGCGAGCAGCTCCCAGTTGCGGTCGATGTTGCGATACCAGTTGAGGCCGCCGCGGAAGCCGGTGCGGGTGAACTCGCCAA
>Ga0335077_10012159_pt1 | contig 10756 bp, 6 predicted proteins | sample Lox_Sample_31_FD_207151 | JGI IMG/M metagenome (GOLD analysis project Ga0335077, IMG submission 207151) | Soil microbial communities from Loxahatchee National Wildlife Refuge, Florida, United States - Lox_Sample_3.1 | ecosystem: Environmental > Terrestrial > Soil > Wetlands | place: USA: Florida...
TCGCAGTCCTTCGTAGTCGCCGTAGTTCCACTCCACCAGGTCACGATCGACTTCCGCCCTTTCGCCGTACCCCGCCAGCTCACACGTCCTCTTGGCGCGTTGGAGCGGGCTGGTAAACACACGGGCGAAATCGATTCCTCGGAGCCTCTCTCCCAACCGGCGCGCATTACACTCGCCGCGCGCCGTCAGCGGTAAATCGGTCAATCCGGTGTGTTGCCCGCTGAGCGACCAGGCGGTCTCGCCATGCCGCGCCAGGTAGATGACTTGTGGCCCGTTCAAGATGTTTCTCCTGTCTGAGCACCTATGATTAGCTCACCACTTTGAAGGATCGCTGGCGACAGGGATGTGTTGGCACGAATACCGCCGCCTTGGAGCCATTGGTGGCCAACAGGACACTTCCGGCGGTGATCTCGGTAGATGAATGCCGCAGACTCGTCCACAGCCGCGTTCCGCACTCCCGCTGGGAGGACCTTCGCGGGTTTCCGGCCCGGCGCTGCAAGCCTCCTCAACCCCTGGTTCGACCCGTCCGCCAGTGTCCTTCTTCTTCGGCAGGGATCGCGGAATGGTCTTCTTCCTCGCCTTCCTTGTCCTCATCGCGATCGTGTTGCCGGTCATTCCGCTCTCGCTTTTTGGAGAGCTGGCGTTATCTCTTGTGTTCGCACTCACGCTGATTTTTGGCGCGTTCGCAACCATACGCCACCGAAGTGTGATCTACGCGGTCATCGGCTTGGCCGTATCGACTATGGCGGTGGACCTCACCAGGGAGATCAAACCCGAGATCGGTCTGGCCGAAATCGATTCTTCACTCAAGCTGGCCTGTCTCTCGATTCTCTTGTTCATGACGCTGAATCGCACGTTGCGCCCGGGCCGCGTAACGGTCTACCGGGTGATCGGCGGGATCGCGGGATATTTGCTGATCGGACTGGTGTGGACGTTCGCATACCAACTGCTGGTGCAGCGATTCCCCGAAGCAATCCACTTCGAGCCCGGAATCGCCGAAGTCTCCTCCACTCAGCCCGGCCGCCTGATCTACTTCAGCTTCGTCACCCTCACCACGGTTGGTTATGGCGATGTCCACCCGGTGAGCCCCGCTGCCCGATCGCTGGCTGTCGCGGAAGCGCTGGTGGGACAACTCTACCTCGCCACCCTGATCGCGTCGCTCGTAGGAATGGCATTGGTGGCCCGATCCGCCGGGGAGCAGTCCGAGGGCGAACTCCGCTGACGGCCCTAAGAACAGAGCGGAAGGTTGAAGGCGAAGGCGCTCTCACTCACCCCATTGTTTGCTTACGGCACGGGTCGCGGTGCGGCAGGCAGGAGTGCCAGGCAGGAGGGCCCGCGCCACGCGACCCAACATTTCCTCCGCCGTCCGCGTCAATGAGTTATGCCTAATTACCGCATCGTGCGCACCGCCGGCCGCCTGGCGGCGCTGTGCGCCTGTCTTGCGCCCATGCTGCTGGGCGCCGACCCCGCTCTGACCATCTACAATCAGAACTTCGCCGTCGTCCGCGAGATCCTGCCGCTCGATCTCAAGGCCGGCAACAACTCTGTCCGCTTCTCCGACGCCACCATGCAAGTGGAGCCGGACTCGGTGATTCTGCGCGACCCCACGGGACGGCGAGTGGTGCAGGTGGTCGAGCAGAACTACCGCAACGATCCGATCTCGCAGGAGCGCCTCCTCAACCTCTTCGAGGGGAAGACCATCGAGTTCTCGGTGCGCAATCCGGACGGGACCAGCCGCACGGTCAACGGCACCGTCGTGCGCAGCGGGTACATGCCGCATTTCCAGCCGCCGAACCGGGTTGGTGCGGCGTATTCCCCGAACCAGGTGAGCACACCGCAGGGCGCCGGGCAGCCGATCATCCAGGTGGATGGCAAGCTTCAGTTCACGCTCCCGGGGCAGCCGATCTTCCCGGCACTGGGCGACGACACGATTCTCAAGCCCGCGCTCGATTGGATCCTGTACTCCGCGCAGCCGGCGCGATTCGACGCCGAGCTGAGCTATGTTTCGGGCGGCCTCACCTGGAGCAGCGACTACAACGTGGTCGCACCGGAGACCGGCGACGTTCTCGACCTGGTGGGCTGGGTCACATTAGACAACCAGAGCGGGAAGCAGTTCGACCACGCGCACATCAAGCTGATGGCCGGCGACGTGAACAAGGTGCAGCCGCAGAATCAGGCGAGAGCGCAGTTCAGCGCCGGGCTCGGCGGCGCTGGAATAGGACCCCAGGTAACGGAGAAGACCTTCGAGGATTACCACCTTTATAACCTTCCACAGCCGACCACGATTCACGACCGCGAGACGAAGCAGGTGGAATTCCTGCGCGCCTCCGGGATTCAGTCCAAGCGCCTGTATATTTATGACGGCGCCCAAATCGACCGGAACTTCAACCCCTACCAGGATGTCCGCCAGATGCAGCAGTACGGCACGCAGTCCAATCCGCACGTATGGATCATGCGGGAGTTTGCCAACAACGATGCGAACCACCTGGGAGTGCCGCTGCCCAAGGGCCGGCTGCGCTTCTATCGGCGCGATCAGGACGGCCAGGTGGAGTTTACCGGCGAGAACGAAATCGACCACACCGCCAAAGACGAAACCATCCGCGTCTACACGGGCAACGCGTTCGACATCGCGGGCGAGCGGCGGCAGACGAAGTTCCAGGTGCAGATGATGCCGGGAGGATGGTTGGATGAGTCGTTCGCGATCACGTTGCGGAACCACAAGAAAGAGGAGGCCACCGTGCGGGTGGTGGAGCACCTCTACCGATGGGCGAACTGGGCGATCACGCAGGAATCGGCCACGCACCGCCAGGTGGACAGCAAAACCATCGAATATGAGGTCACGCTGCGGCCCGACGAGGAGAAAATCCTGACCTACTCGGCTCACTACACTTGGTAGTCGGGCCAGAGGAGATCGGGATGCGAGGAGCGCTGTTGGCACTGCGGGCGAGCGCCGCGATGGCGCAGGCCCACATTGCAGGTGCGGCGAACCGGGTGAACGCCGAGCGCCAGTCTGGCCGGTCACGCCGTGTTCGAGTTTGCAGCATCCGCGCGTTCGATGATTTGCGCCAGGGGAATCGAGCGGACGGGCGACTTCCTGCTGGTTTTCATTTCGCCGGGGAGAAGGTAATCGGCGGGGCGGCAAGTGAACACCAGGATCTGAATATTCGCTGCCAGTTGGCGAATCAGGTCGCGCAGCCATTGCATGCGATCGCCATCACTTTGCGTGAGCTGGTCATCCAGCATGACGGCACTGCGGAGCTGCTCGGCCAACGTGAGGCGGAAGATGGTGGAAAGTTGATCGCGTGTGCCCACCGAGAGGGCCGAGACGGGACGAGCGTCGCCGGCGGCGGAGATGGCGGTGGTTTCGAGGTCGGGGCCGAGTGAGAGGCCGGCGTAACGGCGATCGGTCAGCTCGGCGAAACGCCTGGCGATCGGATCTCCGAGGGTGCGGCCAAGGTGGACGCTCTCTTCGCGCTCGGCATCCAGGAGAGTGTTGCGCAGGAGGTCCCAGGCGGCGTAGTCGGTCTGCAGAAAATGCTCTTTGGCGAGAGCCGCTTTCAGCGCCTCCTGCGCGGCGGCGGCCTTCTGGCGGGCTACTTCGCCGCCGACGTGCTGCAGCGCGCCGCGCCTGGCGTGGATATCGTCCTCGATTCGACGCAAGTCGTCGCGGGCGGCCTGCAGCCTGGCGCGGGCTTCCTCCAGGGACTCTTTGGAGACGGCTTGCGGTAGCTCGGGCACCTGGCCGAGCTCCACTTGTACCTGCTCGACGGCAGCGCGGGCGGCAGCCTCGTCGAGCTTCGCCGCAGCTTCGCGGCGGGCTTGGATTTCGCCCTCGGCACTCGCCTGGCGGCGCTGGGCGGCGAGCAGTTCCTCGGCGGCTTGGGTGCTTGCGGCATCGTCCGCCGCGCAGGTTTGCTCCGCGGTTGCGACGGCTTTCTTCGCGGCCTTCAGCGCTTTGCCGGTCTCGGTGGTGAGGCCGGCGAGTTGGCCCTGAATGGCAGCCGCTTCGGAGTCGATAGCTGCCTGCCGCTCCTCGAGGCGCGGAACGAGGGCGTGCCAATCGTCGCCGATACCGGATTTCGCGGTGGCGAGGGCCGCCTGCTTTTCCACGCAGAGGGCATTGGCGGCGGCGAGGTCGGCGTCCAGCTTCTGTTTGGCTTCCAGCAGTTGGTCTTTCTCCGGGCGGAGCTTCTCGAGTTGCGCTTCGGCAGCGGCGAGGTCGGTGATGCGAAGCTTGCGCGACAAGGCCTCGGCGGCCGCGCGGTCTGCCGCCCCGAGGGCCGCTTCGGCAGCCGCCAGTTCCTGTTGGCGCAACGCCTTCTGGGTTGCCCAGTCGGGCTGGTCCGCCGCGCGCTGTTCCAGTTGAGCGGCCGACCGGCGCGCTTCCTGAATCTCCTGAGAGCGCTGTGCGGCATCGGCGACCATTCGGCCGAGATGATCGAGTGTCACGGCATTGGCCCGTTCCAGCGCCGGTTCGACTTCGGCCAGCCAGCGATTCCGCAGGCGCGCGACTTCCTCGCGAGCGGTCTGTGCACCCCCGGTGACAGCGATCTCCGCCACCTGTTCGATGTCGATCAGGACCTCGCTTGCCGCGCTGGTCTCCAGCGTGCCGCCGTTCAGGTCGTATGGCACGGGGTCCTCGCCGTCGCGAGCCAGGTTCACGGACAAGCTTCGCTTGGGCTGGATGCGGATGTGCAGGCCGACATCGAGGCGCGCTCGCCCCAACTGCAGTTGCTGGTCGAGTTGCCGGAAGTCGGCGAGCAGCGCGGCCGAAGGCAGGGGAACCGCGGAGAGGGAACTTTCCAAGGCCGACGCGGCAGCTCGGATGCGGCCGGCCTCATCGCGCCAGGCGGTGACTTGCGCGAGTCCCGCCGCAGCTTTCTGCAGGGCGTCGCGGGCATTGCGGCAGCGAATCAGGCTCGCGATGGAGCGCAGGGATGCCTCGCGTTGCCGCGCGGCCTCGAGGGACTCGTCGAGCTGAGCGCGCGTCTGTTGGAGGCTGTTGACGGTCCCGGCGAGATCGCGACTTTCTTTGTCGACGGTCTGCACGGTGCGGATGCGCTCGAGGCCGCCACGATTCCGAAGCTGCTCCGCCTGCAATTCCGCCTGCCGCTTCTCGAGCGAGGCGCGCTTCAGGAGGAGTTCATTGGCACGGTCCGAACTTTCAAGGCGAGCCGCCTCCTCCCTGGCGGACTGGAGCTGACGCGCGGCTTTTGCGGCCGCTGTTCGTGCTGCTTCCGCGCGCTTGCCAAGGTCCTCCACCTGGACCACCAGCGCGCACCGGCGCGCTTCCGCCTGGGCCAATTCCGCGAAAGCGGCGGTGATCCCGGCAAGGCGCGCCTCAGCCTGTTGCAAGCGGGCGAGGACCTGGGCGCGTTGCTGCCCCGCGCGATAATCGTTCTCCATCCGCTCGACGATTCCAACCGCGGTCTCCACCGCCTCGCGCCGTTCCATTTGGCGGCTATGCAGCGACTGCAGTTCCAACTCGATCGCGTCGGTCTTCTGGAGGTGCTCCTTCCAGTGCCGCTCGTTGTCTTGCTTCTGGCGGATCATTTCACTGATTTGCGTCCACGGGGAGTTCTTGCCGCGCCGTTTGCCGCCGTTGGAGGTGAAGGCCTCATCGAAGCGCGACTGTACACGCTCCAGCACAGACTTGTATAGCGGATCCTCGGCCACTGCTTTGAGCGCCTGAACGAGGCGGTCCCTGCCGGACTCGTCCGAGTCTTTGGACAGCGCCTGATCAAAGATGGCGGCGACACGATCCTGCTCCGCCAGCAAAGCGGTGGAGAGAAACGTCATGGGCATGCCTTTGGGGCGTCCTCTGCCGCCGGGCGGGGCGAGACCCCACTGCAGGATTTCGCTGAGACGGCCATCCACATCGCGGCCGCGGGTTTCAAGTTGGAAGTCCACGCCGTCGCGAGATTCGTCGAGGTAGGCCTGGGCGGCGCTGCCGAAAGTTTTGCGGACGCGCCAGATCCGTTGCGGTTCGCTTTCGAAGACGAGTTCCACGTGGGGGACGCCGGAGCCGCTCCAGTTGACAAACTCCTCGTGCTCGCGTGACGAGGCCTGCAAGAGGAGCACCGCGCGAATGGCGGCGGCCAGGCTGGATTTACCCAAGTCATTGGGACCGTGCAGGACATTGAGGCCGGGGCCGAATTCGACGGACGCTTTGCGCACGCAGCGGAAATGCTCGACAGATAGAGAGAGGAGCTTCATCGCACCTCCGGCATGGCCTCGCTGCGCTTGCGGGGCCAGGGGCCAGGAGCCCTCGATGTGGCGCAGGCACTCCTGTCTGCCGCGTCCCCAGTCATGGGGACGCTTGTCGGGCGTGCTGAGTGCCGCGGCCGGCGCAAGGTTCCCGACGCAGTCGCAAGCCAAGAAACGCCGGCGTGAGTGCTCGCGGGGCAGCCTCGAAAACCCTTGCGGCACTGAACTGGCTGGCGGCCGACAAGCGCCGAGATAAGTCTCGGCGCGGCGGGCAGGAGTGCCTGCGCCACATCGCCGGCACGGGTTTCTTGGATTTTTGTGGACCGGCGGGGGCCATGGGTAGAGGCAGGAGGGCGTGGCGACGTCATGCCCGCGCCTCCTTCACCGTGCGGTAGAGATGGTAGAGGGCCCGGCGCGCTACTTCTGCCTCCGGGCCCTGCGCCTGTGCTTGCAGCCGCGCCGCCACCGACTTCAATACCTCCGGCAGGTCAGCCTCGAAGCCGCCGGTGTCGGCGGCGTTCAACTCCAGGCCCGCCCGGTCCACCAGCAGGACGCCCGCCTTTCCATGTGCCGCCTCGTTGCCTTTCAGTTCTACCAGAATGGCCTCCACGCGGTGCATTTGCGCGACGTTCACCTCCATCTGCAGGGTCAGGCGAAGAACACAATCCTTGAGGTCTTCGGTCAGGAGCGACTCCAGCTCTTCGAGGGTCTGGCAGGTTTCGTCGCGCCAGCGCCAGAGTGCCACCGGATGCTTCTGGATCATGGGCGGGCGGCCATGGCGGGAAAAGAAGACGACCGCCACGAAGCCGGTGTCCGTTTCACCGAAGGTCGTCGCTTCGGGCGCGCCCGGATAGACTGCCGGGCTGTTCTTGGGCGGCATCTCGCGGAATGCGTGCGTGTCGCCGATGGCGAGGTAGGTCAGGCCGCGTTGGTCGGCGGCATCGAGGGCAATGGGAAAGTTAGTCTGGTGGCCGGCGATGTCGAAGGTCTGTCCGTGCACCAGGCCTATGCGAATGCGCCGGTCACCGGCTTCGCGTTTGGGGAGGCGCAAGGCCGGATCGTCGGCGCCGGCCTGGCTGCGGCAGGGAGTGGCGTAAAGAACCGCGTCGTCGGACAGCGCGAATTCGTAGTTGTCGCGATCGACCACGCGCACCCAGGCAGGCAGGGCGCGGCGGAATGGATGGTCCCCGGACCAGACCGACTCCGGCTGCAGAGGATCGTGATTACCGGGGAGCAGGAACACCGGGCGGTTCTGCCAGGTGCGGCGCTCGAAGAGCCGCAACAGCCCGCGCCACCAGTTCTCGGACGGCGCGGGATCGTCGAAGAGATCTCCGGCGCACAGCACCGCGTCTACGGCGTAGCTCTCCGCGAGACCGAGCAGGCGGTCCACGGCGTCGATGCGGGCACGCGTGAGCTTCGTCTCGTCTTCCTCGGCGAAGGAGGGAAAAGCGCGGCCGAGATGCCAGTCGGCGGTGTGCAGGATTTTGAGTGCCACTTCCTCCTCCGGTCTCATTTCAGGGCAAACTCCACGTCCAGGATCCGGGTGACAGCGGGCGGACGGTAGCGGCGCTGGTGGGCGTGTTCGCGCCACTTTTCGTAGTCGGGATCGTCGCGCCGCTGGAGACGCTCGATTTGGGTTTCCATTTCGTCAATTTCGGACTGGATGCGCCGCATGCGCTCTTCCGCCTGGCTGCGCGCGTCCGAGCCGAGCGCGGCGTCGCGCTTGTCTTCCGCGGCGCGAAGGCTTTCGGTGGCGGCGGAGAGGCGGCGGCGCAGCACCAGCACCTGGTCTTCGACGAAGCGCTCAATCTGCTCCAGGCTGCGTTCGAAGTGCTGCTGTTCGTGAGCGGCCACGTCGTTCTGGTCGGCAAAGAGCAACTCCTCGACGGCATCGTCCAGGGCTTGGTCGAGCGCAACCGGCGGCTGGAAGGGGCGGCAATCTTCAGGCGCATGATCGAGCAGCCACTCGGCGCAAGCGGCATCCAGAGGGTCGGGATCATCTTCCAGTACCGCGATCGGAAGCAGGCGGTCTACCCGTTCGAAGCCCTGGTAGCGGACCAGGGTCAGAATCAGCCGGCCGCGTTTCCCCCTGGCGGCGTGGAGTTGCGGCGGTGCGCTGGAGTCCGGCGTCCAATTCACGGAAAAGCGCCGTCCGGTAGCATTGCGGGCTTCCTCCACCGCGGCGCGCACGAGCGGGTGCCCGAGGTGGAGCTGATCGGTATCGCCCGCATCTTTGACTGGCCCCACCATGACGGTGCCGCCCTCGCGCCAGCCTTCTGGCAAACGGTCGGATGGCTCGACATCGAACCGGACGCGACCCAGCTCGGGCACACGGCGATGCAGGATTCCGCAAGCGGTCAGGAAAGAGGTGAGCAAACGGTCCAGCTCGCCATCCAAACGCGCCAGGCCCTCCGGTAATTCGTTTTGCAGCCGCAGGAATTTTTTCACCTGGGTATCGAGCCGCGATTCGATCAAACCGGCGGTTCGCGCCCAGGTCTGCTCGTATCGCTTGCGCTCGTCCTCCATTTCCTCGCGGAGGCGGCGCAGATCCTCTTCGATCTCCTCCCGGGTCCGAGCGCGCTGATAGATGCGGCGCAGGCGCGTTTCAAAATCGCTCCCCAAGGCGCCCGCGAGGGCCTCCGGGGACTCGGTGGAAGGCTCGTGCAAGACTACGTCGGAGGCGTCGAGCACTTTGCCGAACAGGTCGAGCTTGCGGCTGAGGATGTCAAATGTCAGGCGCTGTGCCTCGTTGTCCGTGGCCAGGAAGTTGATCACGGTGACGTCGCGCCGCTGGCCATAGCGGTGGCAGCGGCCAATGCGCTGTTCGATGCGCTGCGGATTCCAGGGCAGATCGTAGTTGATGATGGTGTCGCAGAACTGCAGGTTGAGCCCTTTGGCACCGGCTTCGGTGGAGATGAACACGCGCGAGCGCGTCTTGAACTCGTGCACCAGGGCGAGCCGGATGGCCACGGAACGGCTGGGGCGCTGGTCGTGCGGCAGATGGTCGCCGACTTCCTGCTGCCAATGCGCCAGGGCGGCAGCGGCGCGCCCCGAATCGTTGATGCCACGGAAAATAGTGACGTCTTCGGGGTGGACACCGCCGCGCTCGATGAGGAGGTCATGGAGGTAGGACTGGGTCACCAGCGATTCGGTGAAGATCACGACGCGGCGGCGGTCGGGCTCGCGCTCGCCGATGACGCGCATGACGTTCAGCAGCGCTTCCGCCTTGCTGTCGCGCAACAGGGAATTCGCGCGCTGGATGAAGTCGTGGACGCGGGCCAGCTCGGCATTCACCTCCTCGGGGTCGGGAGGCCCGGAAGTCTCGGCGGCGGAATCATCATCGAGGTCCTCGTCGTCCAGGTCGCTCAGGAATTCGATTGGCTCTTCGGGGCTCTGGCCGGCCAGCATTCGCTGGAGGCGGGCGGCTACCTTGCGCAGGCTGGCCGCCAGGGCTTTCACGGACGACGCCATGAGCCGGTGAAAACCGATCAGCAGCAGGCGCCGCTGATTCCCGCTGAACGCGAGGATGCGGGGCTCGAGCAGGTAAGCGGTGATGTCATCGTACAGCGACTTCTCCCGCGGCGTCATGGAGTATTCGAAGATCTGCGCGCAGCGCGCTACGAACGGGTGGGCCAGGAAATCCTGAGCTTGACGGCGGAGCGTTCGCTGCACCACGGTGGCGATGCGGCTGCGCAGTTCGTGATCCTGGCCGGGGACGAGCTTGCGGTCGTCGCCATCGCAGAAGACATCGCGGAAGGTGCGCAGGTTCCCTAGCAGGGTGCCGGAGGGCTCCACGTACTGCACCAGTCCCCAGAGTTCGGTGAGGTTGTTCTGGATGGGGGTGGCCGTGAGCAGCAGAACCGGAGCGCGCCGCAGGAAGCCGCGGACGCGATCGGCCATGCGCGCCTCGGTGGAGTCTTCGGTGTAGGTGCCGTGTTTGTCGAAGCGGCGGTAGATGTTGGCGAAGACTTCGTGCGCTTCGTCGATGACGCAGAGGTCGAACGGCTCGCAGTCGCGCAGGATGGCGGCGCCGCGTTCGCTGCCCGCCATCTCGCGGCCGGCCAGGAACACGCCCTCGCCGGAGAAGCCGCCGGGTTCGGGGCGTCCTTCGGAGGCCTGGATTCCGAACAACCGGAACAGCTCGTCCTGCCACTGTCCGAGGAGCGGCTTGGGAACGATCAGCAGAACGCGCGCGGCAGCCCCTTCGGCGCGCAATTGGGCGATGATGAGGCCGGCCTCGATCGTCTTGCCGAGCCCCACCTCGTCGGCCAGGATGCAGCCGCCCTCGGGGATGCGCTGCAGGGCGAAGATCACGGCGTCGATCTGATGCGGGTTCGGATCGATGCGGCCCTGACGTTGCGCGGCGGCATAGCGCTGCTGCTCGTCGGCGCGGCGCAGGCGGACGAGTCGCTCGGCCAGATAGCGGCGCTGGATGGGGTGCGAGGGCACGGGCGGAAGACTTATTGTAGCGGGGAAACGCCCCACCTGTGACTCCAGTCACTGCTCCTGCATTCCCCGAGTCCCAGGCTGGAGACAGAGGTAGTTGAAA
>Ga0335077_10012161_pt1 | contig 10756 bp, 10 predicted proteins | sample Lox_Sample_31_FD_207151 | JGI IMG/M metagenome (GOLD analysis project Ga0335077, IMG submission 207151) | Soil microbial communities from Loxahatchee National Wildlife Refuge, Florida, United States - Lox_Sample_3.1 | ecosystem: Environmental > Terrestrial > Soil > Wetlands | place: USA...
CCAGCGGGCCGCCGCCTGCAGGCCGCGCATCTTCGGGATCTCGGTCTGCAATTCCTTGACCAGCACGTTCAGCATGTCGCGCTCCAGCGCCCGGTCGCCTTCCGTCATCTGCTCGAGGTACGTGAGATTGATGTTCTGGAATTCGGCACTCATACGCGGCGGGGCGGTATCGGGTCGGAAATTTGAAGACGTTTGGCCCGGCGTCAATCAGCCTTCGCCGCCAGAAACCGCTCGAGGCGCGCCAGGACCCGCTCGCGGCCGAGGACGCGGAACATGCCGGTGAGGTTCGGCCCCACCCCGGTGCCCGAGACGGCGAGGCGCGCCGGGCCCTGGTAGTCGCCAAAGCCGAGACCCTTTTCGGCGGCCAGGCGCTTGATCGCCTCCTCGATCGCCGCGTCGGTGGAGAAATCGGCGCCGGCCAGCGCCGTCGCGAGCTCGCGCAGCCGCGCCCGGGGGTCGCCCTTGGCCAGGACCCTCTCGCGGACCTTGGGATCGACCGGGAAATCCTCCGCGAAGAAACAGGCCGTGTAGGCGGGCAGTTCCTCCAGCGACTTGAGCTTCGGCTGAGCCAGCGCCATGACCGCGTGGAAATAGTCCGGCGCCGCCTGCAGCGCGGCGTCCGCGCCCTGGCGCCGCAGGTAATCGCGCGCCCGCGCCGCGAACCGGTCGGCGGGCAGCTCGAGCAGGTAGAGCATGTTCATGTGCGCGAGCTTCTTCTCATCGAAACGCGCGTTGCTCTGGTGGACCTCCGGGAGGTCGAACAGCCGGATGATTTCGGCCAGCGGCATCTTCTCGCGGTCGCCCTTCGGATTCCATCCCAGCAGGCAGAGGAAGTTGACCAGCGCCTCGGGCAGGAAACCGCGCCGCTGGTACTCCTCGATCAGGGCGCCCTGGTCGCGCTTCGACATCTTGCCGGGGCCGTTCTGCTTCAGGATGAGCGGAATGTGGGCGTACACCGGCCGGGGCGCGCCCAGCGCGCCGAACAGCTCGGTGTGCTTGCTGGTGTTCGACAGGTGGTCCTCGCCACGGATGACGTGCGTCACCGCCATCGCGATGTCGTCGACCACGTTGACGAAATGAAACACCGGGTTGCCGTCGGAGCGGACGATGACGAAGTCCTTCTCCTCGGTGCGCTCGACGCGGCCCCGGATGGCGTCGTCGATGACCTGCGGCCGGCCCGAGATCCTGAACCAGGTGGCGCCGTCCTTCTCGTAGGTGCGGCCGGTGGCCCGCAGCTTGTCCAGGTACGCGCGGTAAACGTCCGCCCGCTCGCTCTGCCGGTAGGGGCCGTGGTTGCCGCCCACCCGCGGGCCCTCGTCCCAGTCCAGCCCGAGCCAGGTCAGGCTGTCGTAGATCAGGTTGAGGAACTCCTCCGTGTTGCGCTCCTTGTCCGTGTCCTCGATCCGCAGGACGAAGACGCCGCCGGTGTGGCGGGCGTACAGCCAGTTGAACAGCGCGGTGCGGGCGCTGCCGATGTGGAAGAAGCCGGTCGGGCTGGGAGCGAAGCGGACGCGAACGGGCGGCATGAGCAGTTGACGGAAAGGGCTTGGTTTTGAAGCTACGGGGCGGCAAAACCGCGCCCAATCCAGTGAATCCACGCCCGCCTGTCAAAGCATCGTCGCCCGCCGAGGTCGCCGCGCTCGCCGACCGACTCGCCGCCGCCGGCCGGGCGGCCGGTTTCACCCTCGAGACGATGGGCGAGGCGGACGGCGTGCCGCTGCTCGCGCTGGCCAGGCCGGCGCCGGACGGGGGGCCGCGCGTCTACCTCTCCGCCGGCATCCATGGCGACGAACCGGCGCCGCCGCGGTCGCTGCTGCAGCTGCTGGAGGCGGGCTTCTTCGGCAACCACGCCGGCTGGTACCTCTGTCCGCTGCTCAACCCCGGCGGGATGATCCGCGGCACACGCGAGGACTCCGCGGGGCGCGACCTCAATCGCGACTACCGCTCGCTCCAGTCCGCCGAGGTGCGGGCCCACGTCGCCTGGCTGCGGCGCCAGCCGGCCTTTGATCTGACGCTCTGCCTGCACGAGGACTGGGAAACGCACGGCTTCTACCTGTACGAGCTGAATCCGGACCGGCGGCCGAGCCTGGCGGAGCCCATGGTCGCCGCCGTGGGGCGGGTCTGCCCGATCGAGTCCGCCGCGGTGATCGACGGCCGGCCCGCCGCGGCCCCCGGCATCATCCGGCCCGACCCGGACCCGGCCCGCCGGGAGCTGTGGCCGGAGGCGATCTACCTGCACGCCCACCACACCCGGCTGGGCTACACCTTGGAATCCCCGTCGGCGCACCCCTTGGACCAACGGCTTGCGGCGCACCGGGAGGCCGTCGCCGCGGCCTGCGCGGCGCTCCCCGGGCGGCCGTGACCGGGCGCGGCGGCGGGCCGGCCGGCTTTTTCTGCATCCGGCCAATTTCCCGCTTGCGCCGCCCGTCAAAACCCGGAAAAACTTACCGCTTCCCTCCGCGCGGCCGCGCGGGGGAATTGTTTCCGACACGCCAACCCAGACTGCATGCACAGCTTCTCCGAGCAATGTCTCGACATGGCCCGCTCCATGTTGAGCCAGAACCTGGACTCGATCAATCCCGACGGTACCGTCACCCCTGTTTCCGGCGAGCATCCCCGCCCTGACGAGCCCGGGCATGTCGCGTTTGCCCTCGGAGAATTCTATCGCGCGACCGGCGAAACCACGCTGAAGGGCCACGACGTCATCGACCTCGTGGCGCGCTGCGTGACCGCACAGGTCTTCACCGAACCGCCGGCGGAAAACGGCCTGGCCTACGCCGCCCTCGGCCTGCTCTGCTTCGGACCGTCCAAGGAGCGCAACCCGGTGTGGGAGCGCCTGGTCGACGAGACCCGCCAGCGGCTCGACAAGATGCTGCTGCACCGGAGCGATTACGACAACCACTGGCAGGCCTTCAACGTCGCCAAGGCCGTGTGCCGCTTCAGCTTCGGGCTGTCGAAAAAGGACGAGACCAGCCGCCTGATCGAGCGGATGGTCGACCGCATCAACCAGACCAGCTCCACCGGCTTCTTCGACGACGCGGCCAAGGGCCTGGGCGGCAACTTCAACCTCTACGGCGTCCTGACGTTCGTCTTCATCCGCTCGGCGCTCCAGCTCCACTCCAACCCCGGGGTGCGCGAGCGCAAGCTCCCCACCCTGCGCACCTACGCGGAGAAATACATCCGCATGATGCCCGACCTGGTGCGGTCCGACGGCCTCGGCTGGGCCTACGGCCGCGCCGCCGGCGCCTACGGCCAGCTGCACTGCATCAGCCTCATCCTCCAGGGCCTGCGCGACGGCTGGATCGCCGACGACCTGAAGCCGCGCTATTTCGACATCCTGCGGCGCCTGTTCTACTTCTTCTACCAGACCTACCTCGACCAGGAGCACGGCTACCTCGTCGTGCGCGACGAGGAGCGCACCGCCTACTCCACCCACACCACGCGCATGGCGAACTTCGACGGCGCCCGCTACCTCTGCCAGTGGGCCCGCCTCGCCAAGACCGTGCAGATGCCCGAGGGCCAGCCCCGGGTCGAGGCGGCGCGCACCAGCGGCCGGTTCGTCATCTACGACAAGTCCAACCGCAAGGAGCAGGGCCTGTTCCTCTATCGCGACGCCGAGAGCGGCCTGCACATCGAGCTCCCGCTCCTCAGCGCCGGCAGCGTGCTGACCTCCGACGCCCTGCCCTTCCCGCATTGTCCCGGCATCTTCGACTGGCCGAACAACCACTACCTGCCGGTGCTGATCCCCGAGCTGACTTTCGGCGAGCACGTGACCGTGCCGGCGTTCTACGGCCAGCGATGCGTCACCGGCCTGGGCCTGCGCAACAGCTTCTATTTCCGCTACGAGCAGCCCGAGCTCATCAGCACGCAGGAGGAGCTCGTGCGCGGCCTCGGCAGCGTCAAGGTGCAGTGGACGTTCACCGGCGCGAAGGTCGGCTGCGAATTCGCCTACACCGTCAAGCAGCCGGTCACGCTCGACGGCTTCCGCTACACGGTGTGCATCGGGGCGCCGCACTCGCGCTACCGGCTCGGCAACTCGCCCGTGCTCGGCCCGCAGGGTCACCGTTGCAGCGTGTTGAAGAACGATTTCCAGGCCGTGTGGCAGGAGACCGAGGTGGTGAGCAACGACGCCGCCTACCGCACCAACTTCGGCAAGATCCACTACCTCCAGACGCTGCGCCGCGACCATCCCCTCGTGATGCGCCCGGGCAACGTTTACCGCCTCACGGTCGAGTTCGATCCGGAAATCACGCTCGTCGAGACGTAGCCGCGCCGGAGGCGCGGCGCCTCAGGGTTCTGAGTTTTGGGTTTTGAGTTTTGGGTTGAGCTGCCCCAACCTCGGAAAATGAGCAAAATAGAAAGATTCGAGGACTTGGAGTGCTGGCAGGCGGCGCGCGCCTTTCGGCGCGAAGTTTATCGGTTAAGCCGGTTGCCGGAGTTTTCGCACGATTTCGCGTTAATCGGCCAGATCCGTCGCGCGGCCATTTCCGTCGGCTCCAACATCGCGGAGGGGTTCGAACGCGGCGGCAATCGCGAGCTCATGCAGTTTCTCTCCAACGCCAAGGGCTCGGCCGGCGAAACCAAGGATCAACTATATGTGGCGCTGGACGAAAGTTACATCACCCGGGAGCAGTTTGACGCCGCCTACGCCATGGGTGACTCGACTTCCCGCCTGGTGGGTGGCTTCATGAGCTACCTTCGCCGAAGCCCGGTCACCGGCTACAAGTTCGATTCCGTGATCGCGCGAGCCAACCCAAAACCCAAAACGCAAAACTCAAAACCCTGAGCTCCCCGCGATGCTCTCACGGCGAATCATCCCCTGCCTCGACGTCACCGCCGGCCGCGTGGTCAAGGGCGTGAAGTTCCAGCAGCTGCGCGACGCCGGCGACCCGGTCGCCTGCGCCAAGGCCTACGATGGGCAGGGCGCCGACGAGCTGACGTTCCTCGACATCACCGCCTCGAGCGACGGCCGGGCCATCATGCGCGACGTGGTCGCCGCCACCGCCGACCAGTGCTTCATGCCGCTCACCGTCGGCGGCGGGCTGCGCTCGGTGGACGACATCCGCGCGATGCTCAACGCCGGTGCCGACAAGGTCAGCCTCAACACCGCCGCGATCCAGGACCCCGAGCTGGTGCGCGCCGCGGCCCGCCGCTTCGGCAACCAGTGCATCGTGGTCGCGATCGACGCCCGGCGCGAACCCGGCCCGGAGCCGCGCTGGCGCGTCTTCACCCACGGCGGCCGCAATCCCACCGGGCTGGATGCCGTCGGCTGGGCCCGGCGGGTGGTCGAACTCGGCGCGGGCGAGATCCTGCTCACCTCGATGGACCGCGACGGGACCCAGGCGGGCTACGACCTCGAGTTGACCCGCGCGGTTTCGGACGCGGTGGAGGTGCCGGTCATCGCCTCCGGTGGCGCCGGCAAGCTCGAGCATTTCGCCGAGGTCCTCGATCAGGGCCGGGCCAGCGCCGTCCTGGCCGCCAGCCTGTTCCACTTCGGCACGCTCACCATCGCCCAGGTGAAGTCCTACCTCGCCGGGCGGGGAATTCCTGTCCGCTCCCAGGTCTAGGCCGGCGGCGGCGGGGACGGCTTCACCTTGGCGCCGCCCACGAGCACGCCGAGCTGCTCTTGGATTTTGGCGAAGAACTCGGGGCTCAGGTCGCCGACCGGGATCTCGTACATCTGGTGGGTCCGCACGTGCTCGAACAGGTTGCGCTCGCCATCCACCGTGCGGCCGCGCGGCCGCAGCAGGCGCTTGCGCTCGAGCAGGAGCGCGAGGAACTGCAGCAGCGGCGTGTTGGCCGGGGCGGGCTCGTTCGCCGGGTCGGCCAGGGTGACGAAGAGATTCTCGGCGGTGAGCTTGAGCATCCGCTCCGGATTGTCCTCCCTCGGCTTCGGCCTGTAACTGTGCACCCAGCGGCAGAGGACCGTGCCTTCCGGGCGGAATTCCGCGTCCTCCGCGGCGAGCACGTCGTGCCGCGCGAACTCGCCGGGGATCGCGCGGACGAGATAGCTGACGACTTTGTCGCCCTCCGCGAACGGTCGGCTCGTGGCGCCGGAGGACGGCGCGTGCGGTTGCAGATTCAATTCCACCGGCTTTTGTGTTTACTTGGCGGCGCGCGCGACGCTAGCAAATTCCCGACGCCGAATCGCGGATGGCACCACGGATTCCACGGATATTCACCGATACGCTTTCATTTCTGATCGCTTTTGCCCGAATCGGACGATTGGCCGACTCCACCTTTGCATTCCTGCCCCAAATTCATCCGTGCCCATCCGTGTAATCCGTGGTTGAGTTCCGGGATCAAATCATGAACGGCCGGCTGATCGCCATCGGGGACATCCACGGCTGCCACGCCGAGTTCGTCGAGCTGCTCGAGCGCGTGGCGCCCGCCAAGGACGACCACCTCCTCCTCCTCGGCGACCTCATCAACCGGGGCCCCGACAGCCTGAAGGTCCTTGAGCTCGCCCGCTCGCTCAAGGCCACGACCCTGCTCGGCAACCACGAGCTGCGGCTGCTCACCTACCGGATCACCAAGGACAAGGCGGTGGCCAAGGAGGACGACCTCGTGACTTTCGATCAGCTGCGGCCGGAGGACTGGGCCTACCTCGAGGCCATGTCCCTGACCCACCACGTGCCGGAGTTCGAGACCGTGTTCGTGCACGGCGGCTTCGTGCCGGGCGAGCCCTGGCAGCAGCAGCCCGCCGGCGTCGTCACGCGCGTCCAGGTGATCGACGCCGAGGGCAAGCCGCGCAAGCGGGCCGACTGCCCGGATGGCCGGGCGTGGGCCGACCTCTGGACCGGCCCGCCGTTCGTCGTCTACGGCCACACGCCGCGCCCGGAGATCTACGCGCTGAAATGGTCCGTCGGCATCGACACCGCGTGCGTGATGGGCGGCCACCTCACCGCCTACCTGCTGCCCGAAAAACGGTTCGTGCAGGTCAAGGCCCGCAAGGCATACTTCACGCCGTGAGCGCGCCCGCCCTGCTCCTGTGCATCGACCTGCAGCCGGCGTTTCTCCGGGCCGTGCCGGGCTCCGCGGCGCTCCTGCGCCGGTGCGCCTTCGCGGTCGAGACGGCCCGCGGCCTGGAACTGCCGATCCTCTTCACCGAACAGGTGCCGGCGAAGCTGGGCCCGACCGCGCCCGAGCTGCTCGCGCTCACCGACGCGCCCGCGGTCCTGGCCAAGGATGAATTCTCCGCCCTCGCCAACGAGCCGATCCGCGCGGCGATCCGTGCGCGCGCCGTCCCGCAACTCTACCTCGCCGGGATCGAAACCCCGGTCTGCGTCTTCCAAACGGCGCGGGACGCCCTTGAGGCCGGCTTGCAGGTGACGGTCCTGACTGATTGTGTGGGCGCCCGGCGCGCCGATGACGCCGCGGCGGCGCAGCACCACCTCGCCCGCCTCGGCGCGCACCTGCTGCCCGCCGAGACCGTGTTCTATGCCCTGCTGCATTCCGCCCGCCACCCCTTCTTCCGCGCCTACACCCAGCTGGTGAAGAAATACTCCTGACCTTCTCCTCGCGCCCCATTTATCCCACCCTCCCATTCTCCCATCTTCTCATCTCCCATGCCCGATTCCAGCTCCCACCTGACGGTCCGCGATCTCAAGGCGCTCGCGCCCACCGTCGGCCCGCAAAGCGGCCGCGCCTTCACCAGCGTGCTGCTCGTCCGCAAGGTCACCGCCCGCACCGCGAAGAACGACAGCCCGTTCCTCTCCCTCGAACTGGGCGACCGCACCGGATCGTTCAACTGCACCTGCTTCAGCGACAGCCCGCTGTTCGAGTTCTTCAAGACCCTGCCCGAGAGCGCCGTGGTGCGCGTCGAGGGCAAGACCGACTACTACCAGGACCGGTTTTCGCCCCGGCTCCTGAAGGCGGAGGTGCTGACGCCCGAACAGCTCGCCGCCCCCGGCATGCTCGAGAATCTCGTTGAGGTGGCCCCGGAGGATCCGGAGAAACTCTGGGCCGAGCTGCTCGGCTTTGTGGCCGGCATCGCCCATCCGGAGGTCGCGGCCACCGTGCGCCTCGTGTTCGACGAGGTCGGCGACGCGTTCAAGGCGGGTCCCGCCGCCATCGCAATGCACCACGCCTACCGCTCCGGGCTTCTCGAGCACACGGTCCACATGGCGCGCGCCTGCCAGGCGCTGCTGCCCCTGTATCCCGAGGTCAACCCCGACCTCGCCATGGCCGGCGTGCTGCTGCACGACGTGGGCAAGACCAGCGAGTACGAAGGGACGCTCACCATCCAGCGCGGCCGCAAGGGCATTCTCCAGGGGCACGTCGTGCTCGGCTACCAGCTCGTGCGCAAGGCGGGCCTCAAGGCGAAACTTGATGCCGACCGGCTGGAGCGGCTCGAACACATCATCCTCAGCCATCAGGGCGAACTGGAATACGGCGCGGCCGTCATGGCCGCCACGCCCGAGGCAGTGTTCGTCTCCATGATCGACAACCTCGACGCCAGGATGGGCATGGTCCAGCGCGCCCTGCGGCAGGCGGTCGAGGGCGAGGAATTTTCCGAACGGCTCCCCGGCCTCAACGCACCCCTGCTCATCCGCAAGCCCGGCGCCTGAGCGCGCCGCGGCGCCGGCCGCCCGCTCAGCCGCCGAGCAGCTGCACGATCCGCACGATCGGCAGGAAGAGCGCGATCACGATCGTGCCGACGACGAGCGCCATCGCCACGATCATCGCCGGCTCCAACAGGCTCGTGAGCGCCGTCACCGCATTGTCCACCTCGTCGTCGTAGAGGTCCGCGAGGCGCGCCAGCATTGCCGGCAGGGTGCCGGTCTCCTCGCCGACCTCGATCATCCCCGCCACCACCGGCGGGAACACCCCGGTTGCCGCCAGCGGCCGCGCCATCCCCTCCCCCTCGCGCACCCGGCGCCGCACGAGGTCCGCGGCCGCGGCCACCTCCCGCTGGCCGCAGGCGTCGCCGGCGAGCTGCAGCGCGTCGAGGATGGGCACGCCGCCCGCCAGCATGGTGCCGAGGGTGCGGGCCAAACGGGCCGTCGCCGCCTTCAGGATCAGCGGCCCGGCCAGGGGCAGCCGCAGGCTCCACCGGGCCGCGATCCGCGCGCCGGCGGCGGTGCGCCCGAGCCAGCGCAACCCCGCGGCCAGCGCCAGCGCGCCGCCGCCGAGCGCCAGCCAGTGCCGCCCGAGCCAGCGGCTGCCGCCGAGCACGGCCTGCGTCAGCGCCGGCAGCGGCGCGCCCTTGAGCACCCCCGCGAAAATCGCCTCGAACCGTGGCACGACGAACACCAGCAGGGCGGCCACGATGGTGGCGGCCACCGCCATAATGACGATCGGATACGCCGTGGCCGCCAGCAGCCGCGCCCGGGTGCGACCCGATTGCTCCCGGTGTTTCGCCAGCCGCTCCAGGACGAGCTCCAGCGTCCCGCCGGTCTCCCCGGCCCGGACCAGTCCGACGCACATCCGGTCGAAGATCCGGGGATGCCGCGCCAGGCCGTCGGACAATGTGCCGCCGGCGCGGATCCCGTCCGCCAGCCCGCGGATCACGGCGCGCCACCGCGGATTGCGTTCCTGCCGTGCCAGCAGGTCGAGCCCGCGGACCAACGGCATGCCGGCCGTCACCAACGCCGCCAGCTGGCGGGTGAAGATCGTCACCTCCCGACCGCCGATCCGTCGCCGCCATCGCGCGCGGCCGGGCACGGAGGACTCCCCGGACGTCGCGACCGGGGCGGGATCGGCTCCCGCTCCGTCCGCCGCGAGGGAGATCGGAAAGAGTCCGCGGGCGTGGAGTCCGGCGATCGCCGCGGCCTCGTCGGCGCCCGTGATCTCGCCGCGGAGGCGCCGGCCCGAGGCGGCATCGATGGCAACATAGCAGTAGCGGTTCATGGTGGGTGAAAGGTTGAAGCCGCGGGGCTCAGAGGCAGCGGGCCACCTCCTCCAGCGATGTGCGGCCGGCCGCCGCGGCGCGCACGCCGGCCTCGCGCAGCGTCTCCATGCCGCGCTCCCGCGCCCGCTGCTTGAGTTGCGCCGTCGGGGCGCGCTGCACGACCTGCTCGCGCAACGCTTCGTCGAGCCGCAGCCATTCGAAGATCCCGCCGCGCCCGCGGCAGCCGGTCCGCCGGCACGCCGCGCACCCCCGGCCGCGGCCCACCTCCCGGCCGGCCAGCACCGCCGCCTCGGGCGCGAGCTCCTCGAGCAACGCCGGCGGGGCCGGCCCGGATTCCCGGCAGCCGGGGCAGACGCCGCGCACGAGCCGCTGCGCCAGCACGCCCTCGAGCGTCGCCGCCAGCAGGTACGGTTCCACGCCCAGATCGATGAGGCGGGTGACGGCGCCGGCCGCGTCGTTGGTGTGCAGGGTGCTCAATACGAGGTGGCCGGTCAGCGCCGCCTGAATGGCGACCTGGGCCGTCTCAAGGTCGCGAATCTCGCCCACCATCAGGACATCCGGGTCCTGGCGCAGAAAGGAGCGCAGGGCCGCCGCGAACGTCAGGCCGATGGCCGGATTCACCGCCAGCTGCATCACGCCCTCGATCTCGTATTCCACCGGATCCTCCGCGGTGAGGATCTTCACCGACACGCGGTTCAGGAGGCGCAGGCAACTGTAGAGCGTGGTGGTCTTGCCGGAGCCGGTCGGGCCAGTGACGAGGACGATCCCGTGGGGCCGGCGCAGGACGGCCCGCAACCCGGCCTCGACCCCCGCGCTCATCCCGAGTTCGCCCAGCTCGAGCGGAACGGCGGCCGGATCAAGCACGCGCAGCACGACGCTCTCGCCCGCCTGGGTGGGCAGGGT
>Ga0335077_10012162_pt1 | contig 10756 bp, 8 predicted proteins | sample Lox_Sample_31_FD_207151 | JGI IMG/M metagenome (GOLD analysis project Ga0335077, IMG submission 207151) | Soil microbial communities from Loxahatchee National Wildlife Refuge, Florida, United States - Lox_Sample_3.1 | ecosystem: Environmental > Terrestrial > Soil > Wetlands | place: USA: Florida...
GACTACCCGCAAGAAATCAGGAAGCGCGAAATCGTGCGCGACTTCGTGCGCGACATCCGCGCGCTCGGGCCCGACGGCGAGCGGATCCTTTCGGGCAATGTCGGACTGTTGTTGAAAGATCCGGTTCACGCATAGGCGATGCGTGACCCCCTTCGCCACAGCAGCCACAGCACCATGGCACCGTTGAGCGCATTCCAGCACAGGCCGTTGAAAAACGCGGCGCGGTACGAGCCGGTCAGGTCGAAAATGTAACCCGACATCCAGCCGCCGAGCGCCATGCCGAAGAGGCTCATCATCAGGATCACGCCGATGCGCGAGCCGGCATCCTTCGCCGGGAAATACTCGCGCACGATGATGGCGTAGCTCGGCACGATGCCGCCCTGGAACAGGCCGAACACCGCCGAGATGATATAGAGCGATGCCAAGCCGTCATAGAGCAGATAAAGAAACAACGCGATACCCTGCAGCGCCGAGCCGAGCATCAAGGTCGGCAGGCCGCCGATGCGGTCGGCGATGAATCCCGAACCGATGCGGCCGACGATGCCGAACGCCATCATCAGAGCCAGCATGCCGGCGCCGCGGGCGACGCCGTAGCCGAGATCGCCGCAATAGGCGACGATGTGAACCTGCGGCATCGACATCGCCACGCAACAGCAGACCGATGCCAGCGCCAGCAGCGTCTGCAATGCGCCGGGCGACAGGCCGAGCGACGCGGGCGTCCCCATGCGCAGCGCGGCGCTTTCGGCTGCTTGCGCCGATGGCGCGCGGCCGCGCAGCGCAACGATTCCGATCAGCAGCATCGCCGCGCCGCAGCCGAGCCCGATGCCAGCATGCGTCGCGCGCCAGCCGTAATGCGCGATCGCCGCCTGCACCACCGGCGGCCACAACGCGCCGGCGATGTAGTTGCCCGACGAACACAGCGTCACCGCCGCGCCGCGGCGGCGCACAAACCAGTTTGAGATATCGGCCATCAGCGGCCCAAACGTCACCGAACTGCCGAGGCCGATAAAACCCTGAGCCAGCGCAAACCAGACGAGGCTTGGGGCGCTGGCGGCAGCCAGATAGCCGATGCCGAGCGCGAGCGCGCCGACCGCGAGTGGCGCCAGAACTCCGGCGCGGTCGAGCAGACGCCCCATGGCGACGCCGCCGAACGCAAAGCCGAGCATCGTCAGCGTGAACGGCAGCGACGCCGCAGCCCGCGGCACGCCGAATTCCGCTTGCACGGAGGGCAGCGCCACCACGACGGACCACATTCCGACGCCGCCGATCGTCGAAACCAGCATCGTCGCGGCAAGGCGCAGCCATGCCTGTACCGAATCCGGCAACGGCTCCCTTGTCGGTTTCGATTCTGCAAGCGCGTCCATTGGGTGACATTCACTGACGCGGCCAACACCGTCAATGCCGAGGCGCGGCTTGCATATTCAACCTGCCTGGAAGCACGGAGCTTGTTAGCTCAGTTCGACCCATCCAGCAGCCTTCGCGCGATGACTTGCGCCTGGATTTCTGCGGCCCCCTCGAAAATGTTGAGAATGCGCGCATCGCACAGAAGCCGCGAGGCGGGGAATTCAACAGCAAAGCCGTTGCCGCCGTGGATCTGCACACAATTATCGGCCGCCGCCCAGGCCACGCGCGCGGCCAGCAGCTTGGCCATGCCGGCTTCGAGATCGCAGCGCCGCCCCGAATCTTTCTGCCGCGCCGCATGATAGGTGAGCTGACGCGCGATCATGATCTCGACCGCCATCATGGCGAGCTTGTCGGAGACGCGTGGGAAGCTGGCGATCGTCTCGCCGAACTGCACACGCGACTGCGCATAGCTCAGACCCTGCTCCATCGCGGCCTGAGCGACGCCGATGGCGCGAGCCGCGGTCTGGATGCGCGCCGCCTCGAATGTCGCCATCAACTGCTTGAAACCCATTCCCTCAACGCCGCCGAGCAAATTCTCGGTCTTCACCCTGAAGCCGTCGAAGGCGATCTCGTATTCCTTCATGCCGCGATAGCCGAGCACTTCGATCTCGGTACCCGACATGCCGGACGCGGGGAATGGACGCTCGTCATCGCCGCGCGGCTTCTCGGCAAGCAGCATCGACAATCCGCGATAGCCGGTCTCCGCCGGTTTCGTGCGGACCAAAAGCGTCATCAGATCGGCGCGCACCGGGTGCGTGATCCAGGTCTTGCTGCCATAAACCCGATAGGAGTCGCCTTCGCGCACCGCACGCGTTTTCAGCGAGGCGAGATCGGAGCCGGTATTGGGCTCGGTGAACACCGCCGTCGGCAATACCTCGCCGGACGCAATTTTCGGCAGCCATTTGCGCTTCTGCTCCACGGTGCCGCTTCCGAGAATAAGCTCGGCGGCGATCTCGGACCGGGTTCCAAGGCTGCCGACGCCGATATAGCCGCGCGACAATTCCTCGGAGACAACGCACATCGATTCCTTGCCCAGTCCCATGCCGCCGTAATCCTCGGGGATGGTGAGGCTGAACACGCCAAGCTCGGACATTTGCGTGATGACGCCAAGTGGGATGTACCGGTTGTTCAGGTGCCAGTCCTGGGCGTAGGGAAGCACCCGATCGTCGGCGAATTTGCGCATTTCCTCGCGGATCGAGTCGAGTGTTTCATCGAGGCCGCAGGTGCCGACAGTCGCTTGCTGGTTCTCGCGCATCAACTCAGCGAGCCGGGCACGCCGCGCCGCCGTGTTGCCTGCGGCGAGAAGGTACTCAACAGCCGGTGTCACGCGTGCGGCAACCGCGGCGGCGCTCAGTCCGAGATCGGACAGGCGCACGATCTCGCCCTGGCTCATCGGGATGCCGCCGAGAATCTGCGCGAGATATTCGCCGGCGCCGATTGAGACCAAAAGTTCCTCGGTCTCGCCGAGACTGCCCCCTTCGACCAGCCGCTGCGCGTAGGCGGAAAGCTGCCGGATCGCCTCCACGTAGGTCGCGAGCCAGGCAAGCCCATGGGCGGCGCGCTGCTCGCGATCGAGCATGCGCGGCGCTAGGCGGCCGTCGACGCAGACCCGCTTGGCGACTTCCCGGCCGGCGTCGGCAAGGAGCGCCCCGGCCGCCGTAACCCCTTGGTGGAGAGCGGCAACCAATTCCAAGCCTGCGGAAATTGTCGGTGCGGAAAGCGGCATGCTGGCTCCAGTGACGCGGGGGAGTGAACCCGGCTCAGCGGGAAGTTTAAGCCTACGCGTGCAGTGCAGCAAAGCCACTAAACAGGCACAAAATCCATAAACCGTGGCTCTTAGGCCCGGAAGACCTTAGAGCGAAGCGCCGAATCTCAGGGATCACCCGTTCTGGAAAGGGTGCGACAGCCGGTAGCGCGCGCGATTCTTGCCAAATCTTAACCATTTTCCGTTTTGCTGCAGCTGGTTACCGCCGCGAGGGCCCGCGGCTTACCTTGCAACCTTCGGCTGGGACGCCCGAATGTTCATCACCCGGACTTTTTCACATTTGTCGGTGCGCGCCCGCATCGTTGCGCTTGGGGTCATTCCAGTCATCGGCTTTCTCGCCTACGGCATCGCTTATATGGCGAGCGACGCGGAGGTGGGACGCGCCTTCGACAGCGTCCGCGGCGATAATGCCGTGGTGGGTGCCAGCAGCGATCTCAAGGCAGGGCTGTTGACCATGCGCATGGCGACCGTGTCATTCGTCGCCCATCCGTCCAACCTTGAAGTCAAGAGCTTTGACCAGGGACAGCAACTAGCGATGCGTTCGCTCGATCGCATCGAAGCAACGCTCGTCGCCTCGCAACAAGACGCGATCACGCCGCTGCGCATCACGGTTCGCGATCTGAAAGCCAGTTTCGATAGCTTGGTCAACGAGCAAAAAAACCTCGGTTTCAACGAGACCGAGGGAACGACCGCCGACCTCATTCGGGCGAGCAACCAAATCGAGCACACGATTCAACACGACCTGTCATGGGTAGCCGACGCCGATGCCGGCAAGCTCACGGTGTCGCTGATGACCATGCGACATTACGAGATCGAGTATCGCTTGACCCAGTCGGGCGAGGCCGAGCAGCACTTCCTTGACGAAGTCAAGAACTTCAACGGCCTGTTCGATTCGGTGGACGGTGCGCCGGCAATGAAGCAAAAGCTCAAACAGCAGGTTGAGCATTACAACTCCGCCTTCACGCTGTGGGTCGCCAGCGCACAAAACATCCAGCCCCTGCTTGCGCTGATCGACCACGACACCGAGAACGTGCTGCCGGAAGCCGACAAGATCATCGCCACCGCCCAGGACAACGCCGATACGGCGACGCGCACACTCACGGCCTCGCGAGAGCGCACCCGCTGGACCATCGTCTGGGTAGGTCTGGCGTTTGCGCTGATCGGGTTCGTTTGCAACTGGCTCATTGGCCGCTCGATCACGCTGCCGCTCGAAGGACTCGCGGCGGTCATGAAGCGACTCGCCGGCGGCGAAACCTCGGCGCGTATTCCGGCCACGGATTCGCGACACGAGATAAGCGCGATGGCCCGCGCGGTGGTCGTGTTCCGCGACAATATGATCGAGCGCGAGCGGTTGTCGGGCGCGCAAGCCGAAACCAACGCCGCGCGCGAACGTCGCGGCGAGGCCATCGCCGCGATGATCGGAAAGTTCCGCACCTCCGTGGAGCAGGCCCTGGACCGCTTGCGCGAATCTGCAGGTCGCCTCGAACGGGCGTCGAGCGGCTTAAATCAAGCGGCCGACGCCGTCACCACCGAAGCGCGTTCCGCCGAGTCCCGAGTCGGTGCTGCTTCGGTCAATGTCACGACCGTGGCAAGCTCGATCGAGGAACTGGCAACCTCGATCGGCGAGATCGCCACGCAGGCATCGAAATCGACCGAGGTCGCAAGCCGGGCTGTCGCCGAATCCAAGCGTACGGTCAACACCATGTCGGAATTGGGTAACGCCGCCAACCGTATCGGCGAGGTCATCGGCCTCATCCAGGCGATCGCCGGTCAAACCAACTTGCTTGCGCTCAACGCCACCATCGAAGCGGCGCGTGCCGGCGAAGCGGGCCGCGGCTTTGCCGTCGTCGCGTCCGAAGTCAAATCACTGGCCGCACAGACCGCACGTGCCACCGAGGACATTGCCGCGCAGATCGGATCGATCCAATCGGCGACGGCTGACGCCGCGCAAGCGATCGAGCAGGTTTCCTCCATCATCGACGACATGTCGTCAATCGCCGCCACCGTGGCGTCGACTGTCGAAGAGCAGAATAACGCGGTGTCCTCGATCGCAGAGGGCGTTAACCGCGCGTCGATCGAGGCACGCAACGGCTCCGAGGCGATGAGCCGCGTCGCCGGCGCCTCGGCCGGCGCGCGCTCCACCGCCGTCGACGTCAAAGCCCTTGCCGATGCGCTGTCGGTCGAAGCTGAAAATTTGCAAGGCGAAGTGCGGCGCTTCCTGGCGGATGTGCTGGCGGCATAGCGGGCGAGAGTCGGCCGCAGCGGCGGCGAGCCTTATGTTGTTGATTACTCGCCTGGCGATTGTAACACCGCGCGGCTAAGGCTCGTTTTTGCCATACTGCCATTCTAGTGGTCCCATCGGCCTACCCAATTTGGAGGAATTCCAGATGAGCCTTGCGCAGCAGGGGCCGGCGGCAGCAGGGTTTGCAACGATTGCCCTGCTTATCGCCGTGCCGGCGTCGGCGGAAACGCCGAATAGCCCGCAAGCTGGCACGCCGCCCAAGATCGTATCCAACACAGCGCCGGGTGACGGAGCCACCGTGACATTGGCCGAGGAATCAACGCCCACGATCGGGACTGCGACGACCACGGAGACTGCGGGGAGTGCAACAGGCACCCGGTCTGGCGCCCAAAGCAGCGAACGCGCTGAAGTAACAGCCATTTTTTGTTTGTGATCGAGTCGAACTGGCCTTCGCGGACTGGCCCGGCTCTTCTCATTTTCAGCGGCCTGCAATCCGATTGCCGCCATAGCATTCAGTTCAAATTCCAGGTGAAAGTACCGGTGGTGTTCGAAATCGAAAATTCCGTGAAGTCCCTCAAGACTTCGTGAGACTGACATTTGTAATTGTTCGTGTTGATGCGCTCCAACGGACCGGAATATCGGACGCAAAGTTGAGTGTCTTTGCCCTTCCAAACTATTTGCTGCGTGTTGGTCTGTTCCGCGTAACAATAAAACCAGCCTTGCTGAAAATAGCCGATCCCCTCGCATTTGCCGGCGCCGACGCTCCACCCCGCGGCATGCGGGTCTCTCCGACCGACCGTGAGCGCGTCATGCGCCGGCCCATTCGACGCACCCAGCCTTCAACCGCACGATAAAATATATATCTGATGAGACCTGCGCATTTCGTGGAGCTCGCCTTCCTTGCATCCGATCCGCGCTTGTAGCCGCGTCGCCATCGACGCCTTCTATCGCTTCAATGCCGACGACGGCTGGGCGATCGCCAGCCACATCGCGCTGTCCGTGCTCATGGCGATGTTTCCGTTTCTGATCCTGGTAACCGCGCTCGCGGGCTTCATCGGCTCGCGAAATCTGGCCGACGAGGTGGCGCGCCTGATTGTCGCCGCATGGCCGCACCAGGTATCCGGCCCGATCGCCGAGCAGATTCACAATGTGCTCACCACGGCGCGCGGCGACGTGCTCACTCTCGGCGCGGTGTTCGCGCTTTATTTCTCTTCGAGTGGTGTAGAAAGCCTGCGCATCGGGTTGAATCGCGCCTATGGGCTGACCGAACAACGCTCCTGGTGGCTGTTGCGCGTGGAGTCCATCGGTTACGTGCTCGTCAGCGCGATCAGCCTTCTTGTGCTGTCATTCTTCGTCGTGCTCGGGCCGCTCGTATTTCGCGCCGCGCGCGTTTATGCGCCGTTTCTCAATCCGCTCGCCGGTCACGACAATTTCGCACGCCTCGGCATTGCGGCGCTGGTGATCGCGGTTGCGCTTTTCATCTTGCATATCTGGCTGCCGGCGGGACGGCGGCGGCTCGCCGACGTATGGCCCGGCATCGCCGCCACGCTTGCGCTCTGGCTCGCCTGCGGCTTTCTGTTCGGCCGCTACCTTGCGAATTTCTCGTACGCCTACGTGACCTATTACGCCGGGCTCGCCTCGGCGATGACCGCTTTGGTGTTTCTCTATTTCAGCGCCTGGATTTTCATCTTCGGCGGCGAACTCAACGCCGCAATTGCGCGGGCGCGCGACCATACCCGTCACCCCGAGGCGAAACACTGACAGCCGCCATGCTTGTCAATGCAGCTACGGCGCCGCTTCGACCACGTCGTCGAAATTGCGCAACCCGGTGCGTGGCGCGTTGACGAGAACTGCCATGTTGCCGGGCTTGTGCCGGTTGGTGCGCATGAGTTCGTGCGCGTAGGGGATTTTATCAAAGGAAAAGACATCGCTCATGCACGGATCGACGCGGCGATCGATGACGAAGCGATTGGCGGCGCTTGCTTGTTTCAGATGCGCGAAGTGCGAGCCCTGAATCCGCTTCTGCCGCATCCACACATAGCGTGCATCGAAGGTGATGTTGAAGCCGGAGGTGCCAGCGCAGAACACGACCATGCCGCCGCGCTTGACCACCAGGCATGAGACCGGAAACGTCGCTTCGCCGGGGTGTTCGAACACGATATCGACGTCGCGCTTGCCGGTGATATCCCAGATGGCCTTGCCAAAGCGCCGCGCTTCCTTCGACCAAGAGTCATATTCCGGCGTGCCGACCTTCGGCATCTGGCCCCAGCATTTGAATTCGCTGCGGTTGATCACGCCCTTGGCGCCAAGATCCATGACGTACTGCGCCTTTGCCGGATCGGACACGATGCCGATGGCATTGGCGCCGGAGGCGGCGACGAGCTGCACGCCGAACACGCCGAGCCCGCCTGACGCGCCCCAAACCAGCACGTTGTCGCCGGGCTTGAGCGTGTGCGGCGCGTGGCCAAACAGCATGCGGTAGGCGGTTGCCAGCGTCAGCGTGTAGCAGGCTGATTCTTCCCAGGTCAGATGCGCCGGCTTCTGCATAAGCTGGCGCGACTGCACGCGACAGAACTGGGCGAACGAGCCGTCAGGCGTTTCGTAGCCCCAGATGCGCTGCGACGGCGACAAGAGCGGATCGCCGCCGTTGCAATCTTCGTCGTCTCCGTCATCCTGATTGCAGTGCACAATAACTTCGTCGCCGATTTTCCAGCGCCTCACCTTCGAGCCAACGGCCCAGACGATGCCGGATGCATCCGAGCCCGCGATGTGGAAGGGATTCTTGTGCACGTCGAGAGGCGAAATCGGCTGACCGAGGCCGGCCCAAACGCCGTTATAGTTGACGCCACCGGCCATGACGTAGACCAGCACCTCATCCTCGGCGACCGGCCAAGTCGGCACCACTTCGAGCTTCATCGCCGTTTCGGGCGGGCCGTGACGTTCTTTGCGGATTGCCCACGCGTACATCCTGGCCGGAACGTGACCGAGCGGCGGGACTTCGCCGATGGCATAGAGGTCTCTCAGCGGCGCGGCGGGGGGCTTTTTCTGCGCGACGGCCATGACGGGCTCCGTCCCTCAACAGGCAAGCGCGATTGCTGCGGTGCGGCGGCTACAATCGCAGTCTGCCGTAGACCATGCTGCGGTGCAACAACTACTTAGGTGCAAAAGTTCCCGAATGCCCGCCGCATCGGCTGACAGCCGGCTCATGGCGGCCTATCGTAATTGGGGCGGCGCTTCGAACGGCGCCAAGCACCGGCCTTTGCCGGAATAGGGACGGGGGAGAATCATGCCTGTGCAAAGCATTATCGTTTGGCTGATCGTCGGCGCTATTGCGGGCTGGCTCGCCGGCAAGGTCGTGCGCGGCGGCGGCTTCGGCCTGATCGGCGACATCGTCGTCGGCATCATCGGCGCCGTTATTGCCGGCTATCTGTTTCCCTATTTTCACATCAGTCTCGGTACCGGCTTCATCAGAGCGATCATCGACGCTTTCATCGGCGCAGTAATTCTGCTCTTCATCCTCCGGTTGGTGACCGGCTGGGGCAAGCGATAACCGCATCAAGAATGCTCGGCGAAGCCGTTCGCTGCGCCGATCTCGGTATTGGCCGCTTCACAAAGCCGCGGGGCCGATCAACGCCGTCGATCTGGCCGGTGCGCGGCTGGACGACTCGCGCTCGCCGGCGATATCCGGATCGCGCTGCTCGCCGTGAGCCAACCGCCAGACGAGCCGCGCGGCGAACAGTGGCAGCACCGCAAGCGCGATCGGAACGTGCGAGAAGCCGAATGGCAGCATCAGGATGGGCAGCATCCAAACCGCCAGCGCCAAACCATGATCGAGAGGGCGTTCATCCGCGCGTGCACGCATCAGCGCAACGACCCAGCCAAACACGACCATGTCGTAGTTGAGCATCCACGGCGAGAACAGGAATGTCGCCGTGACCAGGAGCGCCTGTGAGAGAACCGGATCGCGCCGGCGCCAGAAGGTCCAGATCACCGCGCCGAGCGCGCAACATGAGGAAACCGCCTGCACGACCCACGCCCATTCGTCCGGCAGGCCGATGAGCCGCGCATTGACGAAGGCGGACGACACGATCGGCCAGGCATGGTTGCCGGCGGCGATCAACAACCAGTGCTGCTGCGGCGCCACCTCGCGCAAGTATTGGATCCAAATGTCGAGGCCGAACCAGAGCGCGGTCAGGGCGACAAGCGCAGCCGCGGTCGCGGCCGTAACAGCGATAACGCACCACCGGGACGTCAGCACGAGCATCACCGGCAGCAGCAGTCCAAATTGCGGCTTGATGGTAAGGACGCCGAACAGAATTCCGGCGATGATGGGCCGCCGATCGAGATTGGCCAGGCCGCCGATCAACAGCCCTGCCGTCAGAAGCCCATTCTGACCAAAAAATACGTTCACGGCGACGGCCGGTGCCACCGCGAGAAATACCCAGTATCTGCGCTCCACGCCGCCGGCGAGCGCGGCCCAGATATAGAGCGCGAGACCGGCGATGCACCAGAGCGCGTAGGCCGGCAGATATCCAAGGAGGCCAAGCGGCCAAATAAAGAGGATGATATCCGGCGGATAGGACCAGAACAGCGGCGGCAGATAGGGATTACCGGTGAGACCCTGTGCCGCCGCGTTATAGACGTTGAAGTCGAACCATGCTGACGGTCCGCCGGCAAACGCCGAACGGCCGCCCATCCAGGCGTTGAGAAAGTCCCGCCCGACTGGAAAGCCGCCCGGGTCAAGTATGAAAGTCGGAAACGACTGCTTGGCCGCAAGCTGAAAATCGAATCCCAACACGGCCAGGAGGATAGCGCCAGCCGCCACGGTGAACGCGATGTACACGTTCTCCATTGCGGACGCGGGCGATCGGACGCACGTTGCCATGCCGCTACAGTGTCCGATCACGGTAAAGGCTCGATAAAAGTCTGCAATTATGCCGGACCTGAATGCCGCACTGGGCATCCGGCGCGGCTTCGCGCTCGGCTTCACTCCACCAGCGCGCCGACCGGCATAGGCGCAGCCGGACCGGGCACGGCCGTTGCGCAGGAAGACATCGAATGAGTCTGACGTCGTGCGATGAACCGTCCGACCGCCTTGGCTGCCATGATCGCCGCGATGGCAACGGCAACCCCAGCGATGAGATCGACGAAGTAATGGCCGCCGTCGATCGGCGTCGCCGCCAGCATCAGACCGTTGATCAGAACGATGATGGGGCGCCACCAGCGGAGCGGCCAGAGCGCCCAGGCATAAAGCACCGCGGACGCCGCATGGAAGCTCGGAAACGTCACGATTCCACCGAGACCCATCAGGTTGAGGTGCCGCAATACGCCGTCACGGGTTAACG
>Ga0335077_10012164_pt1 | contig 10754 bp, 9 predicted proteins | sample Lox_Sample_31_FD_207151 | JGI IMG/M metagenome (GOLD analysis project Ga0335077, IMG submission 207151) | Soil microbial communities from Loxahatchee National Wildlife Refuge, Florida, United States - Lox_Sample_3.1 | ecosystem: Environmental > Terrestrial > Soil > Wetlands | place: USA: Florida...
GTTGCCGCCATCGGCGGCGGCCAGGAGGATAGTGCATGCCCGGTCCGGATACCACAGCGCGCGGTATCGCCTGCCGCCGGCCGCGCTCTGCCATTGGTCGCGCGCGGGCGCGCCCAGCTTCCGCACCACGGCGTCGTAGTCGTCCCGAGCCGTCAGAGACAGGTAGCTCCGGTCGGTGGCCACGTAAGCGCTGCGCGGGTGCTGGACGCTATCGCGGTAGAAGTTGACTGCCACATAAGCCGCCACGATCCCGAGCACCAGGGCGCCGCCGACGATACGGAAAACGTGGGAATCCGTATCGGATTCCAGGCGGATGCCGACCACGGGGGCGAGGCCGGCACGCTGCGCCGGAGATGGGGGCGGTGCGGACGCACCCACGGCGACCGGCATCTCGATGACGCGGCGCTGATACGGCCACACCGCGCCCTCCTTGTATTCCAGTTCCCTCAGCAGGCCGACGATCACGACGGGGTCTTCGATGCTCGAAATCTCGCCGAGGAAGCGGCGCGGAATCCAGATCTCCTCGCCGGTGCGCGCGTTGACCACCAGAACGTCGGACCAGGTGGCTTTTCGATACTGCCACTTGTTGTGCTCGATGTTCAGGATGGCCGGGTAAAACGAAAACGGCCGATTCCGCAACGCTTCGAGCGGCGGTGGTACCACGGGCGAAGACATGAGCCGACTACCATGTTAGCATCGGCCTCTCGCTGGATGGATGCTGAGGTCTCAGCCTGCGGAAATTACGCCATGCCCAGCAGGGCGTTGATCACGATGGCCGCCATGCCCACCGGGATCATGACTTTCCACCCGATGTTCATGAGCTGGTCGTAGCGGAAACGCGGGAAGGTGCCGCGGAACCAGATCATCAGGTAGATGATTACCGACACTTTGAACAGGAACCAGAAGATGCCGATGGCCGCGGCGTTGAAAGCGGGCCACATGTAGATGGCGCCGATCAACACCAGCAGGACAGCCGCGCCGACCAGCACTTTTTGCTGCAGTTCGTCTTTCAGCTTGCGCACAAGGGTCAGGCTGGCCAGGCCGGAACCGGCGAAGACGACCAGCGGCACGAGATAGTTGAGTGCGGCCAGCCAGGAAATGCTTGGGAACGGGCGCAGCCATCCACCCCAAAACAATGTCACCGCCACCGAAGAGATCACGAAGATATTGGCGTACTCCGCGAGAAAATAAAGCGCCCAGCGGAAGCCGCTGTACTCCGTGTGGAAGCCGGCCACCAGTTCGGACTCCGCTTCGGGCAGATCGAACGGCGCGCGATTCGTCTCCGCCGTGGCGGCGATGATGTAGACCACGAACGGCACGATCATAAAGCCGTAATTGGAGAAGATGAACCAGATGCCGCGGCTCTGCTGCGCCTGAATAATTCCCTGCATGCTCAACGTGCCGGCCACCATCACGCCGGAAAGCAGCGCGAACGACAAAGCCACTTCGTAACTGACGAGCTGCGCCGCGCTGCGCAGCGCTCCGAGCAAAGGGTAGTGACTGTTCGACGCCCAGCCGCCCAGAATGATCCCCAGGATGCCGACGGCCGACATGGCCGAAATCACCAGCAGGCCCACGTTCACGTCCGCCACATATAAGTACTTACTAAATGGAATCACGGCAAACGCGGTCAGCCCGGTAAAGGTCGATATCACGGGCGCCAGCCAGAATATCGTCTGGTCCGCATCCGTGGGGATGATATCTTCCTTGATCAGCAGCTTCAGTGCGTCGGCGATGGGCTGCAACAGGCCGTGCGGGCCGACGCGCATGGGGCCCAGCCGCACCTGAAAATCCGCCAGTACCTTCCGCTCGACCAGCACGATGTACCCGGCCAGCAGCGGGAATACGGCCACGATCACCAGTGTGACCAGAATCGGTGTAAACAAAGGATGGTGGATGATGGCGTCCATATATCCTTAGCGCAGCAATGAGGTCCCGGCCAACCGCAGGAACGGTTCCGGATAGATTCCGATGCCCAATGTGAGAATGCCGCTCGCAGCCAACGCCACGCGCAATCCGAAGCTGGTGGCTAGCGGCGCCGGCTCCGTAACATCCCGTACAAACATACTGCGCACGATACGGAAGTAGTAGTAGATCGCCACAGCGACGTAAAGCGTGCCAATCACCGCCAGTGTGTAGTGGCGAGTCTCAATGAGCGACAGGAAGATGTAATACTTGCCGAGGAAGCCTGCGGTTGGCGGAATCCCGGCCAGCGACAGCAGGAAGATCAGCATCAGCAGAGCATAGCCGGGGCTCTTGTGCATCAGGCCCGAAATATCGTCCAGATCCTCGCCGATAATGCCTTTGCGGCGCAGTGCCACCAGCACCAGGAACGCGCCCAGGTTCATGAATGTGTAGACCAGCACATAGACGGCGATGCCCTGAATGCCCGTGCTATTCCCGGCAATCAGTCCCAAGAGCATATAGCCGGCGTGCGAGATAGAACTGTAGGCCAGCAGCCGCTTGATGTTGCTCTGATTGATAGCGGCCAGGTTGCCGACCGTCATCGTGGCGACGGCTATGAAGCTCAGGATGGGCCCCCAGGCATCCCTGGCCGAGAGCAGCGGACCGAGGAAGATGCGCAGCAGGAGCGCAACGGATGCCGCCTTGGAGGCTACCGAAAGGTAGGCTGTCACCGTGGTCGGCGCGCCTTCGTAAGCGTCCGGGGCCCACATGTGGAACGGCACGGCCGAGACTTTGAAGAGCAAGCCGACTGACGTAGTGGCCAGGGCCAGCAGGACCATCGGATCGAACGGCCCGCGCGATCCCATCGCGGCGGCAACGTCCGCCAGCCGGGTCGATCCGGAGATGCCGTACATCACCGAGAAGCCGTAGGCCAGGAATCCGCTCGAAAAGGCTCCCAGCAGCAGGTATTTCATGGCGGCTTCATTCGAACGTTTGCTGGTGCGCAGAAAGCCCACCATGATATAGAACGAAAGCGCCATCAACTCCAGTCCGATGAAGAGAGTGACTAAGTCGGTGCCGGAGGCCAGGAAGAACATGCCGCATTGCGCGAACATCATCAGCGAATAATACTCGGCGTGGTGCTCGCCTTCGATCTCGAGATAGTGATACGAGACAATGGCCACGATCACTGTAGCGGCGATGAAGATCCAGTTGAAGAAGATGGAGAAGCCATCCATGACGAGGGCGCCATGGAAGGCTTCGATCACGCCGTTGGCCGCCAGGTTGGCCTGCTGCCTCCACAATCCGAACCCGGCAAATGCTTCGCCGAGGATCAGGAAAAACAAGAGATATTTCCGCTGCTTTGGATCGGGGAAAACCAGAAAATCGAAGAGCAGGATGGCGCATCCGAACAGAGCCAGCATGACTGCGGGAACCAGGACGAAATGGTCGGTGGAGGTGTAGAACTGGTTCATTGAGCACCTGCCTGGGGGACGTTCGCGGGCCGTACGGCCGCCTGCGCGCCGCCCTGATAGTATCCCGGCCGCACGCGCTCCACGATCTGCTGTACGGGCCTCTCCAGAACGTCGAAGTACGGCTTCGGATAGACGCCAATCCAGATGGCCCAGAGGATCAGCGGCAGAAAGACGGCGATCTCGCGCAAGCTCAGGTCGGGCAAATGCAGGTTCTTGCCGTTGGTCACCTGGCCCAGCATGGTGCGCTGGTAGAGCCACAGCAGGTAGGCCGCGCCGAAGATCACGCCGGTCACAGCGAAGGCCGCCCATGCGCGATTGGCCTCGAAGGCGCCCTGCAGAATCGTGAATTCACCGACGAAGCCGTTCAGCAGCGGCAGGCCGGCGGAACTGAGCATGGCAATGGCAAAGATCGTGGCGTATTTCGGCATCACGTGCGCCAGGCCGCCGTACTCCGCGATCTCGCGCGTATGCCGGCGCTCGTAGATCACGCCGATGATCAAGAAGAGCATGCCGGTCGAGATACCGTGATTGAGTTGCTGTAGCACGCTCCCGGCCAGACCGTTCGGGTTCAGGGCGAAGATGCCGAGCGTACAGAATCCCAGGTGACTGACGGAAGAATACGCCACCAGCTTCTTCCAATCCTTCTGCATCAGGCTCACCAGCGCGCCGTAGACGATGCCGATGATCGAGAGCACGGCCAGGATCTGCACGATGGTCTGGTCTACGGAGGCTTTGGGCAGTAGCGGCAGCGAGAATCGGATGAAGCCGTATGTTCCCATCTTCAGAAGCACGCTGGCCAGGATGACGGAGCCGGCGGTAGGCGCCTCCACGTGCGCGTCGGGCAGCCAGGTGTGGAACGGGAACATGGGCACCTTAATGGCGAAGCCCAGGAAGAACGCCCAGAAGACCCACTGCTGCATGCCCAGCGGCAGATTCAACTTCATCAATTCGGAGATCTCGAATGTGTAGTGGCCGAACTGGGCGGCATATTGGAAGTAGAGCGTTAGAATGCCCAGCAGCATCAGCACCGAGCCGGCCAGCGTGTAGAGGAAAAACTTGATGGCCGCATATAATTTGCGCGGGCCGCCCCACACGCCGATGATGAAGTACATCGGCACCAGCACCAGTTCCCAGAACACGTAGAAGAGGAAGAAATCGAGCGACATGAATACGCCCAGCATGCCCACTTGCAGCAGCAGAAACATGCAGTAGTATTCTTTCAGGCGGTCCTGGACGGCGTTCCACGATGAGAGAATGGCGATGAATCCGATCACCGTGGTCAGCATGATCAGCAGCAGGCTGATGCCGTCGATGCCGATCAGGTATTGCGCGCCCAGGCTGGGGATCCAGTTGGCGCGCTCGACGAATTGAAAGCCGGATAGGCTTTTATCGAAGCGCGAAACCAGCGGCAGCGAAATCAGGAAGCCGGCGAACGCGGCCAGATTTGCCCAGATCTTGATCAGTTCCTTCTGGCGGGATGGAATGAACAGCAGGACTAACAGCCCTGCCAGGGGCGTGAACAGCACCAGACTGAGTAAGTGGTCGCTCATTATTTACCCGCCAGGTAGTAACCGAAGAAAACGAGCACGCCCACCACGACGAACAGAGCATAAGCCTGCACACGGCCGGTCTGGAGGATGCACACCGGGTAGGAAAGGAGCTTCACCGTGAAGGAGCCCAGGCGCACGGCGCCATCCACGATCCAGGTATCCCACCACATCGAGACAGTCGAGGAGAAGCGCGTCAGCCATCCCGCGCCGTTTACCGCGCCATCCACCACGTTGCGGTCGAATGCGCCCATTACCTCGCCGCCGCCCTTGCCCAGGCCGTTGACGAAGAGGAAGTCGTAGATCTCGTCCACATAGTATTTGTTGTAAAGGATCTTATAAAGCGGCTGGAAGCGGCGCGCGAGCCCTTCCGGAATTTCCGGCTTCGCCTGGTAGAAGCGGAACGCAACATAGATGCCGAGGATCGCCACAGTGACCGACAGGCCCATCAAGATCCACTCCATGCCGGCGCCCTGCGCGGTTTCGTGGAGCGTTTCTTCAGGGGCCAGTGAGCTCAGCCAGCGCTCAAACGTGTAGAAAATCTCCGGCAGGTGGAAGGCTTTCGGCACCGCGAGCCATCCGGCCAGCACGCTGCCGGCAGCCAACACCGTCAGCGGCACGGTCATGCTGGGCGGCGATTCGTGAATGTGCGCGGCGGCTTCCCGGGAAACGCGCGACTTGCCGTAGAAGGTCATCGCCATCAGCCGCCACATATAGAAGGCGGTCAATCCGGCCGTTACCACCCCGACGGCCCAAAGCGTCTTCGATCCGAGCGGAGAGCTGTAGGCCTGCCACAGGATTTCATCCTTCGAGAAGAAGCCCGCGAACCCCGGAATGCCCGCGATCGCCATCGTGGCGATCCACATCGTCCAGTGCGTGATGGGGATCTTGTCTTTCAGGCCGCCCATGTACCGCATGTCCTGCTCGCCGCCCATGGCGTGAATCACCGAGCCGGAACAAAGAAAGAGCAGGGCCTTGAAGAACGCGTGCGTAAACAGATGGAAAATACCCACCCAATAAGCGCCCACGCCCAGCGCCAGAAACATGTAGCCGAGCTGGCTTACAGTTGAGTACGCCAGCACGCGTTTGATGTCATTCTGCACCAACGCGATGGTGGCCGCGAAAATCGCAGTGAATGCGCCGATGGTAGCGACGATGCTCAACGTCTGCGGCGTCAACTGGAACAGGGCCGAGGAGCGCGCCACCATGTAGACGCCCGCGGTCACCATGGTCGCGGCGTGGATCAGCGCGGAGACCGGCGTGGGGCCTTCCATGGCGTCCGGCAGCCAGACATACAGCGGGAACTGCGCGGACTTGCCCGTCGCGCCGATGAAGAACAGAAGCGCGATGGCGCTCAGCACTCCGAAGCCCGCCGTCTCGGCGTGGAACTGTCCGCCGCGCAACGCCGCATTTACGTCCAGGAAACGGACGGTTCCGAGCACGCTGAACATCAGCAGCATGCCGAGGATGAACCCGGCGTCGCCCACGCGGTTTACGATGAACGCCTTCTTGCCCGCATCGGCCGCCGATTTCTTATGAAAGTAGAACCCGATCAGCAGGTAGCTGCACAATCCCACGCCTTCCCATCCCACGAAAAGCAGCGTGTAGTTGTTGGCCAGCACCAGCATCAGCATGAAGAAGATGAACAGGTTCAGGTAGCCGAAGAACCGGTAGTAGCCATTGTCGTGGGCCATGTAGCCGATGGAATACACATGGATGAGGAAGCCGACGCCGGTCACCACCAGGATCATCACGGAACTCAGCGGATCGAGCAGAAAACCCCAATCCGCGCTGAATGTGGCCAGGCGGCCGTCCATCAAGTGAAACGGCAGTCCCGCCAGCCAGGTGAATTGAATCACCTGGTGGACCTTTTGCGCCTGTTGCGACAATTGCCAGACCGCGCCGATGGAAAGCAGCAGAGAAATCAGCACTACGCCCGGGCAGATCAGGCTGACCAGCTTCTTCAGCGGCGAGCCGTGGCCGTGGTGATCGTGACCATCATGCGAGTGACCGGAGCCGCGATCGTGCGCGTGCCCGTGTTCGTCGTGCGTGTGTTCCACGCCAGGGGCCACCGCGACCTCCGACGGGGGTTGCGGATCGAGCAGCTTTCCGAACAGCAGCATGAGCAGCGCGCCGGCCAGCGGGAACAGCGGGATGAGCCAGATCAGGTCGAGAAAATTCACAGAGCCGCCTCTTGTGGCGTGGGCAGCCGGCGCCCGGCCGGCTCAGAAAAGCGGGCCAATGGGGCGCTTACCATTTCAGTAAGTCCACCTCGTCCGCCAAAACCGTCTCTTTGTTGCGGAACAGCGCGATCAGGATGCCGAGCCCCACGGCCGCCTCGGCCACCGCGTCGGTGATTACGAAGATGGCGAAGATCTGCCCGTTCAGATTGCGCAGCGCCTGCGAGAACGCCACCAGGTTGATATTGACCGCGTTCAGGATCAGCTCGATGGACATCAAGATGATCACGATGTTCCGGCGGGTGAGCACGCCCACGGTCCCGATCAGCAGGAGAGCGGCGCTCAGGGCGATATAGTGCGCTGTGGTTATCGGGTACATTCTCAGATCCGTTTCTTCGCCATCACCACCGAACCCACTACCGCCACGAGCAGCAGGATGGAAGCGATCTCGAAGGGCAGCAGATAATCCGTGAATAAGACGTCGGCCAGTCTTTCTGTATTCCCGAGACCGCCCGCCGCGGGCATTGGTCCGGGCTGCGCGATCCGGAACGCCGCGCTGCCTTTCCTGAGAAAGTAGAAGACCTGCGCGCCCGCCAGGACCACGCAAGCGAGCGCGATCCACCATTGCCCGTTGAACTGTTTCTCTTTCGCTGCCTGATCGAGGTTCACCAGCATGATCACGAACAGGAACAGCACCATAATGCCGCCGATGTACAGCACGATCTGCACTGCGAACAGGAACTCGGCCTGCTGCAGCAGGTACAGGCCGGCTACTCCCATTAAGGAAACGATCAGGTACATGGCGCTGTGCACCGCGTTCCGGCGCGTAATCGTGAGGATTCCGCCGCCCAGCACCATGGCGGCAAAGAGATAGAAGAAGATAGCCTGGGTCAGCTCTGGCGTCAGCATTTGTATTGGGTCGGCTTGGGACCTTCTTCGAGCATCTGGCGGTCCCAGATGGCGCCCGCGCGGGTGTAGCTGGCCAGTTCGAAATCCTGCGTCAGCTCGAGCGCATCCACCGGGCATGCATCTTCGCACAAACCGCAGAACATGCAGCGGGACGTGTCGTACGTGAAAGTGACCAACTCCTTGCGCTTGGTCTGCTCATTGCGCTGGCTCGTCACCACGATGAGGTTCTCCGGGCAGGCCAGCGCGCACAGGTTGCACGAAATACAAAGTGTCTCGCCGTTATCCGGGTTGATGTTGAGCCGCGGCGCGCCGCGGTAGCGCTCGCCGACTTTGGGGCGCTCAGCCGGATACTGCTCCGTGTAGATCCGCTTGGGATCCTGGTTGCGGAAGGTTACCCAAAGACCCTGAAAAAGGTCCACCAGAAAGACGGTACGGAGAAGCTTACTGATCATTGCCAATCCTCAGTGCCCGGCTGGTCCTTCATCGGTCCACCTCGCCCAGCACTATATCCAGCGTACCAATTATAGCGACCACGTCCGCCACCAGCCCGCCGCGCACCATACGGTCGAGAGCCTGCAGGTTCACGAACGACGGCGGCCGCACGCGCATGCGATACGGCTGCGTGGAATTGTCGCTCACGATGAAATAACCGAGCTCGCCTTTGGGCGCTTCGATCGAAACATAGACCTCGCCCACGGGCGGCTTCACCACCTTGGGAACCTTGCCCATGATGGGCCCGCTGGGGATGCGGTCCACGGCCTGCCGGATGATGCGCGTCGCCTGCCGCATTTCTTCCATGCGCACGGTGTACCGGTCGTACGTGTCGCCGTTTTCGCCGGTGGGAATGTCGAATTCGTACTGCTCGTAGCCGGAGTAGGGCTGCGCCTTGCGCAGGTCCCATTGGACGCCCGCGGCCCGCAGCACCGGCCCGGTTACGCCGTATTCCTTGCATTCCTCGGCCGTCAGAATACCCACGTTCTTCAGCCGGCCGACCCAGATGCGGTTGCTGCTCAGCAGCCGCTCATATTCATCGACCTTGGGGATGAACCAGTCGCAGAACCTTTTGACCTCTTCCTCGAAACCGTCGTAGGTCTCGTACTGCAGTCCCCCGATGCGGAATGCGTGCGTGGTCAGCCGCGCGCCGCAGTAATTCTCGAAGATCTTGAGCACTTCCTCGCGCTCGCGCAGGCAGTAGAACACCGGCGTGATGGCGCCTATGTCCAGCGCGTGGGTGCCCAGCCACAGCAGGTGGCTGGCGATGCGGTTCAGTTCGGTCAGGATCACGCGCACGGCCTGCGCGCGCGGCGGCGCCTCGATATTCAGCAGTTTCTCGACCGCCAGGCAGTAGCCCAGGCCATTGGAGACCGCGGCCACGTAATCCATGCGGTCTACATAGGGCGCGAACTGCTGGTAGGTGCGGTTCTCGCCGATCTTCTCCACGCCGCGATGCAGGTAGCCGATCACGCATTCGGTGCCATTGACCTTCTCGCCATCCAGTTTCAGGATCACGCGCAGCACGCCGTGCGTGGACGGATGCTGCGGACCCATGTTGATCACGAGTTCGGTCGTGTCTAGGAAGGTGGCGTCCGGCATACAGATTACTGTCCGCTTTCGATGCCCAAATTCTCCTGCACCCAGCCCTCGTCCTGCTGCAGGATCGAGTATTCCTTGCGCAGCGGGTAGCCCTGCCATTCTTCCGGCAGCAGGATGCGGCGCATGTCGGGATGGCCCGCGAACTGGATGCCGAACATGTCGAACACCTCGCGCTCCAGCCAGTTGGCCGTCAGGTGCACGGTCACCGCGGTCGCCGGACTGTAGCCATCGGCGATCATCGTCTTCACCCGGATGCGCTCGTTGCGCGCGAAGCTATACAGAATGTAGACCAGATCGAAGCGTTCCGCCCGCTTCGGATAATCGACCGCCGTTACATCCACCAGGTAGTCGAAATCCAATTCCAGCTTGAGCGTCTCCAGAATGGGGATGACGGCTTCCGGTTTGGCGACCAGGAAGCTTTGCCCCAGGTAGGTCGAGAACTCCGTGACCTCGCCGCCGAAGCGCTCCTTCAACAGTTGCGTGATGTCGCTCTCCCACGGCGTGGTGACCATCACTGCCGGAGGTTTGGGAGGTGCGGCGTGTGCGGCCGCGGCAGGCTTGGGAGCAGCGGGTTTCGCCGCCGGAGCAGCCGGCTTTTCGGTCGGCCTGGCCGCCTCGCCCCCAGAGGGGGGAGGCGCCGGCGAGCCCTCGGGCTTTTGCTCGTCAGCCATTCGATTTCCTGCGAAGATCACTACACATATCACTTGCTCGTGGGAGGTGTCAAACGCGCCGAGCCATCCGGTACCGTGGTGCCGCGATTCTGGTTGAATCGGCGCCCGTATTGACCTACAGTGGGGAACGCATCATCTCGCGATGCGGAGGGCTGGGATGCAGCGATTGTGTAGTCAAGTGCGGCTGTTTTGCGCGGCGCTATGGATGCTGGCGGCGCCGGGCGCGGCGTTCCCCGTGGACTTCAACGCGCCGACGGCATATGAAAACTTCGGCCAATGCTTCGTCAATTCGATCGCCGTGGCGGACTTCAATGGCGATGGGAAACCGGATATGGCGACGTTCTGCTTAGAGCACATCGGTATTCTGCTGAGCAATGGCAACGGCTCGTTTCAGCAATCGAGCTTTGACCTGAATTGGAATATCTCCTATATCGCCGCGGGAGACTTCAATGGCGATGGCAAGCCGGACCTGGT
>Ga0335077_10012165_pt1 | contig 10754 bp, 10 predicted proteins | sample Lox_Sample_31_FD_207151 | JGI IMG/M metagenome (GOLD analysis project Ga0335077, IMG submission 207151) | Soil microbial communities from Loxahatchee National Wildlife Refuge, Florida, United States - Lox_Sample_3.1 | ecosystem: Environmental > Terrestrial > Soil > Wetlands | place: USA...
CTCGCCGGGGGCGCTCTCGGCGGCTATCTCGGCTCCCAGTTCGGTGCCGGAAGCGGGGCCCTGGCGATGACCGGGCTCGGCGTCGCGGCCGGCGCGGCGCTGGGCAGGCAGCTCGCGCAGAATATCGAGACGGCGCACCGTCCAGCCGCGCAGCAGTACATCGTGATCCCCTATGGATACTGTTTGCGCCCCTCGAGCTCCCCTGCGGGCTCGCTGTTGCTCAATCCGTGCTGATCGGCGCGCGGGGTCTTGCCCTATTGCCAGGCTTTCGGGGCAACCGGACCCAGAGCGGGCTGTGGGTTCACGTCTTGCGGCGGAATCCCCCTGGCGGCGGTGTCGGTCTCGCGCTTGTGCGACTCGACGTCGTGTTTCGGGAGCTGCGTGGCGTCGGTCGAGCGCAGATGCTTGGCGGGCGTCAGCAGGGGCACGATGCCCATCACGACAAAGGCAAGAAAGGCGATGATGGCGATCGCTCGGAGGAGCGCATAGGGCATTAATGAGCGTGGCGTCATATGCGGGGAGCCAGCAGCTCTGGTCACAATCGCCTGCTTCGAAAACAGCGGCCCCGTTTCCCGAGTTCCTTCAAAGAAAGCGCGGCGCGAGCCAGCGCCAGGCCAGCGGAACGAGCGGGTCATTGCAGGGATCGCAGCCAGGTATCAAACCGCCGGCGGGCGGCGTAGTCTCGCATTGCCAACGCAGATGCGACGGCAGCCCGACCCATCCGATCCGGCTCGCGGGCAATGTCGGAGGGGGCTGCCGCACCAGGGAGGGACAAAATGCGCTTGCAGGACAAGGTCGCGATCGTCACCGGCGCCGCTTCGGGAATGGGCGCGGCAACCGCGCTGCTGTTTGCCCGCGAGGGCGCCAGGGTCGTGGTCGCCGATCTCCTCGCGGCCGAAGGCGAGCAGGTGGTGAGCCGCATCAAGGAAGGCGGCGGCGAGGCGCGGTTCCAGCCTCTCGACGTCACCAAAGAGAAGGATTGGGAGAGCGCGGTCGCGGCGAGCCTCGCCGCTTATCGCCGGGTGGATGTGCTGGTGAACAATGCCGGGATCAGCGGCAGCGATCCCGACCTGTTCAGCATGACGGTGTGGGACAACGTCATGACCATCAACGCCAAGGGCTGCTTCCTCGGCATGAAATACGTCATCCCGGAGATGCAGAAGGCGCAGCGCGGCGCCGTGGTCAACATATCGTCGATCTCGGGCTTCGCCGGTCAGAAGATGGTGCACATGGCCTACAATGCCTCGAAAGCGGCCGTGCGGCTCATGACCAAGTCGGCGGCCGTGCAGTTCGCGCGGCACGGCATCCGCGTCAATTCCGTCCATCCCGGCATCATGCCGCCGATGCGCACCTCGAAGCTGACCGCCGATCCGGCGATCCGCGCCAAGATGCTGAACGCGGTGCCGATGGGCCGCGAGGGCCGTGTCGAGGAGGTCGCCTATGCGAGCCTGTTCCTCGCCTCGGACGAGGCCTCCTACATCACCGGCACCGAGCTCGTCGTCGACGGCGGCTACCTCGCCATGTGACGGGCAGGCGGTCCGACACGGGTCATGCGGGTCGCAACCCCCGACGAAATCATCGCCGCTGTCAATACCGGCGCCGGGTGTTAGAGTTGCCTCCTGGCCTGGGGAGCGACCGCCATGCGCTATGACGTCATCTCGGCCGACGGACACATCGATCTCATCTGGCTGCCGCCCGATCTCTTCACCGCGAATGCGACGGCGGCGCTCAAGGACCGCATGCCCCATGTAGTGGACGGGCCCTCGGGCAAGGAGTGGGTGGGCAAGAGCGGCGCCAAGTTCGGGCTGATGAACGGCATGGGCTCGGCCGGCCGCCAATATGTTCCGGGACAGATCCACCGCTCCGACCGCATGGCGTCGACCGGCCTCTATGATGACGGCAAGCGGGGGATCCGGCGGCTGACAGAACCGGCGCTCAGGCTCAAAGACCAGGATCGCGACGGCGTACAGGCCGAGGTGCTCTACGGCATACTCGGCGCCACCGCGCGGTTGCGGGATGACGAGGCGGCGGCGGAGGTGCTGCGCATTTACAACGAGTGGCTGGGGGCGTTCTGCCGGGCCAGTCCCGAGCGCCTCATCGGCCTCGCCAACATCCCCAACCACGACATGGACGTCGCCGTTGCCGAAGTGAAGCGCGCCGCGGCGCGCGGCGCGAGCGGCCTCGACGTCGCCAACCGACCGGACATGACGCCGCTCTGGGATCCCTTCTGGAATCCGCTCTGGCGGATTGCGCACGAGACCGGACTCCCGGTGCACTTCCACACCATCGGCGGGCCGCGGCCCGACTATTCGAAGCTCGCGCCGCAGGTGGCGCGCGCCGCCGCCGCCGCGCACATCACCAGCTTCCAGATGCATATGGGCTACATGCTGATGTCGCTCATCTTCAGCGGCGCGCTGGAACGCTATCCCGATCTGAAGATCGTGATCGGCGAGGCCGGGCTCGGCTGGATTCCCTATGTGCTCGACCGCATGGATCTCGAATGGGAGGACCAGTTCAAGGACCTCGACCTCAAGATGAAGCCGAGCGGTTATTGGTATCGCCAGTGCTATGCTACCTATCAGACCGACCGCATCGGCATCAAACTGATCGATGAGATCGGCGAGGACAACGTCATGTGGGGCTCGGACTTCCCCCATCCCGACGGTATCTGGCCGGATTCGCAGGAATATCTCGACCGCGAGCTGGGCCATCTGCCGGCGACGACGCGGCGCAAGGTCACTTGCGACAACGCGGCGAAGCTTTACCGGCTCGGATAGCCCGTCATGCCTCCCAAAATCGTGCTGGTGATACCGGCAGACGCCCATGAGCTGGCCCGCGACTTGGCGCCGCCGGGCTTCGCGCTCGCCATCGCTTCGCCGCGCACGCCGGAGTATCAGGCGGCGCTGGCCGAGGCCGAATATCTCGTGGGCTTCGTCGACATGCTGGTGAACGATGCGCTCTATCGCGCCGCGCCGAAGCTCAAGCTGATCCAGCTGCTGAGCGCCGGCTACGACCGCGCCGATCTGGCGGCCGCGGGTCGCGCCCGGGTTCCCGTCGCCAACAACGGCGGCGCCAACGCGGTGGCCGTTTCGGAGCATGCGTTGATGCTGATGCTGGCGGTGTCGCGCCGGCTCATCCACGTCCATGCCAATGTGGTGGCCGGGCGCTGGCGCGGCAATGCCGCGCCGCGCGTCCACGAGCTGCGCGACCGCACGCTCGGCATCGTCGGGCTCGGCACCATCGGCAAGAAGACCGCGCGCCTTGCCGCCGCCTTCGGCATGCGCATCCAGTATTACGATATCGCGCGGCTCAGCGAGGATGCGGAGGACGCGCTGGGCGTCCGCTTCCGCCTTCTGCGCGAGCTGCTCCGCACATCCGACATCGTCTCGCTGCACGTGCCGCTCAACGCCTCCACGCGGGGCATGATCGGCGCCGCCGAGCTGGCGCTCATGCCGGCTTCCGCGATTTTGATCAATACCAGCCGTGGTCCGGTGGTCGACGAGGCGGCGCTCGAAGACGCGCTGGCGAACAGGCGGCTCGCCGGCGCCGGCCTCGACGTCTTCGCCGAAGAGCCGCCGCCCGCCGATCATCCCCTCGTCCGGCTCGACAACGTGGTGCTGACCGCGCATCTCGCCGGCCCGACCTGGGAGAGCAACACGGCGCGGCTGCGCAACGCCTTCGACAATGTGCAGCGCGTCGCGCGCGGCGAGGCGCCGCTCTGGGTGATCCCCGAGCTCGGCGGTTGACGCGCCTGGGCGCACCGCCCGGCGTGCTCAGGGCAATTGTGCGCCCTGGATGTCGAGGTAAAGCGCGTAGATCGAGGTGCTTGCCGCCATGAACAGGCGATTGCGCTTTTTGCCGCCGAAACAGAGATTGGCGCAGACTTCGGGCAAATGCACCTTGCCGATCAGCGCGCCTTTCGGCTCGTAGCAGCGTACCCCGTCTTCGGCGGGATCCGCCCAGCCCATGCTGCACCAGACGTTCCCGTTGACGTCGACGCGCATGCCGTCGGCGAATCCGGGCGCAAAACCCTCGGCGAATAGGCGCCCGTTGCGCAGTTTCGTGCCGTCGACCTCGAAGACGCGGATATGCGCCGGCCCGCCATGGGTTATCCCGGAATCCACGATGTAGAGCAGACGCTCGTCAGGCGAGAAGGCGAGCCCGTTGGGGCGTACGAAATCATCGGCGACGACGCTCGCCTCGCCGGTCCTCGGGTCGAGCCGGTAGACGTTGGCAGGCAGCTCGCGCTGAGCGGCATGGCCTTCGTACTCGCCGTCGATGCCGTAGCCCGGGTCGGTGAACCAGATCGCGCCGTCCGATGCCACCACCACGTCGTTGGGCGCATTCAGCTTTTTGCCGCCGTGATTGTCCATCAGAACGGTGATGCGGCCGTCGAGCTCGGTGCGCGTCACGCGGCGGCTGTCGTGTTCGCAGGTGACGAGCCGTCCCTCGCGGTCGCGGGTGTTGCCGTTCGAATAGTTCGACGGCGCGCGGAAGACGCTGACATGCCCGTCCTCCTCGAGCCAGCGCATGATGCGGTTGTTCGGAATGTCGCTCCAGAGCAGGTAGCCGCCGTCGCGGAAATAGATGGGGCCCTCGGCCCAGCGGAACCCGGTGGCGACGCGCTCGACGCCGGCATTGCCTTGCATCGGAAAGCGCTTGTCCAGCCGTTCGATGCGGCTGTGGGGATAGCGCATGCCCGGCAGGTCGCCGAGCGGCAAGGGGCTCTTCTGCATGTCCATGGTTCAGTCTCTTCCGGTCTTGGTTCGACGTAGCCGAAGCGGCCGGGCGGCCTGCGCAGCCGCCCGGCACGCAGGCTATTATTTCAATTCATTGGCAAAAACGGTCTGCTTGATCGTCGGCAGAACCTTGTCGAGATTTTCCTGGGTGACCACGATGATCGGCACGAGAACCTGCTTGGGCGGCGTCTTGCCCGCCAGGTGCTCGAACATCGCCTGGGCCGAGCGCACGCCCATGAGATAGGGCTGCTGCATTCCCGAGCCGATGATCTTCCCCTGGCGGATCAGATCGATGAATTCGGGAACGCCGTCGAAGGCGGCGAGCAATACCGAATCCTGCCGATGCGCCGCCTGGATCGCCCGCACCGCACCCAATGTCGGCGTGTCGGTCTGAACGAAGATGCCGTGCAGGTCGGGATGCGCGGTCAGCATGTCCTGCACGTATTTGAAGGTCTCGTCCGCGGTGTAGCGCTGCATTTGGTCGAGCGCCACTTCCTTGATGCCGTGCTCGCTCATGGCGGAGCGGAAGCCCTTGGTGCGGGCCTTGCCGTTGTTCCGCGCGAGCGAGATCGTCACCAGGCCGACCGGGCCCTGGTCCCAATGATGCGCCTTGAGCGCGGCGGCGAGCGCCTCCCCGATGTCGTGCGCCCCCTTCTCATTGTCCGAGATGATGAAGGAGACGTAGTTGCCGGAGACCGTGCCGATATCGGCGATGACCACGGGAATATTCGCCTTCTCCGCCAAGCTCAGCACGCTCGGTGCGGTTGACGAATCGGTCGGCGAGATCAGGATGCCGTCGACCTTGCGCGCGATCGCATCCTGGGCGTTCTTGAGCTGGGTCGCCGCGTCGTTGTGCGAGTCATAGTCGGTGACGGTGGCGTTGTGCTTCTTCGCCTCGTCAGCGATCCCGACGGCGAGATAGCGCCAGAAAGGCAGGTCGAGGCCCGGCGTCAGATAGGCGAAGTGGCGCTCCTTTTCCTGAGCCTGGACCTGCGCCGGCCCTGCCAGCATGACGCCGGCGAGGACGGCCAGCGCCGCCGCAAACAATCTTCTCTGCATCTTGCTTCTCCTCCCGAAAGTTTCCGCCGCCGGTCGGCGCGGCGTCTGCGCCGTCGCCCGCCATCCGCCCGGCGGCATGGGCGGCGGCGAAAGTGGAAGCTCAACCCTCCTCCGATCCGGCGCGACCCAATCCTTCGCGCGCGCTCAGGAACCGTTCGAGCAGCACGGCGGCGACGATGATCGAACCGATGGCGGTGCCCTGCCAGTAGGGGTTGACATTGAGAAGATTGAGGCCGTTGCGGATCAGCACCATGATCACAACGCCGATGAACGTGCCGATGATCGTGCCGCGCCCGCCAAAGAGGCTCGCGCCGCCGATCACCACCGCGGCGATGGTGTCGAGCTCGAGTCCGGTCGCGGCGATCGGATCGATCGACAGGATGCGCGCCGCGAGGAAAACGGCGGCAACCGCGCTCAGCGCCCCGGAGATGACATAGACGAGGATGCTGTAAAGCTCGACCCTCAGCCCGGCCGTCCGCGCCGCCTCGGCGTTCGAGCCGATGGCGTAGATCGTGCGCCCGCCCTTGGTGAAGGTGAGGTAGTACCACGCGATCGCGTAGAGGACGACGAGCACCACGAAATTGAGGGGAATGCCGAACACGGTCGCGCTCGCGAGATCGCCGAGCGCGTCGGGAAGCTGCGAGATCGAATTCGCGCCGCTCAAGACATAGGCCATGCTGCGGCCGACCGACATCATGCCCAGGGTGACGATGAACGCCGCCACGCGTCCCTTGGTGATGATGTAGCCGTTGACGAAGCCGGCAAGCCCGCCGGCGATGATGGCGACGGCAATCGCCAGCGGCAGAGGCAAGGTCTGAAGCGAGAGGCCGAGAACGATGCCCGTGGCGCCGGTGAGCGAGCCGACCGACAGGTCGATGCCGGCGATCAGGATGACGAAGGTCTGTCCAATGGACACGATGCCGGTGATCACCGACTGATCCATCAGGTTGAGAATGTTGCTGAGGGTGAAGAAGTAGGGCGAGATGAGCGAGAGCCCGAGCGACAGGATGCCGAGCATCGCCAGCATGCGCAGCTCGAGCTGGGCGCCGCGGATGAGGCGCCGAACCCGGGCGGCGGGACGGCGCGGCGCGGCTTTGACTTCCGTCGTCATTCAGCGACCTCCGGCAACCGCTTGCGCCGTCGTCGCGGCGGCGCCGGCGAGCGCGATGCGCCGCACCAAGAGCGGATCCGGCAGCGGGCTGGACGGCGGCAAGGTGAGGCCGACATGGCCCAGATCGTGCCCTCGGTGACCGCGCAGCGGCACGAGGACGCTCGCGCCGGCCGGCTCGGCGAGGAATGTCTCCGATCGCCGTTCGAGCGCGCGGGGGATCAGCGATTGGGCGATCTCCGGAAAGGTGCCCCGGGCGAAGCCGATCTCCGGCGCCTCGGGTGCCGCAACCGCGTCGAAGCAATAGAGACGCTCGCCTTCGAGGGAAATCCAGTACGCGACACCGCCGAAACGGGCCACGAGCTCTTCGAGCACGAAGTGCGTTGCTTCCGCCGAGCTGCGCGGCGCGGCGAACATGGCGAGCTTCTCGACGTCGACGAGGCGGCTCGGAATGCTCGTGACGTCGGTGCCGTCGCTCATGACGACGATGCGATCCGAGACGCCGATCACCTCCTCGAAATCCGAGGAGACCAGCAGCACGCCCGTTCCGCGCTGTGCGAGCCGCCGGATCATGGCGTAGATCGTGCTTCGCGTGCCGATGTCGACGCCGCGTGTCGGCTCGTCGAGGATCAGCAGCTTCGGCGACATCAGGATCCAGCGCGCGAGCACGACTTTCTGCTGCATGCCGCCGGACAGCGTCAAAATGCCGTCGTCGAGAATGCGCGGCGAAAGGCTGAGCTCGTCAAGCAGCACCTCGATCTGGGCGCGCCGCTCGTCATAGCCGAGGCCAATGCCACGCCGCCTTCCGAGATGGGCGAGCAGCAGGTTCTCGCGCACGGTGAAATCCTGCACCAAGCCTTGCCGGCGCCGATCCTCCGGAATGAAGCCGATGCCGGCGCGGATCGCATCGATCGGCGCGCGGGCGCGGAACGGTGCGCCGGCGAGCCGGATTTCGCCGCGCTCGACCCGCCGCAGGCCAAAGATCGCCTCGACGCATTCCGACCGGCCGGCGCCGACGAGACCGGCCAGGCCCAGGATCTCGCCCGCCGCCACGCTGAACGATACGTCCTTGACGCGCGGACCCGCCGCGAGATGCTCGACGTCGAGCACGGCCGCACCGGCCCACGCAGCGCCCCTGCCGGCGGCGCCGCGGGCGTAGATATCGGCGATCTCGCGCCCGACCATCAGCCGCACGAGCTCGGTCGGCCGCATGCCCGACGTCGGCGCGCCCTCGGCGACGGCGGCGCCCTCACGGAACACCGTGATGCGATCGGTGATCTCGAAGATCTCCTCGAGCCGATGCGAGACGAAGACCAGCGACTTGCCGCGCTGCGTCAGGAGCCGCATGACGTCGAAGAGGCGGTCGACCTCGTTCGGCGAGAAGGACGCCGTGGGCTCGTCGAAGATGATGACCTTCGCGTCGAGCGCCAGCGCCTTCAGAATCTCCACCATTTGACGCTGGCTCGCCGAAAGATCGCGCAATGCACGACCGAGCGGCAGATGGCCTTTCTGGCCGAACTGGTCGAGAAGCGCCTCGGCGCGCGCCGCGAGCGCCTTCCAGGACAGCCGTCCGGGGGCGCCGAACTCCGGCAGGTAGATATTCTCCAGGACGCTCAGATCGGGCGCGAGGCTCGTCTCCTGCATCACCATGGTGACGCCGGCGCGGATCGCATCGCGCGCCGAAGCGAAGCGCACGCCCTCGCCGAACAAGCGGATGTCGCCGCGATCGGCGGCAAGATGGCCGGAGACGATACGCGAGAAGGTCGACTTGCCGGCGCCGTTAGCGCCGACAAGCGCGTGGATTTCGCCGCGCCGCAAAGCGAAGGCGACGCCGGATAGCGCCTGGGTGCGCTCGAACGCCTTCCAGACGTCGCGCGCCTCGATCGCGAGCAGGGATTTGTCGGCGGCGGCCTCGGTCATCGCCTCAACCCTCACGCGGCGAGCCAGGGCCGCGCCCAGCCCAGCCCTGCGCGCGTTTCCGCCGCGGGCCGGTATTCGCAGCCGACCCAGCCGCCATATCCCACCTCGTCCAAAAGCGCGAGCAGATAGGCGTAGTTCACTTCGCCACGGTCGGGCTCGTGACGTTCGGGAACGCCGGCGATCTGCACATGGGCGTAATGCCCGGCGAGGCGGCGGATGTGTGTTGCGAGATCGCCCTCCATGATCTGGCAGTGATAGAGATCGAGCTGCAGCTTGACATTGTCGCGCCCGACCTCGGCAAGAAGCGCCATCGCCTGGCTGCTGGTGTTGAGGAAATAGCCGGGCATGTCCCGCGTGTTGATCGGCTCGATGACGAGCGTGATCCCGGCGGCCGCCGCGCGTTCGCCGGCGCGCCGTAGATTCTCGATAAAGACCCGATTGCCGCCGCTGCGTTCACGCTCCGGCGGCCAATTGCCGGCCATGGCATGGAGCCGCTGGCATCCGGTCGCGCGCGCGTAATCGAGCGCCCGCTCGAGGGCCGCCATGAATTCGCTCTCGCGTCCCGGCAGCGCCGCCATGCCGCGCTCGCCCTTTCCCCAATCGCCCGGCGGCAGGTTGAAGAGCGCTTGCGTCAGACGATGGCGCTCGAGCCGCGCCGCGATTGCCTCGGCCGGGAAATCGTAAGGGAAGAGATATTCGACCCCCTTGAACCCGGCATCCGCCGCCGCCGCAAAGCGGTCGAGAAACGGCACTTCCTGGAACATCATGCTGAGATTGGCTGCGAGCTTGGGCATCGCTGTTACCTCGGCGTTCAGGAGGCTGGCTTGAGGGCTGCTACCTGCTCTTCCGTCAACGGGCGGGTCTTGCTCCCGCGCAGGATCAGGAAAAGCTTCGCCGTCTCCTCGAGTTCCTCGATGGCGTTGGCTGCGGCATCGAGCGAACTGCCGGCGACGACCGGCCCGTGGTTGGCGAGGAGCACGGCGTGGTGCTTCCCGGCAAGCCGCTTCACCGCCGCGGCGAGGCTAAGGTCTCCTGGCGGGAAGTACGGCACGAGCGGCAGGCGGCCGATGCGCATGACGTAATAGGCGGTAATGGGCGGCAGTACGTTGGCAGGATCGATCTCGGCGAGCACGGAGACGGCAACCGAATAGGTCGAGTGGAGATGCACCACTGCGCCCGCTTGGGGCCGCTCCTCGTACATGGCGCGGTGGAGGAAGGTCTCCTTGGTCGGCGGATCACCGGAGAGGAGCTTGCCCTTGGCGTCCAGTTTCGCGAGCCGCGCCGGGTCGAGGCGGCCGAGCGACACATTGGTCGGCGTCATCAGCCAGCCATCCTCGAGCCGCACGCTGATATTGCCGGCGCTGCCGAAGGTAAGGCCGCGGGCGAATATCGAGGCGCCGAGCCGGCACATCTCGTCGCGCAGTGTCGCTTCGCTCAGATGCAGCATGTAAAGGCCCTCGTGAAGAAATCCTCGCGGCCGAAATTGCCGGATTTGAGCGCAAGCAGCAGCGGCGGCTCGTTGAGGCTCGCCGTCCAGGGAACGCCGGGATCGATCTGCGGCCCGATGCGGAGCCCGGTAATTCCAAGCGCCTGGACGATGGCGCCCGCGGTCTCGCCGCCGGCGACGACGAGCCGGCGCGCTCCCCGCTCCACCAGCCCGCGCGCGATCTCGGCCAACGCCGCCTCGATGAGACTTCCGGCGCGCTCGCGGCCAAGGCGCTCCTGCACCGCGCCGACGCGGTCGGGCGGAGCGCTGGCCGAGACCAGCAACGGCGCCTCCCCGAGCCGCGTCTGCGCCCAATCGAGCGCGCGCGCCACGACAGGCTCGCCGGCGGCGAGCGCCAGCGGATCGATGTCGAAGACGGGATGGTGCGCGCGCATCGCTGCCACTTGTGCAAGCGTCGCGGTCGAGCAGGAACCCGAGATCA
>Ga0335077_10012166_pt1 | contig 10754 bp, 11 predicted proteins | sample Lox_Sample_31_FD_207151 | JGI IMG/M metagenome (GOLD analysis project Ga0335077, IMG submission 207151) | Soil microbial communities from Loxahatchee National Wildlife Refuge, Florida, United States - Lox_Sample_3.1 | ecosystem: Environmental > Terrestrial > Soil > Wetlands | place: USA...
ACGACCTCGATCTTCGGACGCTCATATGGACGCGCGGCCGCGTCTTTCCCTTTTCGATGGGGCTGAGCGCCTCAAATACCCGAGCTGCGGGTCACGGAAGGTGACGCTCATTTTTCATACGCCGCACGGGCCGCAGACAGTCACAGCCCGGCGCGCGTAAGATGCCCGAATGCGGAATCGAATGCGAACCGTGGGCTGTGGCTCGGGTGGGACATTGCGTGAAAAATGCCATGGGATTCAGTGGCATCTCTTGTCATCCCACTTTTTTCTAAGCTATTGAGCTGACTTGTAGCCCGCCCCTGGGCACTATGGCTAGAGCCGGCGCTGAACCCCAGCACGCCGCCGATCACTGCAGTTTAGCCAGCAAAGATGCGCCAATCCGAAGTCAGAGTATCTCACGGCGATGCAGAAACGAATGCCGCACCGGACAGGCGCAGTACTGGAGACGATCTGATCTGCGTTGCGAACCGCGGCTTTTCGGTCGTCGCGTTCCGTACTGCACCACTGCAGTGAGCGCGTCGTTCGTGAACCGGTGAACCGCGGCACCTGTCACACCGAACACTTGCATGCCTTCTCGGAGCTCGCGCGGAGCGATACCATGAGCGACGAAGTTGGCAGCCATGTGGTAGCCAAGACTTGCCATTGATAGTTCAGATAACATCACCTCTTCGAAAAGATGGCCCGCCGACACGATTCGAACGTGTGACCTTTGCCTTCGCTCGAGATTGTAGCCATGTTGTAGTCAGGGTAGCGCGATAGAACGCGCGTGAACAAAACGGATCAGTCTGAAGGAAGTTCCGTGACTTTAAAGAGGGGGCGACGATATGGGACAGTTAAGTAACTGGCTTCTGCCCGCCGCGACGGCTGCTCAATAGTTTATGGACTAAAGTACCCACCGGTGAAAGCGGCAGCGCTGGTACAGCATCGGAGAGCACGTCGCACCTTGGCGCTAGACACGGCGCGAATGACTAAAGGGATCCAGCTTCTGGTGGTAGCTATGTGGTAGCTTGGCAAAGCAGCGGCGCCGGAGCAATAACGGAAAGCACCGTATTATTGGAGCGGGCGAAGGGGCTCGAACCCTCGACCCCGACCTTGGCAAGGTCGTGCTCTACCACTGAGCTACACCCGCATCCGAAAGCGTTGGCGGCGATACGTGCTCATTCGCCAACGGCAGACCTATGCCAAAAGCGCTCCACGAATGCAACAGCCGGACGATGGTCGGGAACCCGGAAAAATTGATCGAAAATCAAGGCCAAAGCCGCCTAACCGGGCCCGAACCGTTGATGGACGGCCTCCAGGGCGTGCTGGAGGCGGATTCGCGGCCCGCTCCGGCAAGGGCTATGCGCAGCGATTCCAGCCATTTGGCGAACGAGCCGCGCAGGATTTTCGCAAGTTCGTCACGCTCAGCCTGCTCGCAATCGAAATTCGCCCACCATTCGACAAAGGCGTGGTCGCCATCGACGACCTCCGAGATGCGCAAGGTGGCACGAAAGCCGGTCACGGGCAGAGAGGCGGCACCGCAGAATTCGTAAGTCTGCGAGCGCTCCAGGTCCGACAGGGAAAGAAGGCGCTGGCGGACCTGCCGGCCCTGGTAAAGAACGTTGCGGATTGCGCCGACCGCATCGCCGGACTTGCCGTCCTCGATCCGGCTCTCGCCACTGCCATCCACCCAAACCGGGTAATTGTTGAAATTGCGCACGATTTCCCAGATGTCCGCGGCCCGCTCCTGGAAAATGGTGCTGTAATACGCAACCGCCATGATGCGACTCCTTCTCAACATCGGCTTTGCGGCCAGCATGGGCCCGACGGCTCCTGCCAGCCACCCGATCTCCGACGGCGCCAAGGGCCTGCGAAGCCGTTGAAATTTTGCTTTCAGTCGCCACTTGTGGTTTGCGGACGATTACCGGGAAGCCGGCATCACCCCGCATCAAGCGTTGGCGGCCGAACTTCTTGAGCTAACGCGGTGGCGAGCTGTGCTAGAACAGCGCCGATTTTTTGGGACATCAGAAGAGGACCCCCGTGACGATCGTAGAGCAGGGCAATGGCGCGGCACCCAAGGCGGCGCCAGATCTGATCAAGGAAACCACCACCCAGAGCTTCATGAAGGACGTTATCGAGGAATCGAAGCGTCAACCCGTGCTGATCGATTTCTGGGCGGAGTGGTGCGGCCCGTGCCGGCAGCTCACGCCGATCCTGGAAAAGGCCGTCCGTGCCGCGAAGGGCAAGGTGAAGCTGGTCAAGATGAACATCGACCAGCATCCGGCGATCCCCGGCCAGATGGGCATCCAGTCGATCCCCGCGGTGATCGCCTTTGTCAACGGCCAGCCGGCCGATGGATTCATGGGCGCGATCCCCGAGAGCCAGGTCAACGCCTTTATCGAAAAACTGACCAAGGGCGTGCCCGCGGCCGGCGAGCCGAACATGGCGGAGCTCTTGCAAGAAGCCGAGGCGCTGCTCGCCGAAGGCGAGCCGGGTGCTGCGGCGCAGATCTATGCCGAGGTGTTGTCGCTCGACGCCACCAACATCGCAGCCCTTGCGGGGCTGGCGAAATGCTACGTGACGACCGGCGCGGTCGACCAGGCCAAGCACACGCTTGCGATGGTGCCGGAATCCAAGCGCCATGATGCCGCGGTCAAGGGGGTGCAGGCGGCGATCGATCTTGCCGAGCAGGCCAAATCGGTCGGCCCGATCGGCGAGCTGGAACAAAAGGTTGCGGCAAACCCGCTCGACCATCAGGCGCGCTTCGATCTCGCCACCGCGCTGAACGCAATGGGCAAGCGGAGCGATGCCACCGCGCAGTTGCTCGAGATCGTCAAGCGCGACCGCAAATGGAACGACGACGGCGCGCGCAAGCAACTGGTGCAGTTCTTCGAGGCCTGGGGCGGCGCCGATGAGGCAACCGTCGAGGGACGCAAACGATTGTCGACGATCCTGTTCTCGTAAATTGCGAGCGTCAGCCGCATCCTCCGGACGACGCGCCAAGAACCCGAAGCCGAACGCCGATGCCGATCAACATCGAATATCGCGGACCGGCCGACCTCCCGGAGATCATCCCGGTATTTCCGCTGCCCGGCGCGCTGTTGCTGCCGCGCGGACAGATGCCGCTCAACATTTTCGAGCCGCGCTACCTGTCGATGGTCGACGACTCGTTTCGCGACGGCCATCGCCTGATCGGCATGATCCAGCCCGATGTCGCGCATTCGGATAGCGAGGAGAAGCCGGCGCTGTTCAAGGTCGGCTGCGTCGGGCGCATCACCCAGCTCGCCGAATCCGGCGACGGCCGCTACATCCTGGAGCTGACCGGGATTTCGCGCTTCAAGGTGGTCGAGGAGATGACCGTGTTGACCGCGTATCGCCAGTGCAAGGTGGATTACTTCCCCTTCATCGACGATTTCACCGCGCGCAAGGGCGAGGACGCTGTCGATCGCGAGGCATTGCTGCGGGTGCTGACGGATTTCCTGAAGGCCAACAACCTCAAGGTCGATTGGGAGGGCGTCGAGAGCGCGCCGAATGAAGCGCTCGTCAACGCGCTGGCGATGATGTCGCCCTATGGGCCTGCGGAAAAGCAGGCGATGCTGGAAGCACCCGACCTCAAGACCCGCGCGGAAATTTTGATCGCGGTCACCGAAATGGACCTCGCCAAGAAGCGCACCAGCGGCGACCCGCCGCTGCAGTGAGGCTGCCCGGCCGCAACGGCTCCCGCGTCGACACTCATTCGATGACGCTGGCGGCGCGTGCGGCGAGCGGCCACATCACAAGACCGCCGACAAGACCGAAAAACTGCCGTCGCTCCATAGCTCGTCACCGGGTGCAGCGCGCGGACGAAGCTGGCACGACAAAAGGGGTGTGGCGCTAAAGTCCGCGTGGGGTCCACGGGCCGAAGTTTGGCCTCACCCTGCCTCATGTTCCACAAAAGCGTCATCGCAGTTCGTGCGTGCACAGGCCTAATAACCCGCCAGCGCAAGCACCGTGACGGCGGCAAGCAACGTCCAGCCAAAGTGCTTGCCGCGCGTGCCCCAGGCGTTGCCGAACGCAGAGAAGGCAAACAGGACCGCGAACGCCACGACCATCCAGTGCCGCGCCGTGTCGGACGCAAAAGAGGGCGCGGCAATCAGGAGCACGCCGCAGGCGATCCAGGCCACGGTGGGGATCTGCCAGACCAGGCGAAACAGCGTGCGCAGACGCGCCGGCTCGATGGTGACGCGCGGGAACACTTTTGTCTCCGTGAGCACGCCATGGATCAGCGCCACCACGATCGCCAGCGCACCGGAGAGTTGCAGCAGGATGTCGCGCATGGATGCCTCCATACAGTTGTGTATGGAGATACGCCTGCTGCTGGCTTCTGTCAATACAGTCCTGTATGGTCGCGACACCATGTCCGACCAGCTCTCCGCCCGGGATTGGCTCGACCAGGGGCTCAAAGCACTGGCCGCGAACGGCGTCGGCGCGCTGAAGGCGGAACCGCTGGCCAAAGCCATGGGCGTCTCGCGCGGCAGCTTTTACTGGCATTTTGCCGACATCGGCGCCTACCGCACCGCGATCCTGGCCTATTGGCGGGAGGTAGCCGCCGACAGGGTGATCGCCGGTCTCGAGGCCGCAGCGGAACACGAAAATCCCTTGCGGCTCCTGCTGCGCCGGACCTTTTCCTCGAGGCTCGCGCTGGAGAAGGCGGTGCGGAGCTGGGCGACGTTCGATCTCGAAGCAAGAAGCGCGGTCCAGGCGATCGACCGCCGACGCATGGACTATATCGAAAGTCAGCTCAGGGCAGCGGGTCTTGACACGGAAGTCGCGCAGGCGCGTGCGCAAGTCCTCTATTGGGCCTTCGTCGGCTATGCGCTGTCGGACAAGCCGCTCTCGAAGGCAAGACGAGAGGCCGTCCACGACGAGCTTGTCCGGCTTGCGTTGCAAAACTGATACCCGAGCAGCGCGCGACTATGCTAGACGAACGCGGAAAGACGCCGGAGACACGCGTATGTCCACCTCTCCCGAACGCCCCGAAAGCACCGTCGACCCGAAGCTTCTGGAAATCCTGGTCTGTCCGGTCACCAAGGGCCCGCTGGAGTTCGACTCGGCCAGGCAGGAGCTGATCTCCCGGTCCGCCAAGCTTGCCTATCCGATTCGCGACGGCATCCCGATCATGTTGCCGGAAGAGGCGCGCAAGATCGATTGAGCGAATGCGAGTCCCTGATCGCGTGCGGTCCGTGGCGGCGTTTGCGATCCTCGTCTTTGTGCTGATCGCTGGGGCGAACGCGAAAGCCGCGGAAAGCAAACTTCGCGTCGGCGCGATCGATGCGTACCTCACGATCCCGGATGGTGTCGAGCAGCCGCCCGTCGCGCTGCTGATTGCGGGCTCCGGCTCGACCGATCATGACGGCAACGGCCCGCAGCTCAAGCCCGCAACGCTGAGGAAGCTTTCGGAGCAACTGGCGGCGCGCGGCATCGCGACGCTGCGCTACGACAAGCGCGGGGCGGGCGGATGGAAGCCGGAGTTCGGGCAGCCGGACGATTTCCGCTTCAAGGATTATGTCGACGATGCCGTGGCCCTGGTAAACCACCTGCGCGGAACCAACAGATTTTCGAAGGTCGTTCTGGTCGGACACAGCGAGGGCGGGCTCGTCGCCATCCTCGCGGCGCAACGCGTGCGGATCGATCGCCTGGTGCTGCTGGCGACTGCAGCGCGACGGCAGGGCGATCTGCTGAAAGCGCAAATGGAGAAGCAGCTTCCGCCCGACAAATTCGCGCCGCTCGCAAAAGCGGTCGATGCCATCATGGCAGGTCAGATCGTCGATCCGCCGCCAGCGGGGCTGGCGATCCCGCCGGCGATGCAGCCCTCCATCGCATCGGCCTTCACTGAAGATCCGATCGATCCCCTGAAAAAGCTGCTCACGCCGATGTTGATCGTGGCCGGAGGCCGCGACCGTCAATTGGCGCGGCTGGATTTCCTTGCGCTCACGACGGCGGCGCCGGCGGCCAAGGGCCTGTGGCTGCCTGACATGAACCATGTGCTGGTCGACGTCGCCGACGAGAGCGACGATCTCGCGTCCTATAATCAGGCCGACCGGCCACTCGACGCAGAGATGATCGACGCGGTTGCGGCGTTCATCCTCGCTGGCGGGAGGCGCTAAACGCTTTGTCGTCTCCCCAGCAGGATGTGAATCGGAAACATCAGCGACACGGAAAGCCCGGCGGCGATGTGGATCCAGCTCATCCAGGGGCGCACCGATTCCGATCCGAGATAATAGAGCCCGAACGCCGTCACGATCAGCGCCGCGTTGAACGCAGCCATCAGCGACCCCGATACGAGGTTTTTCCGCGCATGCCAGGCGCGCAGGAAGTGCAGCGGGATCAGGGCGCCGAGCGCCATCAGCGTCAGCATGGCGACACCGCCATGCACCATCAGCATGTAAGCTGCGACCTGCTGCCAGATCTCGTCGCCATCCTTGTTCCAATCGACGACGAGCCAGCCGACGCCTGTCAAAAACAGCACCGCAAAGCCTGCATAGATCGCATAACGAAATGAGGTTTTAAGCCGCAAGGTGGATCGCGCGATGAAGGTCGGAGGAAATCTGAAGGCTGCCGTCTGCCGAGATCATGAGCGCGCTGGCCGCGTAATGCTCAAGCAGATCGCTCGCGCCCGTGCCGGCAAGCATGACGATCTTGGTCAACGCATCCGCGATCATGCACGATGGCGCGCGCACGCTCGCACTATCGACGACATCAGGCACACAGAGGCTTGCGGGATCGATCACCGCGGAGCTCGACGTGTCAGCCGCATGGAAGGGATCGAAGCGGCGTGCGCTCGACGCCAGCGCCTCATTCTCGAGGCGGACACTGCAGACGATCTGTGCGGGGTTGCGGGGATGGCGGATATGAACCAGCTGCGGTTCGGGTCCGAAGGCCGCGAGGTCGCCGCCGGCATTGACGATGGCGCCGGTCATGCCAAGCTCGCGCAGCACGTCGAGCGCGCGGTCGACGGCAAAACCCTTTGCGATTCCTCCGAGGTCGATCGCGATATCGACACGGTGAAAGCGGACGGCATATCCGTCCAGAAGCTCGACCGCATCGCCGCCATCGGAGCGGGCCATGAGCGCAACGGCTTCGTTCGTTCGGGGCAACAGTCCCAGCGCCTGGAGCGCCGGCGCCACCGCAATGTCGAACACGCCGTTGGAGCGGCGGTGCAGCTCGGCCGCGGCCTCGAGGACTGCGAAGGTCCAGGCGTGCACGGCAGTTGGCCGTAAATGCGCTTCGCGATTGAGACGGCTGACGTCGCTATCGCCGTCGTGAAAACTCATCAGACGATGAACCTTCGCAACCGCCTCGAAGGCCGCATCGACCGCGGCGATCATCCGCGCCTCGGTTGCGCCAAGAACCTCGATCTCGACAAAGGTGCCGAGCAGCGGGCGGGCGCGGCGGATGTTTTGCTGGCGCATGATCTTGCCGGACATGACTTCGCTAGCGAACGCCTCTGCCATAGGTTGCCAGAACTCTCTTCACGCCCTCGGTGACGTGCGTCGACGACAGCGTGGCACCTGCAATGTTGCGGATGTCGCCGTTGATCTTGAGCGCGCTGCCCGCGGTCTTGCCGACGAATTGCGCAAGCCAGCTCGGGCTTCGGATCTCGCCGCCATAGGATTCGCGGTATTCGAGGATCTCGACGCGCTGTACCGCGCCGGAGGGCGACAGCGCCACGGCATAATCGATATAGAGATGCTTTCCGATCACGCGATCGAAGACAAAGAGCCCGGCCACGCGCCCGCCGGCTTCCGCCTTCCAGACCCGGCCCGCCTGCACCTCGGTGAAATGTGCCGAGGGAAATGCCGCCTTCTGCGCCTCCTCGACCGAGAGATATCTGACCGCATAGGCAGGCGCTGCAGCCGAGACGATTGCCGCCGCAGGCAACGCATATCGAACCCATGTCATCGTTCAATTAGCTCCAAAACTCGTCGCCAGCGATGCGGGACATCAGAAGAAGAAGCCGACGCCGCCGAGGAAGGAATCCGACAGCGCGCCGGTGATGCTCTTGTCGATGATCTTTTGATAGGTCGCCTTCAACACCACCTTGGGTGAGGGGAAGATCGCAAAGCCCGCCGTGTGGAATGTGCGTTGGCCGGCACCTGTCGGCAGATTGAGATCGGTCCCGGCATAGCCGGCGGTCTGCAGGTTCTCATAGGTGTAGCGATAGAACGGCACCGCCTCCCACTCGCTGTTGAGGATCGTTCCCATCGGTATGTGATAGGCAATCTCGCCCGAATAGCCAAACATGGTCTTGCCGACATTGTTGGTTGGATCGCCGTCGTTGTTGGCGCGCAGGTTTTGAGGCTGGCTGAAATTGACATAGACATATTCGCCGCGCAGCTCGAAACCGGTGTCGGGGATGCGGTAGCGGAATTCGGCGTCGAACATGCCAAGCGCGTTGCGCCCGAGGAACATGCCGGTGTCGGCATAGGCGCCGCGCGGCGTGACGTTGGGGCTGTAGTAGCCCGAGATGCTGCCGGCCAGGCCCGGGATGAACGGCGGCGCATAGTCGAGTTTTGCCGCAATGGCTGCGGTATCGCTGAGCTGCCGGAAATCGCCGCGCACCGGAAGCGCGAAGCCGAGCCCGTCGAGGCCGGTGATGCCCGCGGCATAGCCGATCGGGAACGGCGGCACGGTGTTGGCGTCGGTGCGCAGACCGAAATCGTCGCCAAAGTCCTCAAGGCTCGATGAGACCTGGACCTGATAGCTGAGGCCGTCCGCGATCGTGCCATAGACGCTGCTGGCGGGAGCCTTCCAGGTCGACGGGATCAGGCCGTTATAAAGCTCCGGACGGTTGACGCTGTAAAACTGCGTCGGCTCGTGGTGCTGGTTGATGTAGCCGATCGGTATCAGGTCGATGCCGGGCGCGCGCCAGTTGAACTGATCCATGATCTTGAAGTCGATCCAGAGTTGCTCGATCTCGGCGGTGCCGTGCAGCTTGTCGTCGGCGTCGAAGCCGGCGCCGGCATGCTCGAACTCGATCTCCGCATTGAAGATGATGTTGTCGGTGATGGCATAGGTCGGCAGCAGCACCAGGCGATGCGCGTCGAATCCGTTTTGCCAGGCGCCGTTGGCCGCGGGATTCTGCATCGCGCCGAACTTGACCTCGCCATAGGCGCCGATCGAGAGGCCGGCCACGGGCGCTGGCGCCAAACCCAGGATCGGCTTGTCCGCGGCAGGCGCCACCGCATCGGGAAGCTTGCCGGGCGCAGCAGCCGTGTCCGATTTCGATGCATCTTTGCTCGTGGCTTTCTTCGGCTGATCCGGGTTTGCCGTGGCCTTCGTGTCCTTGGCCAAGCCGGTGTCCGAGCTTGCTCCGGCTTTTCCGTCCTTGTCGGGAGCAGGGGCCGCACCCTTCGCGGCCGGCGTCGTGCTCGTGTCCGCACTCTTGTCGGCACTTTTCTCGGCCGCTTTCCTCTGCTTCAGCTCGGTCTCGAGCGACTGGATGCGCCGCTCCATCCGCTCCAGTTTTTCCAGCAGGATCTGATTGGTGCTGCTGTCGCCATCGGTTGCGGCGAGGGCGCTGCCGGTGGTCAAGACGGCCAGCGCGGTTGCCGCCAGCAGCGCCGATCGCCCGACGCGGCGACAGGACAAGACAGGCTGATACGCAAGGCGTTGCTGCGACATGGTGCCCCCAATCTCGCGGAGGATCGATCGATCCGCGCGCAGACACCTAACACCGTCGAAGCGCAATTTCGGCCGGAGAAACCGGCATAGGATTCTGGAATCGCTCCACTTTGGAATTAGAATAAGAATAAGCCTAAAGTGCCCTGGTTCGCCCGAACCAAGACAATCCAACGGCTAAAGGGCTTCGCCCTTCAGCAGCCGAGGTATCTCGCCCGAAAGGCCCGCGGCCTGGCGGATGAACATCTCCTTCAGCGGCGGCGTGCGGTCGACCAGGCCGAGACCGATGTCGCGCACGGTGCGCAGGAGCGTCGACTTGTTGGAGAACAGCATGTTGAGCGAATTGGTGGCGAGCCCCATCGCCATGGTGTCGAACCGCCGCCAGCGCTGATAGCGCTCGAGCACGTCCTGCGCGCCGAAATCGCCGCCAAGCCGCGCCGCGTCGACCACGACCTCGGCAAGGGCTGCGACATCCTTCAGGCCCATATTGAGGCCCTGGCCTGCGATCGGGTGGATCACATGCGCGGCGTCGCCGACCAGCGCAAGCCGTTCCGCTATGAAAGAGCGCGCCACGAAGTAGGACAGCGGGAAGGCGCGCGGCTTGTCGAGCGCCTTGAGCTCGCCGAGATGCAGGCCGAAGCGCCGTTCGAGCTCGCCGTGGAATTCGTCTTCGCTCAAGGCGACGATGCGCTGGGCTTCGCCGCGCGTCTCGGTCCACACCAGCGAGGAGCGTTTTCCCGTGAGCGGCAGGATCGCAAAGGGCCCGGCGGGCAGGAAATGCTCTTCCGCACGGCCACAATGGTCGCGCTCGTGGCCGACGGTGACGACGATGCCGGATTGATCGTAATCCCAGCCATGGGTCGCAATGCCGGCGCGCTGGCGCAAGTTCGAGCGCGCGCCGTCGGCCGCAACTAACAGGCTCGCCTCGATCGCGCTGCCGTCGGCGAGCTTGACGTCGACAGATTCGGGATGGGAGTCGTATGACGCGACCGCGGTCGCCCTCAGCTCGACGCCATTGGCCTCGGCATGGCTCGCCAGCGAGTCGATCAGAAAGCGGTTCTCGACCATGTGGGCGAAGGGTTCGCCCGGCTCGACATTGCCCGCGAAAGTGAGAA